>Ga0105242_10000415_pt1 | contig 33960 bp, 33 predicted proteins | sample KBSM24metaG_FD_81521 | JGI IMG/M metagenome (GOLD analysis project Ga0105242, IMG submission 81521) | Miscanthus rhizosphere microbial communities from Kellogg Biological Station, Michigan, USA - KBS M2-4 metaG | ecosystem: Host-associated > Plants > Roots > Rhizosphere > Soil | place...
CCCTACTTCCGCACCAAGCACGAGTCCGAGCGCCTGGTCCGCGAGGAATGCCCGCGGCCCTGGCGGGTCTACCGTCCGGGGATCGTCGTCGGCGACTCGCGCACCGGTGAGATCGACAAGATCGATGGGCCCTACTACTTCTTCAAGGCGCTGCAACGGGCGCGGCGGGTGCTGCCATCCTGGCTGCCGCTGGTCGGCATCGAAGGCGGCGAGATCAACATCGTCCCGGTCGACTTCGTCGCCGACGCGATCGATCACATCGCCCACAAGTCGAAGCTCGACCGCAAGGTCTTCCATCTCACCGACCCGAAGCCGAAGCGGGCGGGCGAGGTGATCAACCTCTTCGCCAAGGCCGCCGACGCCCCGCAGTTCGCGGTCGAGCTGGACAACGACCTGACTGAACCGGCGATCGGGGTGGCGCGCACGGCGCTCGGCTTCCTGCCCGGCTCCAAACAGATTGCCAAGCGGGTACTGAGCGAGATCGGCCTGCCCGCCGACGTGCTCAGCTACGTCGACTACCCAACCCACTTCGATTCGACCCAGACCCAGAAAGCGCTGAAAGGCTCGGGGATCGGGGTACCGCCGCTGGAGAGCTACGCGGCCAAGGTCTGGGACTACTGGGAGCGCAACCTCGATCCCGACCTCTTCAAGGACCGCTCGCTGAGCGCCGCGGTACGGGGCAAAGTGGTGCTGATCACCGGCGCCTCCTCGGGGATCGGCAAAGCGGCCGCGGTCAAGGTCGCCGACGCCGGCGCCACCGTGCTGCTGGTCGCCCGCTCGGTCGACAAGCTCGAAGAGACCAAGGAGGAGATCGTTTCCGCCGGCGGTGCCGCCCACATCCACCGCTGCGACCTCTCCGACATGGAGGACATCGAGCGGATGGCCGAGGAGGTGCTCGCCTACCACGGCCACGTCGACGTCCTCGTCAACAACGCTGGCCGCTCGATCCGCCGCTCGGTGGCGCTCTCCTACGACCGCTTCCATGACTACGAGCGGACGATCCAGCTCAACTACCTCGGCGCCGTGCGGCTGATCCTCGCCCTGTTGCCGGCGATGCAGGGGCGCAAATCGGGCCAGATCATCAACATCAGCTCGATCGGGACGCAGACGAACCCGCCGCGTTTCTCGGCCTACGTGGCATCGAAGGCCGCGCTCGACGCCTTCGGACGGGTGATCGCCTCCGAGGTCAAAGCCGACGGCATCGACATCACCACGATCCACATGCCGCTGGTGCGGACGCCGATGATCGCGCCAACGCGGATGTATGACATGTTCCCGGCGATCAGCCCCGAGGAGGCGGCGGAGATGATCGCCAAGGCGATGGTCGGGCGGCCGAAGAAGGTGGCGACCAAACTCGGCAACTTCGGCGAGCTGCTCTACGCGGTCGCCCCGAAGGCCAGCGACTCGATCCTCAACACCGCCTACAAACTCTTCCCGGACTCGCAGGCGGCGAAGGGCAAGACCGAGGAGGCGCCCGACAAGGCCCCCTCGACCGAGGCGGTGGCATTTGCCCATCTCATGAAAGGTGTTCATTGGTAGAGCGGCGCTCTGACCAAGCAGTTCAAGGACGCAGGGAGCGAAGCGTGCTCCGCACGTGAGCGACCGAGGACGCCGAAATGCGCCGGTCAGGCGGCTCAAGCACTGGGGGTGGGGGTACGAGGATCAGGCGCCGACGGCGACGCAGCTGCGCGAGGCTGCGGAAGGGATCCGGGCCCGGTTCGGGTTCGGCGGCGAGGTCGAGAAGCCGGTGCCGCTGGAGGCGGTCGAGCTGCGGGCGGCGCGGCTGAAGGCGCCGGAGCGCTTCGGTGACCTCTTCTCGGACGGGCGCTACGAGCGGGTCTCGCATGCGCTCGGCAAGGCCTACCGGGATGTGGTTCGCGGCTTCTACGGTCGCTTCGATGACCCACCCGACCTGGTCGCCTTCCCGCGCGACGAGGGGGAGATCGAGACGGTGTTGAGCTGGGCGGAGGCCGAGGGGGCGGCGGTGATCCCCTTCGGCGGCGGCACCAGTGTCGTCGGCGGGATCGAGCCGCGGCTCGGCGAGCGGGCGGTGGTGACGATGGACCTGCGGCGGCTGGACCGCGTGCTCGAGGTAGAGCCGGTTTCGCTGGCGGCGCGGATCCAGGCGGGGGCGACCGGGCCGCGGCTGGAGGAGCAACTGCGCGAGCACGGGCTGACCCTGCGCCACTTTCCGCAGTCCTTCGAGTACGCGACGCTGGGCGGCTGGATCGCGACCCGCGCCGGCGGTCACTTCGCCACGGTCGAGACCCACATCGACGACCTGGTCGAGTCGGTGCGGGCGGTGACGCCGCGGGGGCTCTGGGAGAGCCGGCGCCTTCCTGGCTCTGGCGCCGGTCCCTCGCCGGACCGGCTCCTGCTCGGCTCCGAGGGGATCCTCGGCGCGATTGCCGAGGCCTGGGTGCGGGTGCGGCCACGGCCCGAGTTCAAGGCCTCCTGCGGGGTCGCCTTCGACCAGTTCGCCGCGGCGGTTCGGGCCGTGCGCGAGATCTCCCAATCCGGCCTCAACCCGTCGAACTGCCGCCTGCTCGATGCCGCCGAGGCGGAGCTGACCGGTGCCGGCCAGGGCAACCTGCTGATCCTCGGCTTCGAGTCGGCCGGGCAGCCGGTCGGCGCCTGGATGGACGCGGCGCTGGCGATCGCCGCGGAGCATGGCGGCGTCGCCGGGGAGCGGCGCGAATCGGCTCCCGACAGCGCGGTGGCGGGTGAGGGCGACGACGCGGTCGGGGCCTGGCGCGGCGCCTTCCTGCTCGCCCCATACCTGCGCGACACCTTCGTCGCCTGCGGCGTCCTCTCGGAGACCTTCGAGACGGCGGTCACCTGGGACCGCTTCGAGGAGCTGCACGCGAGCGTGATCAAAGCGGCACGGCGGTCGGTCGCCGAGGTCAGCGGTGCTCCCGCCGAGGGGCGCGGGGCGCCGCTGGTCAGCTGCCGCTTCACCCACGTCTACCCCGACGGGCCAGCGCCCTACTTCACGGTTCTGGCGCCGGCCGTGCGCGGCGGCGAGGTCGAGCAGTGGGACGAGATCAAGGCGGCGGTTTCCGAGGCCCTACTCGACGCCGGTGGCACGATCACCCACCACCACGCCGTCGGCCGCGATCACCGCCCCTGGTACGACCGCCAGCGGCCCGCCCCCTTCGCCGCCGCCCTGCGCGCCGCCAAGGCCGAGCTCGACCCGGCCGCCGTCCTCAACCCCGGCGTCCTGATCGACCCGTAGCTACCCTTTCTCCCGTGGAAAGTCCTCAGAAGCAGGCAGTTCGCGTCGCTTCGGAGATTGATCCGTGGCGCCTCAGCGAGGTGGCTCGGCGCAGGCGGCTGCGGGAAGACGGCTCGCGCCCCCTTGCCGTCAACCTGGCAGAAGGCCTCGCTTTGACTGAATATCTGTCCCGATTCACCGGGAGCGCGCGGAAGAGTTGAGCGCGTCACCGTTGCAGCTCCGCGAGTTGTTGCAGCGACTCAGCGATGAGAGGTGAGTTTCGTTCTGGTCGGCGGCCTGGCCGTCAATGCCTGGGGGTACCTGCGTGCGACCAGTGCCGTCGATGTCGTCCCGGATCCCTCCGGGGAGAACTTGGAGAGGCTCAATGAACTGCTGGTCGAACTCGGCGGCAGGGTGGAGGTTGGCGAGCGACTACTGGATGCGAATGCGATTCAGACGTTCCTGCGGACGGGAGACAGGACGCTCGTGGCGACGGATCTCGGACACGTTGACGTTCTCCAGGGACTGCCGCAAGTGCCTCCTTTCTCGACTCTCGATGCCGAGGCGACCGACGTCGACATCGACGGCCTGGTCGTCCGCATTTGCTCGCTCGAGCACCTGCTGCAGATGAAGCGGGCCAGCGATCGGCCCCGTGACCGGGACGATTTGGAGGCGCTGGAAGCGGCACGGGACGGCGAGCCCCCCGGCGTCGACGGCTGAGGCCTTACAGGGTCATTACACGGGCCTGATCGGGCCCGAACGCCGGGCTTCCAGGATCGGGTCATCCGAACCCGACCAGGAGGTACCTGATGTTGGCAATAGCCAGGAAGCAATTGCGGTCGATCGCCATGCTGGCGGTGGCGGCCGCGCTCGTCGTCGGCGGGGTCGCCGCGGCGCAGAGCAACTCGAATGGAGGTTCCGGCGACGGCAAGCCGGGGCGCATTGGTGGGCCACCGCCGGGGCCGCCGACGATGGGGATCGCGATGCCCGGCCTCACCAACGGCGTCCTCCATGTCCAGAACAAAGAAGGGGACGAGGAAACGATCCGGATTGACCAGGGCAAGATCAAGAGCGTCGACTCCGACTCGATCACGATCACCGAGAACGACGAAAGCGAAGTGACGGTCAAGGTCGACGGCGACACTCAGATCCTCGGTAAGCCCGGCGCGGAAACCTCGCTCGACGACCTCGAAGCGGGCCAGCAGGTGAGCACCTCCGCGCCGGATGGTGAGGCCGCCACGGCGGTCATGGTGATGCCGAAGAAGGGCGACATAGTCGGCAACTTCCGCGGCGGGCCGATGCCGCCCCCGGGCGCTCCCGGCGTTGAGTACGGCACCCAGAGCTCAATCCCACGTGGTCCGTCCACGCAGAGCTCCGGCAGCGGCGAATAGCCGCGAGGCGACCGTGGGCGGAGGGGAGCCGCCCACCTAGCGTCGCCGCCGGGCGCGAGACTACCTCCATGAAGGGAGCCGTCCTTGTCGTCGAGGACGAGCAGGCGATCGCCGACCTCGTCCGTGCCTACCTGCGTCGCGATGGTTTCGACGTCGTCTGGGCGCGTAGTGGTGAGCAGGCGCTGGAGGAGCTGGCGCGCCATCCGGTGCGGTTGGTCGTGCTCGACATCGGTCTGCCCGGGATCGACGGCTTCGAGGTCTGCCGACGGCTGCGGGTACGGACGACGGTGCCGATCCTGATCCTCAGCGCCCGCGACGACGAGGTCGACCGGGTAGCCGGGCTGGAGGCGGGCGCCGACGACTACGTCGTCAAGCCCTTCTCGCCGCGCGAACTGGTGGCGCGGGTGAAGGCGATCCTGCGGCGAGCGGGCAGCGGCGGAGCGGCGGCCGAGGGGCCGCTTGCGGTCGGCGACGTCGAGCTCGACCCGGCCGCCCGCAGCGTCCGTGTCGGCGGTGAGCCGGTCGCGCTAACCACCCGCGAGTTCGACCTGTTGGCGGCGCTGCTCGCCCACCCCGGCGTCGTGCTCAGCCGCGACCGGCTGTTGGAGCTGGCCTGGCAGGGGGAATTTCCCGGTGGCACCCGCACCGTCGATGTCCACATCGCCCAGCTGCGCGCCAAGCTCGGCCGCCCCGACCTCCTCACCACCGTGCGCGGCGCCGGCTACAAGGTGCAGGCCTGATGCGCTCGCTGCGGACGCGGCTCTTCCTGGCGATCCTCGGCACGGTGCTGGTCGCCGTCGGTGCCTCGCTGGCGCTCGGCGTGGTCCTGACTAAGAGCGCCGTGCGCGACACGATCCGCGGCGACGTCGAGAACCAAGCCGACGCGATCGCCACGCAGCTGCGCCACCCGGGCGCGGCTGGCGGGCTGCCGCTCCAGGTCGGCGGCACGGCACCCGGAGGCACGGTGCCGCCTCCACCTCCGGGTGCCGGCGGCGAGGGGGCGCCGGTCCTGATCCTGCCCCTCGAGCAGGCGACCAGGGTTCTCCCTGACGGCGCCGCGAGCGCCCTGCGCAGCGACGGCGGCGCTGACGGCACCGCCGAGCTTGACGGGCGCAGCCAGATCTACGCCGCCCGTCGGGTAGGGCGCTCGGTCGTCGTCGTCACCCGGCCCGACGTCGTCTCCGGCGACGATTTCAGCCGCTACCTCTCGGCGCTGCTGATCGCCAGCGGCGTCGCGGCGTTGCTGGCCGCCGCTGCGGCGGCTCTGCTCTCGCGACGGCTGACCCAGCCGCTGCGTCGGCTCGGCGCCGCGGCCGGCGAGCTGGCGGCCGGCCGGCGGCCGGAGCCGGTGCCGCTCGAGGGCACCGCCGAGCTCGACGAGCTGGCGATCTCCTTCAACGGGATGTCCGAGCAACTGGCACTGGCGCGCGACGCCGAGCGCGGCGTCCTCCTCTCCGTTTCCCACGATCTGCGCACGCCGCTGACCTCGATCCGCGGCTACGCCGAGGGGATCGAGGACGGAACCGTCGAGCCGCGCGCAGCTGCCGCGGTCGTTGCCCGTGAGTCGGGCCGGCTGGAACGGCTGGTCGGCGACTTGCTGGCGCTGGCGCGGCTGCGGCAAGGGGTATTGGAGGTGCGCCGCGAGCCGGTCGACCTAGCGGCGGTGGCGCGCGAGGCGGAGGAGCGGCTGCGTCCGCGTGCTCGCGAGGCTGGCGTCGAGATCGCCGTCGAAGGCGGCGAGGCGCCGGCGCGGGCCGATCACGGCCGCGCCCTGCAGGTCGTCACCAACCTGCTCGACAACGCGATTCGGGCCAGCCCACGGGGAGCGGCGGTGACGATCGCGGTCGGGCCCGGGGAGGTCTCCGTGTCCGACCGTGGTCCCGGCCTCCCTACAGCCGAGATCCCGCACGCTTTCGAGCGCTTCCACCTGCGCTCGCGGACCGGCGGATCCCCGGACGGTGCCGGCCTCGGTCTGGCGATCGTGCGCGAGCTCAGCGAGGCGATGGGGGGTAGCGCCGCGGTTGAGAACCTCACTGGTGGCGGGGCGCGATTCACGGTGCGATTGCCGCCGTCCTAGAGCTGCCGGGGGCGGCCGGCGCTACCCTTTCGCGACCCGTCGCCGCTTCCTGTCCGCGGCGGCCGTCCAGCTTCCAGCGTGGAAACCATCACCTCCGAACATCCGACCGTGCCCACCGAGGCCCGCCATACCGCGGCCGAGGAGCCGGTCGTGCCGCGGCGCTCGCCGCTGCGGGCGGCGATCAAGACCGGTCGCCCCAAGGAGTGGATCAAAAACGTCTTCGTGTTCGCGGGCCTGCTCTTCTCGGGCAAGTTCAACCAGCCCCACGAGGTCGTCGAGGCGGTCATCACCTTCGTTGCCTTCTGCCTGATCTCCAGCGCTGGCTACTTCGTCAACGACCTGATTGACGTCGAGCTCGACCGCAAACACCCGAAGAAGCGCTTCCGGCCCCTCGCCGCCGGTGAGCTCTCCGAGGGCGCCGCGAAAGCGATCGCGCCCGGGCTGGCGATCGTCGCGGTGGCGATCGCCTTTACGGTCAACTGGCAAGTCGGCCTGATGGTGGTCGGCTACGGCGTCGCCCAGATTGCCTACAGCCTCGGCCTCAAGCAGATCGTGATCATCGATGTGATGACCCTGGCGGGTCTCTTCATCCTCCGCGTCGCCGCCGGCGCCAGCGCCGTTGAAGCGCACGCCTCCGAGTGGCTGATCCTCTGCACCGGCATGCTCGCCGCCTTCCTCGGTTTCACCAAGCGCCGCCAGGAGGCGGTCTCTGAGCTCCACGAGGGGACCTCAACGCGACCCGTGCTTGAGCACTACTCGCTGCCGTTCCTCGACCAGATGGTCTCCCTGGTCACCACCGGCACGGTGATCAGCTACTCGATCTACACCGTCAATTCGCCGCTGATCGGCAGCAAGATGATGCTGACGATTCCACCCGTGGTCTACGGGATTTTCCGCTACCTGTACCTGATCTACGACCGTTCCGACGATCGCTCGATGGCCCAGATCGTCGCCGGGGACCGTGGCATCCAAGCGGCGGGCGCCGCCTACGCGATCATCGCCTTCCTACTGCTCTACGTCTTCAAGTAGGCGGCCCCAGGCCGAGCGGCCCGCCTAGACGATCTCATCTGGAGTGCCTTCCATCAGGTAGAAGCGGGCGCGACCGATCTCCTCACCGTCGACCTGGACCACGGCCGCGTGGGGTCCGGAGGCGGTGAAGGTGGAGGAGGCGCCGATCGACATCACCAGGCGCTGCTCCTGGCCGGCCGGCATCCCCGGCGGGCGGCCCGTCTCGAAGCTGGCAGCGAGACCTTCACCGAGCTCGATCCCGTCGGGGTCGTGGATGCCGACACGCAGCTCGTGGGTGGCGTTGGTCTCGTGCCAGGCGATGTCAATGCCGAGGGCGATGTGGAAGGCCCACTCGTGGGGCAGCTCGGGGAGGCGCAGCACGTTCCAGCCGCCGCCGGTCATGTAGAGCTTGCCGTTGACCGCCTCAGCGTGGTCGGCGAGGAGCAGGAAGCCGACGTTCATTGCTCGTCGTCGTAGGGGACGATCGGCAGGTCGGAGCGCAACTCGATCTTGCCGCCACGGTGGAACTGCAGGTCAACCGTCTCGTTCTTGCGGTACGTCCCCCACAGCCCCAGGTACATCGCCAGCCAACGGCTGGTGCCGATCTTCTCCTTGACGATCGGGCGGGTGAAGGCGATCTCGCGGCTGGAGATCTCGTAGTCAGCGCCCTCGTTCTGCTCGACGCCATTGATAAATACGGTGAAGGGCGCTTCGGCGCCGGCCGGCAGCTTCACCCGCTCGCCGGCGGCGTAGCTGCCCTTGGGAATCTCGGTCTCCGACTTGCTCATTGCGTCTGCTCCTGCAAAGTCTCGCGCACGAGATCGAACGGCGTCTCGTGCCCGCTCGGATCCAGCTCCTCCCGCTTCATACCGCCGCGAAACGGCACGAAGCTGCCGTCGCCGCGCACATCGATCCCGGCCACCGGTTTGTGGAGGAGCCCCTTGCCGGTGATTTGCAGCCGCCCCGTCACTTGCTTGTCCGGAGTGAAGTCGCGCAGCATCGAGGCGGTCTTCGGCGGCGCCTGACTACGGATCCGCAGCGCCTGCTCCCGCATCTCGGTGACCGCCTCGCCGAGATCCTCGAAGCTGGCATGGGACACCTCGGCGCCGTTTCGGACCGTCAGCTTCCAGCGGGGACGAGCCACGGCGGCAGCGTAGCTAGGGCCGCAACCCCGCCGCCGTCCGCGCCACGATGCCCGCACGTAGGCCGCTTCGTACTTGGCCTGCCAGTGCGTGAAGCGTCGACCGGCGTCTGCGCGATCAAATCGGTTCGTCCCCTGAGCAATGCCCTGCGGACTTTTCCCACGCCATAGGGTGGGATAACTCCACAGGGCATGAGGTTCGGCCCCCCGCGGGACGCAGCGCGGGATGGTTCTTGGGCGCTCGGGGGGAGCTAGGCGCCGCGGCGGGGGCGTTTGGGGCGGCGGGCCGGCGGGCCGACGATTTTCTCGGGGCCGTTGCGGTCGTCGATCGCGACGTACTCGCGCTCGCGGTCGCCGGTGTAGATCTGGCGCGGGCGGGCGATTTTCTTCTCCGGGTCTTCTTGCATCTCCATCCATTGCGCGATCCAGCCGGCGGTGCGGGGGATCGTGAAGAGGACCGTGAACATGTTGGCGGGGATGCCGAGCGCCTCGTAGATGATCCCCGAGTAGAAGTCGACGTTCGGGTAGAGCTTGCGCGAAGTGAAGTAGTCGTCGGCGAGCGCCTGTTTCTCCAGCTCGCGGGCGATCTCGACCAGCGGGTTGTACTCGGTCGCATCGAAGACCTCGTCGAGGTGGGTCTGGATGATCCGCGCCCGCGGGTCGTAGTTTTTGTAGACCCGGTGGCCGAAGCCCATCAATTTCTCCTCGCGCTCCTTCACCTTGGCGAGGAAGCCGGGGATGTTGTCGACCGACTCGATCCGACGCAGCATCCGCAGCACCGCCTCGTTGGCGCCACCGTGCAGCGGCCCGTAGAGCGCCGCCACGCCGGCTGCCACGGCCGAGTAGGGATCGACGTCAGAGGAGCCGACGCCGCGGACGGCGTTGGTCGAGCAGTTCTGTTCGTGATCGGCGTGGAGGATGAAGAGGACGTCGAGGACTTTCGAGAGCACCGGCTTCGGCACGTGCCGATCTTCGGTCTTCTTGAACATCATCGAGAGGAAGTTCTCGGCGAAGCTGAGTTCGTTGTCCGGGTAGACGTAAGGCAGGCCCATGTTGTGGCGGTAGGAGAAGGCGGCCAGGGTCGGCACCTTGGCGATCAGCCGCACCGCGGCCATGTAGCGCTCTTCGGGATCGCTGATCTGCTTCGCGTCGGGGTAGAAGGTCGAGAGGGCGCCGACGCCGGCCAGCACCATCCCCATCGGGTGGGCGTCGTAGCGGAAGCCCTGGAAGAACTGCTTGAGGTCCTCATGGACGTAGGTGTGGTGGGTGATGTCAAAGACCCAGCGGTCGAGCTGCGGTTTGGTCGGCAGCTCGCCGAAGATCAGCAGGTAGGCGGTCTCGAGGAAGGTCGAGCGCTCGCAGAGCTGCGCGATCGAGTAGCCGCGGTGTTCGAGGATGCCGGCGGCCCCGTCGATGTAGGTGACCGCGGAGCGGCAGGAGGCGGTATTGGTGAAAGCCGGGTCGTAGGACATCAACCCGAATTCGTTCTCGTCGACCTTGATCTGCCGCAGGTCGAGGCCGCGGATGGTGCTGTCCTCGATCGGCAGCTCGTAGGTCTTGCCGGTCCGGTTGTCGGTGACCGTCAACGTCTCCTGGGCGGCGGCGGTGGCGCCGTCAGCGTTTGCGTTCTCGATCTGCTGGTCGGTGGCCATCACCCCTCCTCGAGCTGTCTTTGCGGAGGCGCCAGTATCGCAGTTTGCCCCTGCCGGCCTGTTGCTGAACTGCGAAGACGACGCGGCGCGCGGATGCTCGTCGCGGCTACTCGGCGGCGCTGGCGAGACCCTCGAACTGGGTCATCGCTCGCAGCTGCTCGAAGCGCTCGTCGATCTCCTCGCGGCTCAGCCGCGCCACCCGCTCGGTGCCGAACTCCTCGACGTTGAAGGAGGCGAGCACGGTCCCGTAGCCCATCGCCCGCCGCAGCTCGGTCTCGTCGGGCTCGCGGCCAAGGCCGTCGAGGTAGCCGAAGAAGCCGCCGGCGAAGCTGTCGCCGGCGCCGGTCGGGTCGCGCACGTCCTCGAGCGGGAAGCCCGGCAGGGCGAAGAAGCCCTCGCCGGTGAAGAGGGCGGCGCCGTACTCGCCCTGCTTTGCGATCACCGCGCGCGGCCCCATCTCCATCACCGCGCGGGCGGCCCGGGCCAGGTTCGACTCGCCGGTCAGCATGCGGATCTCGGCGTCGTTGACGACCAGGCAGTCGACCTCGGCAATCGCGGCGAGAAGCGAGTCGCGGGCGGTCTCGATCCAGAGGTTCATCGAGTCGAGGCCACTGAGAGCGGCGTCGCCGCATTGGGCGCGTACCTGCCGCTGCAGGTCGGGCTGGATGTTGGCGAGGAAGAGCGTGTCGGCGTTGCGCGAGGCCTCGGAAAGCTTCGGCTCAAACTCGGCGAAGACGCCGAGCTGGGTGTCGTCGGTGTGGGCAACGTTGAGGTCGTAGTCGTAGTGGCCGCGCCAGAAGAAAGAGGTACCGCCGGGGACCCGCTCGACGTCCTCGGTGAGGATGCCGCGGCCCTCGAACACGGCGAACTCGGCGGCGCCGAAGTCGTCGCCGACCGGCCCGACCGGGCGCACCTCGGTGAAGAAGCTGGCGGCCAGTGAGAAGTGGGTGGCGGCGCCGCCGAGCATCCGCTCGCGCTCGCCGAAAGGCGTCTTCACGGCGTCGAAAGCGATCGATCCCACCACGGTCAGCGACATGGGGCTAACAGTATCCGTAGGATCGCCAACGTGAACTCCCGAGCCCAGCGCTGGTCCCCAACGCGATGAAGGCGATCCAGATCCAGCAGTTCGGCGGCCCGGAGGTGCTCGAGCACGTCGAGATCGAGGAGCCGACTCCGGGTGAGGGCGAGGTCCTCGTCGAGGTCGCTCGCAGCGGCATCAACTTCGCCGATACCCACGCCACCCGCAACGACTACCTGGCTGAGCAGCAGTTGCCGCTGATCCCGGGAGCCGAGGTCAGCGGTCGCACGCCTGACGGGCGCCACGTCGTCGCCCTGCTCGGCAGCGGCGGCTACGCCGAGAAGGTGGTGGTGCCGGAGGCGATGCTGATCCCGGTGCCGGAGGGCGTCGACGACGACCAGGCGGCGGCGGCACTCCTGCAGGGCCTGACCGCGATGGCGCTGGTGCAACGCTGCGCCCGGGTCGAGCCGGGGGAGACGGTGGTCGTCGAGGCGGCGGCCGGCGGCACCGGCTCACTCTCAGTACAGCTCGCCAAGCGGGCCGGGGCGCGGGTGATCGGACTTGCCTCCAGCGAGGAGAAGCGGCAGCTGGTCGAGCGCCTCGGCGCCGACGCCACTGTCGACTCGCGCGCCGAGGACCTCGGCGCCGCTATCCGCGAGGCCAACGACGGCAATCGCGTTGACGCGGTCCTGCACATGAGCGGCGGCGCCGCCTTCGACGCCGAGATGGACGTGCTGGCGCCGCTAGGGCGGATGGTCGTCTTCGGGATCGCCTCGCGCGAACAGCGCGAGGTCTCGACCGCGGCGCTGCTGCGCGGCTCCAAGGCCGTGGTCGGGTTCTGGCTGGCGCACTTGCTGTCCCGTCCGGAGTTGCTTGGGCCGATGATCGGCGAGCTGCTTGCCGCCGTCGCCGCCGGCGACCTCGAGGTCACGGTCGGCGATGTCTACCCGCTCTCCGAAGCGCACCGCGCCCACGAGGACCTGATCGCCCGCCGCACCTCCGGCAAGCTGCTGCTGGACCCTTCGACGTGAGCGCCCGCCGGTGACCGCCTTCACAGACCTCGGCCTCTCGCCGAACATCCAGCAGGCCCTCGACGAGCTCGGCTTCGAGAAACCGAGCCCGATCCAGGAGCAGGCGATCCCGGAGCTGCTGGCCGGCCACGATGTAATCGGCCAGGCCCAGACCGGGACCGGCAAGACCGCCGCCTTCGGCCTGCCGCTGCTGCAGTACCTCGACCCGGAGAACGACGAGGTGCAGGCGATCGTGATGACCCCGACCCGCGAGCTCTGCATCCAGGTCACCCAGGCACTGCGCTCCTACGCCGAGCACCTCGATGTCGAGATCGTCGCCGTCTTTGGCGGCGCCCCGATCCGCTCCCAGCAGTCGCAGCTGCGCTCCGGCGCCCACGTCGTCGTTGCCACCGTCGGGCGAATGATGGACCTGATGTCGCGCCGCTCCCTGGTTCTCACCGCGGCCCGCTACGTGGTCCTCGACGAGGCCGACGAGATGCTGGACCTCGGCTTTATTGAGGACGTCGAGAAGATCCTGCGGATGTGCCCGAGCGGCCGCCAGACGGCGCTCTTCTCGGCGACGATGCCGCCGCCGATCAAAAAGCTCGCCGAGGGCTACATGTATGACCCGACGACGATCCGGATCACGCCGAAGACGCTGACTGTCGACGCGATTGCCCAAGCTTTCGTCGAGGTGCCGGCCAAGGACAAGGCTGCCCGCCTGGTCGAGCTGCTGAAGACCGAAGAACCCGAGCAGGCGATCATCTTCACCCGCACCAAAATCGGCGCCTCGAAGCTGGAGAGAACGCTGAAGGACAAAGGCCTCGACGTCAAGGCGCTGCACGGCGACCTCAGCCAGGGCGTCCGCGACGGGGTGATGATCGCCTTCAAGGACCACCGCGTGAGGCTGCTGGTCGCCACCGATATCGCCGCCCGCGGACTCGACATCGAGCACGTCACCCACGTCATCAACTTCGACGTGCCGAACTCCTCGGAGACCTACGTGCACCGGATCGGCCGCACCGGCCGAGTCGGCCGCACCGGCCGCGCGATCACCTTCGTGACCCCGGCCGAGCGCGACGAGATCGGCCGCATCGAGCGCGACGTCAAAACCTCGATCGGCGAGTGGGAGAGCCCTGAGGAGCGGCTCGAGCACGCGCCCCGTCCGCGCCGCCGCGAGCGCTCGGAGCGCCGCCCGCGCCAGGAGCCGGCGGTGGAGGCTGCGGACGGCAACGGCGCGGCCCCGGTGGCCGCCGCGTCGGAGGACGACGGCGGCGATGACGGCAATGGCGGCCGTAAGACGACCAAGCTGTTCGTCAACCGCGGCGAGCGCAGCGGCATCGCCGAGGAGGACCTGCGCTGGGCGCTGCGCGAGGGCGCGGTTCTGCCCGAGGAGGCGATCCACGACGTCCGCGTCCTGCACCGCTTCTCCTTTGTCGAGGTCGACCCGGATCAGGCCGAGCGCACCGTCGAGTTCCTCGACGGCACCAAGCTCAAGGGCAAGGAGATCCGGCTCGAGATCGCCAAGAGCTAGCGCCGCCGGGCGCTAGCGAGTTAACTCGGCGACTTCGCCGAGCAGGCGGTCAAAGTCGATTGGCTTGGTGACGAAGCCGCTGACTTCGAGCTCGCTGGGGGCGTCGGCGTCGGTGGCGTTCTGGTGAGCGCTGACGATCAGCACCGGCGTGTCGATGCCGGCCGCGCGCAGCTCGCGCACCGCTTCGATCCCGGACTTGCGCGGCATCATCGCGTCGAGCAGCAGCAGGTCCGGACGCTGCGCGGGCGTGCCTGTGTGGATCCGCTCAGTCACCTCCTGGCCGTCCCTGGCGGTCTCGACCTCGTGTCCAGCCAGCTCCAGGCGCGTTCGCATCAGCAGCAGGATCGTCTCCGAATCGTCGGCGATGAGGACGCGGGCCATCAGCGGGCTTCCGCGATCGTCTGGCCCGGCTCGGCGCCGGCGGTCGCCACCGGCAGCCGGAAGCGGAAGGTCGAGCCGTGCCCCAGCGCTGATTCGGCCCCGATCGTGCCGCCGTGCAGCTCGACCAGCGATTTGGCGATTGCCAAACCCAGGCCGGTGCCGCCGACCCGCTGGGTGAGCCCGGCGTCGCCGCGCACGAAGCGCTCGAAGATGTGTTCCAGCTGGGTCTCGGGTATTCCCGGTCCGTTGTCGGCCACGGCGATCTCCACTTCAGCACCAACTACCAAGGCGCTCACGTCTATCGAGGCGCCTTCGGGCGAGTAGTCATGGGCGTTGGTAAGGAGATTCACGAGAATTTGGCGAACCCGGTCGGGCTCGCCACTGATCTGGGGCAGACCGGGCTCGATCTGCACGTTAAGGGTCTGGTGGGCGGCATCAGTCTGACCGCGCATCGTCCGCACCGTCTCTTCGATCAGCGACGTCAGGTCGGTCGGGCGAGGGACGATCGCAAGTCGACCGGCGTCGCTGCGGGCGAGGTCGAGCAGGTCGTTGAGTAGCTTCACGAGGTGGCGGCAGTTCTCGAGGATGATCTCGACCGTCTCCACCTGCCCCGGGGTCAGCGAGTCACGCTCGAGCATCAATAGCTCGGCGAAGCCCTGGACCGAGGTGAGTGGGCTGCGCAGCTCGTGCGAGGCGGTGAGGACGAACTCGTCTTTGAGCCGATCGAGCTGGTCGCGCTGGCTCGCTTCCCGCTCCAGCTCGTCGGCCATCTCATTGAAGGCGGCGCCCAGGGTGGCCGTCTCGGCCAGGCCGCCGATCTCGACCCGGGCGCTGCGGTCGCCGCCGGCGAGGCGGCCGGCCGCGTCGACGAGCTGCTCGAGCGGCCGTCGCATCGAGGAGATCAAGCCGCTGAAGAGGAGCAGGGCACCGACCAGGCCGGCGATCAACCCGGCGGCGACGAGCAACGCCGTGTCCTGGGTGTCGCCGGAGATGTGGTCACGCAGTTCGGTCCGGTGCTCGCCCTGGCGATGCACGATCACCCGGTCCCTGGGGCTGCCGCGGCCTTCGGCGAGCCGGGTTCGCGCCGCCATCTCGATCTGGTAGGAGCGGGAGATCGAGTCCTCGAAGTCCCCTCGCTGCTGAATGAAGCGGCCGACGCCGATCACCGCCATCGCGGTGAGAATCGCGAATCCGATCGCGAACCCGATCCGGAGCCTGTTGGCAAGCGATGGGCTTAACCGGTGGCCCCTGCGTGAATATGCTTGCGCGGCTATGGGCGACGAGGCTACAGGCAGCGGCGACGTTGGCGCCAGCGCCCCGGACGGTATCGACGCCGCTGGGGTCGGTGGCTGGTTCGAGCGCAACGTGCCAGAGGCGGAGGCGCCGCTCGCCTACGAGAGGATCGCCGGTGGCCACTCGAACCTGACCTATCGCGTCCGCGACGCCGGCGGCCGCAGCTGGGCGCTGCGCCGCCCGCCGCTCGGCAAGCGGCTGGGCTCGGCCCACGACATGGGCCGCGAGCACAAGGTCGTCTCGGCGCTGGGACCGACCCCAGTGCCGGTGGCCCCGGTGGTGGGGCTCTGCGAGGACGAGGCGGTCAACGGCGCTCCCTTCTACGTAATGGAGTTTGTCGAGGGGCCGGTCCTGCGCGGCGTCGCCGAGGCGGAGATCTTTCCTGACGAGGATGACCGGCAAGCGATCGGTGAGCGCGTCGCCGACACCCTGGTCGCGATCCACGCCGTCGACCCCGACGGCTCCGGGCTTGGTGACCTCGGCCGCAAGGAGGACTACGTCGCTCGCCAGCTTCATCGCTGGCAGGGTCAGTGGGAGAAATCGAAGACCCGCGAGCTGCCGGCGATCGACCGCGTCCACGACGCCCTGGCGGCGCGCATCCCGGACCAGGGCCCGGCGACGATTGTGCACGGCGACTACCGCCTCGACAACATGATCCTCACCGACTCCGGCGAGGTCGCCGCGGTCGTTGACTGGGAGCTCTGCACGCTCGGCGACCCGCTCGCCGACGTCGGCACGCTGATGGCCTACTGGCCGAAGCGCGGCGAAGAGTCGATCTCGCTCGGCCTGCCGGCGAACCTCGCCCCGGGTTTTCCGACCCGCGAGGAGATCGCCGCCCGTTACGCCGAGCGCAGCGGCCGCGACCTCTCCGACCTCGGTTATTACCTCGCCCTCGGCTACTGGAAGCTGGCGATCATCCTCGAGGGCGTCTACGCCCGCTACGCGGCCGGCGGCTACGGCAAGGTCGACGAGGGCTTTCGCGCCTTCGCGCAGCTGGTCGAGCGCCTCGCCGACGCCGCCGAGGAAGCGGAGCGCGGCACCCTCTAAGCGTCGTCCTCGCCGGTTGACACCCTCTCGTAAGGCCTGAGAGGGTCGCACTAATCTCAATCCATCGGGGCGCCGCGCCTCCCTGTCGTGCGGCGCCTCCTTCCTCAAGGAGATCTCTCCGTGAAGCAGATACGCAAGCGGCTCACGTACGCGAACGTGATGTCGTCGATCGCGGTATTCCTGATCCTGGGCGGCGCCACGGCATTCGCCGCCGGCGGCCTCGGCAAGAACACCGTCGGCACCAAGCAGCTGAAGAAAGAAGCCGTCAACGCCGCGAAAATCAAAGCCGGTGCGGTCAGCGGCGGCAAGATCGCCGCTAGCGCCGTCGATGGCTCGAAGGTCGCGGACGGCAGCCTGACCGGCTCGGACATCAAACTGTCCACGCTCGGCACCGTGCCCTCGGCGACCAAGGCGACGACCGCCACTTCGGCAGACACGGCTAAAGCCGCGGACACGGCTAAATCGGCGACGACGGCGACCAGCGCGACCACGGCGACTAGCGCGACCACGGCGACGACCGCGATCCAGCTGAGCAAAATCACCGTCGTCAAAGTCGACTTCACGGTTCCGACCGGAGCCGGCAGCAACGTGACGGAAACCGCCAGTTGCCCGGCCGGGACTCAGGCGATCAGCGGCGGCGCGAGGAACGATGCGGTTTCGAACAACGGCGCCATCATCACCTCGCGTCCGGTCAGCGGCTTCTCGGGCGCTCCGGAAACCGGCGAAGGCTTCGACGGTTGGCGCGCCTCGATCACCAACACCGCCGCCGGAGCGCTGAGCTCCAGCGTTTGGGCGATCTGCGCCGGCTAGTACTCAGACCATCCGCGTCGGGTGCCGGGGCTCGAGGGTTCCCTCGGCCTCGGCCTCGGCGCGTTTGGCCCAGCGGTTCAGCTCGCGGCGGGCGAGGACCATCTTGTGGACCTCGTCGGGACCGTCGGCGAGCCGCAGCATCCGCGAGAAGCGCCAGAGGGCGGCCAGCGGGGTGTCGTCGGTCATCCCCAGCGAGCCGTGGATCTGGATCGCCCGGTCGAGCACGTTCATGACCATGTTGGCGGCGACGATCTTGATCGCCGAGATCTGCTGGCGGGCGGCGCGCTTGCCCTCGGTATCCATCTTCCAGGCGGCGAAGATGGTGAGCAGGCGGGCCTGGTCGATTTCCATCCGCGAGACGGCGATTGACTCCTGAACGAACTGCTTGTCAGCCAACGGGCCGCCGAAGGCTTCGCGTTCGTTGGCGCGGCGGCACATCATCTCGTGGGCGCGCTCGGCGGTCCCGATCGCGCGCATGCAGTGGTGGATCCGACCCGGGCCGAGGCGGTCCTGGGCGATCGCGAAACCGCCGCCACGCTCGCCCAGCAGGGCCTCCTTCGGCACCCGGCAGCCTTCGTAGCGGATCTCGCAGTGGCCGGGGCCGCGGTCATGGCCCATCACTGGGATTGGCCGCACCAGGTTGAAGCCGGGGGCGTCGGTCGGCACGCAGATCATCGAGGCGCGCGCGTAGGGCGGAGCGTCGGGGTCGGTGACGACCATCGCGATCGCCAGGTCGGCGCCGACTGCGCCGGAGGTGAACCACTTGTGCCCCTCGACCACCCACTCGTTGCCGTCGAGCTCGGCCCGGGCCTGCAACAGCGTCGGGTCGGAGCCGGAGACCTCGGGCTCGGTCATCGAAAAGCAGGAGCGGATCCGTCCTTCGAGCAGGGGCTCCAGCCAGCGCTCGCGCTGTTCGGGGGTGCCGTGCTCGGCGAGGATCTCCATGTTGCCGGTGTCCGGCGCCGAGCAGTTGAAGGACATCGCCGCCGCCACCGGGCTGCGGCCCATCTCCTCGCAGAGCAGGCCGTATTCCCAGTTGCTGAGGCCAGGGCCGAAGCGCTCGTCCGGCATGAAGAGATTCCAGAGGCCCTCGCCTTTCGCCTTCTCGCGAATCTCCACCAGCGCGCGCGGGTAGGGGGTGCCGGGACCGACCTCGTCGTCGAGGGCCTCCATCAGCTCGCGCTCGACCGGGTAGATCTCGGCGTCCATGAAGTCGAGCACCCGCTCGCGCAGGCTGGCTACCTCGGGGGTCGGCGTGAAGTCCATCGGGTCCTCTCCTCGTCGGGCTAAGTGCCCGAGAACGCTAGCTCAGGCGCGCTGGTAGCGGGCGAAGAGTTCGCTCTCGGCCTCGAGAAGCCAGGCCAGGCGCAGCGACGCGACCGCGGCCAGCTCGCCCTCCAGGATTGCTGGCCCGGCTCCGCTCAGCTTCGGCGCCACGGTAAGGAAGAGCTCGTCGACCAGTTCGGCCGCCTGCAGTTCGGAGTGCAGGCGCGGGCCGCCCTCAGAGAGCAAGGCGCGGACGCCGCGCTCACGGCGCAGGTACGCGAGGGCAGCGGCGAGGTCGACGCGGTGCTCGTGGCGGACTAGCTGCAGCGACGCCGCCACGGCCGGCGGCTCGTCTGCGGCGGCGGTGAAGACCAACACCTCGGCCTCCTCCTCGCCGAAGAGGGGGGCGTCCCAGGGCAGGTCGAGGCGGCCGCTGACGATCACCATCAGCGGCTCGGGGGAGAGGCCGAGCCGCTCGCGGCCGGCCCGCTGCTCGGGGTTGGAGACGAGCCGTCCGTAGCGCTCGGCCCTCATCGTCCCGGCGCCGATCATCACTGCGTCGAAGCGGGTCCGCAACCGCGCCAGCATCTGGGTGTCTTGATCGGAGCCGATCGCTCCCGAGGTGCCGCCGATCGTCGCCCGCCCGTCGACCGTGGCGGCGAAGTTCATCGCCAGAAACGGCCGCTCCGTGTGGGGGGACTCCCAGGGCCGGTAACCGTCCAGCTGCTCCTCGACCGAGGTCGGACCGGGATCGGGAAGCAGACGCCGCATGGCGGCGAGCCTACCCGGGCTGGTTCAGCTGTAGTCGTGCCAGGCGGGGAACTCGCGGCCGGCGAAGCGCTGCAGCTCGGCGACGTCCTCGCTGAAGCGACCGCGGACCGCCTCAAAGAGGTCGTCGGGCAGCTTCGGCTTCGGCGAGGAGGGTTTGTCCGGGTCGTGGACGATCTTCTCGACGAGCCAGCGCATCGACTCCGGCAGGCGGTCGAAGTTGCGATCGAAGGAGCGGAAGCCGGGCAGTTTGATCAGCTTCTCCATCAGCTGGTATTTGTCGCCCTCCTTAGCACTCGACTTCTCCCACTCCCGATCGAACTGCTCGGAGATGAAGTTCTCGTCGACGCCGGCGAAAGCAAACGCCTTGCGCATCGTGCCCTCGCGATCGGCGTGCAACTCCTCCTGGGCGACGATCTCGATCTGCTCGCGCTCGAAGCGCTCCAGGTAGGGCTGCAACTGCAGCCAGTACTTCGAGCGGTTGGTATAGGAGTTGTCGGGCTGGGAGAGCACCTCGACCATGTCGCGGGTCTCGTAGCCGGCACCGGTCGCGTGCACCCAGTGGGAGAGGATCCGCTTGATCGGGTCGCGCACCATGTAAAGCAGCCGGGCGTCGGGGCAGTTCTGGCGGATTCGCTCGGCGACGCCCTCGAAGCGGGGTAGGTTCGTGTAGTGCGGCGATGACTCGCCGCGGACCTTGAAGCGGTCGTCGAAGCGGCTCGCGTACCAGTCGAGGCCGAGGTCCCAGTTCAGCTCCTCGACGAAGAAGTTCAACTCCTTCGGCTTTGACATCTGGATTTCCGGATGCAGGCCGAGGTAATGGTGGATGCTCGTCGTCCCGCACTTGAGGCCGCCGATGATGATCAGGTTCGGCAGCCCCGCGTGGCGTTTGCGGCGGCGGCGCCAGCGGCTGCCGCGGTCGGCCGCGTAGCGCTCGCGGGCGCGCGCACACATCGCCTCGTCGGCGGGATCTGGGGGCAGCGTGGCGGGGAGCGGATGCGTGTCGGTGTCCGGCACGAGCGGGCTAGTGTAGCTGCGATGCCAGCCGCGGACCTCGCATCCAGCTTCAACCACTTCTTCAATGCGGCGGCGGAATTCTTCCGCCACCTCTCCGACATCCACTGGACGCAGTTCGGCCTCGCCCTGCTCTGCCTACTCGGCATGCAGCTGGCCCGTGCCTGGGCCTGGCGCAATGTGCTGCGGGCCGCCTACCCCGGCCAGCGAATCTCCTACCTGAGGCTCAGCGCTGCCTATCTTGCCGGGGCGGGGATCAACGCCGTTATTCCCGCCCACGCCGGCGACGTCACCAAGGTCTTCCTTGTCAAGCGCCAGATTCCCGACTCCTCCTATCCGGCCGTCACCTCCTCGTTCCTCGTCCAAACCGTCTTCGACACCTCGGTCGGGCTGCTGGTGCTTGCCTACGCGCTCACCCAGGGCCTGCTGCCGCCGCTGCCGCAGCTCCCCGATCTACCCGCTTTCGAGATCTCCTTCTGGGCCAACCATCCGCGGACGTTGGCGATCACCGTCGGGGTGCTGCTGGTGGCGCTAGCTGTCGGCACCTACTACCTCGCCCACCGGGTGCGCCGCTTCTGGGCCCGGGTGCGGCAGGGGGTCGTGATCCTCGCCGAGCCGCGCCGCTACCTGCGCGAGGTGTTCGCCTGGCAGGGGGTCGGCTGGCTGTTCCGCTTTGCCGCCTTCTGGTTTTTCCTCGAGTCCTTCGGGGTCGCGGGCTCGGTAGGCAATGTGATGCTGGTGATGAGCGTGCAGGCGATCGCCAACATCGTCCCCTTCACCCCCGGCGGCGCCGGCGCCCAGCAGGCGCTGCTGGTCGCGACCCTGCACGGCCCCTCGCGCACCGCCGTCCTCTCCTTCTCGGTCGGCACCCAGATCGCGATGGCGGCCTGGTCGGTGCTGCTCGGCTTCGCGGCGATGCTGCTCGTCTTCCGTACTACCGACTGGCGCGGTCTGATCAAACAAGCCGAAGACGAGGCTGCCCAGGAGAAGGCGCCGGCGCCGGCCGGCAGTCACTAGCGTTTCAGCTCGACCAGCCTGGGTAGCGGGCGGTGACGTGCCACTGCCAGGGCGGTTGTTCGGCGGGCGGGAACTCGTAGTGGTTGCGTCCGGGCAGGGTCTCGAGCGGGACCAGGGCCGGGTCCTGGCTCTCGAGCACCGGCGTGCCGGCGCCGGCGGCGACGTCGGCGGCCGAGGCTCGGCGGCGGATGGCTTCCCAGCCGATGGTGGGCCGGTAGAGCCAGTAGACGACTTCGATCCAGCCGAGCGAGCTGCGGCGGTCGTCGACCTCCGTGAAGGCGGTGACGCGGCGGCGCGAGGCGGTCAGGTGGGGGTCGGCGGCGACGGCGCAGCTCTCACTGCGACAGCGGCGGAAGTCAACTGGCATCAGCGGCAGGCCGGAGGGGCCGGGTCGGGCGGTCGGGACGGGAGCGAGCGCCCGGGCCAGGCGCGCCAGTGGCCAGCCGTAGGCGGGGACGAGCGGATGATGCTGGCAGTCGTCCGGAAGCCGCGGCGCGCAGGCGAGCCGCCGGCCGATCGTGCCGGCCAGCCCGCGCCCGGCCCCGACCTCGCCGCCAGCGGCGACGGCGGCGATCCCGGCCACCAGTAGGACTCCGATCAGCGCCGAGATCGCCACCTGTTCGACGCTTGCCGAGCCCCTCTGCCTTTCGCCGACGACCAGCATGCGGCGACGCTAACCGCGTCCGGCGCACGCGTGGTGCGCAGCCAGTGCCAACTCCGTGCCAGCGGCGTCGCAACTCTGCTTACATGTCGGGAGATGGAGGGCAGCCCCTTCAACCTGTTCGGTGACCCCGACGAGTTCCGCGCCCGCATGGAGGAGCTCTCGGAGCAGATGCAGTCCTCGCAGCGCGTCGCCTGGGCCGACAATGCGATCAAGCTGGCGGTTGAGATGACCGTCGCCTCGATCGGCCAGCTCGACCTCTCCGGCTCACCCGACCAGCAGGCGATGCAGGTCCGCGATGCGATCCGCGTCCTCTTCCCCGAGGCCGTGACGCTGGTCCGCGAGGCCCGCGAAGGCTTGTCTTAGGCGACCGGGCCGGCGACCTAAGAGGGCCGGATTAGAGGAGTTCGAGGCGGAGGCGAATCACGGCGCCGCGGCCGACGAGACCGCCCGCCAGCTCGATCGGCAGCGCGATGATCAACGCGGGGATTGCCAGGACGATGCTGGCGAGGACGTCGATGCGGCGCTGCCAGGGGCGGGAAGCCTTGACGGCGGGGGCGCGGCCGAAGGCGGCGAGGGCGACGTTGTGGCCAAAGGTGACGCTGTTCAGCAGCGTCTGCCAGGTGGCGGCGAGGCCGGCGAGGGGGGCCCAGCGGCGCGACTTGACAACCTGGTCGCGGCGGGCGACCAGGCGTCGGGTCGACTCCAGCGTGAAGAGGTAGCGGGCGCCGGGCTCGAGGCCGGCCCAGCCGGCGCTGCCGAGGGCGGCAGCGAAGCTGGCGCGGTTGGCGATTCGCAGTGAGCCCCGGTTGGCGTGGCGGTCGAGGTCGTGGAGCGCCTCCTCCGGATCGGCGTCGCTGCCGATCACGCCGAGGCCGCAGCTCTCGCAGCGGCTGACCGGGGCACCGAGCCCGGGCTGGGCGGAAAGCCAGCCGAAGAGCGGCTCGCCGCAGGCTGGACAAGGCGGGTTCTCGGGACCGGCACCGGCCTCGAGCGGGACGACGGGGGTGGGCCGGGTATCGCTCATGCCGGTAGCGTACGGGCCGTGCGGCTCAGCGAGATCATGACCGCGGGCGTCGTCACCGCCGCGCCCGAGGCAAGCGCGCTCGCGGTGGCGCGGCTGATGCGCGACAACCGGGTCGGCTCGGTGGTGATTGTCGACCCGGCCGGCAGCCCAACCGCGATGGTCACCGACCGCGATCTCGCCGTCCGCGTCTTTGCCGAGGGGGTTGACCCCGAGGTGGCGGTTGGGGAGCACGCCTCGCGACCGCTGATCAGCGGCGAGCCGGAGATGGAGCTCGAGGAAGCGGCGGCGCTGATGGTCCAGCACCGGGTGCGCCGGCTGCCGGTCGTCGCGGGCGAGGCCCTGGAGGGGATCGTCACCCTCGACGACATCGCTGTGCGCAGCGGCAACCTCGAGGTGGCACAGCGGATGACCCAGGACGTAATCGAGGGGGCGCTGCCCCAGTTCTACTTCCACGAACGTGGCTGAGCGGATGCGCTGGATCCGTTCGCAGGAGCTTGCCTGGGAGTCGCGCTGGTCGCTTCCGACCGGCCTTATCACCCTGGTCGCGGTCGCGATGCTGGTCGCCTCGGCGATCGTGATCGGCCAGGTCAGCGGCGACGGCGAAGCGGAGCTGCTGCGCTCCGCCAACGAACACGCCTCCGCGGTAACGCTCAGCAGCCTGCTCCAGGCAATCGGCTTCGTGCTGCTGGTCGCGCCGCTCTACTTTCTCTTCCGCGCCACCGCCGCCCGCAGCAACAAAGTCCGCTACCAGCTGGTCGGCCTAGTCGTCGCGGCACCGCTCTTCTTCGCGGTTTCGTCGGTGCTCAACGCGACCGCGACCAACCAAGCCGCCGACGCCTTCGCCGCTGGCGAAGCAAAGTCGACGCTGACTGCCGAGGAAGCGACCGAAGAATGCCGCTCTGACCTGAAGGACAAGGGGAAGAAGGAATTCGGCGAAGAATTCGACGCCGGCCCGAACCCGAGCGCGGACTGCGTCCACACCAAGGTCGCCGACGACGAAGCGACCAACGCGCTCTCCGAAGCCTCGACCCGCGGGTTGGCGACGGGATTCGGCCTTGGCGGCCGACTTGGCCTTGCCGTCGCGCTCGTCTACTCATGCCTGTGGGCGATGCGAGTCGGCTTGCTCAGCCGCTTCTGGGGCTCGCTGGGGATGGCCCTGGGAGTCGCGGCGCTGCTGCTGCTCGTCCAGTTCGTGCTGATCTGGTTCCTCTACTTCGCGCTGCTGCTGATCGGCCGCATCCCCGGCGGCCGACCCCCTGCCTGGGCGGCGGGAGAAGCGATTCCCTGGCCGACGCCGGGGGAGAAGGCGGCGGCGGAACTGGCCGGACCGGACGGGCTGCCCGAGGACGAGGACGGCTTCACGCCCGAAGACGGTGATCGCGGCAGGCCCGAAGACGATGGCGAAGGCGCGCCCGGCGAGCGCCGCAAGCGCAAGCAGCGCGACTGAGGACTGAGCGCTTAGCCGAGCGGGTTGAGCCCGGGCGGTGGCGCCTCCGCCCGTTCAGTGGCGCGGACCTGCTTCCGGTGGGTGCGGATCTCGCTCATGATCCGCTCTAGGCGCGGCTCGGCAGTGGTGTCGACGTGGCTCATCGCGGCGGCGACGCCGGGGTGGACGGCGGCGATCCGCTCGTGCATCGCCTGGGCGACGGCGCGGTAGGTGGGGTGGCCCTCGCGCCCAGAGCGCAGCTCGATCAGGTGCATCGCCTCGCGGGCGTTGAGGTCGAGGACGTAGCGGATCCGGTAGGCGAGGCTGAGCGCGTAGGGGGCCTGCTCGGTGAGGCCGGCCTCGCGCAGCCGCTCGTACTCGCGGCGGGAGATCTCCAGCGCCCGTTCGAACTCGTCGCCGGCTCCGGCCTCGCGGACCTCGTCGGGAACGCCGGCGCCGAGGTCGGGGCTGAGCCGCTGCCACTGGCAGGTCAGCATCCGGTGCCGCTGCAGGTCGCGGAAGGCACCGTAGTCGGAGACGATCTCGAAGCGGTAGCGGAGCGCCTCGAAGCCGCGGCCGGGCCGATGGCGGCGATTCGCGCGCTCGCCGACCAGTACCGCCAATAGCTCTGCCCGCTCCTCGCGGTCGAGCACGTCGATGCGGGCAAGGATCTCGGTGGCCGGCGCGTTCGCTTGCTCGAACAGACAGGAAGCCAGCAGGTCCTCTTCGTTGCCGTCGACGTGGACCAGCTCGACCGAGGGCAGGTCGCCGCCTTCGTCGCGGCGGTCGAGGCCGAGCCGGGCGACCCAGCGCTCGGTCTGCTCGCGGCGGTTCTCCAGGTAGGTGATCCACTCGCCGCCGCGCTCGGGGCGCTCGACCCGCGATACGAAGCTCGGCATCACCTGCTGCAGCTCGCTCAGGATCATCCCGCCGTACTCCCGCGCCTCCGGCAGCGGCGAACCGAGCAGGCGCAGGATCAGCTGCTCATAGGCCTGGCCGGAGGCGTAGATGCCGACGTGGCTGAGCGTCGCCGCCGGCAGTAGGCCGCGCAGCAGATCGAGCGCCTTGGCGCGGATCGAGCGCTGCCAAGCGCCCTCCGGCTCCCCGTCGCCACGCGGCCAACGGCTCGCCGCCCAGCCCTCGACCTCACCCAGCGAGCGCGAATAGATCGAGAAGATCCCGTCCATCGCCGCCGCGAACTCGGGCCCGAGCTGGTCGTCGCGGTAGAAGCGGTAGCCGCCTTCCGGCAGCGGCTGGTCGTAGGGGATGTAGCGGGTCGACTGCTCCAGGTAGGCGGCGAGGCGCCCTCGCTGCAGCTGCTTGGTAAGGATGTTCGAGACCCACTCGCAGGCGACGTGGGCACCGCCGACCTGGGCGATCGAGTCGTCGCCGTAGCCGACGAAGACGCGCTCGTAGAGCCCCGCGGCGCGCTCTCCCTCGGTGGCGTCGAAGGGCCGCCCGCCGCTCGGCGCGTCGGCTGCGAACTCTTCCAGGAAGAGCCTCCGGACGGTCCCGGAATACCGCGAATAGCGGGCAAAAAGCGCTCCCTTGACCGTCTCCGGCAAGTTGACCAGGGCGAACACCGGACGGTCGAGGTTGGTGAAGTGAGGGGCGAGCAGCGCCCGCTCCTCGGGCTCGAAGTGTTCGACCGGGTAGCGCACCGGCGCATCGTAGTGGCGGCTGCTGACGGCTCGCCGGGTTCCGCGGAAAGACCGTGCGCAGTCCCCCCTCGCTGCATCTTTTTGTCTACAGTGCAATCATGCTCTTGATGAGAGAAGCGTGGACGGATGAGCGGCTCGACGACCTCAGTGCGCGCATGGATCGCGGCTTCGATCGCGTCGACTGCGACATCCGCGAGGTCAAGGGTGAAGTCCGCGACCTCCGGACCGACATGGACAAACGCTTCGAGCGGCTCGAGGCGCGGTTCGACTCGATGCAGCGCTATGCGCTCGGCGGTTTCCTGACCCTCGTCGGCCTGATCCTCACGCACTTCTGAGCCTGGCGCGGCGCTCAGCCCGGCGGCGCGGACATCAGCTCGATCCGGTGGCCCGGCGGCAGGGTGACGCCGGCGCGGGCGGCGCCCCAGTGGGCCCGGCGGGGCTCGACCTCGAAGCCGCGCTCGCGCAGGCGGGCGATGGTCGCCTCGAAGTCGGGGGCGACGACGGCGAGGTGGCCGCGGGACGGGGCGGTCGGATGCTCGTCGGGCATCAGGTGGATCTGAGTGCCGGCGCGTTCGAGCCAAGTGAACTCGGCCAGGCTGGCTGGCGGCTCCACTCGCTCGAAGCCGAGCAGCTCGAAGAGCTCGACGGCGCGCTCGACGTCGGCGGCGGCGATCTCGATCCCGACGTGGTGCAGCATCAGAACAAGAGTGACACCAGCGCCGCGAGGACGACGATCGCGGTCGACCAAGTGACCGCCTCGGCGGTGATCTGGTTGTCGAGGCCGTAAGCGTGGGAGACAACCATCGAGTTGAGCCCGGTCGGCATCGCCGACATCAGCCGGTAGGCGGCCGGGAGGTCGATCAGCGGCGCCGCCAGCAGCATCAGCAGCGCCGGCACGACGGCGAGCCGGGCGACCAGGGTCAGGACGACCGGGCGGGTCAGCGGCGGCGGCAGCGGCAGCTCGCCGTGTTCGGCTCCCTCGGCCAGGGTGGCGCCGACGGCGAAGAATCCGATCGGCAGGATCGCCACGATCAGCGCCTGTGAGATGTCGACGAGGACCGTCGGAGCCAGTGAGGCCGGCGCCAAGAGGCCGGCGATTGCCGCGTAGAGGGGTGGGTTGCGGGTGAAGAAGGCGCGCACGCGCTGCCTCGGGCTGTCGCCGGCTTTGGTCCCGAAGGCGGCGCCGACCGCGAAGGCGCCGAGCAGCAGCGAGGGGCCGGTGACGAGGACGTCGTAGAGGACCGCGGTGGAGAGCTGGTTGCGGCCGAGCAGGGCCACCGTCATCGGGTAGCCGAGGTAACCGGTGTTGACGCTGAGGACGGCGCAGAGGACGGCGCCGGTCTGCGGTCGCGGCAGCCGCAGGAAGCGGGTGGCGACGAAGTAGGTGAGCAGCGAGGCGCAGGTGACGGCGACCAGCGCCAGGACCAGGCCGACCGCGTGCGAGGAGTCGATCTGGGCCTTCGCCAGGTTGAAGAAGATCACCGGCGGCAGCAGCACGTAGAGCAGGATCAGCAGCGCTTTGCGCGAGGCGTTGGCGGCGCCCTGCGGCCAGCGGCGCTCCGACCAGACGCCGACGGTGACCGCGACCACGATCGCGGCGGTGGTGAGGACGACACCCATCCGCGATGCCTATCGGTTTGGCGGAGCCGGCGTCCCGCCGGCCGCCATCAATCGGCGTAGAGCGCCTCGATCTCGGCTTCGTAGGCGCGCTCGATCGGGCGTCGCCGCAGCTTCATCGTCGGCGTCAGCTCGACCCCGCCGGGAGCCCATTCGCCCTCGAGCACGTGGAAGCGCTTGATCTGCTCGATCCGCGACATACGCTCGTTGGCGGCCGCGACCGCCGTCTCGATCTCGGCGGCGATCTCGGTATCGCCGTGGTTGGCGCCGCGGGCCGCCAGGTACTCGAGGTCGAGGGTCAGCAGGGCGACGTTGTAGGGGCGGCGGTCGCCGATCGCCACCGCCTGGGCGATCAGCGGCGAGGCCGCCTTCAGCTTCGCCTCGATCGAGGCGGGGGACATGTTCTTGCCGCCGGCGCCGATGATCAGCTCCTTCTTGCGGTCGACGATCCGCAGGTAGCCGTCGGCGTCGAACTCGCCGATGTCGCCGCTGGCCAGCCAGCCGTCCTCGCTGAGCGCCTCGGCGGTGCGCTCGGGCATGTTGCGGTAGCCCTTCATCACCAGCGGCCCGCGGACGAGGATCTCACCGTCCTCGGCGAGCTTGACCTCGACCCCCGGCAGCGGCTTGCCGACCGTGCCGACGCGGACGGCGCCTGGCGGGTTCAGGGTCGCCGCGCAGGAGAGCTCCGACATCCCCCAGAGCTCGCAGATCTCGACCCCGAGGGCGAGGAAGAACTCGGTCACCTCCGGCGGGGTCGGCGCCGCCCCGACCACGAAGTGTTCGACCTGGTCGAGGCCGAGCAGCTCCCGCACTTTCGAGAAGACCGCCGCGTCGGCGGCCTCCCATTCGGCCTGCAGCTCCGCCGGCACCTCGCCCTCCATGTAGGCGGCGACGCGGCGGCGGCCGACCTCCATCGCCCGCTCGGTCGCCGCGCGTTTGGCGGCATCGGGCTCGTTCTCCATTGCCGCCTCTAAGGCCGTCTTCAGTTTTTCCCAGATCCGCGGCACGCCACCCCAGAAGGTTGGCCGCACCTCGATCGTGTAGGCGACCATCTGGCGCGGATCGGGACAGCAGTGGACGCAGGGCGCGAAGAGCATCTGCGCGTAGAGCTGGCTCCAGCGGTCGGCGACATGGGCGCTGGGCAGAAACGAGATCGCCCGCCCGCCCGGTTTTGCCGCGTAGAGCTGGTCGTAGGAGTTCCACTCAGCGAGCATGTTCGCGTGGGTCAGCTGCACCCCCTTCGGTGGCCCCGTCGTCCCCGACGTGTAGATCAGACAGAGCACGTCCTCAGGCTCCACGGCCCGCCAGGCCGCCTCGAAGTCGAACCCCGGATCCCCCATCGCCTCCAGCTCATCGAGCGACAACGTCCCCTCCGGCGCCTCCCCATCGACCACCACCACGTGCTCCAAGGTCTCGACCTGCTCGCGCGCCTCCAGTACGGTCGCCAGGAACGCCTGCTCGGTGACGATGACCCGGTTCGCCGCGTCCCCGACCACGTACTCGACCTGCTCCGGCGAAGAAGTGTTGTAGACGGAGAAACACGTGGCCCCGAGGTGCATCGCGGCCGCATCACAGAGGAAGAAGGCAGGCCGATTGGTGAGCATGAACCCGACCGAGTCGCCCCGACCAACTCCGAGCGCCGCGAACCCGGCCGCCCGAGCCTTCACCCGCGCCGCATACTCCGCGAACGAGGCCTCGTACTCGCTGTCCTTCAGTCTGAGCGCTGGCGCCTCCGCCCACTCGGCTGAGGTGATCTGAAACGCCTCGCACATCGTCCGGGCTTGGAGTGCCCGCGGCCGCTCGCTCATCCGCCGACCATAACCGCCCGCCGCGCGGGTGGCGACAGGACCCGCGCGCCGAGGCGCTTGTGCCGACTAAAAGAGTGAAGCCCCGGCGTGACTCGCGAAGTCCACGAGCGGCTGCGGAATCACCCCGAAGAACACGGTTGCCGCTGCACAGAGCACCGCCGGCCCGACGAGATACCAGCGCCGCCCCGCTTCCGGATCGACCGGGTCCGCCTCCGGTGACGCTCCCGCGATGGCCGGTACCACCGGGCTCTCCTGCCGCATCCACATCGCCGCCACCACCCGCAGGTAGTAGGCGACCGAGATCATCGTGCCGATCGCGATGAAGACCGCGAGCCAGGTGTAATCCCCTTCGACCAGCGCCTCGATTAGGTAGAGCTTGCCGATGAAGCCCGCCGTGGCGGGCAGTCCGGCCAGGGCTAGCATCGAGATCGTCAGCGGCCAGGCAAGCTGCGGCCGCTCGGCGCCGAGGCCGCGGACGGCGCGGATGTCGTCGCCGAAGATGGTCTCGCGCTCGCGGGCGACGATCACCGCGAAGGCGGCGAGGTTCATGAAGGCGTAGGCGGCGAGGTAGAAGACCAGCGAGCTGACCCCGGACTCGGAGGCGACGACGATCCCGCCCAGCATGTAGCCGGCCTGGGCGATTCCGGAGTAGCCGAGCAGCCGTTTCAGCGAGTCCTGGCCGAGGGCGCCGACGTTGCCGACGACGATCGAGATCGCCGCCAGGACCGCCAGGGCGGGCTGCCAATCGCTCGCCTCGGGGCCGAGGGCGACGTCGAAGAAGCGCAGGAAGACGGCGAAGGCAGCGGCCTTGGTGGCGACCGCCATGAACGAGGTGATCGGAGTGGGGGCACCTTGGTAGACGTCCGGCGTCCACTGGTGGAAGGGCGCGATCGAGGTCTTGAAGGCGAGCCCGACCGCCGCCATCGCGATCCCGATCATGATCAGCGGGTCACCGAAGAGGCCGCCGTGGGCGATCCCGACAGCGATCCCCTCGAAGCCGGTCGAGCCGGTGCCGCCGTACAGGAAGGCCATCCCGTAGAGCAGCGTCGCCGAACCGAGTGAGCCGACGATCAGGTACTTCAGCCCCGACTCGAGCGAGCCCTCACGGCGCAGGTTGGTGGCGCAGAGGATGTAGAGCGGGATCGAGAGCGTCTCCAGGGCGACGAAGAAGCTGACCAGGTTGTAGGCCTGCGAGAGCAGCACCATCCCCAGTACCGAGCCGAGCAGCAGCGTGTGGTACTCGCCTTGGCCGGCTTCCTCGGCGGCCGGCTCGCGGATCGATAACAGCACCGCGAAGGCGGCGCTGAGGACGGCGATCAGCGAGATCGAGATCGCCAGGTCGTCGAGCCGCAGCGCGCCCGAGACCAGCTGCTTCGTTTCGCCCCACTGCCAGATCAGCAGCCCAGCCGTGGCGGCCAACGTCAGCATCGTCAGGCCGGGGGCGAGGCGTCGGGTCGGCTTGAAGACAGCGCTGAGCAGGACCACGCAGATCCCGACCGTGAGGGCGATGATCGGCGAGATGCCGGCGTAGTCGATGTGGGGGGCGTTGAAGTTCATTTGCTCTCCGCCAGCTGCGCTTTCGGCGCCGGGCCGCCGGTCACCTTGGCGACGGTCTGCTTCACGCTCGGGTCGGTGCGGTGGAGGATCAGCTGTGGGTAGAGGGCGAGGCCGAGGATGCAGAGGACCAGCGGGGCGAGGACGATGCCGTCGCGGAGGCCGATCTCACGCGAGGCGATCCCGTCTGGCCCGCGGTTGTGCATCGTCCCCTGGTAGAGGCGCAGCGCGTAGTAGGCCGACATCGCCACGCCGGAGATGGCGATGAAGGCGAAGACGATCTTCGCCTGGAAGAGGCCGTTGAGGATGTAGAACTCGCCGATGAAGTTGGCCGACCCTGGCATCGCCAAGGTCGCCAGGGCGACGATCAGGAACAGCGCCGCCAGGATCGGTGCCCGCAGCGCCATCCCACCCATCTCGCGGATGTCCTCGGTGCCGGTGCGTTCGACCAGGATCGCGACGATGATGAAGATCGGGGCGACGACGAGGCCGTGGTTGACCATCTGCAGCAGCGCCCCGTCGGAGCCGTCGGCGCGCAGGGCAAAGATCCCGGCGGTGATGAAGCCGAGCTGCGCGACCGACGAGTAGCCGGCGATCAGCCGCACGTTGGTCTGGGTGAAGGCCATCACCGAGCCGTAGAGGATGGAGGCCAGGGCGATTACCAGCATCACCTCCTGGAATTCGATCGTCGCCGCCGGGAAGAGCGGCAGCACGATGCGCAGGAAGCCGTAAGCGCCGACCTTGGCGAGGACTCCGGAAAAGACCACCAGGGCCGGCAGTGGCGCCGCCCGGTAGGCGTCGGGCATCCAGCCGTGCAGGAGAAAAGCCGGCATCTTGACCAGGAAGGCAGCGGCGAAGAACCAGAAGATCCAGCGCTGGCTGCCGGTTCCGAGGCCCTGCTGCTGGAGCTGCTGGATCGAGAAGGTGAGGTGGCCGCCCTTGGCGGAGAGGATCGCGGTGGCGATCGCGGCGACCAGCATCAGCAGCGAGCCGATCAGCGTGTAGATGAACATCTTCAGCGTCGCCGCCGGCGCCGTCAGCCCGCCTTCGCCGCTGCGGTCGTGGCCCCAGGCGCCGAAGAGGAAGTAGAACGGCACCAGCATCAGGTCGAAGAAGAGGACGAAGAGCAGCAGGTCTTGGGCGATGAAGGCACCGAGGGTGGCCGTCTCGGCGACCAGCATCAGGAAGAAGAAGAGCTGCGGTCGCTCCTGCTCGCGGAAGGCGGCGAAGGCGATGCCGCCGACCCAGAGCACGGTCGTCAGCAGGACCAGGAAGAGGTTGAGGCCGTCGATGCCGAGGCTGTAGTCGACGCCGAGCCCCGGGATCCAGGAGGTGTCGACGGTGTACTGCAGGCCCGAGGAGCCGCCGTCGAAGCCGACCGCGATCCCGATCGCGACCCCGAGCGTGGCCACCGCGCCGAGCGTCGCCCACCAGCCGGTCGCCCGCTTCGGCAGGAAGAGGCCGATGAGGCCGACGGCGAGAGGGAGCCAGAGGAGGACGTTGATCATGAGCTCTGGATCAGGAAGTAGAGGGCGAGGCCGGCGAAGCCGACGAGCAGCAGCAGCGCGTAGCTGCGCACGAAGCCGTTCTGGACGGCGCGCACGAAGGCGCCGCCGCCGCGCACCGTCTCCTGGGTGCCGGCGATGACGCCGTCGACGACGAAGCGCTCGAAGACGCTGTTGGCGAAGCGGCCGATCGCCAATGCCGGGCGGACGATCAGGAAGTCGATCGCCTCGTCGAAGTACCACTTGTTGTAGAGGAAGGTGTGCAGCGGACCCAGGCGGGCTTCGAGCTTGCCGGGCAGCTCCGGGCGGACTACGTAGGCGTAGTAGGCGATCCCGATCCCGGCCAGCGAGATCGCCGCGCCGATCGCCAGCCCGATCCAGGAGGCGGCGACGGAGGGGGCGATCTGGGCAAGCGGCGAGTCAGCGAAGACCGGGTCGAGGAAGTGGGTGATCGTCTCGTCGACCCCCGGCACCTGGACCAGCCCGGCGAAGAGGGCGAGGAAGGCGAGCACGCCCATCGCCACCCGCATCGGCGCCGACTGCTCGGCGATGTGGTGGTCGGCGCCGGGGAAGCCGACGTCGGTGTCCTCCTCTTCGCCCGTCGCCGGGTTGAAGGGGTGGGCGTGGTGGACGTGGCCCGTCTCGATCAGCTCCCGCGCCTCCGCGCAGGGCTTACCGGGCAGGACCCGGAAGACGAGCCGGAAGGTGTAGACGGCGGTGAGCAGGGCGCCGACGTAGCCGAGCACGGTGAAGATCAGGTACATGCCGCCGCGGGCGCTCGCGTAGGCGAGGATCTCGTCCTTGGAGAAGAAGCCCGAGGTGCCGGGGAAGGCGGCGAGGGCGAGGGCGCCGCAGAGCATCGTGATCGAGGTGAACCGCATCGCCTTGCCGAAGCCGGACATGCGGTCGATGTTCTGCTCGTTTGCCATCGCGGCGATGATCGAGCCGGCCGCCATGAACAGCAGCGCCTTGAAGAAGGCGTGGGTCATCAGGTGGAACATCCCGGCGCTGTAGGCGCCGATCGAGACGCCCATGATCATGTAGCCGATCTGGCTCATCG
>Ga0105242_10000417_pt1 | contig 33923 bp, 42 predicted proteins | sample KBSM24metaG_FD_81521 | JGI IMG/M metagenome (GOLD analysis project Ga0105242, IMG submission 81521) | Miscanthus rhizosphere microbial communities from Kellogg Biological Station, Michigan, USA - KBS M2-4 metaG | ecosystem: Host-associated > Plants > Roots > Rhizosphere > Soil | place...
CTGGCGCGGCGCGAACTGAACCTGCCCGTGCGCGTCCACGTCGGATTGCACACCCGGCGATACGGGCGAGCCTGGGTAACGGTAACCGGGATCGTTGGGGTCGGTATAGCTGGTCGCTGGCGCTGGCGGTTGTCCGCCCCCACCTCCGCGCCCCGTCATCCCCGGTGACGCCGGGCGCGGCGGGCTCATCGACAGAAGCCCGGTCCGAGGGTTGAGCGCGGGCGGCGATGGGGTCTCTTCCCCGTGCGCGGTCACGTCGGAAGCGGCACCCGGTTGCGTGTAGCGCGGGTCCCATGTCGGCTGCGCCGGGGACTGTATCCCGTACGTGGGTGCCGACGCCGCGCTGTCGGACGGCGCGTTGGGGGTGATACTCCGGGAGTAGTCAGGCTCGGACGACGCGCTGTCCGACGGCGTGATGGGGCGGCGTTCGTCCGGCGCGCCGGGCGCGACGGTGGGCGTGGACGAAGGGGTCTGCGTGGGCGCGGTCTGGCCGGGAGCCTTGGTGAAGTCCTGGGTGCCCTCAACCGGGTGAACATTACCGCCCTTGGCGGCGGCGTCGCGCTTTTGCTGCTCTCTTACCTCTCTGGCGTAGTCGTCGAGCAGCGACTGCTGACGCACGCCCTGGTATTCCTTGTACAGGCTGAAGATGTTCTGCGCGCCGCTGAACAGCCCGGTGGAGAACGAACCCAGTTGAAACCCAGGACCAGCCATCTACGTTATCCCCGCTTCTTGTCGGAGCAGGGCCAGCGACGGTGCCACGGCGTCGATGATGACCTGCAGCCGCGCGTCGTATTGAGCCCATAGTTCCGGGTGATACTTCTTCAGGTAGGCGGCACGCCCCTCGCCCCACCACGCCGAACACCGGGCGCACTCGGGCGAGTTCGTTACATAATCATATACACGCGGGAGCGGAACGTTCCGCTCCCTGAGGTAGGTGAACACATGATCATGGGACCAGTCCAGCAACGGATACCAGAGTTCCACACCGTCGACGATCTCCCCCGGCTCGGCGGGGAGCCTGGGTATGTCGCAGCGTTTGGTGCCGCGTATCAGAAGTGTGAAGCCGTCGTCGTAGATCCGCTTGAACAGCGGCCACATCAGGTTCGCGTAACAGCAGTCGTAACGCCCAACCAGTCGGGCCGTCGCTTGCCCGAGATGCTGGCCAACAGGGTGGCTATGGAAAGGGAGCAGGTCTGTCGGCAGACCATGAGTGGCGATCCATCCTGAAACATCCGTCTCGACGCGAACAAAGTGTGGTGCGAACGCTTCCACGCGCGATACGCTCTCGCGCATCTCGGGCAACAGATCGCCGGTGTCCAGATGGTATATCGTGATCTCATCGAGATACTCCCGTAGTAACTCCACGACCGCCAGCGAGTCCTTGCCCCCGGAGAACGACAACGCGCGCTTGCCGGGCGGGTGTCTCAGCAAGGGCGATAGGTCCATCACTTGCGCGTCGCTTTCCACATGACCGGACGTATCCCCCTGAAAATCTGAGCATACAAATACTGGTTCGGCATCAGCGAACGGAACACCGCGTCGCTGCCTCGGGGTAACTGGAACGACTCCAGGTCCCAGTCGCCCGCGCGGGCCACGGCGCGCAGCATGTCGAAGGGGATGAACCGCGCGTTCAGGTGATCCATGGACAACTGATCGTCACCCTCGAAGCGAACGTAATCATAGACGAACAACCTGCCGCCCGGTCGCACCACCCGCGCCGCCTCGCGCAACACCATGACGAAATCATCAGCATGGCACAGCGAGTACAGGAACATCGCACCGTCGAACTCGGCACGATCAAAGGGCAGGTCGTGCATGTCGCAGCAGAACGTCGGCATGTCGGGAGGGCACTTGGATAACTGAAACGTGTTGTTGTTCACCAGCCAGAACAACAGGTCGGGGCGTAGCTCCTTCATCAGCTTGGCGGGTTCGCCGAAGCCGCAGCCGATGTCCACCCACTTGGTGCCCTTGCCGGGGTCCATGAAGTTGAGCAGCGCCGCGACGTGGGTCTGGTCGGTGTCGTCCAGACGGAACCCCTGCAGCACCCGCAAGCCGGTTTTGTGCGCCTGTTCGGATGCCTCGTTGAGTTTGTTCTGGTCGATCATACCGCGATGGCCGCGACGCCGATGCCCGCGCCGATCAGCGAGCCGACACCCGAGGAGGTGTTCTGCGCGATGGCCGCGTTGGCGTTGAAGCCCGCCATCTGGTTGCTGAAGCCGGTGTTGGTGGCGTTGATGCCGGTGTTGGTGGCGGTGTTGGCGGCACCCGCCCAGGCGGTGGGGTTGCCCATCATGGACCCGTACACGTTCGACGTGTTCAGCCCGGCGTTGATGCCCGCCCCGCCTTGTCCGGCGGCACCCGTGCCAGCCCCCGTGGCCCCGCCGTATTCGCTGGTGACCTGACCGGGGTAGCCGCGCCCCATGTTCGCCGCCTGGGTCTGCAGCCCACGTCCCACCGCTTCGGATTGTAAGCGCGACTGCGTGCCCGCGCTGGCCTGAGCCGCCGCCTGGGAGATGCGGGCTCCCAGATCCAACGCGCCGTAGCGGGTCTGGCTGGGGTCGATATTGAACCCCTCCAGCGTTTGCAGGGCCGCGTTGCGCTGACCCGAGAACGCCGAGGCCACGTCCCCCTGCGCCATGGCCGACGCCTGGGCCGCGCGCTCGGGCGAGTTATAGGTCTGCGCTTCGGACGCCAGCCTTTGTTCAATGGGTTTGTAGGTCGTGTCGTAGAACGCTTTCGACTCGCGCGCGTTGCCCATCTGCTCCCGCTGCGCGTCCATGGACAGGTTGGACGCCTGCATCATGTTGTCCATGAACGCCTTGGTCTGCGGGGCCTGATCGGCGTATTGCTGCTTGGCCCAGTCCAGCTGGTCCTTGGACACGCCCGCGTAGATTTTCGCCGAGTCCACCGACGACTGCGCCATCCCCGAATAGTCGGGTGGCGGTGGGGCGCTGCCCTTGCTCATGTTGCGTACTCCGACCGGTCCGGCGTGTTACTACGGTAATACCTCGGCGTCAGGGCCAACCATTTGCACTGGGCTTTCTCCATGGTCAGCACGATCAGGTCCGACCCGTCGGAATAGACGTCGGTGATGCGCGCGGCGGGGATGAAACCCAGGCGCGTATCCACCGACAGGGCGCGCGTATTGGCCGAACTGACGAGGCCGATGACCTTGCGGCAGCCCAGTTGCACGAACGCGTAGTGGAACACCATCCACAGGAAGTCCCGCGTCGCCCAGTTATCCTCCGACCCGGCCATGTGCACGGTGATCGACGCGCCCAGGTAGCCGGTGAACACCACGCCCCCGGCGATCTTGCCGTCACGATGCAGCGCCACGGTGTGATCGGTCTTCTCGTTGAACACCCCGCCCACGCGCAGCATGACCCACTCGCCGTCATCGGCGTGGTTGATGAGGATCTGACGCTCGCTCACGGCAGCTTGGCCATGATGTCGGTCGCGCTGATCAGCCCCAGGGTGACCAGATCGTTGAGCGTCACCGCGCGATCCAAGGGCCCGCCGCGCATCCCGCCGAGAGACTCCACGCCCTGACGTAGTTGCGTGGTGATCATGACCATCGCGTCGAGGTTGGCGATGGGTTGGTTGATTGGCGGAACGTTACGGTTGACTGACATCACACGCCTTTCAGTTCGCGCATCGTCGATGCCAGTTCGACACTATGTATGGGCACCCGCGCGACGATCTCGAATTGCCAGTTGAAGGCTTTACGACCGGAGGGAAACCGGAAGATGCACCTTGGTTGCTGCAGCCATTCCTCGTGGACCAGATCCTGCGACGGGCCGCAGAACAACCGGAAGATCGCGTTGATGCCGGTGGGTAAAACCAAACTGGACATGCCCGCGTCGGGCGGCGGCACCGTGCCCTTGGGCGCGGGATCGGCCACTTCCGGATCGAGCGATATCTGGCACGCGCCCAGTGACACGGGGGCGGGGAAGTAGAACTCCCGTGACCGCCACCGGTAAGTCAGCGTGGGCGTGTCCATGCTATCCCACAAATACACGACCTGATCGGCCATCATGTAAGTGTTGCCGTTGTAGATATCGTTCCACACGCTGAGCACGCCGACGAAAGGGCTCAGTGAGCAAATGCCCAGGCGTTGTTCCGTGTAGTCGATGACGAAACCCATGCCGGTGCCGTTGATCGCGAGATACTGCGCGCGGTGGCGAGCGGCGACGAGATGGTCGCCCCGGAACCGTTTCAACCAGATCTCGCGCGTGAGGTTGCTCAGCGTCTGGTTCTGCGCGCCGTAGTAGTTCAGCGCCACCAACCCGTTGGGCGAGGAGTAATACACCCCGGCCAGATCGGTGATCATGGAGCCGCGTGATATACATGGCTCGGCGGTCTGGATCTGCGAGAACAGGAACTGGTCGGGCCGGTTGCCCGCCCCGGAACTGGGGAACCCCGAGGTCAGCACCATCAGCTGTTGCTGCCACACGCCCATGGCGACGATCTGATACAACAGGCTTTGGTCGTATCCGGCGGGCCACGCGTTGGGCCGGTCCGGCTCGCAAAAGTGCACGGTGTTGCCGCTGAACCCCACCATCATCCCGCCGGACATGGACAGCAGCCCGTCCAGGCCGTCCACGGGCGGCGCGTAGCTCACGCTCAGCAGCATGTTGTTGTGCACGACCGTCGTGTCGGGGATGCTGTCGTCGTACGTCGTGGTGCCGAAGGGCAGGTCGACGACGAAGTAGAACTGCGCCCCCGCCGTGGCGGCGGTCAGCGTTCGATACAGGCGCGTCTTGACCGGCGCTGGATAGACCCTGCCCGCTGGCATGGGTGGCGCGGTAGTGGGCAGGTTGCTGATGTGCCAAACCGCGTCGCCCGGTCCCGACACCACGTCCGAGGGACCGGACGGCGAACTCTCGGTGCCGTAAGTGTCGATGAACGTGTAGACGTAGGACCGCTCCACCAAAGGCGGCGCGCCGGACGGCGCGTAGGTTATGTTCAGCGTGCACCCCGTGCCGGGACCGCTGCAGGTCGTCGCCACCGGGTTGGTCGGCGTGGCGATGTAGCGCGAGGGGGTCAGGCTAACCATGTCGAGCACGCCCATGGTTATGGCGATGACGGCCCCGGTGAGCCCAGGCCCCGTCAGCGGTTCGTGCGCGAGGTCCACCGGGTTCGTGGAATAGACACCGAACGAGATCACGTTGACCAGCGAGGTGATTTGCCCGCCAGTGATCTGACACTGAAGCTGGAGCCGCGTGGGTCCGCCGGTCGTGCCGACGATGGTCTGCAGCCCGTCGGTGCCGCCCGTGCCCGCCGCGATGATGTTCAGGGTGACCGCGCGGGTCGTGGTGATGCGGAACTGCAGCGCCGGGGCACCCAGGTAGGTCGTGCCGCCGACGACCGTCAGGTTGGTTCCCGGAACGTAACCGCTTCCGTTCGCCGCCACGGTGCCCAGGATCGGGTTCAACGTGGGATAGTTACCGCCCGTGTTGTTGACTATCGGTTTGCTGTTCGGATCGGCGGGAAGGAAGCCCATGCTCCAGTGCGCGTTGGCCCCGGCACCGCCCGCTTTAATACGGTCGTAAGTATTCCACCACGCGCCCGCGTCCGGCGAGCCGGGCGGATTGGTCCAGAACAGGCGGTGCAGCGTGTCGTTGGCCAGCGGCGACAGGCACACCGAGGAGAACTCGCTGGGCAGCGGCAGCCACACCTCCGGATCGCCGGGGTTGGGGCCGGGCATACGGTAGGCTTTGCGCACCGGCCAGGGCGCGGTCCCGGCCATGTTGATGAGCGGCTGGGGTTGCGGCAGCCCGTCCAATGGCCCGTGCGCGAGGTCGGTGTTGGTGGCGCGCGTGGCCATGTTGTCAGGAAGGAGCCGAGGCTCCCGCCTGGGTATCTCGCCGCCGAAGTCCTTTACGGTGAATGCGACCACCTGATTACTTCACCCACACCCAACCGGCGACCGGCCCGTTGTACTGCATGGTAACCTTGGTGTTCGCCACCAGCGACGTCGGCGCACCAGCCACGGCCCCGCCGGACGCGGTTTGCAGGGTCAGCGCGGTCACCGCCGCCGTGGACAGGATGGTCGCCGTCTGCCCCGTCCGGGGGTTCGCCGGTAGCTTGACCGTCAGCGTGGCGAGCGTGCCAGCCGGAGTCAGGTACAGGCTGGGCATCGACATCGCGATGCTGGCACCCGAGGCCGGTGCCGCCTGCGTCGGCGCGATGGACCCGTCGGTGAAGAACGTGCCGTTAGATTGAAGGAACGAAGGCATGACGCTTATCCTTTCAGCGAGTTTTGCCGGGGAACCCGGTAGCCATGCCCTTGGGCGACTTCTTCGCCAGGGCTTTCTTCATCGCGATGGGCTGGCCCGGCGAGGTGGGACCGGCGATGGGTTGCTGGGCGAAACTATGCCCCGGCCCGCCCGCCACGGTGTGCGTGGGCGAGCTTCCGCGTGAACTGGGATTGACGTTCTTCGGCCCGATCTTGCTCATTTGTGTTTCCTTAGTTGGTGGATCTGCTCCTGCAGTTCTTTCACCGCGTTGACCAGGGCCGCGATGATGGGTGTCGTCGCCATGGCCAGCGCCGGATCGTCCCCCGCGTCATCCGGGAGGATGAACGAGGTTTCCGTCACCGCCTCGGGGATGACCTCGCGCAGTTGTTGCGCCGAGAAACCGATCTCCTCACGCTCCTTGAACTGATCGCCGATGCGCCGGAAGCGGATCGGTTTGATCTTCAGGATCGCCGCCAGTCCCTCGTCGGCCTGGACGATATCGTGTTTGGTGCGTTCGTCGGACAGATCCTGGTAAGCGCCCCGGCCACCCACCCAGTTCATGTTGTTGTAGCAGGACGAGTCGGCGTGGCAGATCCATTGCGCGCCGCTGACCTGCGTCCAGATCAGGGTGCCGGTGCTAACGTTCCAGTCCCAGTACCAGTTGGGCGACATCTGCAGGATGGTGCCGTTCCCGCCCGCGCCCATGGCCATCTGACCGCCCTGGGCGAAAACGGCGGTTCCCGCCGTGAGGACGTTGCGGGCGTTTATGGAGCCCGACGTGTCCACGGCCATGGTGGTGATGCCGCCCTCGACGATGCGCCACGCGCCGTCACCGCCCCGGCCCATGTAGTAAGCGGGATTACCAGCGACGTAGAAGATACCGCTGTTGTTCATCAGGTCGTTACAGGTGACACGAGCACTCGTGTTCACGAAGTTGGTGGCGGTGATACCGGCGCAAGCGGCGTTGCCGTCCACGTCGAGGGTGCCCGTCGAGTGGATGTAAGCGCCGGTTATCGCCGCCACGACCCAAAGGTTGCTGCTCGCGTCGAGGGTCATCCGCGCCGGACCAGGGTTGTTGCCGTTGCCGTCGGCGTTGCCGAAGAACAGCGCGTTGCTGGCGTTCCACATACCCACGGCTGAATTGCCCACGTGGTAGGACCCGATGAAGGCGCTGCCAGTGGACTTGAGCGCCAGGATGTTGGCGTTGCCGTTGATGACGCCGTAGCTGTTAAGAGGGCCGTTGACCTGAAACGAGCCGGTCACGGCGGCGTTGCCATTGACCTGGGAATAGCCGTTTAGCGAGATCGTGGGGGCCAGGAGCGTGACCGACGACGAGGCCGCGCCGCTGCGGGTGGCCTGGAGGAACGCCCCGCCCACGTTGCCCGCGTCGTTGGAGAACTGAAACGTGAGATTGCCGTCGGGGGACATGTAAGCGAGCGCGGTTTTCACGTCCGCGCCGCCCGTGGGGTTGAACCACTGGTACTGCGGATAGCCGCCGGGTGCCTGCGCGACATACAACTGCGCGGCCACCGTTCCCTGCGCCACCAGATTGCCCGGCCCCGCCAAAGTCCCGCCCGTGAGCGGCAGGAATTTGCCCGTCGTGGCGTTCGCCATCACGCCCTGGACGAACGCGGTGGTGGCGATGGACGTGTCGTTGTCACCCAACAAGGGCGTGGGTGCCCGAGGGTCGCCCGTGAACACCGGGCTCGCCAGCAGCGCGCCGCCCGCGCCCGTCACGTCGATGCCCGCCAGCGTGACCGCGCCCGTGCGTCCGTTGAAACTCGTCACGCTGGCCGCTGGGAGCGCGGCGATGGAGGACGCGATGGTGGACACGACGAACGCCGTGGTGGCGATGGACGTGTCGTTGTCTCCCGGCGACGGGGTTGGCGCGCTGGGGCTGCCCGTGAACGTGGGCGAGGCGAGCGGCGCGCCGCCCACGGACGTCACGTCCAGCAGGCTCAACAGCACCGCGCCCGTGCGGGTGTTGAAACTTATCACCCCCTCGGCAGCCGCGACGACGGCGCTTGAAACGAACTCCGTGGTGGCCAGCTGCCGGGTGTTGGTTCCCGGCGGGGCCGTCGGTGCCTGCGGCACGCCCGAGAAGGTGGGGCTGTCCACGGGCGCGCCGCCCACGTCGAGGACGTCGTTCAACTCCATGGTCACCGCGCCCGACCGTTCGTTGAACGAGACGACCCCGGCTCCCAACTGACTGTCCACGTATTGCTTCGTGGCGGCTCCCAGCGGATCGACGGGATCGTCGCTGAGAACGAGCAGTCCGGTCATGGTAGCGCCAGACAGCGGCACGAACGGCGCGGTCACCGACCCCAGCAGCCCGTCCACGTATTGCTTGCTGGCGGCTTCCAGCGGATCAATCGGGCTGGTGGCCGACAAGGTGAGCGCGCTCTCGCCCATGCTCACGGCCCCGGTGAAGGTGCCACCGGCTTCAGGCATGAACGGACCGCCGACGAACGACATGCCGTCGACGTAATGTTTCGTCACCGCTTCGGTTGGGTATTTGGGGTCGTGAAACAGATAGAGCGGCCCCTCCATCTTGCCGCCCTTGAGGGGCAGATACCAGTCCAGCGGGTCTACCCCCGGCCCCACGGGCGGCGTGGGTAGCGGCATGGGCTGTTCCGGCGGCGTGCCCATGACCTGGACGCCCACCTCGACGGTGATCCGGCGCTGCGAGGTGCCGTCCATGATAAGCTGGACCGTGTAGGCCACGCCGGGCGTGCCGAACTCGGTGAACAGGATGAAGCTCCGTCCCACGGCGTCCAGCGTCGACGAGAGGAGGATCAGCGGCGTCGGATCGTACGGTGGCGGGCTGTCGGGCGGCGGATAGGGGGCTTCCGACCAGCCCGACATGCCCTGGATAACTTCGGCTGAAACGATCTGGGTAATCGTTTCGTTAACGTCCAGCCACCACCCCATGTCCACCACGACACGCGTGATATCGGTAGGCTCTTTGTCGACGCGGGTGACTAGCATCTATTGCTTCCTTCGCCCGTGAGCGAAATAGGGAAACGACCTGCGAGGCGATTGCTGATGAGAATGTAATCGCTCCGCAATGTCCCGCGCGCGTCCCATGCCCTGTCGGAACCGCGTGCCGTGGTATTGCGCCAGTTGCGGCGTGGACCAGGGTTTGGCGGGCATGGCGTAGAGCCGCGCCAGGGTTCCATCCAGCATGGTTTCGAACCACGTCGTGAACAATTCCGGTATCGCACCCAGCTTCACCACGTCGAAGCGCAGCGGGCGCAACGCCACCTGCGCCCAGCCGGACCGCCCGTTGGTGGGTGGCATCGTGTCGTAAAGCACCGCTGGCGGATTGATGGCCCAGTGGGTCAGCCCGTGCACGTACAGCACCCACACCACGCCCATGTCGGCGTTGAACGGATTGAAGTCCACCGTGCTGATGCCCGGCCCCATCTCCCAGTAGATTTTACTACGGAAGTAAGTGCTGCGGATGCAGAACTCCTGGACCGTGTTCCACAACTCCATCTCGATGACCGGCAGGGTGATCGCCGGGAGCATGGTCTGGATGTTGTCGTAGAGCCGTTCGAAATCAGACGTCGCGACGAAGCCCCCGCCGCCCGCGTCGGGCGGCGTGACAACCGTGGTCGAGCCTTCAATCGGGCTCAACCCGATGACGAAACGACCGATGGCTGAACTGTAGGCGAACGACCCCGACATATGTTTTTCCTGTCAGGCTGTCACGAGTGCGGCGGAACAGTGGGCGGCGGCATGGGCACGTATGGAATGTCAGCCGGGCCCATGGGACCCCGCGTGATGTCCCACGTCAGGTTGCACGTCGTGCACGACCCGTGCGGCAACGCGCGCAACACCAGGGGCGGCGACGCCGCGCCGTCACCCGTGTGAACGGGCACGGGCACGGGCGTGGTGACCGGCGTCATGGTGACGGTGATGCGGCAGTCCGGCGGATTGTTCGGGCAGTTGGGCGAACGCATCCAGTCCGGCGCGCCGATGATGGGCGGCGGCAGCGCGGTCGTCCCCGGCACCAGCAACGGCACCGCGCCGGGCGGGTCCGGCGGCACGTCGAAGTGCAGGTCCGGAACCGTGGGCAACGGCGTGGGTCTGGGCAGTTCCGTCATGACTGCGTTTCTTTCATCTGCCGCAACGTCTCCAGGCCATTACCGCCCTGACCGGCCTGGGCGTTCACCGCGTCCTGCAACTGACGGTGAATGTCGACGATGGTGGGGTTGATCTCGCGCCACGGCTGCGCGCCCAGCACTTCCAGTACCTGGTTCCAGCGCCCGATGGGCAGCGTGACCATGGCCATAAGCGCCGTGATGTCTTGTTGTTGCTGTGATCCACTCATGTTTTTACTCCCGTATTAAAGGTTCGAACCGTTATCGAGTTGGCTGATCGCGGCTTCAGCCGCCGCCCAGAACGTGTCCCAGTGCGTCGCCAGGGTGTTCACCGCGTATTCATAGTCGGTGCCGTTCGCGCCCGCCGCGTCCACCTTGGGAACGATGCCGAAGTTGTTCTGCGTGAACGGCGTGTTCATGCTCATGGTAGCCGCTTCGTACTGCGTGCCCGCCACGCCCTCGTAACCAGCCGACGCCGTGGCCAGGGCGTCCTTGAGGCGCGCCATGGTGGTGTTCATCTTGAGCATGTTGCTCACGGTCTGGTTGGTCATCGAGCCGAACGTCGTGTTGTTGGGGATGATAAGCGCGGCCATTAGTGGAGTGTCCTTTGTTCCAGTTGTTCGATGCGGGCGTGCATCGTTTTCATCGCGTTGACCATCGCGGCGATGATCGCCGTCGTGCCGTAGCAGAGCATCCCGTCGTCGCCCATGGTGTTGACGGCTTCCGGAATGATCCGCTGGACCTGCTGCGCGCTGAAACCGATATCCTCGCGCTCGTCTTCCACCATCTTGTCGTGCACGGGACGCAGGCGGCGGAACCGGATCGGCTCCAGGGCGAGCACCGCGTCGAGGCCATACGAGGTGGGAAGGATGTCCACCTTCTGGTTGTCGTCGGACACGTCCTGGTAAGCACCGCGCCCGCCGGTCCAGATGTAGTTGTTGTAGCAACTGCCGTTGGCGTGGATCATCCACGTCGGACCATAGCTGGCGTTATACCACATCAGCGAGCCGTCCACGGTCTGGAAGTTCCAGTACCATGAAGCCTGGAACTGCATGATCTTGCCGCCGCCACCAACGCCAAAAATCATCTGCCCCGCGACAGCGGTCAGCGCGTTATCCGAACTGACATTCGCCGAGTTGACGCTGGTGCGCGCCCTGAAATCGCCGTTGGCGTTGCACCACATGTTGTTGACGTTGTTCTCGACGAAGTTCCACTGACCGTTGGTGTCGCGGTTCATGTAGTAGGCGTCGTTTCCGGCGACGCGCATGACACCCGAGTTATTCATGATCTCGTTGACGGTGAGGCGACCGGCGATGCTGGCCCCGCCGGATGACTGGAGCCACGTCCCGAAAACACCCGCGTTGGAAACGAGGTTGCTGGAGCGGTCCACGTAGAACCGGCCCGTCACCGCGTTGCCCGCGCCGTCCATGTCGCCAAAGTAGAGCACGCCGTTCGGCTCCACCCACATGCCGCCCGCGACCGCCCCCGTGGTGTCGTAGACGGTGACGGTGGGGTAGCCGCCGTTGCAACTGATAACGCGCCCGCTGTTGGACCAGAGTTGCCCCACGCAGTTGAGAAGGCCATCGACGGTCATCGAGTTGTTGGCGCGGGAAACGCTAAAAGACCGGCTTAACCAGTTCCCCGCGTTATCATGTCGGCTCAGAGTGAAATCCGACCCGGTGCTGGTCCCGCCCTCGGCGGTGGCGTCGCCCACCTGGAGGTTCCAACGTACCGAGTTGCCGGTGTAGCCAATTATCTGGTTGGCGGTGGCCCCCGGAGCCTTGGACATGACCAACTGCGCGTAGGTCGTTGCCGAGTTAATCGACACCATGTTCGCCACGGTGAGCGAGCCGGTCATGTTATCACCCGACAGCGCCACGCTGCGTTGCCACGCCGCCGCCGAGGTCCGCCCGAACGTGCCCGCGCCCACGGGTTCGGCGATGAAACCGTTGGCCCCGGCTGGGCCGGTGGCACCCGTGGGGCCTATGGGCCCCTGGGGGCCAGTGGCACCCGTGGCACCCGTGGGACCGGCGGGGCCCTGAGGTCCGGCGGGTCCTGGGGTTCCAGCCCTGGCGTCCACATACTGCTTGGTGGCGGCTTCCAGCGGATTTACAGGGTCTTTGGCCAGCGTGAACGTGTGGTTGTTGCCCATGTAGGTCGGCGCGACCAGCGCGATCTGCGAGCCGCCCAACCAGAGCGGCTGGTAGGTCGTTACTCCAGTGCCATCGACCCCCTCGATCAGGAAGAAGCCGTTGTTGGAGTTCATCCGAACACCGTTGGTAGTGCCCCGGAGCATCAACTGGGACACGCCATCCGGGAACGCGATGTCCAGCTGGCCGGTCATGGCGTCGCCGGTCTTGGCGACGTAGCCGTTTACTCCCGTATTAACTTTCGCATCCACGTATTGCTTGGTCGTGGCGTGCATGGGATCGGTCGGATCGCGCAACAACCAGACATCGCCGGACCGCACGGCGACCCCGCCCGAGTTGACCTCCACCCAGGTCACACCCGCGTTGGATACGAAATTGGTGTTGCCGCCGGAAACGATGTTGATCGTTCCGCCCGTGACGGAGAAGCCGCCGAAGCCGTCATAAAGCGTGATATGCTGGGACATATCCTGCGGGGAACCGCCCGTTCGCTGGCCGAAGCTGATCCCGCCCTGAAAATGTCCGCCCTTGTCGCTGATGACCTCATGCCAGAGAAGATCGTAGGTCTGGAACCAGAGCGGGATGCCCCCCGTGTTGGGGTAGCGGCCCCCGAACATGATCCGGGTGGGCCAATCCGCGTTGGCGGCGCAGCCCGCCAGGATCATCGCGGTGTTGTCGTTCTGGGTCTGCGGCCAGCCGGGGAGCGGCCCTCCGGGTCCTTGGTTCTGGACGTTGTAGAGCCCGACATACCAGCCCACGATGTCGGTGTTCGGGTTGAAGTACGGACCCGTCGCGGTCATGTTACCCGGCACGTAGGTCAGCTTGGATGTCATGCTCCAGGCGGCATTCATCCGGCCATATACATTCCAGTCGCTCGGCGCGTCGGTGAGATACCCGCCGCCCGTGATCGGCGCGTAGTTGGCGGTCACCCAGCTTTGCATCGCGATGATGCCAGCGTCACCACCGTTCAGCATTATATGGTGGTTACTGTTATCCCACTTGAAGCCATACCAGGCGCTGCCAGCGAGACCTTGATAGTGAATGCCAAGGTTGCCGTCGTTGATGATGTTGTGCGTGGTGGTGTCGCCGCCGATGTAGGCATTGTAACTGACGCTGATAGACCCGCCGAACGTCGCCGTCGAAGCACCCAGCCGCATCCTCTCGTCGGGTGGCGTCGTGCTGTCGCCCAATGGCGGCATACCAGAAAAACACAGGTCGCCCGCGCTGTTGTGGATACCGATACCATTGGCGTCGGAACTATCGAAGATGCCAAGGCCGTTGTTCTGAACACCCCGGATGACCAGTTGCGACGCGAAGTTGAACGCGCCCCATGGGTTGGTGTAGGCGTTGATCGTGAGCATCCCGCTCATGGTGTCGCCGCCCTTGGCGACGTAGTTGCCGCCTGTCGCAGGGGCGAAGCCAGCGGTCACCCAGCTTTTCGGCGCGTATGCGCCCTGGTCGGTGCTATCGACCCAAGGGTGCAGACCGTCAGCCGCCCAGGTGAAGCCGATGGCGTTCCCGCCGCCTGGAAGGTTGTTGTAGGCGATGGTGCCACCAAGACGCAGCAGCCCGTCGGGTTCCATGGTCAGTAGCCAGCGTAGCATCGTGTCTTCCGCGCTGGTTTTCTGGAAGAAGCGGAAGCCGCCGTAGGGGTAATAGAGGTTGACGAAATCAGTTTCACCAGCGCCCTGGCTGATGTTGTTGGTGATGACGCCGCCCCAGGTGCTTATTCCCGCCGCCGCCGCTGGTGTTGAGTTCCCGCCGAACCGTGTGTTGTTGTAAACGTCGAGAAGACTGCCGGTTATCGTTACGTTGGCATTGACCGTGACGGCCTTTGAAAAGTTGGTCGTAAGCCAGAACGTCTGCGTCGGATTGTCCGTGCGCGCGTAAAAATCCCAGACCGGGACCGATGAGACGCCCGCCGCGTTGCTGCTGTATAGCCCAAAGTGGTTGTCCGATCCGATGACGAAATAGACATCGCCGCCACTCGCGTCCTTCAGCGACAGGCCCGTGTTGTTGGTGATGTTCAACTGACCGGTCATGGTATCGCCGGTCACGTTCACCCAGCGCGCGTCCCCGCCGCCGATATTTATCGTGTTGTTGTCAACATATTGCTTGGTCACGGCCTGGGTGGCATCGGTGATCGCGTCTACGAGGTAGACCCGTCTGAAATTCCCGAAGCCGTTGCGCACATCAAAGTAAATTCCGGCGTTGTTTATCGGTATCTGACCGGCTGTCACCGTCGGGTAGAAACCAATGCCGTTCCACGATGACAACATCAAATTGTTGATGGTGGAACTGGCGGCGTCCCCACCCTCCGCTATCTGGTTGTTCAGCCCTCCAAAGCCGATGGCACCGTGCATCACGCCGCCAGCGACTGGCAGATAGTTGCCAACTGTCGACTGCAGGTATCGGAGCGGGACCGCTTCCATGGCGTTGACGGGATCATGGTCAAGATACAGGCCAACGCCGGAAGCCAAGTTTGCTCCAGCGCCGTTGAACCACATGGTCAGCATGTTGCCCGAAACGAGGTTCAACGATCCCGATGTGACGCTGAAACCGCCCCATCCATCGAACAGTGAGAGGTGCCGTGACAGGTCTGTCGGACCACCCGGTGGGAGGGCATCAGTACCGAAACTCAGCCCGCCGCTCATTTGGTCGCCGGTCACGTTGACCCAGCGCGCGTCTCCCTGCGCCGTCGTGAGGAAATTGTTGGTCAGGTATTGCAGTGGCACCGCGTGCAGCGGCGCGGTCGGATCGCGAAACAACGTGGCGTCGCCGCTGGTCAGGCTTAGACCGCCGGTCACTTGTAAATTCGCCGCGCCAGAAGCGGCGGTCTGGCCGATCAGAACGATACCGGATGCGTCTATCCGCAGCCGCTCCGTGACAGCGTTGGTTCCCAGCCCAACCGTGTTGAATGTGATGTAAGCGCCGCGCGCCGCGTCGGTCCACGCCTGGGCGGCCTGCATGGCGATTGTCGCGCCCGTGCCATAGGATGTCGCGCCGAAACCCTGACCGCGCAGCATCACGAGTGTCCCGTTGGCCAGCATCGCCGATGGCGCGGAAGCCGATCCCTGCGCGCCGCGACCAGTGAAAAAAGCGGTGCCGCCCGCGCCACCCGATCCAAACGCATCGAACGTCAGCGATACGTTACTCGCAGCGGACCCCAGGAAGCGGATGAGCGCCCCGCCCCCCGCTCCGATGGATGGCAACTCGGCTGTATCTGTGACCACGAGCGGCGCACTCGCCGCCGTGACCCTGATCGTCGGAAGCCGAATGCCCGCCGTGCCAGATTGAGCGAGTGTGATCGTATCAGCGCCGGTCGCGCCTTGCGTGATCGTGATGGCGTTGTTCGCGCCCGCGCCGATGGTCAGAGCGCCCGACATGGTGTCGCCGGTTACGTTCACCCAACGATCATCCCCGGCGGCGGGACTGATCGAATTGTCGTAGAGATACTGGAGGGTTTCCTGAACGTCGTCGGTGCCCGCGATGGTCGGCGTGACCGCGACCTGCGAGGCGGCGAAGTAAACCAAGCCCAGTTTCAGGTGCACCCAGACCGCGCCGTCACATATGAGCCAGTCATGGAGGACGTAATCCTCCATTGGGATGTTGCCCACTGGCGGTCTGCCGTTCTCCACCACGATAACGTAATAACCCTTGATCCCAGGGGTGGGCGCGGGCAGGGGTCCTGGGTTGGGCGTGATGCCCGACGCCGCCGTGAACTGGGTGGTATCGGTGGTGACATGACACTGGCCGATGAACACCAGTGTTTCAGCCAGCGCCTGGATCTCTTGCTGTAATATGGCGTCCTTGGCGTCCACGTAGGCTTTGTGGGTGGCGTGCGTCCCCGCCGTCGGGTCGGGCACCGGCAGGTTCAGCGGGCCGGTCATCGTATCGCCCGCGATCTTCACCGCCAGCGGCGCGAAAATCAGGTTGTCCGTGCCCAGGTGAACGTAGTTGTTGGCGTCGGTGCTGACCGCCGTCGGTCCCGCCGGACCGGTCGAGCCGGTGGGACCCTGGGCTCCGGTGGCCCCGGTGTCGCCCTTCACGCCGGGCACGCCCTGGATACCCTGGGGACCGGTGGCCCCGTCGGCTCCCGCCGGACCGGTGGCCCCATCAGCCCCCGCCGGGCCGGTGGCACCCGTGGCACCGTCGGCACCGTCGGCACCGTCCGCGCCGGGCACGCCCTGGATACCCTGGGGGCCGGTGGCTCCGTCGGCACCGTCCGCGCCGGGCGCGCCCTGAATACCCTGGACACCCTCCGGACCCGGAACACCCATATCGCCCTGGATACCCTGCGGACCCGTGGCCCCGTCCGCCCCCGCCGGTCCCTGGATACCTTGCGCACCCGTGTCGCCTGGGATGCCTTGCGGACCGGTGTCGCCCTTGACGCCCTGGGGCCCCTCTGGACCGGGCACGGTGGAGTCGGCACCCGTGGCCCCGGTGTCGCCCTTCGCGCCGGGCACGCCCTGCGGACCCTGCGGGCCGGTGGCACCCATGGGCCCGGTATTGCCCTGGATGCCTGGGATGCCTTGCGGACCGGTGGCCCCCACGGGGCCGGTGTCGCCCTTGTCACCCTTGGGGCCCAGCGGCCCGACGGGCCCCTGCACGCCCTGCGCGCCGGTATTGCCCTTGTCGCCCTTGTCGCCCTTGGGGCCTACCGGTCCGGCGGGACCCACCGGCCCCACCACGCCCTGGACGCCTTGCGGGCCGCGCGGACCCTGCGGACCCACGGGACCCTGGATACCCTGGTCACCCTGGTCACCCTTCTCGCCCGGCGGTCCTTGCGGACCCGGCACCACGTAGTCGATCAGCACCGGCTCGGCGAGCGCGGTGATTACGTCGACGGAGTGGACCGACGGGGCGACGATGACGTCGATGAACAGGGTGTCGCTCATCGCACCGACCGTAGTGGCGTGGCCACGTTTACGACGGTAGTAACGTCCCCCGTCGTGTTGACTGGCCCGGCCAGCACCGTGATGACGTCACCCGAGGCGTAGGTCACTTGTAAATCCCACGACGCGGAGCTTGGCAGCTTCGCCGAGTCCGCCGCCGCCAGCACCATGTCGATATGGTTGGGCAACGTGACCGTGCTGGGCATACCGACGATCAGCGTGCCGCCGGACCGGTCGCGGATCTCGGCCTTGGTGGTGGCCCCGGTCAGGTCGGTGGGCACCGTCTTGTTCTCGTCCAGCCACAGGCTGAACCGCCAGCGTCCGGTGTCGCCCCGGTAGAGGTTGAGTGGCAGCCGACCTGGGGTCATCGCCCGGCTTTCAGCGCCGCGACCTCGGATGCCAGTGCTTTCATGCCGTTGACCAGCGCCGCCACGATGGGGTCCAGCATGACGCCCATGGTGGGCTCGTCGCTGTCGATACCGCCCGTGCCGTCCGGTAGCCTGATGCCCACGTTCCGCACCGACAACGGGAGGACGGACTTCATCTGTTGCGCGGAGAAACCGATCTCGCGACCGGGACTGGCACCGCCCATGTCGATGCGGTCGAACTCGATGGGCTCGATGGCGAGGATCTCGTCCAGCCCGCAGGTGGCCGGGTGCGCGTCCCGCTTCGAGCGCATGTCGGAGAGCGGCACGTAGGCTCCGATCCCGCCGACCGCGCCGATGGAATTGAAGCACATCGCGTCCCCCGGTCGCATTACCCAGAACGCCACCGCCGGGTTACGGTCGGCGATCCAGGCCATGTTGCCGTTGAGGACGTCGAACTCCCAGTACCAGTTGCCCTGCATCTGCATGATGCGGCCCAGCCCGGCCTTGCCGAAAACCATTTGCTGGTTGTCCGCGTACAGCGTGCCTTTGCAGTCGACCTGATTGTTGGAGATGATCGCGCCCGCCGTGAACGCCCTGAGGATCGCCAGATTTCCCCCCGAGTCCATCCGCAGGGTCTCGATGTTGCCGTTGACCCAGCTGCGCGCCCCGCCGTTGGTTTCCCAACGCTCGTACCAGCCCGCCGTGTGCTGCTGGATCTGGTCGCCGCTGTTGTAAAAAACCCACGGGCCCATGGCGAGGGCACCCGCCGTGACGGTGCCGTAAATGGTGGCGTTGCCGCCAGCGGCGGCGGTGCCCACGGTCAACCCGGATGTGAAAACGCTGCCAGCCGCCATCTGCGCTTTGACGTTCAGGTTTCCGCTGCCATCCAGGCCCATCAGGCTGACGCTGCCGCCAACCCAGAAACGCGCGCCGCCGCTGGACTGCCACGCGTCGTACCAGCCCGTGCGGTAGGTCTGAATATGGTCGCCATTGGTGGGGTTGACCCCGAAGCCCCACTCCCAGCTGTTGTAGGCGTTGATGTAAAGGGTGCCGCTGTTATACAGCGGCCCGGTCACGACCATATCGCTGCTGACGGTCAACCGCCCGGTCATGGTGTCGCCGGTCTTGGCCACCTTGAGATCGGCGTATGATTTGGTGGCGGCGTTGTTGGCGGCGACCGGATCGGACGACAGCGTGAGCAGCCCGGTCATCGTGTCGCCCGCGCGGCGCACGGCGGCGTTGGCCACGTTGAGCGCGTTGTTGGCCTGATTGGTCGCGTTATCCACGTATTGTTTCGGTGCCGCGTCCAATGCCTGGGATGGGTTCCCCGCCAGGGTGAGCGAACTGGTGTGGATGACGGGGCCGGTGAAGGTGCCGCCAGCGGCGGGCATGAACGGCCCGGCGGCGAAAGTCAGCGAGTCCACGTAGCCCTTGTTGACCGCCTCGTGCGGGTCCACGGGCAGCGCCGACGGCAGGTAAAGCGCACCGGTCATGGTGCCGCCTTCCAGGGACAGGAACGGCCCGCCCGCGAAGGTGGAACTGTCCGCGTCCATCTTCTTCGCCCACCACTGGTTCCACTCGGCAGCCGGGGGCACGTAGCCAGCGACCCAGTTCGGGCTTGAACCCGTGATCGTACCGCTCATGCGATGTCCCTAGCTTTGGATGGTGAGAAGTTGACTGACCGCCTTGTTCATCATGCTGACGGCGCGCGAGTCGTCGCTGAACGTATCCTCGCGTAGTTCCGCCCGGCCAACGAGATAATAAACGAAAGCGGAATAAACGCTGGTATCCAGCGGGAACGCGGTGCCCATGTCCTGGGCGGCGGTGTAGAACGCCAGTGGGCGGCGCAGCCCAATGGGCAGAAACAGGTCAGGACGTTTGGTCCGCACCTCGGCCAACATCGAGTTGATGGCTTCGAACATCTCATCGTCGGTGTACCTCAGGGCACCCCCGGAGGTGCCGATCTTGTCCTGCAGCATCGTGCGGGCCTCGGCGATCAGGCTGCCCCAGGTGCGGCTCATTACCGGCCCTTCCTCGGTGGGATCTTGCCCTTGTTGATCTGGCCCATCGCCGCGTTGCCCAGCTTCTTGACCGCCGATTTGCGGATCACCCACTCGCCTCTTTGCGCGGGTATCAGCCCGTCGTCCTTGCCGATGGGCTTGCCCGCCACCTGTTTGATCTTGCCGCCGCGCGCGTTACCGCCACCGGCCATGACCGGCACGCCACCCACCACGCCGCGCACATAGTCATTGCTCGCCGAGGGGAGCTTGGGATTGGAGGTGTTGCTGTCCTTATCAGGCGGTTTGTCTTTGTTGGCCTTCTTCGAAGCGTCTTCCGCCTCGTTATATGCCTTGGCCATGCTCATGCCGGAACTGAAACCACTGGAGATGGACTTCCCCAGGCTGTCGGTGCTCAGCACCTGCCCGCCGTAGTCATATCCGCGTACGCGCTTACGGACCGGCTTCTTCATCAGCGCCGCCCTTTCTTCACCGGCATGGTTTTACCGACCTTGCCGCCCTTGCGCATACCCAGGCCGGTGGGGTCCAGCCCGGCGGGTGCCACCGGACCTCCGGGGACCCCAGACGCGCTGGGAGCCCCCGGTCCTCCGGATGCCAGAGTGGGGGGGCCCCCAGACGGCGGCGGTGGTGGGGCGACATTGGTGGGCAATTTGGGTCCGGCGGATTTCTTCGCGCCAATACCCAAATTGGGTAATTTCGATTTGCCCTTGGATTTACCTACGGCAGGGGCTCTCATTTGCGTTTCCCATACATCTGGCGCTGACCGGCTTTGTCCTGGGCCTTGTCACGCGCGGTGTTCTCGTAGGCTTTTTGGGAGACGCCCATTTTCTTAGCGCCAGCCTTGTCCTGCGCCTTGTCCTTCTTCGAACCTTCGAAGGGGAACGGTCGTTTTGCCATGCGAACCTCCGTTACCGCTGGCCGAAGCCAGCGGTTTACGACGGGAGTAAATTAACCCCGAACGGCGTAGAGTTCGGTGATGGCGATGCCGTCCAGGACCTTGGACGCGTAGACCTGCAGGCCCCGCAAGAGCGTGCTGAACGACCGCTCGGAGCGCATCTGCTCCAGCTTGGTGATCTGGCTCGCGAAAGTCAGACCATGCGGGTGACCGGCGAAGACGCGGAACGCGGTGGCGGCACCCTCGGCGGCGGTCGGCAGCAGGTTGGACGAGTAGAGGGTGAACCGGTCGATCATGCCCAGGCGACCGTTACGGGTCATGGACACGCCGTCGCCCGAGATGGACGCGTTGCGCAGATCGCTCTTTTTGATCAGCGCCGCCACCCACGGCGGGATGACCAGCCAACGTCCCGTTTCCGGAATGTTCTGCTCGTCCAGCACCGTGCCGAGATCCACGATGCTGTCGATGATGTTGAGCGGCGTGATGGCGATGGGCGCGCCGGTCGTGCCGAGGTTGATGTTCAGCGAGATGCGTCCCGCCGTGGCACCCTTGTTCGCCGCGACGATACCCGCGTCGATGGTGGTGAGCACGTCGGTGTCGATGACGATCTTCATCTGTTCAGCCGCGTCGTCGGACCACAACGACAGCATGTTGATGTCCGACTGGACCTCCATGATGTCGTCCAGCGCCTCGTTGAAGTACTTCGCCTTGTCGATGGTGAAGTCGACGATGTTGCTGGACGGGCGGTCGATCAACAGGTCCTGGTTGACCTGATAGTCCCGGATGGTGATCGTCGGTTTGGTGCGGATGTGAACCACGTCGCCCTGGTTCTTGATCTCGCCTTCGTAGTCCGTGTTGGCGATGGCGCTCAGTACGGTGGCCGAATAAAACTTCTCGATGAGTTTACCCGACCAGATCTCCGGAATGAACGTGCCATGGTACGCGGGGGTTTGATTGGCCCCGGCGAACGGGGTTGCTGCTACTGTGATGGCCATGGAAGGCCGCTCCTCTCACATATGGGGATGTCATGACTGACGGAAGCGCCCTTCGAGTGGAGCCAGAATGATATCGCGCTCCAGACGTTCAGCTTCCGCTTCACGTCCGGCCCAATAGCCACGCTGCTTTTGTCGATAGAACGCGTTGACGTCCGCCGTCGTCCAGATGCGTGCCTCGGGAGCGCCGGGCGCTGGTGACGAGACACTACGGCCCCGTCCAGGCACCGCCAGATCGGCGAGGGGTAGCCGTTCCGCCTGATCGGTCTGGAACGTCTGTGTCCCTGGCTGCTGGCCAACCACGGTCTGCTCGTTCTTGTACGCACGGAAGAACGCGATGGTCCTGGCGGCATCGCCTGAATTGTAAGCGTTGTCAATAAGTGTTTTACGCGTTTGCCCGCTGAACATGTCTGGTTGGTTCAGCCATGCCACGAAATTCGGATCGACGTTGATCCGTTCCCAGTCCGGCATGGCCTGAGTCAGCGCCATGTCCACGCGCTGTTGCGTCGTGTACGTCGCCAGTTGCTGGTTGTTCCCCTCCACCGCCAGCAGACGGCGTTCATAATCTTGTAAAATGGGTGCGTATTTCGCGTCCGCCCAACGCTGCGATGCCTCGATCAGGTCCTGGCCATAAGCCTCGATATCTTCCTGGGGAACTTCGCGCGTGGGCGGTGGCAGCGGGCGCGTGCGCGGCGTGCTCTCGAACGTGTCCTCGGCCCGGCGCGGCTGGTTCATCTGCGCCACCATGGTCTGCAACGAGTGCAGCTGGCCGCGCAGTTCGGGCACCTCGGAATTGTACTTGCCCTGCAGCGTGTTATAACGCTGCTCCCAGTCGTTGACGGGCTGGGGCTGGGGCTGGGGTTGTGGTTGGGGCTGATCACCCAGGTCCAGCTGTTGCTGAACCGGCTCCTCGCCGCCCTCGCCATTTACGACGGGAGTATCACCCTCGGGCACGTTGGCCACGCCCGCCTCACGCGCGAGTTCATCCGCGCGGGCGGATGCGCGGCGAACCGCTTCGGGAAGATACGGCTGATGCGTGATGGTGTTGGACTCAGACATTGGCCATTGCTCCCTTCACGCCCTTCGGTGGGGCCATCTTCACCTGACTCATGTGCAGATCCGCGTGCGCGGCGTGGATCGCCTGCCACATGTGATAGAAACCCCGCGCATAGGCGGTCTTGTCGACGCGCGTGGTCACGTCGGCGTCGCACGACGCGAGCACCATGTTCTGCGCGAACGCGCCCAGATGGGCCACGAGGTTCTCGAAATGAGAATTACCGCGCAGTTCCTTGATCGCCGAAATCGCGTCGTTGCCTAAATTCACACTCACAGTTCACTCCCGGAGTAAATCAGAACGCATTTTTCATACTGTAGTCGGTGCTGCTCGGGCCCGGCTGGCCCTTACGGCCCGGCCCAAGCCCGCCGACGGGCCGGGTGATGCCGCCTTTGACGCCCTGCATCCGCGACATCACGCCGCCCTTTTTCCCGTAATGGCCCATGGAACGATCCAATGGGTCACCCGTGGTCAGGGTGTTTTTCATTCCCGTGTGGGGCGTGCCCAGTTGCTGATGTTTGGCGTTTTTGCCACCACCGACGTGGACCGTACCCCCGCCGCCACCGCCGCCACCAAACAGCATCCCACCGACGCCCGATGGAAATCCGGCTGCCATTGCTCATACCTCCGGTGGTTGGTACAGCCGTGCCCGCACGGCTGCGTCCTTGGCTTCGAGTAGTTTGCGCAGCGCCACGCTACGCTCTGGATTGCGCGGGAGATTGGCGACCAGTTCGCGCGCCAGTTGACCGAACGGCGCGCTGACCTTGGCCAGATGTTCCGGCAGATGCTCGTAGGCGAAGAACTGCAGGATGTCGGACACGTCAGGTCCCGCAGATGCCGTAGGTGGAAGCGGGCTTCTTCTCCGGGTTCCAGTCCGTGCGGCGGATCGACTTACCCTTCGGGTAGTGGCGCGACGATCCGGTGGGACCCGAGTTCTCGCCGCTCGATCCGCCGCCGGATGCTTTCATCGACGACCCCGAGGAGGTGCTCTCGACTTTGTTCTCAGACATGCTGTGCTCCTGTTCCCTGGCTAAACGAGTTGAACGACGGTGGCCGGGCCGGACCCGGCTGACGCGACTGGCCTCCCTGGGCCTGACTCCCGGCTGACGGTCCGGACGGCCCCCCTGGCGGTCCCTGAGGGCCGGGCGGACCGGCTTTGGGCTCCTCGCCGGGTTTCTCCTGCTCCTGCCCCGGCGGACCGGGCGCGTGCTCGCCATTGGCCTGGGCGTGCGCCTGAACGGCCATGCCCGCCGCCTGGAGCCGCTTCTGGGCGTCCATCTGCGCCTGGAGTGTCTGATCGTCGGGCACGATGTCGTCCGGCAGCCCCATGCCCTCCGAGATCGCGCGCAGCAGCCGGGCACGCCCGATCTCGCCGATGATGGGCCCGTCGATGGGATTGGCGGTGATCTGCAGGAACTGAAGCTGGCGCTGGCGCTCGGTCTCTTTTTGCGCCGAAACCTTGCTGCCCAGCACCTGGATCTGCTCCTCGCCCGTGAGGAGGTCCGAGGTATCGGTCAGCATGATCATCTCATAGAGCGCCTCGATCAGCGGCTCCAGGATGTTGGTGTCGACGTTGGCCGCGACCGTCTGCAACACCTTCGCGGCGTTGTTCATCAACATGCCCAGGCCGGACGCCGTGCGCCCGGCACCTCCGGAGAGGCTTTCGCCGGTCAGATACCGGGGGATGGCCGACTGTTCGTCCGCCATCACGTTCATCGCGTTGATGACGCCGAGTAATTCCTGGGTGTTCGACGTTGGTTGGAAAAACGTAACCGGCTCGCGCTGGTTACCCAGCGGATCGCCCTGCACATGCCAGCGTTTCCACGGATATAGCTCGTCGCCGTTCTCGGTGGGGCTGATCATCTCGTCGTTGACGATGACCTGGGGCCCCGACGAGATGCTCAGGTTGTTCACCAGTGCCCGGTACGCGGCGTTGGCGACCTCCTGGATGTCCTCCAGGATATCCGGCAGGGAGTGCCCGGCGACGGTGCCCGGCACCTTCTCGAAACTGGTGAGGAAGAACGGATGACGCTGACGCGGGGAGGGGTTGATCTGGGTCTTGATGGTCCAACGGCCCACGACCCAGGACTGGATCATGTATTCGCGGTCCGGATCGGGAACGAGCTTCGGACTTACGCCCTCATCGAGCAGCGTCTGGCCCTGTACATTGCCGTGAAACTCGATGCCCTCGATGTACTGGGACCGGTTCAGGGATGGGTCTTCCCGCCCCTCGTTGATGGCCTGTTCAGGATCAGGCGCGTCCAGCCACTCACGTAGCCCGTGCGCGTAATCGGTGAGCGCGTTGCGCACCGCCGCCTCATCATAGCCCGGCACGCCCAGCAAATCGTTCAGATCCGCGCGTGTGTATCTCACACGTTGGATTATCGCCGCGTCGGACAGCGCCGAAGCGCCGGGGGACCAGTAAATATCGAACGGATTGACCCGTTCCCAGAACATCACCGGCTTGTTCTGAATACTTGGGCGTTTGTTCACCCAGGACAGCCGGGGCACCATGCGCACCACGGGACCCTTGAGGACGGCGTAGGGGAACAGGGGCAGATCCTGTAGAAATTCTCCCATGGCTTCGTAAAAACCGCCCGCCGAGAGGATGTCGTCCATCTTATCGGCGGCGGCGGTGGCCTGGGTCATGGCATTGCGACGGGCTGCCTGTTGCGCCGCGTGCAACAACCCCACGTAACGCATGTGAACCTGATTTTCCTCGACCGGTTGCCCGGCCATTTGCATGGTCTGGACCTCGGTGGCGATCAACTGGAGGATACTGGTGCGTATTTCCGGCGGTATGGGCGGGTCGGCCACGGGCCTGAGCGACCAGGGGCGCTCCGGACCCATGTAAACGTCCCGGAGCAACGCTGTCGCCCCCCTGCTCTTGTTGGCGACGATGCGGGAATAGACCTCGGAGCCGCCGAACGCCTGGATCTGGGATAACTTACTGGCGTCGTACTTGCCCTCGAACATCCTTTGTGCCCGAAGGAGCCGCTCGTTGAGCGGATTATTGCCCTGGTTGCGGTGGTTGCGGAAAACAAACCACTGTTGCCTGATCCAGGACCCCAGATCCGGCGTCTCCAGACGTTTCGAACCGTTTACTTTGCGGGAATTTGCCTCCTGGTCGCGCCGATCCAGCTGCGAGGGGGAGATAACGCGCAGGAACCCGCCGTTGTCACCCGCTGAGCGGGCCTGGGCGGGGTAAGAACTGGACGACAGACCGGCCTGGGCCACTGGCAATGGGTTTGCCCCCTCGTGTTATTTTCCATTAGCGTATAAATCCCCGGTATGACAACCACATAGGGTGCGTGACCCTGTTGGAGACCACAATGGATAGTGAGGACGGTCCGTTCAACGCCTGGGTCAGGAGCGAAAAACCCCTGATTGTATCTGAAACACCTGTTGAAATGACGGTGAGCACGGGCCCCGGTCCGGATCTGGACCTTACTCCCGTAGTAACCGAGCCGGACGACGAGGAACGGGCCGACCAGGAAGTGATAAATGGGGTTGTCGACGCCACGGCGGTCCTGGATCAGGTGCCCTCGTTCACTCCCCAGGTGCTTTACGCGTTCTGCACCGACGTGGCCCAGAACGTGGACACGTATGCGACCATCGCGATCCGCTATGGCTTCACCGACGTGGCCCAGATGGCGGATTTCCTGCGTGACCAGCACGTCATAAGGCGCAGGATCAAGGAATACCGGGCGATCTGGGAGAGCGACGAGAACGTCCAGGAGCGGATCAAAAAGCTATCCGGCCATGCCGTGCTGGCCGCGCTCCCCACCACGGCGCGGATCATGCTGGACCCGAACCAGCCCGCGCAAACCCGGCTGGATGCCGTCAAGCAGCACTCCATCATGGCCGGGTCCCAGGCAACGGGTAACGGCGCGGCTGCTCAGGGCTCGGGCGGGCCCCAGGCGGCGAAGTTCTCCATCCAGATCATGTTCGCCAATTCGGGCAAGACCGAAACGTTCACCACCATCAAGGCCGAACCCGTCGAGCCCGACGGGCGTGATATCGTCATCCCACCATAGGAGTGAAACGACATGCCGACATTACACGACAGCACGTTCGCGTACCTGAAACCGACCGACGCGCAACTGGAGGCGATGGAGCACGCGCGCACGGTTTTCCGTGCCACCGTCGAGGACCTGGACGCCCTGCTGCCCGCCGGACCGGATAAGACTTACGTGCTGCGCCAGTTACGCGACTGCGCCATGTGGGCGAACGTCGCGATCACACGCAACCTCGACGGGAGCCCACGCACATGAGCCCGCTGATGCTGATCCTGGTCGTCCTGGTCATCCTCCTCGTGCTGGGAGGAGGTTACGGCTACAGATCGGGTTTCGCCGGGGGCCCGTATTATGGTTATGGTTTCGGTATCGGCGGGGTGCTTCTCCTCGTCCTGCTCATATTGCTGCTCACCGGACGTTTATAACGGGGATGCCATGGCCCGTAACCGCGAACGGGGGGCGATGCGTGGTAGTTACGCCCTCGACCCATTCCTGATGGCCCGCGTATGCCGCCGTCAGGCGGCTGAGATCCGTGTCGAGGCGGCGGCGGGACACGGGCGCATCGCGCTGCGCCGACCGCTGGGCGAGCCCCAACGGTATATATCGCTGGACGAAGCCGCCGCCAGCCTGGACGAACAGGCGGCGCGCTGGGAACTCGAAGCGCAGGGCGGTCCCAGGAACATGCGCGACCGCACCGAGATCGGACTGGATTGACTTACCAAATTCCTCATGCCAACAATACGTCATGAAACCGCTTCACACCTCTTTTAGCTGCCCCCGTTGTAGCATCGTTTTCCAGGTCCATCGGAACAATCTGGCGAAGAAGAAAACGCCGTATTGTAAGAGTTGCGCAACAGCTTTACGCAATACCGCCAACGCCAAACACGGTCTGGAGAAGCACCCGCTGTACCAAACCTGGGTCAACATGATCCAACGCATCGACCGCCCTGGGGCCAACAAGAAGAACCACGGTTACGCGGGCCTGGACATGGACCCGAAGTGGCGCGACGTGACCAATTTCGTCGGCTGGGGCGTGCTGTCGGGCTGGGAAAAGGGGCTAAGTATCGAACGAAAAGACAATAAACGGGGTTACTGGCCCGATAATTGCCGCTGGATACCGAAGCAGCATCAGGCCAGGAACCGGCGGGACAACAGCATGAGCCTGGAACTGGCCAAGGAGATCCAACTTCGCGTGGCCCGAGGTGAGACCCGCTACCGAGTGGCCAAGGACGTCGCCACGGAGACCGGCATCCCGCTTAGTACCGTCGTAAAAGTCGCCTACGGCTACAACTGGAGCCCCTGACATGGCCACTCTTAACCACGCGACGCTGGACCTGCCGCCTGCGTATAACATTTCTGAAGATCCGTCTCAATTAATATACATTCCACCACCTACGGTTGAAAAGTTCATGATGGACGACCATTTGGTGCGGTTCATCGTAGGCCCTGTCGGAAGTGGCAAGTCGATGGGCTGCATCATGGAACTGTTACGCCGGGCGCGGATGCAGAAGCCCGACGGCAACGGAAGACGCTCCACCCGTTTCGCCCTTATCCGTAATACGATGCAGCAACTGCGCACCACTGTACTCAACGACGTAATGCAGTACCTAAATCCGATGATCCGGTATTTCGTCACCGACTCTACTATCCAGATACGCGCCGACCTCGAGGACGGCACGTCGGTGCACTCCGACTGGGTGCTCATACCCCTGGACACCAAGGAGGACGTGCGCAGGCTGCTCTCGATGCAGCTGACCGGCGCGTGGGTGAACGAGATCCGCGAGGTGCCCTACGATATCGTCTCCGCGCTGATGGAGCGACTGGGGAGATTTCCTTCCAAGATCAACGGCGGACCGACATGGTTCGGACTCATAGCCGACAGCAACCCGTGGGACGTCGACTCCCCCTATCACGAAGCTCTCGTGCTTAATCCGGATGTGAAATGGGTTTTGTACCACCAGCCCTCGGGGTTATCGCCCCAGGCCGAGAACCTGGAGAACCTGCCGCCGGGTTATTACGAGAACGCGATGTCCGGCTCGTCGGAAGAACGTATCGCTACCCAAATAAGATCCGAGTGGGGCACGTCCAACGCGGGTCAGGCGGTGTTCCGACGCTCGTTCGACGCCAACACCCACGTCGTGGACATGGAAGCGGTGGTCAACCCGATGCGGCCCATCCTGATCGCGATGGATTTCGGGCGCACGCCCTGCGCCCTGCTGGGGCAGGTGGACAGTTACGGACGATACCTGATTTTCGAGGAGATGGTCACCGACGACATGGGGCTGCACCAGATGGTGGCGGAACGGTTGCGACCGAGGCTGATGCAGGAGCCCTACAACGGCAAGCGATCCTACGTGGTGGCCGACCCGGCGGGCGCGCAGAAGTCACAACATACAGAGGAAACGGCGTTCGACGTATTACGGAGCGCCGGGTTTTTAGCATACCCAGGGCTTACCAACGACATCCCGCCGAGGTTGCTGGCGGTGGAAAAGCTCCTCAGGCAGACAATAATGGGTCAGCCCGCCCTCCAGATATCGCGGATGGGCTGTCCCGTGCTGATCAGGGCGCTGGCATCCCAGTACCACTACCGCCGCCGACGCGATGGCCACCTCGACGACAAACCGGAGAAGAACAACCATCCGTATTCCGATGTAGCCGATGCGTTGCAATACGGTTGCCTTTCGGTTCAGGCGGATCTCACGGGCAAGGCGATGCGGTCGATGGTATCGCGGGTGACATCCACCAAACCAAAGATAAGCTCTGGAGGTTGGACGTGAGTGACCAGTTCATCGTGCACAGGCTGCGCGCCAAACCAGTGGAATACAGCGTGGCCATCCGTCACTTCGTCGCCGACGGCGAGTGGATGATGGGCGTGACGGTCGTCGACGTGGATATCGAGGATGGCGAGCAAGCCCGCCGGGTCGCCGACGACCTGCGCCGGGCGGCGAACATGATCGAGGATGGCCTCACGGACGAGCCTGAGGGCACGACGCCATAAGCTGGTCCATGACGCGCATGGTGTGTTTGGCGCGGGCATCGACGAACCAGAACAGCGCGCCCAGGACGAGGGCGTTTATTACCACGAGCGTCAGGAATTGCGGGCCCAGCTTTAGGCTGAGCCCGCGAAAACTGACGTTGGCGTCGTTAGGTTCGGGCGGCACGGACGGCTGTTGGGTCGGTGACCACCACCCCGTTGCTGGGCGGTGCCTGGGTGGCTCCGCTGCCGTTGCTGGCCGTCACCACGCAGGTGAACGTGGTGCCGACGTCCTCGGTCAGCACGGTGTAGTTGTTCGACGCGCCGCCGACGACGAACGCCCCGTCACGATGCCAGTCGTAGGTGTACTGGGTCGGCTCGCCCTCCCAGTTGCCCATGGTGCACGTGAGCAAGGGACCTTCCTGCCACATGGCGGGGACGTCCCTGACGACCGGGGGCGGGGGTGGTGCCGTCAGCACCTCGTAGTCCTTGAGTTCAGTCACAGCCGCCGCCAGCACCGACAGTTCGTCCGGGGAGAACACCGTCACATGGGTCTCGACCACGAACTGTAGCTGGTCGCTGGTGGGCGAGAGGACCGTGGGATGCGTGGTGGGTGGCTCGCCCTCATGCGCCTCAACCTTATCACCGCCGGTCAGGACGGTGGGTTTGTTCGCGCGCGGATCATGGGTCCCGGTCGCTCCGGGTTTTTGTTCCGCTTTCTTATCGTCTTTCTTGTCGTCTTTGTCGTCACGCTTGTCGTCGGGTTTGTGAGCCATGGAGACCTCCTGTTAGTAACGGGCGCGTATCGACTACGCCCGCTACTATACAGCAGGTTCCTAAAAGTACAAGTGTCTTACATTTAGTAAATCGGCGGTTCGTGCGCCCTTAGTTCGACGGCGGCGGCGAACAGCATGTCGAGGTCGTACTTGTCCAGAACGGATGCGTTACGCGAAGCGAACAGCGTGAGTTTGGTGCTGAGCAGCACTGGTCGAGGTTTGTAGCGTTCCGGATTTTCGTTGGTCGTGGCCAGATGAATAGCTGGGTTGTCTGTTGCCTGTCTCAGGCGAGAGTCGATGTAACCTTCGATTGAGCGTCCCATGCGCAGGCCCCTGTGCAGAGTTGACGATCTCGCCGGTAGCCTAATCCTGGGCCCGGCGCAAGTAGATCTGTTTATGTCTGGAACCAGACATTTCATAAAGCCGACTTTCGCACGCATGGAAAATGTAATGATGTTTTCAAAATATGCCCTGGATTTTAATTTGTCGTTACAGTTGCAGATATTAACGAATTTCAAAAGACACAGGCGTCATAAACAGCAACGAATTTCAAAAGATGCAGTCATGTAGGGCAAGAGTACCTAAAGGGCGGCGGGCCCGGGGGCCCCCCTTGGACAGATGGGGGGTGGGGTCGGGCCGACCGTATTAAATCGTCAGCCACCTATACGGAAGCCGACTCTGCTTCGCCTGGCCTACCTGATCATTGACAATTGAATATGGTTACGTGTGCGGCGGTAGCGCGCCGAGCCGAATACGTAACAACCCGGTGCCGTTACCTAGGAAAACGGCTGAAGCAAAAGCATTACCTTCAACGGCGGCCGTAGCACTGGCACGTGTGGGAGAAATCGCACGGGTCCGGGTGATGCCAGTTGAGCCTTGGTGAGAGATTGCCTTGGAGTGCGCTGGATATGCGTTGGTTAACGCGGTGAGCATGAAGGGAAAGCTGGGGAGACTGTGGCGCAATCGTCAATCAGTCTAACGCGGTGCGATCTAACGGTGGTCGCATGGAGCGTTGATCCTCTGGCTTGCTTGCGCTGGCAAATCGGAAACATGATCAAAACAAACACAACCGACCCTAGAACATACAGCCGCGTCATTGGTGTGACAGTCTTTGTCTCGCCGATGGCGCGGCTCGTTGTGTTTCCTCTGGCAATCACAAGCCTGTGATTGGATTGTTATTCCCGGAGTAAACCAATGCTGATTAACACTGTGAACCTGAACACCAAAAGCGACCGCATCGGTAGCGTCGCACCGCGCGGTGCTCGCGTGGTCAAGGTCGACGGTCGCGTGATCGTAATCAAGCGACTCAAGACAAAGCACGCTCTGAACTCCGACACGTGGAGGCTCAAGGGCGGCATGATGGGCGGCTCTGGCGGCTCGTGCCGCGCCGTGACAGGCGGCAACGGTCTGGGTGTCGTGCCATCGGCTTTCGTCAACCATATCCGCGAGACCTGATCGTTGCTCTTACGGATACCCGCGCACCGCGCGGGTATCAGCAAGCGCACCGCTTGGAACTAATACCGGAGTAATCATGACACTTCCAACAATCCTCGGTCTCACGGCAATCGTCGCGCCGCTGTGCTGGCCGCGTTGCACCTATCGCAAGGTGGGCGGGCTTCGCTTCATCCGCGTTGGCCGCTTCGGCGCGTCCTTCTTTATCTCCAACAAAGGAAACTGACACATGGATTGGAACGTTTACCTCGCTAACTTCCACGGTTACGCGAACGACAACACGATTGATGACGCGCCGCTATCGTTCCTGATTGATACTACCGTATTAAACGATAGCAGGCTATCGCCGGATCAGGACGACTATGATCCGGCGGACATGGAACTCGATGACGATGACATGGACGTGGATGTCGTCGAGTACTTCCAACGCTACTTCTGATCGTTGCTCTTACGGTTACGCATGGCGGACCATGCGTAGCAGCAAGCGCACCGCTCGCGACGGACCGCGCCGATACCCAACGGAAAGGGACGCCATGCGATTATGAACGCCCGCTTGAAGCCGTGCCAGTGTAGCCGTGGCACGGCTTAGGGCCTGAGTGCTACCGGCGGGATTAGCTACCCCGCCGCTCGTGCAAGCCCGCGCACCGCGCGGGTTTACATGAGCGCACCGCTCAGAACTCCAACGGGAGACAGCATCGAATGAACCATGTGCACGCCGAGGTTATCGCGATCATCGAAGCATACCTTGATGGTGTGTATAGCCGCCGCGATGTGGCTATGCGCCTGGATATTTACCACCATTACACGGTCAACGCGATTGACCGCATCCTACGTCAGCCGCGCAAGCAACTCATGTTGTTTCGCGGCTACTGATACCGTCCCAAACCTTTAATACCGGAGTAACACAACATGGCTAAAATCGTCGAAGTCGTTTCCGCTCGCGTCGAAGACATCGCGGCTCGTATCCGCGCCGCGTGTGTCGCGCTGTCCGAGCCGATGGATCGCTACTTCGAAGCGGAGGACGCCAAGAACCTCGCATCGGGTGATGGCAATAACACGCGGCTGTCAGTCATCACGGACATCGCGGCCATGTCGCACGCGGAGTCCTGGACGTACGGCGAAGTGGCGCAAGCCTGCGAACGCGCCGCGAAAATGGGCAACGCGCAAGGCGCGGAACGGTCGCGCACGGAAAAGAGCGTGGGAGTGTTCATCTCCGAGATGAAAACCTTCGCGAGCCCGAAAGTGCGAGGCTACCTGCCCGACCTTCGCGAGGTTTGTGAGAGTGTGTGGGCCGACGAAACTGAATTGCTCGCATCGGTCGACCGCGAGGACCGCGAGAGCATCGAAACCCCGGTTCGCAAGTGGCAAAGCAGGTTCTACCACCTGCTCATGAACGTGGCTCGCGCCGTGAAGGACGGCAAGCTGGACGGCAACCTGACCAAGCAGGGCCTGATCGCCTACGCGGTGGCGAACGATCCGGACCACAACGCCGTCAAGGTGGCCGCGCGGCTCAAGACCATCCTCGAAAAGATCGACGCCTTCCATGCGGACTTCGGCATGGAGGAACTCCAAACGGCGGCGGACTACCTGCGGACCATCACCACCGAGGAACTGCTGGCCGCGCGCCAGACCCTGCTTGCCTCTCAGGCGGCGCTTACGCCGCCGCCGGTAGTGGAAGCCCCGGCGGCTCCCGCGCCCGCTCCCGCCCCTGTCCAGGCGGCGGCATCGGATGACGCCGAGGTTGCCTCGGGCGTGCTGGACTACGATGAGTTCGACGCCATCCTGAGCGACGCGACAGCGCGCAACGCGCGACTGGTGGAGCGTCAGGTGGTGGCCGCCCTGCTGGTGGCCTGAGTTTAATACGGTAGTATGGGAAAGCAGTAGCAGGGGGTACCAACCCCCTGCTCGCTTGCTCTAACGCGCCGGTTAGTGGCGACGCGCTAGACAAAGCGAGTGAATATGTAGAGCCGAGGCCGGATAAACGAATGATC
>Ga0105242_10000421_pt1 | contig 33769 bp, 31 predicted proteins | sample KBSM24metaG_FD_81521 | JGI IMG/M metagenome (GOLD analysis project Ga0105242, IMG submission 81521) | Miscanthus rhizosphere microbial communities from Kellogg Biological Station, Michigan, USA - KBS M2-4 metaG | ecosystem: Host-associated > Plants > Roots > Rhizosphere > Soil | place...
AGATGTTCATCGAGCCGAAGAGGGCGCCGTCCTGGAAGAGCAGGCCGAACTTCTTGCGCATCTCGAAGAGCTCGTCGTCGGACATGTTCGGAACCGACTCGCCGTGCACGAGCACGTCGCCCGAGTCGGGGTAGAGCAGGCCGACGATGTGCTTGATCAGCACGCTCTTGCCGGTCCCCGAGGGGCCGAGCACCATCGAGACCTGGTTCTCGGGCAGGCCGAGGTTGAGGCCGTTGAGGATGCGGGCGCGGCCGAACTGTTTGACCAGGTCGATGATCTCGATCGCGTCCTCGCCGCCGTGGTCACGCTTGCGACCGGTGTGGAAGCGGTAGGGATCGTGCTCGTCGGGCTGGACGCCGGGGATGACGAAGTCGCGGCCCATCACCTGGCCGTCCTCGCTCACGTAGGGACCGCTGGCCTCGGCGCTTTCGGGGTGACCGGGCTCGATGCCCGCCTGGGGGTCGACCGGCGCGGCGAGGTCGGCGCTGGTCTCCGCCTCCGGCTCGAAGTCCCTGCCCTCGGTCTCGTTGATGCGCTCCTGCTCGTCCATGGACAAGTTCAGCCTCCTATCGGCGCTCTCGGGTTGGCCCCCCAGAAGACAAGGGTCCCAAGCATCCCGATGATGTGGACTAAGACGATGTTGAGGACCATCGACTTCGCGGTCGCGGTCCCCACCCCGACCGGCCCTCCGGAGGCCGTGTAGCCGTAGTAACAGCCGACCAGCACGATCGCGGTCGCCATCACCATGCCCTTGATCAGGCTGAAGATCAGGTCGGGGGGGTTCTGGAACATCCAGAAGATCAGGAAGTAGCCGCCGGAGGAGACGTCGCCGATCTGCTTGACCACGGCCAGGTAACTGGCCAGGTACATGATCCCGATCCCGACCAGGTACATGAACGGGAAGGTGATCCAGGCGGCGAGCAGGCGGGTCGCGCAGAGGAAGGTGATCGGCGGCACCCCCATCACCTCGAGCGCGTCGATCTCGTCGGAGATCCGCATCGCCCCGAGCTCGGCGACGATCCCGGTCCCGACCTTGGCCGCGAGCATGTAGCCGAAGGCGTAGGGCATGATCTCGCGCAGGTCGCACCAGGCGGAGAAGACGCCGGCGTAGGCGGGCGCGCCCTGGGCGCGCAGCAGGTAGGCGCCCTCGATCCCGCACTGCAGGCCGAGGGTGAAGACCAGGCCCCAGATGATCAGGGCCGAGCCGAGGATCAGGATCCCGGCCTGGCGCAGGCTCTCGCCGAAGAAGCGGAGGACGCGGCCGGAGTAGACCTGGCCGGCGACCATCGAGCCGAAGCGGGCGATCTCCCCGAAGGAGTCGAGCCAACCGCGCGGGACTGCCAACCAGGGATTCATCGGATCGTCTGCAGCTCCGGGTTCGTGGCCAGCAGAGTCTGGGTGAAGACGTAGTTGAAGGCGAAGACGCCCATGAAGGAGATGACGACGGCCTCGTTGACGGCGCGGCCGACGCCGGCGGCGCCGCCGGACGCGGTCATCCCTTTGTAGGAGCAGACGACAGCGATCAGGGCGCCGAACAGGGTGCACTTGATCACCGAGCCCCAGAGGTCGGTGATCGAGGCGTTGGAGAAGAGGGTGGCGAAGAAGCCGCCGAGCGGCTGGTGGTAGAGCATCTCGGTGAGGATGCCGCCGCTGATCCCGAAGACGAGGGCGTAGATGTCGAGCAGGCCGGTGATCAGCATCAGCGCCAGGAAGCGCGGGACGACCAGGTTCTTGATCGGGTCGACGCCCAGCACCTGCAGGGCGTCGAGCTCCTCGCGGATCTTCCGCGCTCCCAGATCGGCGGTGATCGCGGTGCCGGCGACCCCGGCGACGACGACGGCGGTGACGAAGGGGGCGAACTCGCGGATCGAGGCGAGCACGAAGAAGCCGCCGAGCCGGTCGAGCGCGCCGAACAGCGAGAGGAAGTTGGCGGCCTGCAGGCCGGGGGCGCCGAAGCCGAAGGCGACGGTCGAGACCAGCAGCGGGAACCAGCAGAGCTGCAGGGCGAAGAGGAACTGGCCGATGAACTCCTCGCCGTAGGGGTACGGCGGCTTCACCGCGGACACGAGGGTACGCGCGGTGAGGATCATCATGTCCCCGACCACTTCGAACAGTGACTTGGCGGGCAGGAATGCCCTGTTGACAGCGGATCCGACCATCTGCTCCTCCGACGAGCTGCGCCGCACTCGCGCGGCGCCCCACTCGTCACCCGAGTCTATGGGATGGGTCAGTCTCAACCATTAGCCGAGTGTTGAGATCCGGCTAACCCGTTCCGGCAGCCGCGAAAAGCGCATGGATGCGGGGAAAGCCCGTGGTATGTTGCGCCCGCTTTGCGGGGGACCGGAAGACATTCTCGGACGACCCGTCTTCGAGCCACCGCGACCGGGGTTGCCGCTGTGGCCGTGGCGGCGCTGCTGGCCGCCTGCGGCGGCGAATCCTCCTCGGACGCGAACCAGCCCTCCGGCACTTACAACGTGCGCGTGACCGACGCGAGCTTCCCGACTGAGCAGCGGCTCGGCCAGACCTCGCTTATGCAGCTCGGCATCCGCAACACCGGCAAGAAGGCGCTGCCGGCGCTGACGGTGACGATCTCGATCGCCGGCAAGGAAGGCCAGCAGTCCTCGCTGCCCTTCGGCGTCAGCAACACGCAGACCGGACTGGCCCAGCCGGACCGGCCGGTCTGGATCCTCGCCGCCGGCTACCCGCGCCTGGCCGGCTCCTCGGAGCCGGGCGGGGGCACGACCTCGAACCGCAAGACCTTCTCCTTCGGGCCCCTGAAGCCGGGGGCGACGACGGAAGCGGTCTGGAAGCTGAGCGCGGTCAAAGCCGGCAAGTTCACGGTCCTCTACAAGATCGACGCCGGCCTCAGCGGCACCGCCAAGGCGGAGACCAACGGCGTCGCCGCCGGCGGCTCCTTCGCGACCGAGATCTCCGCGGTGCCGCCGGACACCGAAGTCACCGACAGCGGCGAAGTCGTCGAAAAGGCACAGCAGCGCCAGCGCGCCCAGCCCGGCGAATAGCCGCCGCCGCTTGCGGGTAACTTGCCCGCGTGCGCCGCCTCTCCCCCGCCTCGCTGTTGATCGCCGCCCTGCTGGCGCTCGGGCTGCCCGCCTGCGGCTCGGCCAGCCAGTCCGACGCCCCCACGACGGCGCGCGCCAAGAGCGAGGTCGGCCTGAAGAAGGTCGGTGAGTTCGACCACCCCGTGTACGTGACCGGCGCCCCCGGCTTCCCGAAGCTGCTGTTCGTGGTCGAGCAGCCAGGCCGCGTGGTCGTCCTCAAGGGGGGCAGGCGCCTCTCCCGGCCCTTCCTCGACCTCCGCTCCGCGGTCGGCTACGACGGCGGCGAGCGCGGACTGCTCTCGATCGCCTTCCCGCCCGACTACTCCCAGAGCGGCAGCTTCTACGCCTATTACAACGACAAGGCGGGCAACATCCGGGTCGACGAATTCAAGCGCGGCAGCGCGACCAGGGCGCGACCGGGCTCCCAGCGCGAGGTGATCGGGATCCCCCACCCCGTCAACGCCAACCACAACGGCGGCCAGATGCAGTTCCTCGACGACCTCCTCTACTTCGGCACCGGCGACGGGGGCTCCGGGGGCGACCCACCCAACAACGCTCAGAACAAGGACGTGCTGCTCGGCAAGCTGCTGCGGATCGACCCGCGCCCGAGCGGCGGCCGTCCCTACTCGGTGCCGAGCTCCAACCCCTTCGTCGGCAGGCCGGGCCGCGACGAGATCTACAGCTACGGCCTGCGCAACCCGTTCCGCTTCTCCTTCGACACGGTCAGCGCCAAGCAGCCGCGGATCGCGATCGGCGACGTCGGCCAGAACAAGTTCGAGGAGCTCGACTACACCACCGTTGCGGCCGCCGCGGGCGCCAACTTCGGCTGGGACGCGCTCGAGGGCTTCGTCCCGTACCAGGAAGAAAGCAGCGGCACCGCCGACCCCGGGGGCACGACCAAGCCGATCTTCGCCTACCCGCATGCCCGTGCCGGCAGCTGCTCGATCATCGGCGGCTACGTCGTCCACGATCGCAGCCTGCCCTCCATCTACAGGCGCTATCTCTACGCCGATCTCTGCGAGGGCCAGCTGCGCAGCCTCGTGCCCCACCTGAAACGGGCGAGCGGTGACCACAAGCTCGGCCTCGCCGTCGACAGCCCCTCCTCGTTCGGGGAAGACGACGCCCACCATCTCTACGTGGCGTCGATCACCGGCCCGGTGTTCCGACTCGTCCCGCGCCAGGCACCTTAGACACCGTTCTGTTTCTTGACAGGTATTGATATGTACCTCTAACCTCGCGGCGCGAGAGATTTCAACGCGATCTTGGTGGGTGGGTGGTTCGATGGAGTACGACTCGGCCGAGCTGGAGCGTGTGGCGCAACGGTTCTGGCGCGATATGTGGCAATCCGTGACCCCCGACGCGGTGACAGAATCGGGCGTCGAGGTGGTGAGCTTCGGGCCCGTGCAGGCGACCGCCTTCGGCGATCTTCCGGAAGTGTCCAGCCTCAACCAGATCCAGGGGGCGGCCGAGCCGGAGGCGATCAGCGGCGGCCACCTGGCCGCAGCGGTGGAATGGATGCGCTCGCGGGAAGTGGACTACCGGGTGCCGGTCGCCGAGAGTCGTCCGGGGGCGGACGCCGCCGAAGCCTGGCTCAGCGAGCGCGGCTACGAGCGTGGTGACGGCTGGATCAAGATGGTGCGCCGCGCCGGGCCGCTCGATCTGCCTGCCAATCCCGCGGTGACCATCTACGAGCTCGGCGAAAGCGAGGGGGACGGCGAAGGCCTCAGCTCGATCGCGGCCGAGGTGCTGGGCCTGCCGGTCACCGCCGGCGCCCTCTTCTTCTCGCTCCCGCAGACGGCTCAGTGGCGCTGCTACACGGCGGGGCTGGAGCCGGAGGGCGAGATCGTCGCCACCGGCTCGATGCTGATCGACGACGGGGTCGCCCAGCTCGGCCCGGGCACCACGCTCGAACACGGGCGCGGGCGCGGCTGCAACACCGAGCTGCTGCGCCGTCGGCTGCTGGACGCGGTCGAGGCCGACTGTCACACCGTCTTCGTCGAACTCGGGGAACGCGATCCCGAGGCCCTCTCGGCCGCCTACCGCAACCTGCACCGGGCCGGCTTCGAGGAGGCCTACAAGAGCCGCAACTGGCAGCGGCCGGCGCTGCATCCGGCCGAGGTCTACTGAAGCAGGGAGCGGATCAGCCGCCGACCGTCTCGGCCGCCGGCTCGCCGGCGTCCTCGTCGGGATCGGACTCGGGCGGCAGCTCGCCGCCGCGGTCGGTGCCGGCGATCAGTTCGTCCGGGGCCTTCTCCTCGGGCAGGAAGCCGGACTTCATGCCGAAGTAGACGGCCTGGGGATGGTGGGCGACGATCGCCACCGTCGACTGCTCCGGCATCACCGCGAAGCCGTCGGAGAGGGTCATGCCGATCTCTTCGAGGCCGAGCAGGCGCCAGACTTTCTCGTGCTCGGACTGGTCCGGGCAGGCCGGGTAGCCCCAGGAGTAGCGGCGGCCCTGGTCGGCGTCGATCTCGAGCTGGCGGCGGATGTCGGAGTGCAGCCACTCGGCCAGTCCCTCGGCCGACTGGACGCCGAGACCGTGGACGAAGAGCTGTTCGGCGAACTCGCCTTCACGCTCGAGCTTCTCGATCAGCTCGGTCACCTCGGGCCCGACGGTGACGCCCTGCAGGGCGACGACGTCGCGCTCGCCCGAGTCGAGCGGGCGGTAGAAGTCGGCGAGGCAGATGCGGTCGTGCTTGGGCTGGCGCGGGAAGGTCAGGCGCTCGATCTCGACGTCCGGGTTCTCGGGGTCGAAGATCACCAGGTCGTTGCCGTCGGAGTTGCAGGGGAAGTAGCCGAGCCGGGCCCGCGGGTGCAGGTAGTCCTGCTCGCCCCACATCCGCTCCAGCCGCGGCGCGAAGCCCTCCTCCTCGTCGGTGCCCTCGACCAGCTGCCGCCAGGCCTCGCCCTTGACCCCGCGCCCGCCCCAGTGCAGCTTGAACAGCACGTGGCGGTCGAGGTAGGGGTAGACGTCGGCGAGGTCGATGTCGATCTCGCGCGGGCCCCAGAAGGGCGGCGCCGGGATCGCGTTGTCGGTGCGGATGGCCGAGCGCACGCTGGCGTCGGTGACCGGCGGCGAGTCGTCGACCACCACCGGCTTCTCGCGCAGCTGCTTGGCCTCGGCCCGGATCCGCTCGACCAGCGCCTTGCGGGCCGGCGCGTCGATCAGCGCGTCCATCGTGTCGAGGCCCTGGAAGGCGTCCTTGCAGTAGAAGACACCGGGCTCGTAGATGTCGTCGGCTTCGCGCCCCTTCGGGTAGAGCGTGCGGCGGCCGAAGTCGCGGTTGATCGCGGCGCCGCCGATCAGCACCGGGAACTCGAGCCCGCGCTGGTGCAGCTCCTGGATGCAGGCGGGCATCTGCTTCGAGGTCGAGACGAGCAGCGCCGAGAGGCCGATCGCGTCGGCTTCGTTTTCGACCGCGGCCTCGATGATCGCGTCGATCGGAACCTGCTTGCCGAGGTCGATCACGGTGTAGCCGTTGTTGGTGAGGATCGTGTTGACGAGCGACTTGCCGATGTCGTGGACGTCGCCGAAGACGGTCGCGATCACGACTTTGCCCTTGGTGTGCCCGTCGATCCGGTCGAGGTGGTTCTCCAGCTGGGCGACGGCGCGCTTCATCACTTCGGCCGACTGCAGGACGAAGGGCAGGATCAGTTCGCCGGCGCCGAATTTGTCGCCGACCTCCTTCATCGCCGGCAGCAGCACCTCGTTCAGGGTCGGGACGGCGCCGATCTTCTCGACCGAGCGCTCGATCTGGTCCTCGACCCCGTCCTTCTTGCGGCGCAGGATGTGCCAGTGCAGCGCCTCCTCGGGCTCCATGCCGGCGGTCGGGTCGGCGACCTCGGCCGCCTCCTCCTCGCCCTGGGACTCGAAGTGGGAGATGAACTTCTCCAGCGCGTCCTCGCGGCGGTTGAAGACGAGGTCGTTGGTCAGCTCGCGCTCCTGCTCGGAGATCTCGCTGTAGGGCGTGATGTGGTTCGGGTTGACCATCGCCAGGTCGAGCCCGGCCTCGACGCAGTGGTGGAGGAAGACCGAGTTGAGGATCGCCCGCGGCCGCGGCGAGATGCCGAAGGAGACGTTGGAGACGCCGAGCGAGGTCTTGACCCCGGGGATCTCGGCCTTGATCCGGCGGATCCCCTCGATCGTCTCGACCGCCGAGGGCTTCCACTCGTCGTCGCCGGTGGTCAGGGTGAAGGTGAGGGCATCGAAGATCAGCGCCTCCGGCTCGAGCCCGTGCTCGTCGCAGGCGATGTCGCGCAGCCGTTCGGCGATCTCGACCTTGCGGTCGGCCGTCTTCGCCATCCCGACCTCGTCGATCGTCAGCGCGATCAGGGCCGCCCCATGCGCCTTCGCCAGCGGGATCACCTTGTCCGCCTTCTCGCGCCCGGCCTCGAGGTTGATCGAGTTGACGATCGCCCGGCCGGGGATCGTCTCCAGGGCGGCTTTCAGCACCTCGGGCTCGGTCGAGTCGATCTGGATCGGGGTCGGCTGGGTCAGCGAGACCCGCTTCGCGACCGCGCTCATCTGCTCGTCCTCGTCCTGGCGCTCGGTCAGCGCCACGCAGAGGTCGAGCACGTGGGCGCCGCCTTCGACCTGGTCTTCGGCGACCTGGACGAGGCCGTCGTAGTCGTCGGCGAGCAGCAGCTCCTTGGCCTTTCTCGAGCCCTGCGAGTTGACCCGCTCGCCGACCAGGGTCGGGCGCGGCTCCTGCACCAGGGCGGTCGAGGTCATCATCGAGGAGACCTCGATCGGGCCGGCGGCCGGGCGCGCGCCCGGCACCCTGCCCTTGACCTGCGCGGCGATCGCGGCGATGTGCTCCGGGGTCGTCCCGCAGCAGCCGCCGACGATGCCGACGCCGTAGCGCTCGACGAACTCGCCCAGCGTCGCCGCCAGCGGGCCCGGCTTTTCGGGGAAGATCGTCTCGCCGTCGGGGCCCTGCAGCGGCAGGCCGGCGTTGGGGATGCAGTGGACCGGCAGCGGGCTGGTCTCACCGAGGAAGCGGATCGCGTCGCGCATGTCCTCCGGACCGGTCGAGCAGTTGAGCCCGATCACGTCGACGTCGAGCGCCCGCAGCGTCGTCAACACCGACTGGATGTCGGTCCCGAGCAGCATCTTGCCGCCGTTGGGAAGCAGCGAGACGCTGGTCTGGATCGGCAGCGTGCGGCCGGTCTGGGCGAAGGCCTCGCGGGCGCCGAAGATCGCCGCCTTGACCTCGAGGATGTCCTGCGCGGTCTCGATGATGATCAGGTCGGCACCGCCTTCGACCAGGCCACGGGCCTGTTCGGCGAAGACGTCGACCAGGGTGGCGAAGGAGATGTCGCCCAGGGTTGGGTCGGTCGAGGCCGGCAGGAAGCCCGTCGGCCCGATCGAGCCGGCGACAAAACGATCCGGACCGGCCGCCTTGCGGGCGATTTCCGCCGCCTTGGTGTTGACCTCGAGCGTGTGCTCGCCGAGCCCCCACTCCTCGAGCTTCAGTCGCGAGCCCTGGAAGGAGTCGGTCTCGACCACTTCGGCCCCGGCTTCGAGCATCGAGGTATGCACGCCCTCGATCACGTCGGGGCGGTTGAGCACCAAGGCCTCGTGGCACTTGCCCTGCAGGCCGCCGTAGTCCTCCTGGGTCAGCTCGAACTCCTCCAGGGTCGCGCCCATGCCGCCGTCGAAGACGACAACGCGCTCCTTGGTTGCGGCTATGTAATCGCGGTCGGGCATCAACCTGGAGAGGCTACCGAGCGGGGAAGATCAGCCGCGCATCCCCAGTCGCCGCTTGAGATCGCGGGCGCTGACCGCGCGCGAGACGCGGTCGACCAGGCCGCGGCGGGCCTTCGTGTAGGGGTACCAGTTGGGCTCGCGCTTGCCGCCGAAGCGGGTGACGACGATCGACTCGGCCCGGCAGTACTTCTTGATCCCGTACTCGCCGTGGCGGAAGCCGATCCCCGACTGCTTCCAGCCGCCCATCGGCACGCCCATCGCCGCCATGTTGGTGATCACGTCGTTGACGTTGACCGAACCGGCCTCGACCCGGCGCGCGATCCGCTCGGCCCGCTCCTTCTCGCCGAAGACCGAGGCGGCGAGCCCGTAGCGGGTGTCGTTGGCGAGGCGCAGCGCCTCCTCGGAGTCGCGCACCTTCATCACCCCGACCACGGGGCCGAAGGTCTCGTCCTGCATCACCTTCATCGAGTGGTCGACGTCGACCAGCACGGTCGGTTCGTAGTAGTCGCCCGGCCCGTCGACCTTCTTGCCGCCGGTCAGCGCCCGGGCGCCGCTGGCGAGCGCGTCGTCGACCTGGCCGGCGACGATCGCGGTCTGGTTCGGCGAGGTCATCGCGCCGACGTCCTTTTCCGGCTTCCTGCCGTCGGCTCCCTGGCGCAGGCCCCTGACCTGGGCGGTCAGCTTGGCGACGAACTCGTCGTAGACGGGCTCCTCGACGTAGATCCGCTCGACCGAGATGCAGAGCTGGCCGGAGTTGACCATCCCGCCCCAGGCCGCGGCGTTGGCGGCGCGGTCCACATCGGCGTCGGAGAGGACGATCATCGGGTCCTTGCCGCCGAGCTCGAGGCTGACCGGCGTCAGGGTCTCGGCGGCGCGGGCCATCACCTTGCGACCGGTGCGGTCGGAGCCGGTGAACTGGATGTAGTCGACGTTGTCGATCAGGGCGCCGCCGGCCTCGCCGGTCCCCTGCACGCAGTCGAAGACGTCGGGGGCGCCGATCTCCTCCTTCCAGGCCTCGATGATTTCGATCAGGCTCAGCGGCGTGAACTCCGACGGCTTGACGACGACGGCGGCGCCGGCCTGCAGCGCCGGGATCGAGTCGCCGAGCGCCATCGCCAGCGGGAAGTTCCAGGGGCTGATCACCCCGACGACCGGGAAGGGCCGGTACTGGATCGTCAGCTTCTTGGCGGCGAGCAGCGGCGAGTTCGGGCGCACCGTCTCGTCGCCGATGTAACCGGCCGCCTTCGAGCCGTAGAAGTTGATCAGGTCGGCGACGTAGCCGAGATCGAGCGAGACGTCGGCTCGGACCTTGCCCGTTTCGGCCTGCATCGTGTCGCTGATCCGCTCGGTGTTGTCGAGGATCCAGTCGCGCAGCTTGCCGAGCCAGTGGTAGCGGCCCTCGATACCGAGCGCCTCCCAGTCGGCCTGGTTGGCGCGGACCCGGGCCACGGTGGCGGCGATCGACTCGGGCGTGCTCGTCGCGATCGAGTCGACGACGGCCCCGGTCGCGGGATTGAGGACGTCGATCGTCTCGGTGCTCGGCGCGGCGGCGCCGTTGACCGGGCCGTTCGTCTCGGTGCTCGTCTCGGCAGTGCCGCTCTCCACTGGGTGCTCCCTTTCGTCGACCCGTTTGGCTGGTCAGCCAAGGGTAACCGCTCGCCGTCCCCTCGGGCGACGAAAGTCGGATGTCAGCTGAGAAAACGGGCGCTCGTGAGCTAGGCGCCGACGCCGTCGCGGGTCGCCCCGCCGCGCTCGACCGGCTTCGGCTCTAGGCGCACCGGAGCCGTGGAGAGGGCCTGCACCCGCAGGTCGCTCCAGGTGAGTCCCTCGCGGACGAGCGCCGGCAGGCCAAGGGCGACCGCGGTGGCGATCTCGACTGCCTGGAGGATCACTCCGTAGGCGAGCGCGTCGACCGCGTTGATCCCGAAGCCGCTGTGGAGGACGCTGTAGACGGCGAACTGGAAGACGCCGATGTTCGAGGGCGTTACCGGGACGACGGCGGTGACGTTGACGGCAAAGAGGACCGCGGCGGCGGCGCCGATGCCGGCCCTGTCGTTGAGCCCGAGCGCGTAGAGGAGCGCCCAGCAGGCGGCGAGCTGGATCGCCCAGGCGCCGAGCTGGGCGGCGGCTGCGGCGGCCCCCCGGCGCGGCTCGCGGAAGACCGCGAGGCCGGCGCGTACCTGGATCAGGGCACGATGGGTGGCGGCGCCGAGGCGGGCCAAGCGGCCGCTGCCATTGCGTCGCATCAACAGCGGCGCGACGAGAACGACGACCAGCAGCAGCAGTGGCACCAGGCTGAAAGCGAACAGCTTCTGGGTGCTGGAATGAAAGAGCGGCGTGGTCGAGACGATGATCACGCCGAGCAGGGCCAGCGCCACCAGGTTGAGCAGCGTCTGAGAGACCAGGGTCCCGAGCAGGACCGGGAAGGTTTCCCGCATGCGACCGGTGCGGCGGGCGAGGGCGAGGGCACGCGCCGGCTCGCCGAGCCGGGCGGGCAGGGTCGCCGACATCAGCACCCCGATCATCGTCGCCGAGGTGACGTCGCGGCGGCGAACAGGGCGATTCGGCAGCGCCGCGCAGGCGATCCAGTACCAGGAGGCGGCCCGAAAGAAGAGCGACGAGGCCATCAAGGCGCAGGCGATCAGCACCCAGGTCAGATTCGAGCGGACGATGCTTTCGACCACGTTGTCGACGCCGATCTTCTGAGCCGCGAGGACGGTCAGACCGACTCCGAGCGCGCCGGCGACGACCAGCCCGGCCCGTCGCGCCAGCTGACGGCCGCGATTGCCGGCCCGGGCCGGCGCCGGATCCAGCGACGGCAGCTTCTGGGCCGGATGCCGCGGACCGCCGTCGGCAGGGCGCAGGCCGGCCCAGTGGATAGCCCGCTCGGCGGCGCCGCTCGGCCGCGGCGCCGCGAGCGCCCGCTCGTACACCGCCGTCACCTGGTCGGCGACGCGGGGCCAGGCGTAGCGCTGGGCGCTGCGGCGCGCGGCCTCCCCCATCGCCGCCAGGCGCTCGGGTTCGTGGTAGGCCCGCTGCAGCTCCTCGGCCAGGCGCTGCGGGTCGCCGGGCGGCACCAGCAGGCCGTCGACACCGTCGCTGACGACGTCGCTGTAGCCAGCGATATTGGAGGCGATCACCGGCGTCCCGGCGGCGAAGGCCTCGGTCAGCACCATGCCGAAGCTCTCGCCCGAGAGCGACGGAGCGCAGAGCACGTCGGCGCCGTGCAGCTCGGTCCAGAGATCCTGGCCGGAGACGCGACCGCGGACATCGATCGCGCTCAGCAGCTCGGGGTCGGCGAGGTAGCGGAGGACGTCCTCGCGCTCGGCGCCGATCACGGTGAGGCGGCAGGGGACGTGCTCGACCAGGGCGCCGAAGGCGGTGAGCAGGATCGGCAGGCCCTTGCGCTCCTCGGGGCGGCCGACGAAGAGGATCCGCAGCTCCCCCGCCGCTGCCACCGGCGCGCTCGGGGCTGTGTCGACGTCGACGCCGTTGGGGATGATCGTGTAGTCGCCGCCGTACCAGCGGCGGCCGGTCCAGGCGGCCGCCTCGGAGACCGCGATCCGCGCCGAGAGGCGGTTGAAGAGGCGGCGCGCGCCGAGCCCGTTGGCGATGTAGTTGGGCATCGGCTTGGTCGAGTAGGCGTGGAAGGTGCCGACGACCGGAGTTCTCGCACCCAGCGTCGCGTTCCAGCCGACCAGCGGCGCCAGCGGCTCGTGCACGTGGATCACGTCGAACTCGCCTTGGCGGACGGCTCGCCGCGGCGCGACGATCCCGCTGCCGGGAAAGGGAGCGAGGTTGCCGACGGAGCCGTTGACGCCAAAGCCGATCGTGCGACCCAGAGGCGTCAGATAGTCCGGCAGCTCACCCGGTTCCGGTGCGGCCCGGTGCAGCAGCCGACTGACCCGGCCCGGCGGGTCGTGAGGGGCAAGCACGCGAACGTCGTGGCCGCGACCGAGAAACTCCTCGGCGAGCGCCTCCACATGCCGGTTCACGCCCCCCTGGTAGGACCAGGAATATGGCGAGACGAGAGCTATGCGCACAGACGATCAAGGGTAGATCATCGACCGGCTCTCGACTCCGTCCAGGCAAAGCCGGTGAAGACGAGCAGATAGGCGGCCCCGATCTCCAAGAGCAGCGCCCCCGAGTCGTTGGCGAGGGTGCCGACGACCGTCGCCGCGACCGCCCCGAGGAGACCGGCGCGCATCGCCGGGTAATCCCGCAGCCAGGCCCGAAGCCGCTCACGGCGAACGAACGCGAGGGCGACCAGCGCCACGATCAGCGGCAGGAATACGAAGACGATCGGGCGGGTGAAGCTGTGCGCCGAGAGCTGCAGACGGCGTTGGGCGACGTCGCCGAGAGCACCCAACCCACCGGCGTCCAGCACCGAGCGGGTCAGATGGGCGTTGGCTCCCGTGACGAGGTCGAGCAGCGCCAGCAGCCCGACCACCGCGAGCGGCAGCGCCACGATCGCCAGTGCGGCCCGGCGGCGGCGGGCGGCGATCACCGCGGCCGCGACGGCCGCCCCCACCGGGAACACGATCGCCGCGCCGACGTCCGCCCCGAAGCGACCGGCGGCGAAGACGAACGCCAAGGGCAGGCCGACGCCGAGAAAGGCAACCGCGCAGCCTCGCGGCGGGAGGCGCGGCGCGAAGCCGGCCAGCCCCGCCCCGGTCCCGGCGACGATCAAAACCGCGAGCAGTGCCTCGAGCTCGTTGCCGATCCCGTAGAACCGCACCCCGAGACCGGGGTTCGGCCCCAGCAGCGAGAGCGAGGTCAGCGGCGAGCCGGCGACGACGTCGATCGCGTAGGCGGCGACCGTCAGCCCAGAGGCCACGGCCAGCGCCCGGTAGCCACCGAACAGGGCCAGCGTCAGCGCCGCCAGCGCCGGCGCGCCGAGCATCGCCATCAGCGCTTCCACCATCTCCCCCGGTTCGACCGCCGCCGCTGCCAGCAACACGAGCGGCAGGTAGACGACCGCCGTCCCCGCGAGCTGGACCCCGGCGCGCCCGGCCGCGCCACGGGTCACCGCGATCGCCAGGCCCAGCGCCAGCACCCAGGCCAGCAGGCTGAGCCCGACCACGGGCCCGCGCCGCTCCGAGATCACCGCCATCCGCGCGCCGAGCGCTTCGACCGCCGCCGCATCCACCCTCCCCTCACCGTGGATCGGCTGCCCCGACATCTGCGAGGGGACTTCGAGGCCGAACCAGCGGAGGATCGTCGGGGCGACATCGGTGGAGAGCACGTACCCATCGAGTCGCGTGCTGTCGGAGGTGAGGTCCCCGTCGAACCCCTTCCCCGCGACCCCGATCGCCAGCTCCCGGTTCTTCCCCGGCGGCGGCCGTTCAATCGCGATCAGGAGATCACGCGAACCCAATCCGGCGACGAGCCCTCGCAGCCGACCCAGGGATGCGTCGCGAACGCCGAACGCCTTCCCTCCTTCGGCCAGCGTCACCGCCAGCAGTCCAGGCACGATCTCCGCCGGCGCCGATTCAGCCCGCTCGACCACCGCCTGATCCCCGACAGGCTCGTTGATCGCCACCTTCACCTCAGGCAGCGCCGTGTCGTAAAGCGAATCGAAGACCCTGTTCCCCTGAGTGATGTCCAGATAAGTCTGCTCCGCCGGCACCGCCCCCAACCCAGCACTCGTCAGCCCCGGCGACATCCCGACCCTCGCCAACGCCCGCACCCCGGTCCCAGAGGGCAACCAGACGAGGGTCACCCGACGCCCGCCGCTGCCGCTCCGTGGTGGCGAGTGGGGAGGGGGCGAAACGTCTTGTACTTTTTCGCCTGAGCTCCCCTGGGCGACAGCCGGCGAGGGATCCACGAAAAAGTTAAGTGAAGCCCCCTCCCCACTCGCCACCCCACAGACCGCCACAACGACGACCGCTAAGGTGACCCCGATGGCCGATCGCACGTTCGCCAAGTTCACGTTTTTCAAGATTGATCCAGCCTGGCGCCGTCGAGATCCCGACCTTCGCGCCGCCGACAAGCAGGAATTCCTCGCCGCCTGCGAGGACTTCGGCATCGACCGCTCGCTGCGCGCCTACTCAACCATAGGCACGCGTGGCGACGTCGACCTGGTCCTGCTCAGTCAGAGCCCGAACCTCGACGACCTCCACACCTTCCACGTCGTCCTTGGCCAGAGCGGCCTGGCCAAGTGGGCGCAGACGCCGCACTCGTTCCTCTCGATGACCAAACGCTCGCCCTACTCCGAGGAGCAGGCGCGGCCCGAGATCTGCACCTCCGAGCGCAAGTACCTCTTCCTCTACCCGATGGTCAAGCAGCGCCGCTGGTACGGCCTGCCGCCGGAGGAGCGCGGCCGGATCATGAAAAGCCACATCGAGGTCGGCCGCCGCTACCCGGAGATCACGATCAACACGACCTACTCGTTCGGGATCGACGACCAGGAGTTCGTCGTCTGCTTCGAGGGCGACGATCCGGGGATGTTCCTCGACCTCGTCAACGAGCTGCGTCCGACCGAGTCGAGCGAGTACACCGAGCGCGAGACGCCGATCTTCACCTGCGTGGCGATGTCGGCCCGCAAGGCGCTCGACGCGCTCGACGGGACCCCCAGCACCGTGCCCGTCGAAGCCTGATTCCCTATTCTTCCGCGTCCCATGAGCAAGGTCGGCAGCCCCGAGAACCCACTTCGCGTCGCCATCGTCGGCGCCGGCCCGTCCGGCTTCTACGCCGCTGAGCACATCCTCAAGGGCGAGGACCTGCACGCCCAGGTCGATCTCTTCGATCGCCTCCCCACCCCATTCGGCCTGGTTCGTGGCGGCGTCGCGCCCGACCATCCGAAGATCAAGTCGGTCACCCGTGTCTACGAAAAAACCGCGGCTCGCGAGGGCTTCCGCTTCTTCGGCAACGTCAAGATCGGGCAAGACATCGGGGTCGAGGACCTGGAACGGCTCTACCACGCGATCGTCTTCACGGTCGGCTGCGAGACCGACCGCCAGCTCGGCGTTCCCGGCGAGGATCTGCCCGGCAGCGCCGCCGCCACCGCCTTCGTCGGCTGGTACAACGCCCACCCCGACTACGCCGACCACGACTTCGACCTCTCCAGCGAGCGGGCGGTGGTGATCGGCAACGGCAACGTGGCGATGGACGTCGCCCGGATGCTGGCCCTGACCGATCACGAGCTGCGCCAGACCGACACCGCCGACCACGCGATCGAGCTGCTCGACGCGAAGAAGATCCGCGAGATCGTCGTCCTCGGCCGCCGCGGACCGGTCCAGGCCGCCTTCACCAACCCGGAGATCAAGGAGCTGGGCGAGATGGAGGACGCCGACGTGATCGTCGACCCCGCCGACGTCGAGCTCGACCCGGCCAGCGCCGCCTTCCTCGAGTCCGACGAGGTCGACAAGACCACCCGGGTCAACGTCGAGACCCTGCGCGAGTTCTCCCAGCGCACGCCCGCGGGCAAGCACCAGCGGATCGTGCTGCGCTTCCTCGCCTCGCCGGTCGAGATCAAGGGCGACGGCAAGGTCGAATCGATCGTGATCGGCCGCAACGAGCTGGTCGAGGAGAACGGCGCCCTGCGGGCCAAGGACACCGGCGAGCGCGAAGAGCTCGAGTGCGGCCTCATCCTGCGCTCGGTCGGCTACACCGGGATCCCGATCGAGGGCGTTCCCTTCGACGAGAAGCGCGGCCTGATCCTCAATCAGGGCGGCCGCGTGCTCGACTCTCACGACTCCGGCCACAAGGTCGGCCACTACACGGCCGGCTGGATCAAGCGCGGCCCTTCGGGCGTGATCGGCACCAACAAGAAAGACGCAATGGAGACGGTCACCCATCTCCTTGCCGATGTCGAGTCGCAGACCCTGCTGGAGCCGGAGAATCCGGATCCCGCCGCGGTCGAGGCGCTGCTGGCCGAGCACGGCACCCGCTACGTCAGCTTCGAGGACTGGCAGGCGATCGACCAGGCCGAGGTCGGCCGCGGCGAGCCCCACGGCCGTCCCCGGGTCAAGTTCGTCAGGGTCGAGGAGATGCTCTCGACCCTCGGCGAGAGCGTCGGCAGCTAGCTCCGATGGCGGTCGACCTGGCCGAGCTGAAGGCGATGATCGAGCAGGCGTTGCCCGGTGCCGCGGTCGAGGTCCTCGACGAAGACGGCGGCGGCCAGCACCTGAAGGCGATCGTCAGCGCCGCCCAGTTCGAGGGCCTCTCGCGGATCGATCAGCACCGTCTGGTCAAGGCGGCGGTGAAGGAGCGGTTCGAGGACGGCACGATCCACGCCCTCTCGGTCAAGACCTCGACGCCATAGCCGCAGACAAAAAGTTACACTTCTGTGCGCCACGTGTGCGACCTGGATCCCTAGCATCAGGAGCATGGAGTCAATGCGATCGACCTGGACCGATTCCCGCCTCGACGATTTCAAGGACCACGTCGATTCGCGTCTCGACGACCTCAACGGCCGCGTCAGTGAGCTGAGCACTCGGGTAGATGGGCTCAGCGGTCGTATCGACAACCTCCAACACACGATGATCCAGGGCTTCATCGCTCTCACGGTCGCGCTGTTCACCGGCTTCATCGCGCTGGCCGGACTGATCGTCACGAAGCTCTAGAAACGCGTTGGAGTAGCCGGATGACCTGCCTCCCTAGAATGCTCTCCATGGCCGACCCAGAGTTGAAGTCCAAAGTCCAGGAGCTGATCGCCGCCAACCCGGTGCTGCTCTTCATGAAAGGCACGCCGGAGGCGCCGCGCTGCGGCTTCTCAATGCGAGTCGTGCAGGTGCTCGACCAGGTCGACACCGAGTACGGCGCGATCGACGTGCTGCCGGTGCTGCAGCCGCTGCGCGAAGTCACCGCCGAGCTCTCCGACTGGCAGACCTTCCCCCAGCTCTACGTCAACGGCGAGCTGTTGGGCGGGGCCGACATCGTCGAGGAGATGTTCGAGTCCGGCGAACTGGCCGAGGCCCTCGGCGTCGAGCAGCCGGAAGTCGCCACCGCGCCCGCCGAGAGTCTCCCGACGCAGTCGCCACCGCTGCAGATCGAATAACCCCGCCGTCGGCTGACCAAGCAGGTCAAGGACGCAGCGAGCGAAGCGTGCTCTGCACGTGAGCGAACGAGGACGCCGAGATGCGCCGGTCAGACGGCGGCGGCCTCGGCCGGGTCCTCCTCTTTCACCTGGAAAGAGGAGCCACAGCCACAGGCGGCGACAACGTTCGGGTTGTTGACCTGGAAGCCCGCGCCCTGGAGGCCTTCCACGTAGTCGACCTCCGAGCCGAAGACGAACTGCATGCTGACCTTGTCGACGACGACGGCGACGCCGTCGACCTCGAAGACGTTGTCGTCGTCCTTCGGCTTGTCGAAGGCGAGCGCGTACTGGAAGCCGGAGCAACCGCCGCCGCGGACGGCGACGCGAAGCGCCTGCTCGGTGCCCTCCGCCTGACCGCTGAGCAACTCGCCGATCTTCTCGGCGGCCTTGTCGGTCAGGGTGATGGCTGCGTCTGGCGTATCGGTCACTTCACAAAGTGTAGCGGGGCATGGGCGGCAGCTCCGGGAACGCCCGTCTGCGAGAATCGCCAGGTTGAACTCGAGCACCCAGACGGCCGTCGTCTGCGACACCACTGCCTACCTCCCTTGTGAGCTGGTCGCCGAACGAGAAATCGCGACAGTCAGCCTCTACGTCTCGGTCGACGGGCAGCAGGAGCGCGAGCTGGACATCGCCGATTACGCCGGCTTCTACGAGCGGCTACGTGCCTCCGAGAGCGGTGCCACCACCTCGCAGCCGTCGATCGGCGACTTCCTCGCCGTCTACGAGCCGCTGCTCGACACCGGCAAGGAGATCGTCTCGATCCACATCTCCGCCGGCATCTCCGGCACCTTCGAGGCCGCCAACCAAGCGCGCCAGCGGCTGATCGACGAGGGCCGGGGCGGCGAGCGGATTCACGTCATGGACTCGCGCTCGGCGGCCGGCGGCATGGGGCTCGCCGTGCTCGGCGGCGCTGCGGCGGCGCTGCAGGGCGGCGATGCAACGGCGGTCCTCGCCCGTGCCGAGGAGACGCGCCGGGCGCTGAAGATGTGGTTCGCGATCGACACGCTCGAGTACCTGCGCCGGGGCGGCCGCATCGGCGGCGCCCGCGCCTGGATCGGCAGCGCCCTGAAGATCAAGCCGATCCTCACCCTGGAGGAGGAGATCACCCCGGTCGAGCGGGTGCGAACCCGGGCCCGCTCGCTGGAGCGACTGCGCGACTACGCCCGCCAGCGCCACGAGCAGGGCTTCGACGGCTGGGTTGTCCAGCACATCCAGGATGACGAGACGGCCGCTCAGCTGATCGACGACGCCCGCGAGATATTCGGCTGCGAGCCAGTCTTCGTCTCCGAGATCGGCGCCGTCCTCGGGGCCCACGTCGGCCCTGGCCTGCTTGGCATCGGCAGCGTGCCGACCGAGCTGGTCACTCCCTGACGAGCCGCGTCGACTAGCGGCGGCGTCTGAGCATTGCCCGCACGCCGATCGCAAAGCCGACGACGGCGGCGCCGACGATCAGCTGGCTGCGGTGCTCGTCGACCTGGCGGCGCCAGTCGGTGAGCTCGGTGACGCGGCCGCGCAGCGCCTCGACCGAGCCGCCGAGCTGGCGGCGCTGGATGTCGATGTCGCGACGGATCTCAGCCGCGGTGCGGCCGGGGGCGCCCGGAGCGGGCGGGCGGATCGGCTCGGTGCTCATTTTTTGCCGCTTCCTTTGACGACGCTGTGCTCGATGTTCTCGGCGGCGCTGTCGGCCTCGCGTTCGAACATCGTCTTGGTCAGCTTGGCCTCTTCGATCGCCTGGGCGGGAACCGGCGGCGAGCCGGCCTTCACCGCTTTGTAGGCGATCAGCCCGGCCGCGGCTGCGATCAGCAGGAAGATCGCCGCCTCGATGAAGAAGCCGGGCCAGGTCTTCCCGTCGAAGACCTCTTCGTTGAGCAGCCAGGCGATCCCCTCCATGACCAGGATCAGGGCGAGGAAGGCGAAGATGCCGGCGGCGATGCCGACGACCGAGCCGCGCAGCAGCTTGGTGACTTTCTCGGTGACCTCGGCCTTGGCTAGCTCGAACTCCTCGCGGATCAGCGACGAGGTGCCGGTGGAGACGTCGAAGACGAGGTCGGCGACCGATTTCTTCTCGGCCTCAGAGCCCGGCGGAGGCACCTGCGGCGGGTCGATCGGCGGTGGGGTCTGGTTCGGGTCGGGCATGTCTACTCGGGGGGGTCTTCGTCGAAGACGCGGCGCCAGATCACCGCGGCGAGGCGGGCGGCGGCGATGCTGGCAAGCGCACTGCTGGCGGCAAGCACGCCGCTCCAGAGCAATCTTCTGACCATCTCGTTTTCCATACCCGTTTGCGACCTTACCTATCGCGGCTCGAGGCCGTCGCAGATCGTCGTCACCACAAGTTCCCTGGCCTGGTCGAAGTCTGTGTCGGAGGCCGGGATCAGATCGAAGATCCAGCCCGAGAGCAGCTGCTCGATCGCGCCGTAGAAGGACATCGAGGCGAACATCGGCGCCACGTCGTCGCGGAACGCACCCGCCTTCTGACCGTCCTCGACGATCTTGGCGATCGACTCGTAGGCGCGGCGGATCTCCGGCAGGTGGGTGCGGCCGAAGGAGTTGGCGGCGCGGGTGACCTCGACGATGATCACCTTCATCAGCTCCGGGTCGTGGCGATAGGAGTCCACGATGAAGCCGGCGACGGCGGCGAGTTTCTGGCGCGGCGTCTCCCCCGCGCGGTCGGTCTCCTCGATCGCGCTCAGCAGCAGCGACCAGCGCTCGACGAAGAGCTCGTTGAGGACCTCGTCCTTGGAGCGGAAGTAATGGTAGACGAGCCCGTAGGCGACGCCGGCCTCGTCGGCGATGTCGGAGACCCGGGTGGCGTGGAATCCCTGGCGGGCGAAGACCCGGATCGCCGCGTCGAGGATCTGGCGGCGCTTGTCGACCGCGGTCGCTTTGGCGGCCATCAGGCGCGCGCCTCGGTCAGCTGTGGCCAGACGTAGGCAGCCGGGCGCCGGTTGGCGAGCGAGGGCAGCGACCCGCGGACCCGATCCTGCTCGTCGAGGTCGAGGTCGGCGGCGACGAAGCACTCCCCCGGGGGCGCGGCCGCCAGCACCCTCCCCCAGGGGTCGACGATCGCCGAGTTCCCGAAGGAGTCGAAGTGCGGCGGCGCCTCGCCGACCTGGTTGGGGGCGAGCACGAAGGCCTGGTTCTCGATCGCCCGCGCCCGCAGCAGCACCTCCCAGTGGTCGCGGCCGGTGCTCGCGGTGAAGGCCGAGGGAACCAGCAGCAGGCGGGCCCCACGCAGGGCGAGGATGCGGAACAGCTCCGGGAAGCGCAGGTCGTAACAGACGCTGAGCCCGGCGATCAGGTCGCCGACCGGGCCGGTGGCGACCGCGGAGCCGGGCTGCTCGTGCTCGGACTCGCGGTAGGAGACGCCGCCGGCGTCGACGTCGAACATGTGGATCTTGCGGTAGACGGCGAGGTCGTCTCCCCCGGGCCCGATCAGGACCGAGGTGTTGAAGGCCTTCTCCTCGTCGCCGCGCTCGGCGATGCTGCCGGCGAGCAGGTGGATGCCGAGCTCCCGGGCCCAGCCGCGAGCGCTGGTCAAGCTGAGCCCATCGAGCGGCTCCGCCCCGGCCAGCAGATGCTCGCCGGCCGCCAGCAGGTTCCACTTCTCCGGCAGCGCCACCAGCTCGGCGCCGTCGGCGGCGGCGGCGCGCACGAGGCGCTCGGCGGCGGCGAGGTTCCGCGCCTTTTCGCCATTCGAATTGAGCTGTACCGCGGCTGCCCGCAATCTTCCTCCGTCATTCCACACTGGCTGATTGACCAGTCAATCGACGCGCCCAGTATAGGAGGCGGAGAGCGATCTACAGATGCATCATGCGCGCGACGATGCGATCCCAGACCCGGTCGGGGATCACGACCTTCAGCCGCGCCTGCAGCTTCGCGTCGAGGCCGACCAGGTAGCGGGTTCTGGGGCGATCGGCTTCAAGCGCGTGGGCGATCGTCTCCGCGACCTTTCGCGGCGGGATCCCGCGCTCGGCGAGGTCTTGCACGACCTTGCGGAAGCTGGCGATCGCCTGGCCGTAGAGCGCATCCTGCTCGGGGTGGGCGCGGGCTTCGATCTCGTTCGCGGCGGCCGCGCCCCGCTCCCAGATCGGGGTGTCGATCGAGCCCGGCTCGACGATCGAGACGCCGATCTTCCAGGGCCGCAGCTCCTGGCGGAAGACGTCGCCGACCGCCTCCACTCCGAACTTGGAGGCGTGGTAGGCGCCGTTGAGCGGGAAGGCGATGCGGCCGCCGATCGAGGCGATGAAGACGATGCGGCCGGGGGCGCGGCGCAGCAGCGGCAGCATCGCCTGCGTCACCGCCACCTGAGCGGTGAGGTTGACCTCGACCTGGCGCCGGAAGTCCTCCAGCGGCAGCGTCTCCAGCGGTCCGGGCACGGCGATGCCGGCGTTGTTGACCAGGCCCTCGAGGCGCCCTTCCGCCTCCTCTTCGATCCGCTGCGCGGCGGCGGCGATCTGGGTGGGGTCGGTGACGTCGAGGATCAGCGGGACGACCCGCTCGGAGCCGGCCTGGCCGAGCGCGTCGGCGTCCTCCTGCCTGCGGACGCCGGCGAAGACCCTCCAGCCGGCGGCGTCGAGGCGCTCGACCGTGGCCCGGCCGATGCCGGTGGAAGCTCCCGTGACCAGGACCGAGCGCACGCGTTCAGGCTACATGCGGAGCGGCGTAACCTTGGGACGGTGACGGCAACGGCGACGAGGGACGAAGCCGAGCGCAAGCAGGTGACGGTGCTGTTCGCCGACGTCAGCGGCTCGATGGACCTAGCCGAGCAGCAGGACCCGGAGGAGTGGCGCAAGATCATGCAGCGCTTCTTCGCGATCCTGGCCGACGCCGTGACCGAGCTCGAAGGGACGGTCGACAAGTTCACCGGCGATGGGATCATGGCCGTCTTCGGGGCGCCGGTCGCGCACGAGGATCACGCTCAGCGGGCCTGTTACGCCGCTTTGCGGATGCTCGACGACGTTTCCGGGTACGCGGCCGAGCTGCGGCGGGCGCAGGGGCTCAACTTCTCGATCCGAATCGGGATCAACTCCGGCGAGGTCGTGGCGGGGGCGATCGGCGGGGGCGACGGCGACTACACGGCGATCGGCCACACGGTCGGGCTGGCCCAGCGGATGGAGGCGCTGGCCGAGCCCGGCAGGGCCTACCTGACCGAGCACGCCGCCGAGCTCGCCCACGGCTTCCTCGACCTCGACGACCTCGGCGAGTTCGAGATCAAGGGCGCCAGCCGGCCGATCCGCGTCTTCGAGCTGGCCGGAATCGGGCAAGCCCGCTCGCGGCTCGACCTCTCGCGCGAGCGCGGCTTCTCCAGCTTCGTCGGCAGGGCCGAGGAGATGGCCGCCCTGGAGGCGGCCCTGAGCGACGCGCGGGCCGGGGGCGGCGGCGCGGTCGGGCTGGCGGCCGAACCTGGCGTCGGCAAGAGCCGGCTCTGCCACGAGTTCGCCCAGCAGTGCCGGGCGGAAGGGCTGGAGGTGTTCGAGGCGCAGGGGCAGGCGCACGGGACGACCACCCCGTTCATGCCGGTACTGCAGATGCTGCGCGCCTTCTTCGGGATCGGCGAGCGCGAGCCCGAGCAGCTGGCGCGCGAGAAGATCGCCGGCCGGGCCCTGCTGCTCGACCCCGGCTTCGCCGACGATCTGCCGCTGATGTTCGACTTCCTCGGCGTCCCCGACCCCGACCGCCCGCTGGCCCAGCTCAGCGCCGAGGCGCGGCAGCGGGCACTGGGGCGGGTCGTCTGCCGCCTGGTCAGCGCCCCCAGCAGGCGCAAGACGCTGGTGCTGGTGATCGAGGACCTGCACTGGGTCGACGAGGGCAGCAACCTGCTGCTGGGCGACCTCGTCGACTCGATCGAGGGCACGAACACGCTGGCGGTGCTGAACTTCCGACCCGAGTACTCGCCGCCCTGGCGCGGCTCGCCCGCCTACCGGGAGCTCTCCCTGGAGCCGCTTGCCCGCGCGGACACGGGCGAGCTGCTGCGCGACCTCGCCGGCACCGACCCGTCCCTCGACGGGCTCGACGAGCCGATCCACGAGCGCACCCGGGGCAACCCCTTCTTCATCGAGGAGATCGTTCGCGAGCTGGCGGAGGCGGGGCAGCTCGAGGGCGAGCGCGGCGCCTACCGGCTGGCGCGGCCGCTCGAGGACACCGCGGTGCCGGTCACCGTCCAGGCGGTCCTCAGCGCCCGCATCGACCGCCTCGACCCCGCCGCCAAGCAGTTGCTGCAGGTCGCCTCGGTCGTCGGCAAGGAGGTCAGCGGCCGCGCCCTGGGGATGACCGCGGGGCTCGAGCGCGATCGCATCGACCCGGTGCTCTGCGAGCTGATCGAGGCCGGCTTCCTCTACGAAGCGGAGCTGTACCCGGAGCGGGTGCTGGCCTTCCGGCATCCGCTGACCCGCGAGGTCGCCTACGGCACCCAGCTCGCCGACAGCCGGGCCGCGACCCACGCCGCGGCGGCGCGGGCGACGATCGAGCTCGAGCCCGACCGGCTCGACGAGCTGGCATCGCTGATCGCCGGGCACATGGAGGCCGGCGACGAAACGCTGGAAGCGGCGCGGTGGTCGGCGCGCGCCGCGCACTGGGCCGGGCACAGCCGCCCGCAAGACGCGCTCAACCTGTGGCGGAACGTGACCGGCCTGGCGGCTGGACTCGACGAAAACGAGGAGACGGTCGGGCTGGGGCTGCTCTCGCGGATGATGCAGCTCGACTACGCCTGGCGCCTGGGGATGGACCGGACCGAGGCGGAGGCGCTCGCCACGGAGGCGACCGAGATCGCCACCCGGGTCGGCGACCTGCGCTCGCTGGCGCTGCTGAAGCTGCTCACCTCGGCCCGGCCGGGCGTCGCCCACCGGGCCTCGGAATGGATCGCCGCCGCCGAGGAATCGATCCAGCTGGCCGACGAAGCGGGCGACCTCGACCTGCGGGTGGCGATCCGCGGCGCCGGTTGCTACGCGCAGATGTGCGCCGGCGACCTCGACCTGGTCGAACGGGCGGCCGCCGAGATCCTCGAGCTGGGCGGCGGCGACCCCGCGGTCGGCGCCGGGATCGTGATCGGCTGCCCGCCCGCCTGGGCGCTGATGGCGCGCAGCGTCGCGCTCAAAGAGCGCGACCGGATCGGGGAGGCCGAGGAGATGGCCGACGAGTCGCTGCGGCTGGCGGCGGACTTCGGCGACCCGGAGACCGAAAGCTGGAGCCGCGGCAACAAGGCGACGCTGCTGGCCGAGCGCGGCGAGCTGGAGGCGGCGCTGGCGCTGGCCAGCCGCAACTGCGAGCTGACCGACCAGCTCGGCGACGTCTTCTCCCGCACCCTGGCGCTGACCAGCCTCGGCTACGTGCAGATCGCCCGCGGCGAATACGGCGAGGCGATCGCGACGATCGAGCTCTCCGACAGCACCTACCGCGAGGCGATGAACGACGGCGGCGAGGGAGAGGCCTGGCGCGGGACCCTGCGGGCGCGGGCGCTGCTCGGCGCCGGCCGCGAGGAGGAGGCGCTGGCGCAGGCGGAGGCGGCCGTGGCGACCTCGCGCGAGCGCGAAATGCACTGGCAGCTGCCGGGGGCGCTGTTGACCTTGGCCCAGGCACGCGGGGCGAACGGGACGTCTGGGGTCACGGAGGCGCTGGCAGAGGCGACCGGCCTCTGCGAGCGGCTCGACCACCGCATGACCCTGCGCAAAATCGACGCCGACCGGGCCGCTCTCACCGCGGCCTAGCGAGCGGACGGCGCGGCGTGCTTACTTCTTCCCTTCGGCTTCCTTTTCTTCGACTTCCTTCGGCCCTTCGCCTTCGGGTTCTTCTTCTGGGTCTTCCTTGACCCCGCCCCTGGTGCAGATCGCGTAGGCGCTGTAGACGCCGGTGCCCGCGCGCACGCGCCAGCCGGTCGGCTTCTGCCCGTCCTTGGAGAGTTCGTGGCCGCTGAGCGGGGCCGAGATCGAGACCGTGCCGCCCTTGTCGTCGATGACGTTGCCGCCGCCGATCGCCAGCGGCATGCCCTTCGGGCAGGTCGCGTCGGCGGGCTCGCCGCCCTCGGAATGGGCCGTGACCACGATCGCGCCGGCGAAGCCACCGGGGCCGGGTTCGCCTTCGGGGCCGGGTTCGCCCGGCGGGCCCGGTTCTCCCGGGGGACCCGGTTCGCCCTGCAGGCCCGGTTCGCCGGCGGGACCGGGTTCGCCCGGAGCTCCCGTAACGCCGGGTTCGCCCGGTTCTCCTCGGGGCCCTTCCGGTCCCGGTTCGCCCCGCGGCCCTTCGAGTCCGGGCGGGCCTTCCGCGCCGGGGGCGCCTTCGGGTCCCGGCTGACCTTCAGGCCCCGGAGGTCCTTCCGGTCCCGGCGCTCCTTCGAGCCCAGGGGATCCGTCGGCGCCGGCCAGTCCTTCCGGTCCGATCGGACCGGTCAGCCCGGGCGGCCCTTGCTCTCCCTGCTCGCCTGGCAATCCTTGTGGGCCCGTTCCCCCCGGGCCTCCCGGCGAACCCGGCAGACCTGGAGCTCCCGGTTGCCCGTCGGCGCCCGGCTCGCCCTGGGCGCCCGGCGCGCCGTTCTGTCCGGCCGCGCCTGGGGCTCCGGGCGTGCCGGCAGGACCGGCGTCTCCGGGCGGTCCGACGGATCCAGCGGGGCCGGCCTTCCCGGCCGGGCCGCGCCGGCCGCCCGACCCGGACCGATCCGCCGCCGACTTGCGATGGCCACCCGATCCTGACGTCCAGGTCAGCCGCCGCTCGCCGGGCAGGCAGTGCGCCGATTTGCGGACCAGGCGCATCGCCGCCTTAGGGCGATGGGTGGTGGCGCCGTGCTTCTGGACGCAGGCGTAGATGACCTTCGCCTCGGCCCCGTCGGCCTGGACGAGCAGCGCTGAGGCGACCAGCGCGACAAGGACCAGGAGGCGCCACTGCAGCTTGATGTCCCTCGATGCCGGCACGAGCAGTTCTCTTTCGGCCGGCAGGCCCACTCCCCTTCAGCGGGGCCGAGGCTTGGCCGCTACGGCTTATGTCCGTCGCGGTGGCGCTCCAGCTCGGATACGAGCAGCTTCGTGTGCAGCGCCGCGATCAGGTCCTGGAGCGGCTGGGCGCCAGCCTCGAGCATCTCGACCACCCGTTCCGCCGACACCTCGCCCGCGAGCCGGTTCATCACCATGTCGACCTCCTGGCGGACCAGCTGCTCGAGCGCCTCCTTGTAGCGGAGGGTGTCGTAGACGGTGAAGCCGATCTGCTCGTCGTAGCCGCCGGCACGGAAGCGGCCGATCGCCTCGACGATCTTGATGTCGGAAGGCGAGTAGCCGCGGCTGTTGGGGGTGAGGATCTCCAGCTCGGCGAGGCGGTCGAGGACCTCCTTGGGGACGCCGTAGCGCTTGCGCACCTCGGCGGCACTGGTCCGCGCCCGCTCGCCGGCGAGCGCGCGGTCGAGGATGCGGTCCTCCAGCTCCAGCATCGCGCTGGCCCGCTCGGGGTCCTCGTCGAGCACCGACCTGATCGCCTTCAGGGGCATGAAGCGCTCCTCCTGCAGGCGCTTGATCAGCTTGATCCGGTCGACGAACTCGGGCGGGTAGTAGGCCATGTTGCGGCTGGTCTTGACCGGCTCCGGCAGCAGCCCCTCGCGCAGGTAGTGCTTGATCGTCGGCGCCGGGACCCCGGAGGCCTCGGCCAGCTCGCCCATCCGCAGCAGCTCGGCCGACTTGGCGCTCACGCGCGGAACTCCGTCGGCTCGGCCTCGGTGGCGACGCCGGCGGCGGCCCCGGACTCGAGCATCGCCGCGATCTCCGCGGCCGAGTAGCCGGCCTCCCGCAGGACCTCCTCGGTGTGCTCGCCGAAGGCGGGCGCCGGGCGGGTCGGGTCGGCGGGGGTGCGGCTGAGCTTGACCGGAGCGCCGAGCTGGCGCACGGTGCCGAGCCCGGGCTGCTCCAGCTCGACCACCATCTCGCGCGCCCGCACCAGCTCCGAGTCGAGCGCCTCGTCGAGGTCGAGGATCGGCTCGATGCAGCAGTCGTGCTCGTCGTTGAAGGCGAGCCACTCGGCGCGGCTGCGGGAGCGGAAGATCGCGGCGACCTCCTCCCAGGCCTCCGACCCCGGCGCCTCGAACTGCTTCTCGATCAGGTCGGGGCGATCGGCGCCCTTGCAGAGGGCAGCCCAGAACTTCGGCTCCAGCGCCCCGCAGCTGACCCAGCCGTCGGCGACTTCATAAGGGAGGTAACAGATCAGCCCCCCGGCCAGCTGCTGCTCGCCGCGCCTCGGCACCTCGCCGTCGCAGAAGTAACGGCCGGCGACCATCGCCAGCCAGGAGAGGGCGCCGTCGGCCATCGAGACGTCGACCATCTGGCCCTCGCCGGAACGCTCGCGCTCGTGCAGCGCCGCCATCACCCCGAAAGCGGCCATCAGGGCGCCGCCGCCGAGGTCGGCGATCTGGCCGCCGGACTGGACCGGCGGCCCGCCCTTGGCGCCGGTCAGGCCGAGCAGGCCGACCAGGCCGAGGTAGTTCATGTCGTGGCCGGCGCGCTGGGCGTAGGGGCCGTCCTGGCCGTAGCCGGTGATCGCGCAGAAGACGATGGCCGGGTTGGCCTCGCGCATGCGCTCGTAGCCGACCCCGAGCCGGTCGAGCACTCCGGGGCGGAAGCCGTCGAGGACGACGTCGTGGCGCTCGACCAGGCGCAGCAGCGCCTCCCTCCCGGCCTCGCTCTTGAGGTCGAGCCGGACCGAGCGCTTGCCGCGGTTGAGCGAGAGGTAGAGCGAGGAGCGGGTCCCGAGCGCCTGCTGCTCGTCCGTCCCGTAGTAAGGGGGCGCCCAGCGGATGTAGTCGCCCATGCCGGTGTCCTCGACCTTCAGCACCTCGGCCCCGAGGTCGGCCAGCAGCAGCGAGCAGAAGCCGCCCGGCAGCAGCCGGGTCAGGTCGAGGACCTTGACGTCGCTAAGCGGGAGAGCGCTCACGCTTGGGCACTCCCAGCAGCTCGCGAGCCTCGGCCACGGTGGCGGCGCGGCGGCCGACGTCCTCGGCCATCTGCCGTGCCTTGGCGATCAAGTCGCCGTTGGAGCGGCACATCTCGCCGTCGGGCAGGTAGAGGTTGTCCTCGACCCCGGCGCGGACGTTGCCGCCCAGGACCAACGCCGCCCCCAGCAGCTTCCACTGGTCGCGGGAGACGCCGATCGTCTGCCACTGGTTCTGGCCCTCGGCGCCGCCGGGGATCTGGTCGGACATGAAGGTGACGTTGCGCGGCGTCGGCCGGATGCCGCCGGTGACTCCCATCACCAGGGAGATCTGCAGCGGCGTGCGATCCAGCAGGCCCATGTCGATCAGCGGGTCGAGGTTGGCGACGTGGCCGGCGTCGAAGCACTCGTGCTCGGGCTTGATCCCCAGCGCCTTCATCTCGGTCAGGAACTCGATGATCGTGTCGAAGCTGTTCTCGAAAACCGCTTTGAAGACGAAGTCCTTGCGCCGCTTGGAGTACTTGGCGTAGTTCATCGAGCTCATGTTCAGGGCGGCGACGTCGGGCTTCAGCGCCCGCAGGTACTCGAGCCGCTTCTCGATCGGGACGCCGATCGTGCCGGTCGAGTAGTTGACGATGACGTCGCCCACCTCGGCCAGGATCGCCTCGGTGATCGCCCGGAAGTCCTCGATCTCGACCGAGGGCTTGCCATCCGGGGTGCGGGCGTGGATGTGGATCTGCGAGGCGCCCTCGTCGACGGCGCGCCGCGCCTCCGCCGCGTACTCCTCCGGCGTGTACGGGATCGCCGGGCACTGCTCGCGATTGGCGATCACGCCGGAGATCGAGCAGCTGATGACTACGGGGTCCTCGAAACGGCTCATACGGGCATCACTCCATGTCGTTTCCTCGGCTTGCGGACCTGCTTGTCCTTGGCCATCCGCAGCGCCCTGACGATCGTCGGGCGGGTCTCGCGGGGGTCGATGATGTCGTCGATCACGGCGTTGCCGGCGGCGATGTAGGGGTCGATCTGCTGGCGCACCGCGTTCAGCATCGCCTCGCGGGTCGCCTCCGGGTCGTCGGCGGCCTCGATCGCCGAGCGGCCGATGATTTCGACCGCGCCCTCGGCCCCCATGACCGAGATCTCGGCCCCGGGCCAGGCCACGATCAGGTCCGGCTCGTACGCTTTTCCGCACATCACGTAGTAGCCGGCGCCGTAGGCCTTGCGCACGATCACCGTCACCTTCGGCACCGTGGCGCGGCTGACCGCGTAGAGCATCTTCGCCCCGTGGCGGATGATTCCGGTGTGCTCCACCTTGGAGCCGACCATGAAGCCGGGCACGTCTTGGAGGAAGACCAGGGGGATGTTGAAGGCGTCGCAGAGGTTGATGAAGCGGGCGGCCTTGTCGGCGGAGTCGTTGTCGAGGATCCCGGCCAGCTGCTTGGGCTGGTTGGCGACGATCCCGACCGGCTGGCCGCCGAAGCGGGCGAAGCAGGTGATCAGGGTCTTCGCGAACTTCGGCTTCAGGTCGAACCACTCGCCGTCGTCGACGATCTCGCGGATCACGTCGTACATGTCGTAGGGCTGGCGCGAGGAGTCGGGGACGATCTCCATCAGCTTCTCCGACATCCGGTCGTCCAAGTCCTCGGTCTCGATCACCGGCGGCTTCTGCTCGCAGTTGGCCGGGAAGAAGGAGAGGTAGGTCTTGATCGCGGCGATGCACTCGGCGTCGTCCTTCACCTCGAGGTCCCCCACCCCCGATTTGCGGCAGTGGACCTTGGCGCCGCCGAGGTCCTCCATCGAGATGTCCTCGCCGGTCACGGCTTTGACCAGGTGCGGCCCGGCCAGCGCCATCGCTCCCTGGCCGGAGACCATCGGCACGAAGTCGGCGAGGGCCGGGATGTAGGCGGTGCCGGCCGCGCAGGGACCCATCATCGCCGCCACCATCGGGATCACGCCCGACATTTCGACCTCCTCGCGGAAGAGGAAACCGGAGCCGGCGAAGAGCGAGCCGGTCGCCTCCTGGATGCGGGCGCCGGCCGAGTCGAGCAGCCAGACGAACGGCATCCGCTTCGAGAGCGCCATCTCGCGCAGGCGGGTGACCTTGAGCTCGCCGGTCATCCCCATCGAGCCGGCCATCACCGTGAAATCGTAGGCGGCGATGCAGGTCGGGCGGCCGTCGACGTCGCCCCAGCCGGTGATGACGCCGTCGGCGGGAGCCTCGACCCCGTCCATCGCCCGCTGGGCGAAGTGGGGGCGGCCATGGATGCCGAGCTCGACGAAGGTGCCCTCGTCGACCAGCAGCTCGAGCCGCTCGCGGGCGGTCAACTTGCCGCGCTCGTGCTGCTTGGCGATCTTCTCCTCGCCGCCGCCCAACTTCGCCTCGGCGCGGCGCTCGTGCAGCTGCTCGTTCAGCTCCGCCAGCGTCGCGGTGCCCGGCAGCCTGTGGTCGGTCTCGCTCAACTTCCCCCCTCTTGGTTACCGTTGAAGTGATGGCACTGCTGGCGACGGCCCTGATCTGCACCGCGATCTCCGGCTGCGGCGGACCGCCGGCCGTGCCGGTCGCCCACGCCGCCCCGCGGCCGGCGTCGCACTTCGCGATCGCCTTCGAACGCAGCGGCGGCCTCAAGGCAGCGGTCGAGACCCTGGTCGTGCGCCCGGGCCTGCGCGCCTACGCGACGGCCCCGAAGGGGGACCGCCAGGCCTCGAAGCACTTCAAGATGGATGCCGGGACCGCCGAAGAACTGCGGCGGGAACTCGCCAAGGCGCGCTTCACGCACCTGAAGAGCACGGCGGACCCGGGGACCTGCGCCGACTGTTACACCTACTCGATCACCTACCACGGCCACACGGTCCTCTTCTTCGACTCCAAGGTCCCGGCCGGCCTGTCCGAAGTCGTCGACGGGCTCGAAGAGGAAGTGATCGAGCACCTCTACCGCCACGTCGGCTACCGCCACGCCTGACCGCTGCCGCATCAGCGGCCCTTCCACTGCGGGTCGCGTTTCTCGAAGAAGGCGGTGACGCCCTCGACGATGTCTTCGGTGCTGAAGGTGAGTGAGAGCTGCGAGCGCAGGAACTCGAGCGCGTCGTCGATCGCCATGTCCTGCTGGCGGTACATCGCATCGTGGCCGAGGCGCATCAGCACCGGGCTCTTCGCGGCCAGTTTGCGGGCCCACTCGGCGACGGCGACGTCGAACTCGCCGGCGGGGACGACCTTGTTGGCGAGCCCGTACTCGACCGCCTGCTCGGCACTGAGCCGCTCGCCCAGCAGCATCATCTCGTTGACCTTCTTGCGCGGGACGTTGCGGTAGATGATCGACATGATCATGTAGGGGAAGGCGCCGACGTTGATCTCCGGCGTGCCGAAGGTCGCGCCCTCTTTGGCGATGACCAGGTCGCATGAGAGGGCCAGCCCCATTCCCCCCGCCAGCACGTGCCCGTTGGCGGCGCAGAGCGAGGGCTTGCCGAGCCGCGGCATCAGCCGGAAATATTCAAGGAAAAGATCACTTGCAAAATGTTTTTGGACAAGCGGAACGTCTGCGGCGAAGCCGCCAAGGTCTGCACCTGAACAGAACACCTTCTGACCGGCCCCGGTGAGGACGACGGCGCGGACCTCCTCTGAGGCTTTCGCCTCCTTCATCGCCGCGACCAGCTCAGCCAGCATCTGGCCGGAGAGCATGTTGCGCTTCTCCGGGTTGTTGAGGGTCACCGTGGCGACGCCGTCGGCGACCTCGTAGGCGACCAGCTCGTAGTTCCCCTCGCTCATCGAGCGGCACCATAGCCGTTTTCACTGAAAGTGGGAAGTGCTACTGTCTACTCGCCTTGGCGGCCGCTGCCGCCTCCCGAACCCGCGAACGAGGAGATACACCAGTGGCGACCGCGACCAACGGCTCCAGCGTCATCAAGCCCGACCACGCAGCCGGGCGCAAGCACTTCATCTTCAGCCAGGAGCACGAAGACCTGCGCGAGTCGATGGAGTCGTGGGTGAAGAAGGAGCTGTGGCCGCACCGCAACGAGTGGGAGGACACCTACTGGCCCACCTCGGCGATGCAGCGTGCCGGCGAGCTCGGCTTCCTCGGCCTCTGCTTCCCGGAGGAGTACGGCGGCCAGGGCGGCGACTACTTCTACTCGCTGGTCCGTGCCGAGTGCATGAGCTACTCCGGCTCCGGCGGCACCAACATGGGCTTCGCGGTCCAGACCGACATGGTCCTGCCCCCGATCCACCTGCTCGGCACCGAGGAACAGAAGGAGAAGTACCTCAAACCGGGGCTGAAAGGCGAAAAGGTCGGCAGCCTCGGGATCACCGAGCCCGGCGCCGGCTCCGATGTCGCCGGCATCCGCACCACGGCGATCCGCGACGGCGACGAATACGTCATCAACGGCTCCAAGACCTTCATCACCAACGGCCCGCGGGCCGACTTCATCGTCCTCGTCTGCAAGACCGACCCGGACGAGCGCCACGCCGGCATCACCCTCTTCGTCATCGACCTGCGCGACGAGAACGGCGAGAAGGTCCCCGGCTTCACCGTCTCCGCTGAGCTGGAGAAGATGGGGATGCACGCCTCCGACACCGGCGAACTCGCCTTCGACGACGTCCGCGTCCCGGCCAGCGCCGTGCTCGGCGAGGTCGGCAAAGGCTTCTACCACATCGCCTGGGAGCTCCAGGGCGAGCGCCTGGTCGCCGCCGCCGGCTCCCACGCGGGCTGCGAACGGATGATCGAGAAGACCCTCGAGTACGCCAAAGAGCGCGAAGCCTTCGGCCGCCCGATCGGCAAGTTCCAGGCGATCCGCCACAAGTTCGCCGAGATGGCGACCAAGACCGAGGCGGCGAAGCAGTTCACCTACGCGACCGCCTGGCGCTTCGGCAACGGCGAGTACCCGGTGCGCGAGATCACCATGGCCAAGCTCTTCGCCTCCCGGGTCGGCTGCGAGGTCGCCGACGAGTGCATCCAGATCCTCGGCGGCTACGGCTACATGAAGGAGTACGAGATCGAGCGCGCCTACCGCGACGTCCGCCTCAACCGCATCGGCGCCGGCACCGACGAGGTCATGCTCGACGTGATCGGC
>Ga0105242_10000425_pt1 | contig 33730 bp, 17 predicted proteins | sample KBSM24metaG_FD_81521 | JGI IMG/M metagenome (GOLD analysis project Ga0105242, IMG submission 81521) | Miscanthus rhizosphere microbial communities from Kellogg Biological Station, Michigan, USA - KBS M2-4 metaG | ecosystem: Host-associated > Plants > Roots > Rhizosphere > Soil | place...
ACGACGCCAGCAATCCGATCCCGACGCCTCCCAGCGCCAGCACCATCGCTTGTCGCACCACCAGCTTGAGCACGTCGCGCGGTTTAGCGCCAAGAGCCGTGCGAATTCCCATCTCATGAGTGCGCTGGGTTACGCCGTAGCTGATAACGCCGTAGATACCTACGGCGGCGAGCAGCAACGCGACCCCGCCGAACAGGCTTAACAAAACCAGGTTGAAGCGGCGGCGGATAAGCGAATCGCGCAGGTGTTCCGACAGCGGTTTAACCGCGTATAAGGGCAGACTCTTGTCGACTGAAGTCAGCGCTGCTCTCAGCGTCGCGGCGATCGCGCCGGGATCTGATTTCGTTCGAGCCACAATCGTCATCGCGCGCTGGTAGTTCGGACTCAGAGGGTCCTGCAAAAAAGGTACGTAAACTTCCGGCGTGGGCTGTTCGTCCAGAGCGAGGTTCCGCACGTTATTAATCACTCCGACGATTAACAGCGGATCGCGCTCCTGACCTTGCAGTCTTAAGCGATGGCCAAGCGGGTTCTCGCCGGCGAAGTGGCGGCGTGCGAAGACGTCATTGATCACAACTACATTGGGAGACTGCCGCGTGTCTGTCGGAGCAATATCACGCCCCGACAAAAGAGGAATGCCCATTGATTCGAAGTATCGCGGCGTGACGATATGGTACTCAGTCGAGGGCTCAGCTTCTTTCGGGATGGGCGGGCGGCCTTCGATTGTGAAAGAATCGCTGATGTTGCTTCCCGTCAGCGGCAAGTCTGAAATCGCGCCGGCTGAAAGTACGCCGGGCGCATTCGCAGCATGTTCGAGGATTTGCGAAAAGCCTTGCGCGACTTGCTCGTCCTCCGGATACCTGGTGCGTAGAAATGCCACGCCCATAGTCATCACCTGATCCGGCTTGAATCCAGGATCGACCTGATTGAGTTTGGCAAAGCTTCTAATCATCAATCCGGCGCCCACGAGTAAGACCAGCGAAAGAGCTACCTCGCTTATCACCAGCGCGCTGCGCAACCGGTTTCGGCGCAGGCCGGCAGTAGATCTCCCACTCTCTTTCAGCGCATCAGTGAGGTCCGGTCTGGACACTTGTATTGCCGGGGCAAGACCGAACAGAACACCAGTGACCACGGAAACCAGCAACGTGAATCCAGCCACTCTTGGGTCGACGCTTATTTCCTGGACTCGCGGAATGGTGTCGCCACTCAGTGACACGATCCAACGCACGGCCCAGATGGCGAGCAACAATCCGGCGCCGCCGCCGACTATCGCCAGCATGATGCTTTCAGTCAGCAACTGCCGCACGATGCGGATCCGGCTGGCTCCCAGGGCGGTGCGAACTGCGATCTCTTTCTGTCGCGTGCCGACCCGAGCGAGCATTAAATTCGCGAGGTTCGCGCACGCTATCAACAGCACAAACCCGACCGCACCCAACAGAACGTAGAGCGCCAAGCCAACGTCACCGACCACCACCTTCGTCAGAGGTTCGAGCCTTACTCCGTGACCGGCGTTCTTCTCCTTGTATTGCTGCGACAGTCGCGCGGCAATAGTGGACATATCGGCTTGCGCCTGGGCCAGCGTTATATCCGGCTTCAAGCGGCCGACAACGTTAAGATAGTGAGGCCCAGGATCCAGTTTTGCCGGATCAATAGGCAAAGGTCTCCAAAGCTCGGCGCGATCCGGGTATGAGAAGCCCGCCGGCATTACCCCAATGATTGTGTAAGCGGCGCCGTTGAGCTGTATCGTGCGGCCCGATACATTCGGGTCCGATCCAAAACGGCTTTGCCACATTGAGTGACTTAACACTGCCACGCGAAATCGTCCCGGCAGTGTTTCCTCATCGGTGAAGGTGCGGCCCAGGACTGGGCTCACGCGAAAGACCGAGAATAGATCCGGCGTCACCAGCCCCACACGCGTATCCGTTGTGGCGTCGCCGGCATCAACAAACATATTTCCGCCTTGAAAAGCCGCGAGGCGATCGAATGATCGGTTCTGCTCTTTCCAACCCAGAAAGTCCGGAAGCGAGGTCGGCGTGGTGGCGAGCTGTGGTTGGGTGTCCCACAGCCAAACAATGCGTGCGGGATCATCGTAGGGCAACGGACGGAGCAACACCGCATTGACCACACTGAAGATCGCGGTATTGGCTCCAATACCCAGGGCGAGCGTAATCAACGCAATCGCAGTGAAGGCTGGATTCTTCGCCAGGCTTCGAATGCCATATCGCAGATCCTTTAAGAGAGTTCCCATAACAATCTCCTAACGCTCGGTCTCGATTACCTCGTGGTTGCTCTACCACCCGGTCCAGTCGGCTACTCGTATCGCAACGCCACCAGCGGATCGACTTTCGTCGCGCGTCGTGCCGGAATCAATCCCGCCAGGATTGCCACGGCAAATAGGAACGCCACCGCGCCCATGATTGAAAGCGGATCTGTGGGACTCAATTCGAAGAGCATCGCCCGGGCAAACCGGGTCACGCCGAACACCATCACCAGGCCTGCGGCGATGCCTATAAAGGCGAGCAGCACACCCTCGCGCATAATCATTCCCAGCACGTCATGCGTCTGGGCGCCGAGCGCCATGCGAATGCCGATCTCGTTGCGGCGGCTGGCGACGCCGTACGAAAGAATGCCGTACAGACCGACGCTCGCCAGCGTCAACGCGAGTATCCCGAAGAAGCCGGAAAGCGTGGCCATCAGTCGATCGCGAAGCAGCGACTCGCCGACCATCGTGTGGAAATTCTGAAAGCTAATCGTGATCTTCGGACTGGCTTCCATGAGCGCTGTCCGGACTGAGTTAGTGACCTGGTTTTCGGGGAGACGCGAACGGATCAAGAATTGACCGGCGGCGATCGGGTCCATTTCCTGCGCGGTCGGCATGAATGCGATGGCGCCGAAGTTTTCGCGTAGAGTCTCGTACTTCGTGTCTTTGACTAACCCGACGATCTGGTAAGTCGTCTCAGGTTGGAAGGGTGTCTTTTCCACCAGGAATCGTTGCCCAATCGGATTGCCTCCGGGGAAAAGTTCATGCGCGAGTTTTTGATTTACGACCGCGACCTTGACCGAAGTTCTCGTGTCAGTGTTGTCAAAGTCGCGACCCGCCAACAGCGGAGTCCGCAGAGTGGCAAAGTAGGAAGGGCTTACCCACGAAAAGGAGCAATTCGTTTTCCGATCGTGGTTCTCATTCCAGACATTATTATTCAGCGCCGCTCCGCTGATCGGCACGACGCTGGTGTCGGCGGCCGCGTCAACCCCGGGAATTGTCTTGAGCCGATCCAGGAGTTGTGAGCGGTAGGCTGCGCGTTGCTCAGGCGGTAAATTCAACGGGCCAAATCCCGCGCGCGCGATGGTGATGCCGTCCACCTCGAACCCGGCATCGACATTCGCAAGCTTTGTCAGACTGCGCGTGAAGAGCAGCGCGCACGCGACCAGCACCAGCGACAGGGCGACCTGAACAACTACCAATGCTCGCCGCAAACTGAACCGCTCGCGACTGGCGGTTAAGCCGCGGCCACTCGCTCTCATCGCCGCAGATGGCGCCACGCGAGTTGCCCGCAACGCCGGTGTCAGTCCGAACAGAACGCAGGTCACGGCGGCGATCGAGGCGGCGAAAGCAATCAAGCGCCAGTCCAAACCCAGGTCAAGAACGATCGCCTCTCCCGAGGTGCTGATGAAACCGACGAGAAACCTACTGAGTGCCTGGGCCAGCAAAGCTCCGGCAAAGGTACCGGCGGCGGCGAGCAAAAGGCTCTCAGTTAACAGTTGACGAATGACGCGCAGCCGCGAGGCGCCGACCGCCTGACGCACGGCCATCTCGCGTTCGCGCATGCTGCCGCGCGCGAGCAGAAGGTTTGCCAGGTTCGCGCACGCGATCAGCAAAACCAAACCAGCAATTGCCAGCAGAAGCCACAACGGCCGCTCATAGTCTTGTCGCAACAAGGAAATTCCGCCGGCCACAGGCGCTGCGCGCAATCGTTCATTGAGATAATCGTTGACGCTGACTTCCGGATAGTTGGCCGGGAGCGACGAGTGAAATAGCGCGGGCGACATCGACTGCAACTGCGCATCAGCCTGGGCGATTGATTCGCCCGGCTTCACGCGTCCGGTGACCATCAACCACCAACTGGTCCCGGAATCGAGCCGGCTGTTCTTGCCGCGCACAACCGCTTCGGCACAAATCGGCAGCGCCAGATCGAAAGACTTCCCCACTTCGAGGCCGAAGAATTCCGGCGGCGTTACCCCTACGATCTCAAATGAGTGATTTGCGAAAACCAGCTTGCGTCCCACCACATCCGAAGCGCCGCCGAATTCCTTCTGCCAAAAACCATGGCTGATTACGATTCCCGGTGCGCTACAGCCGCGCACGTCATCGCCTGGATTCAGGACCCGGCCCACAAGCGGATTGACTCCGAGCACATTGAAGAAGTCTCCACTTACCCAGAGGACCCTGCCGTTGCGGGCCTCGCCGCCCTCGGCCAAATTGATGTTGCCGGGACTCCACGCGAAGATTCCGGCGAACGCCTGCTGCCGATCTCGCAATTGTTCCCAGAGCGGATTCGTCAGCGAGTTGTATTTGTCGCTGTAGCTGCCGCGCCGGCTGTCGGGACTGGTCAGGCCTATCTGCGCCAGTTGCTGAGGCGCTCTTACCGGCAGCGTCTTCAGACGCACGGCGTCCAACAGTTGGAAGATGGCGGCGTTCGCGCCGATACCCAACGCGAGCGAGATGATCGCTGCCAGAGTAAAGCCGGGAGTCTTGCGCAACATGCGACCCGCTAAACGAAAATCCTGAATCACCCCTGTCATGTTCCTTCAATCATTCTTGTTATTCGTATCTAAGCGCCACCAGCGGATCGACTTTCGACGCGCGCCGCGCAGGTAACCAGCAGGCAACCAAGGCAACCATCGAAAGCAAACCGACAATCGCCACGAGTACCGCGGGATCGGTTCCGGTCACTCCATAAAGCAACCCGGTCGCTTGACGGCGCCAGGCGTACTCGGCAAAAGCCTGAGTGGCAAACAGGCGCTTCAATGCAAAGACGGCCAACCCGCCGACAATCAGGCCAAACGACACGAGTCGCATACCCTGCCAGACGATCAAGCGCAGCACGTTCGCGGTGCGGGCGCCAAGGGCCATGCGAATACCGATCTCGTTCGTCCGTTGGGCGACTGAATACGCCAGGACGCCGAAGAGTCCGATGGCCGCCAGCAGCAGCGCGGCGGCGCCGAAGAAAGTCAGCACCCGCGCATACATCCGTTCCTGCCCAAGCGTCGCCTGCGACCGCATCGTTTGACTGCCGAGTTCGGTCACGGGCAGGTTGCTGTTCACTTCATGCACGACCCGTCGCACTGCAGCAGCAAGCGCCGTTGGCTCACCCGTAGTGCGCAAGGCGAAAGACATTGCGCCAATTACGGGAAGCTCCTGCTGCCAGGGCGTGTATATCAGCGGCTTGATATCTTCGCGCTGGCTCATGTATTTGGAATCGGCCACGACGCCTACTATCTCGACCTCACGCTTGCTGATGCTGACGTGCTTGCCGAGCACGTCGGCGTTAGCGAAAAACTGTTGCGCGAAAGTTTGGTTGACGACGGCTACCTGAGGCGCCCGCTGGTCGTCTTGCGCTGTGAAGCTTCTCCCCCGGAGCAGGGGGATTTCCATCGTGGTGAAATAGTTTTCGCGGACCATCTCCTGGTTGACGATGTGGTTGGCGGCGGTCATTTCCGTCTCGCCAGGCAAAATAACGTCACTCGTATAGTTGTTCTCAGCGACGAGTGGGATTCTTGCGAACGTCGCGGAGCGCACACCCGGGAGGTTGTCGAGCCGCGCAAACAGTTGCTGATAGAATTCAATCAATCGATCGTCTTTGTATCCATCCAGTTGCGGCTGCACGCCGAACAGGAGCAGGTTCTCCTGATTGAATCCGACGTTGACGTGTTGCAGGTTGTAGAGCGTGCGGATAAGTAGCCCCGCACCAATCAAAAGCAATAGCGAAAGCGCGACCTGCATCACGATCAGGCCTTTGCTGAGGCGCGAAACCGCGCTGGTTGTTCGACGACTCTGTTTGAGAGAGTTCGCCAAATCCAGCCCTGTCGAACGCCAGGCAGGCGCTAAGCCGAACACAATTCCAGTCAGCACCGACACCGCCAGCGTGAACAGGAGCACCCGCCAGTTCAGACTAAGGCCAACGCCGTTGGGCAACACGCCAGTGTCTTTATCGCTCAACGCCACCAGAGTGGACTTGCCCCAAAAAGCAAAGAGCACACCCACTGCGCCCCCCAAAGTTCCCAGCAGCACGCTCTCAGTCAACAATTGCCGGATCAGACGCCAACGTCCTGCGCCGACTGCGAGCCGTACGCTGATCTCCGCACCGCGCAAAGCTGCCCGCGCGAGCAGCAAGTTCGCCACGTTTGCGCACGCAATTAGTAATACCAGCCCCACTACAATGAACAGACCATAGATTGCTGGTGAATAAAGTCTGCGGCGGTCCAACATGCCGTGACTGCCGGATTCCGTAAGCAGACGCGGGTATTCTTTCGGGTCGATTTGTGCGGGCTGATTCGCTTTTCGCGGTGGCGGCATGGCCTCCAACGCAGCCGTCTGAAAAGTACTGTCGAGACTGGCACGCGCCTGCTCAAGCGTCGCACCTGGCTTGAGCCGCCCCATCAAATTCAACCACCAGACTCCGCCTTTCTCCGCCGATCCCAGTCGACTGCGTTCGCCCCGCAGCAATGGCTCGCTGTTAAGCGGAACGGTAACCACCGGGTGAAAATCAACTTGGGCGGGATCGATGAAGTCAGTTGGCAACACCCCGATGATGGTGCAGGACTGATTGTTCAGTCTGAGCGGCTGGCCGATAACTGCGGCGCTCGCGCCAAACCGTTCTTGCCAAAACTGATGACTTAACATCACGACCGGTGTGACACCCGGTTTGTCATCGTCGTCGGTGATCGCGCGCCCCAGAATTGGTCGCACTCTCAGCCCGGCGTAGTAACCGCCTGACACGACCTGCCCGTCGATGATCTCTGCTTGATCTCCAATCCGCGCAGTCAACTCGCGCATGGGAGCAAAAGCAAAGAAATCACTGAGCGGACTGTCCGGATGCTCGCTGCGAGCTTGGCGCATCTTGTCAAACACATCGAAACGAAACAGCGAGTTGCCAGACATGCCCGGTGATGCAGGCACGTTTGACGTGCCACTCATCCCACTCCTCCTGAAGTTGGGTCCGGCTTGATATTCAAACAACACGAGGCGCTCGGGCTCCTTAACCGGCAAGGTTTTCAGCAACACGGCATCCACCACGCTGAACAATGCTGTGTTTGCGCCAATACCGAGCGCGAGGGACAGTACGGCGACAATGGTGAAGCCCTTATGCTTGAGCAGCATGCGCGTGCCGTACTTCAGATCTTGCCAGAGTGTCTGCATCGCTTACCTCCCGTCGCTTACCTCTCGCGGTTTCGTCATTCACAACGCAATGCCACCATCGGATCGACCTTTGTCGCTCGCCGCGCCGGCACATAGCAGGCGATGAAAGCAACCGCGGCCAGCACCAGCGCGACGCCGGTAAATGTCGCCGGATCGCGCGTGCCGACATTGAAGAGCAACGAACCGATGATTCGGGTCAGGGCGAAAGCTCCGCCCAAACCGATCGCCACGCCGATGAGCACCAGGCCCATGCCCTGTCGCAACACCAGACCCAGAACGCTGAGCCGGCGCGCGCCCAGAGCCATGCGCACGCCAATCTCGCGTGTCCGCTGGCCCACCGAGTAAGACATCACGCCGTAGATCCCCAACGCTGAAAGCGCCAGCGCGAGGCCCGCGAACAAAACGAATAGCCCGGTGCGATAACGCGGCCCCGCGACCGCTCGATCGAGCCATTCATCCATCGTCCTGACCCTGGCAATTGGTTGGTTCGGATCGATCGCCGATAGCTCGCGACGTATTGCCGCAACCAGGGCCGAGCTATCGCCCTGCGCCCGAATCACCACGTTCTCGCCTGATTCAAACGTCGGCATGTACATCGCCGGAAGAGCTGGCGCGGCGAGAGAACCATGACGAACATCGCCGACGATCCCGACGATTTCGAAAGGCTGATTGCCAAAGCTCATCACCAGGCGTTTACCGAGCGGCTCTTCATTGGGAAAAGTCTGTTGCACCAGCGATTCGCTGACGATCAGGACCTTCGCACCCTGGCGCACTTCCTGCGGAGTGAAATTACGACCGCGGAGAAACGGTATTTTCAACGCGCGAAAATAATCCTGATTTACTCGCCGAAAATCGTTGTCGAACGCCTGGTCGGGAGCGCCCGCCGCGCGACCTTCGACCGTGAAGGGCATGTCATTCGGCTGTCCACTCAACGGCAGCTCGGTGACCAGGCCGACGGTTTCCACACCGGGCGTCGCCGCGACACGACTTTGAAATTGCTCCCAGAAGCTGGATTTGGTTTCCGGCGTGGCGTACTTTTTCTGCGGCAAATCAATCCTCATCGTGACGACGTTGCTCGAGTCGAAACCGGGATTGACGCTCTGCAATCGGACCAGGCTTCTGATTAACAGGCCGGCGCCCACGAGCAGCATGACGGCAACCGCGGTTTCGAGAATTACCAACAAGCTGCGCGTGCGGTTGCGTTGGCCGGTTTCGCCGCTGCGTCCGCCGTCTTTCAGAGTTTCACTCAGATTCATTCTCATCGTGTGCAGGGTCGGAGCCAGACCGAACAGGACACCCGTCACGACGGAAGTCAGGAGCGTAAAGAGCAGCACAGTGAAATCAATCTTCACTTGTGCGGTCGCGGGAATGTTGTCGCCGCTCAGTGCGACCAGACCTTGCACACCCCAGATGGCGAGCAGCGTGCCGAGGACGCCACCAAAAAGTGCGAGCATGACGCTCTCAGTTATCAATTGTCGCGCGATTCGTAGCCGGCCTGCGCCGAGCGCAGTTCGTAGCGCAATCTCTCTGCGCCGCGATGCCGCATGGGCCATCAGGAGATTCGCGACGTTCGCACAGGCAATCAAAAGCACAAACCCAACTGCGCCCAAAAGAATGAAAAGAGTCGATCTGACGTTGCCGACGATCTGTTCTTTCAGCGGAATCAGCCGCAGGTTCCAACCGGTATCGGTGTCGGGATATGCAGCTTCCAAGCGGCGCGCGACGATGTCAGTGTCGGCCTGCGCCTGCGCGAGGGACACTCCGGATTTCAATCTGCCAATCGGCCGCAGGAAATGGGCCTGACGCTGCCTTAAACCGGGCTGTGAATCAAAGGGGAGTGGTACCCAAATTTGCGTGCCCCCCGGGAAGTCAAAATCGCGCGGCATCACGCCAATCACTTCATAGCTCTTGTCATCGAGATTGATTTTTTTATTCACTATCCCTCGGTCGCCGCCAAAACGTTGTTGCCACAGCGCGTGACTGAGCACCACGACTTGATCGCTTCCCGAGTGCTCGTTCTCGAGCTGAAAGGTTCGTCCTAATTCAGATTGAACTCCGAGCGCCTGAAAAAAATTGCCGGTAACGCCGGATCCGGCCAAACGTTCAGGCTCTCCCGCGCCGGTGAGATTGGCGGAGATAGGGAACGAAGTCATAGCGGCGAATTGATCGAAGGTGTGGTTTTCGTGGCGATAATCCAGATAGTCGAGTGGAGAAACGCTGGCGCGGTTACCGCCATTGCGAATGTTGCCAAAGCTCCAAACCAAACGATCGGGCTCACCAAAAGGCAGCGGCCTGATGAGAACGGCATTAATCAAACTAAAGATTGCGGTGTTGGCGCCGATGCCAAGCGCCAAAGTGATCAAAGCCACCACGGTGAAGCCTGGTCGTTTCCACAAGCCTCTCAGGCCATAGCGAATGTCCTTGATTAATGTTTCCATATCGTTACTCTGACAGTGGCACAGACCTCAGTCTGTGTTTCCTTCTTCCAATCGAAAAGCCACGAGCAATCACAGACTAAAGTCTGTGCCGGTCCCGTCATTCGTACCTGAGCGCCACCATCGGATCGATTCTGGTCGCTCTCCGCGCGGGCACCAGGCACGCGATCAGCGCCACGACTGTCAGCAACGCCGCCGTGACCACGAACGTCAAAGGATCTCTCGGCCGCACCCCGAAGAGCATGCTGTTAAGCGTTTCGAGATATCTGGTGATCACGTAAGCGCTGACCAGACCGAGCGCGATGCCGATCACAGTCAAAGCCATTCCCTGCTTCAGAATCATTGTTAGCATCCGGCGGCGATCTGCTCCGAGCGCCATGCGAATGCCAATCTCATGCGTGCGGCGTGACACTGAATAGGCCAGGACGCCGTAGAGGCCGAGCGAAGCCAGCTGTTGCGCGAGGATTCCGAACAGACTCATTAACTTGGCGAACAGCCGCTCGAGCGCGAGCGTTTCGTCGGCCTGTTCGATCTGCGTCTTGATATTGCTCAGCGGCAGATTGGGCTCGACTTCGCGCAGGGCCTGACGCACGGCGCCGACATAAGCTTTGGGATCGCCAACCGTGCGCACCTCGAATGACATTTGATTGGTGGCGCCGGGAGTCTGGAGCCACGATCGATACATCGTCGCCGGCACCTCTTCGCGTTGACTCGTGTACTTCGCATCTTTGACGACGCCGATGATCTCGATCGGATCGGGTCGCGCGATGTCCATGCTGAACGTTTGACCGATGGGATTGCCTGCGGTGAGATACTTCCGCACGAAGGTCTGATTAACGATGGCGACTTTCGGCGCCTTCAAGTCATCGTGTGACGTGAATCCGCGCCCCACAACCAGCGGGATGCCCATGGTCTCAAAGAAATTTTCCCTCACATTGTGAAAGTAAACTTCTGCGGTCTGCGGCACCGTCCCGTCCGGTCCCGGCCTGGCGCCCGGAAGATCAAACGTACCGCTCGACCCTGCGCGAGAGAGCAGCGGCACGCGCGAGAAAGTGACTGCTTTGACTCCGGGCACGGCTTCGAGGCGTGTAAACAATCGCTGATACAGATCCTTCAGACGATCGCCCTTGTAATCGAGCAAACTCGGATCGACATAAAACAGCAGCAGGTTCTGTTCATTAAAACCGGTTTCGACTCGCTGCAGATTGATCACGGTACGAACCAGCAGTCCCGCGCCAATCAGCAGGAGCATTGACAGCGAAACCTGGAGCACGACCAGCGCGCGGCTCAAAAGCGAGCGCGTGGTGGCGCTCGATCCGCGTTCCGTATCTTTCAGCGTCGGTGTCAGGTCGACGCGAGTGGCCCGTAACGCGGGGACAATACCGAAAACGATCCCGGTCAGGAACGACAGGCCGAAAGTAAAAGCCAGCACCCGCAGATCGAGACGCGGGTTTATGGAATTTTCGTGGCCTGCCCATTCGCCCACGCTTATCAAACTGTCTTTGATCCACAACGCAAACAGGACACCGGCCGCGCCGCCGAGCGTGGATAGCAACACGCTTTCCGTTAGTAACTGCTGGATGAGACGGCGGCGACTTGCGCCCATCGCCAGGCGAACGGCGATCTCTTTCTGCCGTGATGACCCGCGCACCAACAACAGGTTGGCGATATTGGCGCAGGCGATTAGCAGCACCAGCGCCACGATCCCAAGCAACAGCCGAAGCGGTTTGGCGAAGAACTGCCGGCCGTTCATCTCGCCCTGACTTCCCGACAGCGCTCCCAGATGCGGGTAATCCTTCGGGTCGAGTGGCGCAATTGCCTGTTGTCCCCTGGCGCGGCGTTGAGCCTGACGACCTTCGCGGTGTTCGAGGGCTGATTGCTGGAACGCCAGATCCAGAGAAGCGCGCGCCTGCTCGATCGTCGCTCCCGGTTTCAGACGGCCCATGATTCTCAGCCACCAATCGCCGGCGCCCATGAACTCTGAGCGTTCGCCGTTGACCTGCGTCTCCCATCCCAACGGAATGGCGACATCCATCGAAGTTCCCAGGTCCATCGCGCCTTCGAAACCTGGCGGCGCAACTCCGGCAATCGTGAAAGCAATATTATTGAGATTGATTTGCTTGCCGATGATGTCGGCTCGTGCGCCGAAGCGTTTTTGCCAGTAGCGGTGACTGATCACGGCGACCGGATTGGCGGCCGAGTTGTCATCCGCATAAGTGATCATCCGGCCGAGATAAGCGGGCACGCCGATGACGTCGTAATAATTTCCGGTGACTGCTTGCCCATTAGCCACGTCCACCAGACCGTCTGCATTCACGTTCAATCCGATTCCGCCGAACGCCGCGATGTCTTCGCAAGCGCCGCGTTGTTCGCGCATCCGCACAAAACTCTGGTAAGGAAACGAGGACCGCGTCGTCAGACCCGTGGTCGCATCAGTGCGGTTGGTCCCGTTGTGACTGCCTGGCGTGAACTGTTTGTTCGAGATCGAGTTGAACAGCACCAGGCGATCGGGATCCCTGACTGGCAATTTCTTCAGCAACACCGCATCGACGACGCTGAACAAGGCGGTGTTTGCGCCGATGCCCAGAGCCAGCGTCAACACGGCGATCGTCGTGAAGCCCGGATTCTTCCAAAGCATCTGCAAGCCGTATCGCAAGTCATGCCAGAGGGTGTTCATGATCCGCTCCCTTCTTCCCCGCGCGCGTTGATTTTAGAAATTCGCCCGATCGAAGCTCCTCTGCGCGCGGCCGCGTTCATATTCCGAACCAATCGTCCGCGCCTTTTCATCTCAACTCGATTCATATTTGTTAAATTCGTCGGGTCGAGCCATAAACCCTTCGCGGTCTCACTCGTATCTCAACGCCACGAGCGGATCGACTTTCGTTGCGCGTCGCGCCGGGATGTAACAGGCCAGCGCTGCGACCAGTCCCAGCAAAACAGTGACTCCGACAAAGGTAATTGGATCTGTCGGATTCACTCCGAACAGCAGCTTCACAATCAGTTGCGCCGCGCCGAAGCCAACGAGCAAACCGCCGGCTAATCCGATCAACGCCAGTGACATTCCTTGCTTCATGATCAGCAGCAGCACATCCGACCGCGCCGCTCCCAGCGCTACACGCACGCCCAGCTCGCGGGTGCGGCTGGCCACGACGTATGACATGACGCCGTAGATTCCGATTGCCGCCAGCACGACCGCCAGGATGCCGAAGCTACCGAGCACCACGGCCGCCATTCGATATGGGAACAGCGGCACGTTGAGATGATCCGACAAAGTCCTCACGTCATAGGTTGGCAGCGTCGGATCGAGCGCCAGCAGTTCACCGCGCAAGGCCGCAATCGCCGCCTTCGGATCGCCGGTCGTCCGGGCTACCAATGCTGCACTGGTGTTGTAGTCACGCAGCATGGGACGATAAAACGCGGCCTGGGTGGCTTCTCCCAGCGAGTTATATTTGCCGTCGCCGGCGACGCCCACGATCTCCCAGAAGGGTTGGTCGGGCCCGTTGGAATTAAAGCGGCCACCGATCGCATCGCGCCCGGGAAAGAAGCGCCGCGCAAAAGTCTCGTTGACGATCGCGACGCGCGACTCATCCTGGTCATCGCGATCCGTAAAGTCGCGACCTCTGAGCGGGATCTCCATCGCGCGAAAATAATTTGGGCTGATCTCATTCGGAACCGCGACCGGAAGATTCGAGGTGCCGGTAGCCGCCTGGCCTTCGACGTAAATCGATGTGTAGCTGTAGTCGAGTGAGAGTGGCAGCGTTCCGACCAGCGCCAGCGAACGGACGCCTGGCAGCGTCTGACCTCTGCGCAGAATGTCCCTCTGAAACGCGCGGCCCTTCTCTTCGGTGTAGCCTTGCAGTCCGAGATCGAATGAAAGGGTCACCGCATTTTCCGGGTTAAATCCCGGCCGCGTCTTTTGCGCGACTTGCAGACTGCGCACTACGAGTCCGGCACAGACCAGCAGCACCAGCGACAAAGCCACCTGCACAATCACCAGCCCATTGCGCAAGCGTGAGCGACGGAATCCGCCCAGCGACTTCTCGTCTTTCAGCGCAGGTATTAATTGCGGTCGTGAAGCTTGCAGGGCCGGCAGCATTCCAAACGCGATTCCGGTTGCCAATGAAACGCCAAACGCAAAGACCAGGACGCGCCAATCGGCGCGCAGATCGATTATCAGAGGCAGATCGGACGGAAACTTCATCGAAGAAATGAGCGCATTGATCCATGTGGCCAGAAGTACGCCGCCCAGCCCGCCGCCGAGCGAAAGCAGCACCGCCTCTGTGATCAATTGCCGCACGACACGCGCGCGGCTCGCGCCCATGGCCAATCGAATTGCCAGTTCTTTCCGCCGTTCCGTGGCGCGCGCGAGCAAAAGGTTCGCCAGGTTCACACACGCCAACAGCAGGACCAACGCCACTACGCCCATGAGAACGCTGCTGAAGTTGATTACCGAGTTGCGTATATCAGGAATGAAAAGGCCGGGCGTCATCAAGCGCACGCCGCGCCCTTCATTGTCGTGTGGATATTCCCTGGCGAGCTGTTGCGTGATGGTGCTGAGCGCGCTCTCTGCCTGCCCCGCAGAGACCCCATCCTTCAGCCGTCCCAACACGAAGAGGTTATCGTCGCCGCGCTCTTCGAACCACGTGCTGCCGGGCTCAATCTGTTTGGCCATCGTTGTCGGCACGAAGACTTCCGGCAGGTAGGCGACTTCGGTGCCGCGAAATCCTTCCGGCCCCACGCCAACGATCGTAAAGGTCACGCCATTAATTCGCAGGGGCTGGCCAATCACATTTTGTGAGGCAAAGCGTTTCTGCCAACAGGCGTAGGTAATCACGGCAACCGGATGCGAGCCGAGTGTCTGATCTTCTTCCGGAAGAAAGTAACGCCCGAGAAAAGGATGAATGCCGAGCGTGTCGAAGTAATTGCCGGAAACCAGAAAGCCCCAGACACGTTCATTGCGCCCTTCGTGACTGATGCTCATCGGCGCAAACCGGTAAGACATCAATCCGGAAAAAACGTTGTTGCGGTCGCGATAGTCTTTGTAATTCAGGTACGACTGTAGTGTGTAGTCGGCGCCGTGATGAGTCGTGCCGTAGACTTCCACGAGTTGTTCCGCATGCGCCACCGGCAAAGGACGCAACAACACGGTGCTAATCAAACTAAAGATCGCGGTGTTCGCGCCGATCCCCAAAGCGAGTGTAATCACCGCAACCGCAGTGAAGCCTGGCCGCTTAATCAGATTGCGAAGACCGTATCGGATGTCTTTGATCAGTGATTCCATGTTTCCTCAAACCCATCATTCGTAGCGCAACGCCGTCAGCGGATTTACTTTCGAAGCTTTCCGCGCCGGTAGGAAACCAGCCAGTGATGCAACTCCGATGAGTACTAAGGCAGACGCCACCAGCGTCAGAGGATCTGCCGGACCCAAGCCGAACAGCTGGCTGGAAATAAGACGTGCGGCGCCCAGTGCCACTGGCACCCCGACAGCGATGCCGGCGACGACGAGCACGAGCGTCTCGCGCATCACCATCCAGACAATGCCACGGCGTTCAGCGCCCAGCGCCATGCGAATGCCGATCTCTTGCGTGCGCCGCAACACGCCGTGGGCCATCACGCCGTAAAGACCGATGCAGGCCAGCAGCAGAGCAAGCAATCCGAAAAAGCTGGCCAACTCGGCCACAAGCGTCTCCTGCTGCAAACGGCCGCTCAACTGTTCGCGCAGAGTGGTCACGTCGTAGACGGGAAGGCTCGGGTTAATCTGTTTGAGCACCGCGCGCACAGTCGGGGTCAGATTGGCGGCCTCGCCGGTGGTACGAATTTCTATGTTGCTGTTGTAGCTGTCGGAATCCTGTACTTGCAGAATCGGCCGGTAGGCTGTGCGTCCGGCTTCCTGTTTCGCGCTGTCGTACCGGACGTCGCCCACGACTCCGACAATTTCGAGATCTTCGCCGCGTTCCGGGCCGTCTTGCTCGCCGAAGAAAAATCGCCGGCCGATCGGATTCTGGCCGGGAAAGAACCATCGGGCGAACGACTGATTTACTACCGCAACCTTTTGACTCGACGGTGTGTCGCGAAAGTCGATTTCGCGGCCGAGCAGCAGCGGCACGCCGAGCGTCTTTCCGTAATCCGGTCCCACTAAAAAATCATTGACGTCCCGATCCTCGCCCGGTCTCGGTGTGTATCCATTAACCGTGACCGTGCTGTTTCTCCCATGACCGCTGATTGGAGCGTACGTAGCGATGCTCGCCGACTGAACGCCAGGGAGTTCCTTGACTCGCTCGATAATCTGTCTATAGAGACCACTCAACTGAGTTGGCTTGTATCCCGCCAGACGAGTATCGAGGGTGAGCAACAGCACGTTGTCACGGTTGAAGCCGACGTCGGCTTCCTGCAACTTCATCAGGCTGCGCGCAAACAGACCGGCACCGGCCAGGAGCACCATCGACAAGCCGACCTGAGCAACGACTAAGGCCGAGGCTAAACCCAACCGCAGCCGGCGGCGTCCGGTGCGCCCGGATTTCTCCTTGATAGCAGTTGTGAGATCCGTCTTACTGGCACGCAGCGCCGGCACCAGGCCAAAAACGATTCCGGCAAACATCGATATCGCGGCGGTAAAGATCAGAACGGGAACATCTGGCTGCACATCCAGCGGAGATTGTTTCGCGACCAGCGCCACCAGAATTTTGACACCCCATTGGGCCAGCAGAACCCCGACGAGACCACCAAACGCGGCCAGCAGAAAACTCTCAGTTAAGAGTTGACGGACAATCCGATAGCGGCTCGCGCCCAGCGCCAGCCGGAGCGATATCTCGGCCTTTCGCGCCGCTGCCCGTGACAGCAGCAAGTTGCCCACGTTTGCGCAGGCGATCAGCAGCACCAGGCCAACGATCACCATCAGCATTTGCAGCGCCTTTGAATAGACAATTCGCAGACCTGAAATCCCGCGGGCTCCCGGCGCCAGTTTGACGTAGGAGCTGGTGATGGCGGTTTGGTAATCAGCGGTTGGTTGCGAGCCCGCTTCAGCCATCAGAAATTGATGGATCAAAACGTTAGCGCTTGCCTGGGCCTGCTCGAATTGCACCCCAGGCTTGAGACGTCCAACAAAGTTCAGCCAGAAGACGCGCGGATTCTGATAGTACGATTCACGCATTAAGATCTCTGGTTGAAACACTAACGGCACCCAAAGGTCAGGCGAGCGGCGAACTCGTATGCCAAAAAAATCGGGCGGAGTGACGCCGACGATCGTGAACGACTTTCCATTGATTAAAACTTCCCGGTTGATAATCCGCGGGTCGGAGTTCCAATCCTTTTTCCAGTAGCCGTAACTCATCACGGCGGCCGGTGGCGCTCCGGGCCGGTCGTCCGCATCGGTTAGCACGCGTCCCAGGAAAGCGTTCACTCCAAGCACGCTGAAGTAGTTGCCGGAAACCAGATGACTCGAGGCAATCTGCGATTCAGTCGTCTTGTTCGCGACATCGGTGACACTGACCCGCGATTCACCGCTCCGAAATGCGCTCAGTCCCTGATAGCTCTGATCGTGTTCCAGGAAATATCGATACGATGCATACGAGAAGCGTCGCCACTCTCCCGTGTACGGATCACCGGTCGAGGTGCCTTCATCGCTGGAGCCCTGGAAGAAAACCAACTCGTCGGGTTTGTTGACCGGCAACGGTTTGAAGGTCACCGCATTGAGCAGCGTGAAGATCGCCGTGTTCGCGCCAATGCCGAGTGCCAGCGTAATTACCGCCACCGCCGTAAAGCCCGGCCGTTTGATAAGGCTCCTGATGCCGTAACGAATATCGTTGAAGAGTGATTCCATGGTTGCTTCTTCACTCGTATCTCAACGCCACGAGCGGATCGACTTTCGTGGCTCGTCGCGCCGGGATGTAACAGGCCAGCAAGGCCACTAGCAGCAGCCCCGCCGTCACCAACCCGAAAGTCATCGCGTCCGTCGGCGAGACGCCAAACAACAAACTGGTCATCAGGCGGGTAATGGCGAACGCTCCGACCAGGCCCACGATCACGCCAATTGCCGTGAGGTACATTCCCGAGCTGAGGATCAGTCGCAGCACGTCAATCGTGCGGGCGCCCAACGCCATGCGAATTCCAATCTCCTGCGTACGTTGGGTGACCGCGAAAGCCATCACGCCGTAAATTCCCACGGCCGAGAGCACCAGCGCGATCGCGCCGAAAAGCAGCATCAGCGTGAGCGTGAAGCGACGCTGGCCGAGTGACTTGGCGACCAGCCGATCGAGGGTCAGCATGTCATAAATCGGTTGACCCGGATCGACCTCCGCGATTGCGCCGCGCACCGCGGAAGTAAGGCTGGCCGGGTCGCCCTGCGTGCGCACGACGATCGCGAGCGCAGGCGTCGCCCGAATCTGCGCGACGGGCCAATACATCGTCGGCTGCGGAGGCTCGTCGAGCGCAAAACCGCGCACGTCGCCGACCACGCCGACGATCGTGGCCCACTGGAATTCAAGCGTCAGCTTGCCCAGTCGAATTCGCTTGCCGAGAGGATCGCCGTTTGGGAAGAACCGCCTGGCGAAAGTTTCGTTGATAACGACCACGCGCTGCGAATTGCCGTCGTCCGTCGGCTCGATGAGACGGCCGCGGACGAGTGGAATGCCCATAGAGGCAAACCAGCCGGGCGTCGCCTGCCGGTTCTGAGCGTCGGGCATGTCGGCTTTGTCGCGCGGCACATATCCTTCGATATCGAGCAAGCGATCGGTGCTGTTACCATCGAGTGGAATAATGTTGGTCGCGCCGGCCGCCGTAACGCCCGGCAGTTCGCGAATACGCGCTAAGGCGCGATCGAAAAAGGCCACGAACCGATCGCCGTCGGCGGCAGTTATCTCACTGTTGGGAACCGGCAACGAGACGCGCAACGTCAGCGCGTGATCCGTTTGGAAACCGGGATTGACCTGGCGTAGCTGCGCGAAGCTGCGCAGCATGAGACCCGCGCCGACCAGCAACATCAGTGAGAGCGCCACCTCGGCGACGACGAGCGTTTTGCGCATACGGCCGTGCCCACTTGTCGAGCCGCGACTGCCCTCCTTCAGCGTATCGGTCAGATTCGTCTGACGGCCCCAAATCGCCGGCACGAGCCCGAAGACAATCCCGGTAACCAGTGCGATGGCACCGGTGAACACCAGGACACGCCAATCAAAACTGATTTCATTCGCGCGCGGGAGCGAATCAGGACTGAGCGCAACCAGCGCCGCGGTCCCCCACGCAGCCAGCAAAATACCGAAACCGCCGGCGACAATTGTGAGCAAAAGGCTTTCGGTCAAGAGTTGGCGCAGTAGATGACTACTGCGGGCACCGAGCGCAGTGCGCAGAGCCATTTCGCGCTGCCGTGGCGCTGCCCGGGCGAGCAACAGATTCGCCACGTTCCCGCAGGCGATCAGCAGCACAAAGCCGACAGCTCCGAGCAGAATGTAGAGCGGCAGCCGGACGTCGCCGACGATATCGTCGAGGTATGGACGCGCGCGAAATCCGAAACCCGCGCTGGGTGGGAACATGTCGGGAAAGTTGTCACTCTCATATTTCGCGACCGCGTTCAGATCGGCAGCTGCACTTTCGCGAGTTACACCCGGACGTAGGCGGGCGATCACGCTCAAGAAATGCGAATTCCGGACCTTCAATCCGGGATCGGTCGTCTCGAGTGGCACCCACAGATCCACCGGCGCTTGAAACTGAAAATCGCGCGGCAGGATGCCCACGATTTCATAATCGACATTGTCGAGACGCACTGACTTTCCGACAGCATCTTCCCTGCCGGCGAACTGCCGCTGCCAGACGCCGTACGTGACCAGCGCGACATGCTCGCGCCCTTTGACGGTTTCGTCTGAAACAAAATTGCGGCCACGCACCGGCTGCACTCCGAGCGTCGGCAGCAACGAAGGCAGAACCCACCGCATCGTCACGCGCTCCGGCCGGGCGCCGCCGGTAAGATTGGCGTCGCCGTCTACCCAGCCGCCGATATTCTGAAAGCTGTGCGTCTGCGCCACGACGTCCTGATACTCCGGATAAGAGAAAGGTCCGTCGAAGCGATTGAAACTGGCGGCGCCCGTGTGAACCGCGTAAAGCGATTGCGAATCGGGCAACGGCAGCGAGCGCAAGAGCACGCTGTCGACCACGCTGAATATGGCCGTGTTAGCCCCGATGCCCAGCGCCAGGGTCACAATTGCAATGAGAGTAAAGCTCGGGTGCTTGATGAGTCCGCGCACCGCTAATCGTAAATCCTGGATGATCTGTCGCATTCCTAATCCTTACTCGTATCTCAACGCTATTAGTGGATCGACTTTCGTCGCGCGTCGCGCTGGGATGTAGCAGGCGAGCAGCGCCACCAGCAGCAAGCCCGAGGTGACTAACGCGAAGGTCAGTACGTCAGTGGGCGACACCCCGAAGAGGAGACTCGCCAGCAAACGCGTGACGGCAAACGCGCCGCTGAGGCCGAGAATGATTCCAAACGCCGCCAGGAACATTCCCGATCTGATGACCAGCTTGAGAACATCTATCGCGCGCGCGCCGAGGGCCATGCGAATGCCGATTTCCTGCGTGCGCTGCGTGACGGCAAAAGCCATGACGCCGTAAATTCCAATCGCGGCGAGCAGCAACGCGACCAACGCAAAGATCGCCATGGTCGCCGAGCCGAACGAATAAACCGCGACCGAGATCGCCCGCACTTCATTCATCGTCTTCACGTCATAGACGGGCTGGTTCTTATCAATCGCCCACACCTGCTGACGAATCGCCGCGGCCATTGATGCGGGATCGACGGTGGTCTTTGCGACGAACACCATCCCGCCCCACGAATCCTGCGTGTGTGGCAAGTAGTAATCGGGCGTGACTGCAAGATTGAGTTCGTGTTTGACATCCTGGACGACGCCGACAATCTCCCGCCAGGGGTTCTTGTCCAGAGGACCTTCGAACCGCATGCGTTTTCCCAGCGGATCACCGTTGGGAAAAAACCGGCGCGCCAGGGTTTCGTTGACGATGATCACCGGTTTGGATCCGGCGCGATCCTGATCGTTGAAGTTGCGGCCCTTCAGGATCGATATACCCATCGTCTGAAAATAATCGGGCGTGCAGACGCGGTATCGTCCTTCATTCTCTTGTCCGGGTTTTGGTTCGGGAGCACCTTCGATCAAAAACGAACTGGACGCATTCGAGCCGCCCAAAGGCACGTGGCTGACCACCGCGGCAGATTGCACGCCGGGCAGCTGCTGCACGCGTTGGATCAGATCGGAAAAGAAGGCGGCGCGTTGCGCGTCCTCTTTATATAGCGCGGACGGAAGATTGATCGACATCGTCAGCACCCCTTCCGGATTGAAGCCCGGAGGCGTGTTGAGCAATGCGATGAAACTGCGGAACATCAATCCCGCTCCGATCAAAAGCATCAGAGACAGCGCCACTTCCGCGACCACCAACGCACTGCGCAGGCGATGCGACGTAGGACTTCCCTGCCGTCCACCTTCCTTCAGCGCGTCGTTCAGATCAGGCTTCGAGAAATGCCACGCGGGAGCCAGTCCGAAGAGCACGCCACTCAACACTGAAATTCCGAAGGTGAAGAGCAGGACCGGAATGTTCACGCCAAAGTGGCTCCAGCCCGGCGCGTATTGGGCCGCCTCGCCCGGATTGCCGGCCCGCAGTAAATCGATTCCCCAAAACGCTACGAAGACCCCGGCGGCGCCGCCCAACAACGCGATGATGAATGCTTCGACCAGCAGCTGCCGGATAAGTCGCCAGCGACTCGCGCCGATCGCAGCTCTCAAGGCCAATTCTTTTTGCCGGCCGCTGGCGCGCGCCAGCATCAGATTCGCGACATTGGCGCAGGCGATCAGCAGCACGAATCCCACGCCGGCCATCATTACCCACATCGCCATCGAGTAGACGCGAACCGTATCGGCAACGATCGGAAAAACACTCGCGCCCAGGCCGGTATTCATCTCGGGATACTGGGCCGTCAGCCGCGCGGTGATGGTGTCCATTTCAGCCTGCGCATTCGCTACCGTGACGTTCGGTTTCAGTTTTCCAATCACGTAGTAGCTGTGGAAGCGGCGATTCTTGATGGCTTCCGGCGTGAGCGTAATCGGCGCGTAAACTTCCGAGCCTTTGGGATAAGTGAAGTCGGGAGGCAAGACGCCGACGACGTTACGCGCCACGCCGTTCGTCATGACGGTCTTATTAAGAATATTTGGATCGGAACCGAATCGCCGCTGCCACAAGCTGTACGTGATCATCGCGACGCCATCTTTGCCCGGCTGATTCTCTTCCTCGAGAAACGCGCGGCCTTTGAAAGGCTTGACGCCGACAACGTCGAAGAAATTGGCCGTGACCAGGTGGCCCTGCACGCGCTCGGGCGTGTCGCCGCCGGTGAGATTTGTGCTCCACCAGCGCTCGAGTGCGAGCTGTTCAAACGATTGGCTCTGTGCTTTCCAATCGAGATAATTCGCCATCGAGACTTCGTTGCGATCGACGCCGCGGCTCGGGTTCTTGTCCCAAACTGTGACGATGCGATCGAGATCGGGGAATTCGAGCGGCTTGAGGATCAGCGCATAGACAGCACTGAAGATCGCACTGTTGGCGCCGATGCCCAGGGCCAGCGTGATCACGGCAATCGCAGTAAAGCCCGGACGTTTGATCAGATTGCGGATTGCATAACGGATGTCACTGAAGAGAGATCCCATTGTCCGCCTTCCTTTCCATTTGAGCTGCGTCAGAAGGGCCAGCGGTCGCAACCCGCTCGAGACGGATCCCGTGGACTAACGGGCCCTGACACACGACTGCCGCGATTGCATTGACGCGCTATGACATTCCGTGCCTGGGGACACGGTTGACGCACTGGGGATTAGCGCGACGGTGACGGACTTGGAATTTCAGTTTCCGGCGATCCAACCATCTTCCAGTCGCACAATCCGGTTGCCGTAGGCGGCATTCGTTTCGGAGTGCGTTACCTGGATGATGGTCGTACCTTCTTCATTGAGACGCTTGAACAGTTCCATGATCTCTTTGCCCTGCGCCGAGTGAAGATTGCCGGTCGGCTCATCGGCCAGGATCAATCGCGGGTTCGCGACCACGGCGCGGGCGATGCCCACCAACTGCTGTTGGCCGCCTGACAACTGTGTCGGGTACAAATCTTTTTTGCCGACGATCTGAAATTTATCGAGCGTGTCACAGACGATTGACTGCCGATCTTTGCGGCTGACGTCGCGATAAGAAAGCGGCAACTCGAGATTTTCAAACACCGTCTGGTCGTCCAGCAGGTGATAACTCTGAAAGACGAACCCAATGTTGCGATTGCGCAAATCGGCGCGCTGCTTCGGCTTCAATGAGTGCACGGCCACCTCGTCGAAGTGATATTCGCCGTGCCAGGATTGATCGTGCATGCCGAGGATGTGCAGCAAAGTCGACTTCCCTGCCCCGGACGGGCCCATGATCGAAACGAACTCGCCGGGCTTGATGTCGAGATCGACGCGCCGCAGCACATAGTTTTTCGTCATCCCCTGAGCAAAGAATTTTTCGACGTGGCGCAGACTTATCATTGAACTTCGGTGAACCCGCTTTCTCGCAGTTCCTGCTTGGCTTCTTCGATCTGGCGACGGTTGGCTCCGGCCTCTTCCTCGACAATCAGGCCGTCGAAAAGATGGACGATGCGGTCGGCGTGCTGCGCGTAGCGCGGGTCGTGCGTGACCATACAGATCGTCGCGCCCCCGCGGTGCAATTCACGCAACAACTCCATCACCTGTTCACCGTTCGTCGAATCAAGATTTCCCGTGGGCTCGTCCGCCAGCAGGATGCTCGGCTGACCACCTACCGCCCGCGCGACCGCGACACGTTGCTGCTGACCACCGGAGAGCTGGCTGGGCAGGTGCTTCGCCCGGTGGCCCATACCTACACGCTCCAAAGCATCAGTCACTCTTTTCTTGCGCTCGGCCGAAGGCATTCCCCGGTAAGTCAGAGGCAACTCGACGTTTTCGTAAACGGTCAAGTCGCCGATCAGATTGAAACTCTGAAAGATGAATCCAACTTCGCGATTGCGTATGCGCGCGCGCTCGGACAGCGAAAGATTTTCCACCGGGTGCTCATTCAGAACGTATTCACCGTCCGTCGGTGTATCGAGCAGTCCGAGAATCGACAGCAGGGTCGACTTGCCGCAGCCTGACGGCCCGGCGATCGAGAGGTACTCACCTTTTTTTATGTCGAGGTGGATGCCCGACAGAGCATGCGTCTCGACTTCGTCGGTGTAGAAGACTTTCTTCACATCGGAAAGATGAATAAGGGGGTCCGTTGAACTCATCGTGTTCTCCTTCAGAACTGGTTTCCGGAAATCTAGTGATCTTTGCGCTATCGCACGCGAATCCGCGTGTAATTATCCATGGTGGTCGTGTCAGAAATGATTACCTGATCGCCTTCGCGCAGGCCGTCGACAACTTCGACGGTGCTGACTGACGTACGGCCCAGCCGCACCTGGGTACGCGCCGCTTCCTGGCCATCCGGTGTCAACTTGAACATCCCGATTGTCTGTTGCGCCTGGCCAAAGGCGGGACGATCGACATACAAAACGTTACGCAGGCGTTCCAGCTCAACGGTGCCATCGACGCTCAGGTCGGCACGCGCGCTTTGCGGCAGCGCCTCACTGAACGTCACATCGATCGTAAACGTGCCTTCGCGCGCCGCCGGGTCGATCCGTGAAACGCGGCCCTGGATGAGACCGTTGCGGGTATCAACTACTGCGATCTGTCCTTCTCTCACATCATTGATTTGCGTTTCGGCGATCTTCAATTCAGCTTTGAGAGATGCGGGATCAGCGATGCGCGCAATGTTGACGCCCGGGGTAAGCTGCTGGCCTTCCTGCACGATTACCTGCTGCAGAACACCGTTGGTGCCGGCGCGCACTTTCAAGGCATCGACCTGTTCCTGTTTCAATTTAGCGAGCGCTCGCAACTGATCGACGCGCGATTGTTGAGCATTGATCTGGGCCTTGGTTGATCTGCCGCTAATCGCGAGGCGTTCCTGCTCGACCCGCAGACGGTTTGCGAGGTCTTCAACTTTGACGCGCGATATTTTCAGATTTAATTCGGCCACCAGACCCTTTTTCGCCAAAGCCTCGTCCGTATCGAGTTGCAGCTTTGCCTGGCTGTATTCGGCCTTGATGCTGGCAATCTGCGACTGCTGCGTCATCGAGTCGCTTTCCAGCTTCACTTTCAAATTCTCCTGGTCGGCCTCGGCCGTCTTTACCTGCAAGGATGCGTCGACCGCCTGTTGCTCCATCTGTGGATTCGACAACTCGACAATCACCGTACCGGCGCTCACTTCAATGCCCGCCTGGGCCAGAATTTTTTCCACCCGCCCATCGGCCGGCGCGGGGACCCACCGAGTTACCTGCGGCACCAGCGTGCCGTTGCCTTTAACCTCGCGCACCATCTCGCCGCGCTTAACCGTGCCGATGATCGCAGTCGAGCGATCGAGCGTCGGCGCCGCCGGTTTCATCTTGCTTAAGCCATAAGTGATCCCCCCGATGGCCGCCACGCCAATAACGATGAAGACACCAGTCCTAATTCGCTTTTTAATTTTTGTTTTGGGAGCTCGCTTGATATCCATGCTGCTTGCCGTCGTACCTTAATTCTAAAAGCGCAGCGTGCGCGCGTGTAGTTTTCCGTTGAAGACTTGTCAAGCCGCGTGCCATTTGCGAAACAACTGCCTGGACCTGCCCCCAAACTCAGCTGAGGCGCGATAAGACCTCAGTTTTCGATAGTTTCGGTCGAATACCGGTGGAATAGAACGTCATCCATTGCTTTGAAGAGTTAGATTCACGCTTCAATTTTGGGATCGGCTAGTCCCATTTTCGCAGCAATCCATCCGATTTGTGAGATAGAGATTTACCGGAATGTACCGGCGCCGGAAAGCTGGGACGAAAGATTTGGCACTCGATTTCCCGCCTCGCCGTTACCGGTGCACCTGTCAAAGATGACAGTACGAAGTTTCCAATCACCAGCCTAGAATCACCAAAGTCACCGTCATAAGCCCCGTTTCGATTCGCGTTGCCAACTGAAGGCGTGCGCACCAAGCGAACGTCATAGCGACCCAATGAAAGGATTTGCGATATGTCTAAACGATTAATTTTTCTCCTGATGATCTCGGCTCTGTTTGCGACGGCCGGCGTCGTCAACGGGCAATTGCCAGGCTTGGGAACGAATCCCATGGGAAATAATCCCAGTCCCGAACTGGTGGGACAGTTGACCAAGCAGCTCAACATTAAGCCCGAGCAGGCGATCGGCGGCGCCGGAGCGTTGTTCGGTGTTGCGAAGACGAAAATGAAGGCTGAAGACTTTCTCAAAGTCTCTAACGCGGTGCCGGGTATGGACGGGCTCCTCAAGGCAGCGCCGAAACTCGGTGGCGGATCAGACCCGCTCAGCCAGATGGGTTCAGCTTTGCCAGGAAAGGCCGGCGCGATAGCTCAAGCCGGAGGCGCATTCAAACAGCTGGGACTATCGCCCGAGATGGCCACCAAGTTCCTGCCCATCATGACTCAATTCGTCAAACTCAAAGGCGGCGCCAACGTTGCCGGATTGTTAGGCAACGTCTTCAAATAGCTCGCCGCGATCGCAACGTCGAGCCGTGATTTGATCTGGGAGACTTAAAGAGTGGCGCGAAGGTGGCTGCCTACCAAACCCCGCCTTTACGCCGCTTTTTATCTCTTCGATTGTCCTCAGCCTTTCGACAATTTGTCTGGCATTAACGGGCAGCGGCGAGATTCAAACTCGCGTTAATGCTACCGGGAAAACGGAGTTTCACCCCGTTGCGCGTGGCTTCTTGTGCCGTAGAAATTGCTACGAAATCCGTGACTCGCCACGCCGCAAACGGCCCATCTCCGATTGATGATCCGATTTTTGAATGAATCAAGCCGGCTACTCAGGCCGCGTCCTCAGAAGGTGAAATCGCGAGTCAGCTTGAATTGCAGGCTGTAAGAAGATCGTTCCAGTCCGGCACCGGTGCTCTGATTATAGATGATGAAGAAGTCGCTGTTGGGTCGATAGATGTAACGCAGCCGCACATTGATAAGCGAAAGACGCGCGGCCGAGTTTAATTGCACGAAGGCGGACGTCAACAGTTTGCGCGAGAAGTTATAGTTGAAGCGTCCGGTGAAAAGACTGGTATGGAAGTCGCCTTCGCGCAAATGTACTTTGTTGTAGCTCTCGCCGAAATCAAAAAACAGATGCGCGTTGGGCCGCCACTGAATGCCGCCTGAAGTTTCATAGCGCGTGCCCGTATAGAACTTTCCCCATTTCTCGCGAGCCGTGAAAATGATCCTCTTGCTGAGATCGCTCGTGAAAGAAACCTGTGGTCGATTGAATTGATATGTACCGGCCGGAATTGTAATCCCCGGTCGAATCTGGAATGGCTCAGTCAGAACATCGTTGACAGGTTCAATTGGACGAAAGAAAACTTCTGACGAGTTCTTGAAGATCGTGTCCCATGAAAGCTCGGTCTGCCGGGTAGCTAATTTGTTGTGACGATCCGTGTAGTATTCAATCTGCGTTTCAAACTCCATCTGCTGCACGTGCGGAATAAACTTTGGCCGCGGCTTGTAGGCGAATTGTCCGAAGTACTGATGAATCGCATTGCGCTCGATGAACCCGACCTCTGGATTAAAGTTTGAGCCGACATCTTCATAGACGGTGATAAATCGGTACAGACTGTTTTCGAAGATCGACTGGAGCCGCGACGAGCCGTAGCCGGAATGAACCCCGGGCGTGGCGGACCCCATCCAGAAGGCTGTCACTTTGTAATGGTCAGTGAGATTGAACTCTGAATCGACGCCGGCTACGCGGTTGTAGCTGGGGCCGCCTGCGGACGTTGCGCCCTGGCGATTGACGAAGATGGCTCCGACGTAGGATCGCTTGAGCACATCACGCTTAACCCGCAGCACGGTAAATTGATCACGTGGAATCCTGAAAGGGCTTGAAGCTTCGCCGAGTTTCCGCGTCTGGACCTGCAGAAAGCCGACGTTGTAAGCACCAATCCGGCCGGTGACTTTTGCGCCGTAGTCGATTGGGACTGGCGCGCCATCGTCAGTTAATCCGATGCGTCGCGTGAAGAAAGCCTGATTCTCTCCTTCACGGCCAAAGAGAAAGATGCCCGAGTTCTCGAGAAAGAAATCCCGCTTCTCAGGAAAGAAGACGGAAAAGCGAGTCAGGTTCACGACCTGATTATCAACTTCCACCTGGCCAAAGTCGGGATTGGCGGTGAACTCCGCAGTCAGCGAAGGCGTGATGCCGATCTTGGCGACTTCCAATCCGGCTTTGCCGTTTAACCCCGAATCAAAACCCGGTTTGCCTACCAGCGGAACGCCCTGGCGCCATCCACCAGCGGCGTAAGGTTTGATTTCGTATAACCGTCGGCGCTTGATCTCTCCTACGCCGGCGAGTTCGCCCGCCTGCGAGATTCGCTCAAGGCCATACGATCGCTGCCAACTGCTCCAAAGGTTCTCTTCGTTCTTGCGGCGGATGACGCGCGACACATTGAATCCCCATGTGTCGATCCCTTCAGTGAAGCGCAGCGTGGTCAAAGGAATCTCAATCTCGACGGTGTAGCCTTGCGCCTCGATACGTCCCGACGATATCCACGAACCATCCCAAGACAGATTGATGTCTTTGCCTTCGTCGGTTATTAGCGCGTCCTGCTGAGTCCCCAGTGGATTAACGGCAAAGCGAAAACCATTGCGCCGGTCATGGTAGGTGTCGAGGATGATCTCGATGCGATCATCGGTACCGAACGATGAGTCGCGAACCAACTCACGGGCGTTGATTTTCGCCGCCTCGCTGTCAAAGGCGCGGACGCCAATGTAGAGATTCTTGTTGTCGTAGAGTACGCGGACCTCTGTTTTCTCCGACGCCGGCGCACCTTCGGTCGGACTCTCCTGACGGAAGTCAGTACCCGCTTCCGCCTGCGACCACGCGGGTTCATCCAGATGTCCGTCAATCTTAATAGGATCGCTGATGCGGAGTATGCGTATGCGGTGCGCGCCGCTTTCGGGTTGGGACTGTGAGGTGGCCGCCTTACTCTGTTGAGAAATTCTCCCAGTTGACTTTTCAGCAGCCGCCGGGCGCGAAATGTTTCCCGCCTGATGCCACGTCGCTACAGTCTGCGCCGAACTAACTACACTCAACGCAATAAGAACGCCGGCAACAAAGGCAGATTGGCGAATGAGTGGACTGATTTTCACTTTGCCGTGGATTCGTGCTCGTGACGATGATGTATATCCGGGTAGTGTGAATGAGCATGCCGCAGTCTCTCATGCCGGTGCACGTGCGTATGCGTCTGCGCCAGCAAGGCCGGATCATCGTGATGCTGGTGATGTTCGTCGTGTGAGTGGCGATGTTCATGTTCCATCTCTTCATGGACATGCGCGTGCTCATGCCGTTCCGTCAAGTGCAGCCAAACGCCGATGACCATTAGTACGGCCGCGGCCACCAACGCAAGCGTCAAGCGGTCTCTGAAGATTAAGAGCGACAGCAAGGCGCCGACAAAGGGACCAGTCGAGAAATAAGCTCCGGTCCGCGCGGTTCCCATATGCCTGAGGGCCAAGACAAAGAGCGTCAGGCTCACACCGTAACTAAGAAAACCAAGCAGCGCCGCTAACGTGATGACTGTTAGTCGCGGCATCTTCATCCCTAAAGCGAGAGCGATCGAGAGATTCACTACTCCGGCAAAGAGTCCCTTTGCCGCGGCGATCTGGACAGGATCTGCTGACGAGACTCTCCGGGTGAGATTATTGTCGATGGCCCAAGCCAGACACGCGCCCGCAATAAAGATGCTGCCCCACGGGATTCCAAACTCGGGCTTACCTGCCCAGGACAGCAGACCGCCTCCCGCGACAATTGCCGCCATCCCCAGGGCTATGCGGCGGTCAAAATTCTCTTTGAAGATAAACCAGGCGAGCAAGACCGTGAATACCCCTTCAAGGTTTAATAACAGCGAGGCTGAAGATGCAGGAGTGCCGCGCAGCCCGATGAGCAAGAGAATCGGCCCAAGGATTCCTCCCGCGAGGATTGCGCTACCCAGCCAGGGCAGGTCTTGTCGTTTTAAGCGGGCCTCGGTCGATTTGCCGGCGGTGATGGAGCGACGCAACCAGAGCCAGCCAGAAAGTCCAATGCCTGATCCCAGATAGAGTAATGCCGCCAAAAGGATCGGCGAAAGCTGGTTGAGAAGCAGCTTGGCCAAAGGAGCGCTGGCGCCAAATAGCGCGGCAGCAATCAGAGCCAGGACTGGTCCTTTGCGATCGTTTTGGTTTGAAAGATGCGAACGAGCTTTCATTTTGCATCGGACCGGACAGTGATTCAGCACCGGTTGGCCGCCGACACTTTGCAGTGGCCAGTACACGCGATGCGTTCGCGAATCGACGGCTACCGTGTTACCGCTCTCAGCAGACACAGACAATCGGTGCAAACTGACTCTGCAATCTGAAACGCCGGTTGTGATCTGAAACCTGGCCGTGTAATGAGCCGGCTTGAGCTAAAGCAGTGAAGCTGGCGCGGGCCAAAACCATCGGACCAAAGCAGCAATCGGATGACCTGGACCATTCGTGTCTTGAAGGTGGAATACCAGGCGTTACGATACTAGCCGGTCACGTAATGTTCAACGTTCTCGACTTGGAAGACTAGTTGTCGGTTCGAAAGGGCAGGCGTATTAATCCCAATAAGCTTTGTTTGCTCTTCACATCAAATCCGTCAAGACCATATCGCAATTGATTGAAATCAACGGTAGGGGTATAAGTTCCGAAGATTCGGTCCCAAAAAGAGAAGATGTTCGAATAGTTTGTGTCCGTCTGAAGCTGTTCGCGAGAATGATGGACCTTGTGCATGTGCGGTGTCACCACCAGTAACCTCAGAGCACGATCGAGTGACGCGGGATATCGAGTATTAGCATGTTCGAGTTGAGCATTCAGGGTTGAGATTACGAGATAAATCAAGACGACCCATATTGGCAGACCAAAGACAACGACGGCCAGTACGTACCAAAGAACCCGCCATACAGTTTCGCCGGGATGCTGACGGAATGCAGTCGTTACGTTCACTTCGTTGTCGCAGTGATGCACGCGATGAAACTGCCATCCGAGCCACGACTTATGCAGAACGACGTGCCCGAAATAAGCGAACAAGTCCAGCGCCATAACCCCCAACACGCCAGTCAACCAAAGCGGCAGGTTGAAGAGAAAGAACACACCGAACCTACTGTTGACCGTGAAGCGAGAAACTCCCGCAGTTATAAATGACAGGGCCAAATTGGCCAGCACCAACAGCAAAGTAAGAACAACATTCGGTAAGGCCCGTCGCCACCGACGCGTCTCATAACGATAAAGCGGCAACCAGGTCTCGACAGTCCAAAGAACTGCGCAGCCGATAATGAGCGTTAGCAGGCGGGATTGATCCGAAAGCAACTCGACGACTCTCCTTGCGCGGACTTCATTATGCACCCGACTCGCCTTGCACAGCAATGTAACACTAGTTACACTGTGATTCCGTTGTCCACACAAATAGAAGCTAATGCCCAAAGGTGGATACTGCTAATTCATCAGTTGCCGCCCCGCCCTACGAATCTGCGCGTGCGCATCTGGCGAAAACTGCAGAAGCTGGGCGCGGTGGCGATCAAGAATTCCGTCTACGTCCTTCCGGCGAATGAAAGGACCAATGAAGATTTTCAATGGTTAAGACAGGAGATCGAATCAGCCGGTGGTGAAGCTGCAATTTTTCGCGCGGACTCAGTCGAAGGAACAACCGACAAAGAGATCATCGCTGCCTTCCGCAAAGCGCGCGATGATGAGTTTGCGGAGATTACGGCTGCGTTCGATAAGTTGACGGGATCAATCCGCGAACAGACCCGGAGCAGACATCTCTCGGCTGGGCGTCTGGCCGCGCATGAAGCAGAACTCGACGGACTCCACGCAGAACTTGAGCGGGTAGTTGCCAATGACTTCTTTGAAGCAAAAGGCCGCGACTCAGCACTGAGTTCTTATCAACGCTGTCAGACAGTTATTCGGGCAGCACAAGCACCTAATGCTAAAGAATCAAAGTCGTCCCGAAAGAGTGACACTCTTCCGGTCGCCGACTATCAAGGCCGTCGCTGGATGACCCGGCGGAACATTCACATCGATCGTCTTGCTTCGGCCTGGCTAATCAAACAGTTCATCGACAAGCGCCCGCGCTTTTACTTCGTAGCGGAAGGCGAGACGGCGCCGAACGCAATTCCTTTCGACATGTTTGGTGCTGAGTTCACACACCATGGTGAAGACTGCACCTTTGAGACGATGGTCAAACGATTCGGCTTGAGCGAGGTCAAAGGTCTCCGCGAACTCGGTGAGATAGTTCATGACGTCGATCTCAAGGACGACAAATTTCAGCGGCTCGAAGCTGCCGGAGTTAACGCGGTCATAAATGGATTGGGTGAGACATGCCCTGATGATCGCAAGCGCCTACAACAAGCGACCGTCATCTTCGATAGTCTTTTTAGGTTGCTGGATAAACAAGGTGAGAAGCGAAGCAGGTCTCGATCGGCGCGAAAGATCGCGCGCAAGAAATAACCTCAGGAAAGACTTCGTCGATGGACGCAACACCAGAGCCGAAAGCGACAATAGATGAGGGGCACCAGATGCCTTCATGGCGCGAGGTGTTTCTTTACTTTCTCTTTCTGGGCTTTGTGAACGTCGGCGGTCCGGTGGCCCAGATCACCATGATGTTCAATCACATGGTCGAGAAGCGAAAGTGGCTCACGAAAGATCGCTTCGTAAAAATCATGGGCTTTTGCCACATGTTGCCTGGTCCTGAGGCGCTGCAGTTGGCGATCTATGTCGGCTATTTGAAGAGAAGGTTCCTGGGCGGAATTCTCGCCGGACTGACTTTCATCATTCCAGGAGCCGCCGTGATGATTTTTTTGAGCTGGCTTTACGTGAAGTACGGCAAGCTGCCGCAGGTCAACAACGCGCTTTACGTTCTCAAGCCCGCCGTGCTCGGCATCATCGCGGCCGGAATTATCAAACTAGGACGGGCTTCGATTCGAAACTTCTTTCTCGGTTTGATACTGGTCGGCTCGTTTGTGGGAATGCGCTTCCTGGGAATCAACTTCCTCTTGATTCTAATCATCGCCGGCGCTTTGAATCTGCTGGTTAAGGAAGGATGGCCGCGGCTAAGAAAGACTGCTCCTTCACTTCGCATCACGATTGCTGGAGTCGCTTTAATTCTTCCGGTGATTGATTCGCGTTTGTTTCAGGTTTCATGGTTGTTCTTAAAGACTGGCTTCCTGAGCTTCGGCGGCGCATATGCTTCGCTTGTCTTTGTGCAGCAGGGCGCAGTCGCTGAGCATCATTGGCTCACTGACGGACAACTGTTGGACGGCGTCGCGCTGAGCGTGGCCACGCCGGGACCGTTCATGCTGTTTACAACTTTCGCTGGATATATGGCGGGCGGAGTTGCCGGCGCGATCCTCGCTACCTTCTTTGTCTTCCTCCCGTCATTCGTCTTCGTTCTGGGCGGCGCTCATTATGTCGAGAAGGTTCGTGACAACAACACCATCCAGGCGTTCCTCTCAGGTGTGAGCGCCGCAGTTGTCGGGGTGATCGCCGTCGTGTCATTGGAACTGATTCCCGAAGCTTTGGTGGGCTGGCCCGCGATTGTGATTTCGATTGTTTCGTTTTTATTGATCGTTTGGTTGAAGCGCGATGTTGCGCTGGTCGCAGTCGCCGCGATGGTTGGCGGCCTGCTATACGCGCTGGCCCGCGCGCTTTTATGAAAACAATTAAGGAGAAATCACAATTGGCAAGCGAAGAAAACAGAAAGCGAGTCCTGTTGATTAGCAACTCGACGCTCTATGGCAGCGG
>Ga0105242_10000428_pt1 | contig 33565 bp, 36 predicted proteins | sample KBSM24metaG_FD_81521 | JGI IMG/M metagenome (GOLD analysis project Ga0105242, IMG submission 81521) | Miscanthus rhizosphere microbial communities from Kellogg Biological Station, Michigan, USA - KBS M2-4 metaG | ecosystem: Host-associated > Plants > Roots > Rhizosphere > Soil | place...
CCGCGGACACGCCCTTGCGGCGGTCTAGCCGCCGGGGCAGTACTTCGGGTCGAGCTCGCCCTTCACCTTGAAGACGTAGTCGGCCTCGGGCACGATGTCGGGCTCTTCGACCACCGTTTCCAGTGCCGGGTCGTTTTTGATCCAGGCGTAAATCGGATACCAGTAGGGCGCGTCGGGCGAGTCCTGCGTGTACTGGCTGATGATCAGGTAGTCGTAGTCGCCCGCGTTGATGCGGCGCATAAACGCCGGGCAGGTGGTGGCGAGGCGATAGGAGCCGTTCGGGCCCGGCACGCCGATGTAGTCGACGGTGTTGTTGAGGTGGCCGCCGAAGAAGCCGTACTGGCCGAAGATGATCTCGCTGGAGCCGGCGATCCCGATTCGCTGGTGCTGCTGGAGGCGGGCAAAGTCATACGCTTTCTGTGGCCCACCTTCCTGTAGGAAGAGGGTCGATTTCGTGTAGTGGTGATCGGCGTACTGCACCTGCTGCGCACGCCCCAGCACGACAACGAGCAGCAGCACCCCGGCCGCCCCCACCGCCACCAGCGTGCGGCTAATGATGCGCCGGCTGCGTGCCAGCCCCAGCGCCGCCGGCGCCCAGACCAGGGCGAGGGTGAGGACGATCGTGCCGACGAGGTAGCCGGGGTACCAGCGCGGCGTGGTCAACACCGTGATCGCGTAGACGGCGGTGAGGAAGAGCAGCGTCTGCCAGGCGCGCCGATCGGGGGCCCGCAGCGGCCGCGCGATCGGTAGCAGGCACATCGCCAGCACCAACCCGGGGGTCAGGTAGCGGGTGTTGGTGAAGAAGCCCGTCGGCGAGCCCTCCTGCCCGGCCGCCGTGAGCGGCGTGAAGACGTAGACGAAGGCGGTCGCCAGCGCCGCCGCGGCGAGCACCTGGACGATCCGGTTGCGCGATCTCACCACCAGGTAGACGGCGGTCGCCACGGCGATGATCAGGATCAGCGGCCATAGCGGTCCGAAAGCGTTGTCGAGCTGGGGGAAGAACCAGCGGCGGTAAATCGTCGGCTCGGTCAGGTAATGGGCAACAGCGAAGCGCGGTCGCGGGTCGAGCGGCATCTGGTCCGGAGTCGGCAGGTTAAGCGGCCCGAACTTGGTGATCGGGATCGGGTTACCGCCGGTCTTGATCGCCGCCCGCAGGTACCAGTAACCGCCGACGACCAGCATCGGCAGGCCCATCACCCAGGCGGTCGTCCAGCGCCGGCCGCGACCACTGAAGATGATCATCCCGAGCGTGATCGCCGCCACCGGGACCAGGAAGGTCGTCTTCACGGAGGCGGCCAACCCGGCCGCGATCCCGGCCATCACCAGCGGCCCCTTGTCGAGCAGCGGCGCGTCGCGGTCGGGCGCGTCCTGAACGGCGCCCGAGGTGGGCGCCCGCCGCTGGTGGCCGTTGATCAGGAAGGCCGCGAAGGCGATCAGGAAGGCCAGCCCCATGATGTCGTTGCGGCCCTCGCCGGGCTGGGTCTCGATCATCACCCCCGCGTCCAGCACCAGCGCCGCGGCGACCAGCGTCGCCGGGCCGACCTTGTAAGGGCGGCCGATGCACCAGGCGGCCAGCAGCGCAATCGCCAGCCAAACCAAGTTGATCAGCGGCGAGAGCCAGTCGCTCCTGAAGATCACGATTGCCGCCCCGTGGATCAGCTCTGAGCTCTGCGGGTAGAACCAGGCGGCCAGCCGCAGCGGGTCGGTGAAGTGCAGGTGGATCGTCGAGTGTTCCTGGGCGATCGTCGCCGCAAAGGGCATGTGGTACCAGGTGGTGTCGCCGCCGAACATCCCCTGGTCGAGGCTGAGCTGAGCCGGGAAAGTCCACTCGGCGACCGTGAAGGAGGCGACGGCGAGGGCGATCCAGAGCGCGATCGCCTGCACCCGCGGCGCCGGCACTTCCTTACCCTCGCCCCCCGCTTTCTGCCAGCCGAGCAGCGCCGCCCCCAACCCGATCGCGATCGTGAAGAGGATGATCCAGCCAAGCCGCAGGAGGCTCAGGGTGCCGAGGACCTCCAGCGAGATGACCAGTAGGCCGGTGGCGATCGTCGCGTCGGCGAGCCGCGCCAGGGCACCGGAGAACTCCGGCACGATCCAGCGGCGCAGCCAGTAGCCGCCGAGGCCGACCGCAGCGACGATGCCGATCACCGCGAGGCAGCCGACTATGTAAGAGCCGAAGGAGGGCGCCACGGGCGCGGGATGCTATTCGGCGGACCAGCGCCGCAACCCCGCGCCGCTAGGAAGCGGCGGCGGGGATGCGGCAGGAGACGCCGGTGCCGGCCAGGCCGCAGTAGCCGTTCGGCACCTTGTGCAGGTACTGCTGGTGGTAGTCCTCGGCGTAATAGAAGGGCCCGGCGGGCTCGATCTCGGTCGTGACCGGCTCGTGCCCGGCGGCGCGCAGGTCGGCGTCGTAGGCCTCCTTGGCCATCTCCGCCATCGCCTTCTGGGCGTCGTTCGTGAAGTAGATCCCCGAGCGATACTGGGTTCCCACGTCGTTGCCTTGGCGCATCCCTTGGGTCGGGTCGTGCTCCTCGAAGAAGACCTTCAGCAGGTCGGCGTAGGAGACCACCTTTGGGTCGAAGGCGACCAGCACCGACTCGGCGTGGCCGGTCTTGCCCGAGCAGACCTCCTCGTAGCTGGGGTTCGGCGTGGTCCCGTTCTGGTAGCCGACCGCCGTCGTGTAGACGCCGTCGATCCCCCAGAAGAGTCGCTCCGCCCCCCAGAAACAGCCGAGCGCGAAGTAGGCCGTCTCGATCCCGTCGGGGAACGGCGGCTCCAGCGGCGTGCCCAGCACGGCGTGCTCATTCGGAACATCGAAGGCGCGCTCGCTCCGCCCCGGCAGTGCCTCCTCCGGCGTAACCATCTGCTGCTTGTCTGGATTCAGCATCGTCATCAGCTTCCCGAGTCGGTTCATATGTCGTCCTTTCGTCTGCTCCAAAGGTACGGCAGCGATCTAACGAACCGGTGAACTCACCAGGAATCCCGTCGCGCCCGCCGCAGCCGCTACGGTCCCCCCGTGGGTTGCTTCGTCGTCCTCTTCGCACTGATCTCGCCGCGGCTGGCGCTGTTCTTCATCTGGATCTTCAGCGACCTGCTCAGCCGCGCCTTCGACAGCTGGTTCGTGCCGTTCCTCGGCTTCTTCCTGCTGCCCTGGACGACGCTCGCCTACGCGGCGATGTACGCCAGCTCCGACAAAGTGAGCGGCTTCGAGTGGTTCATCGTCGTGCTCGCCTTCCTGATCGACCTCAGCTCCTACGTCGGCGGTCGCCGCGAGCGCTACGCGCGCAGCTGAGCGGTGGCGGCCGAGCCGGCAGGCGCTGCTGGAGCTCAGGCCATGAACGGGTACGAGACCCGCACATGTCGCTTCGAGAGCACAACGAAAGGCCGTTCTTTGACGGTGCCGTCGGCAAGCGACGTGATCTCGACGTTGGTCAGTGGCACGAATTCCTGGTCGGGCCGGTTGAGCACGTCCGAGAAACGGCTCTGGTAGCCCTCCGGCGGCAGGGTCACATCGCCGACGACGATCTGGCGGTCGGTTTCGAAGATCGCCCGCTCGACCCGGCGAGCAGGTGGCTGGGGCGATCCCATCGCCCCAGGACCCGGATTGATGCTGCTAATGCTCATTTTTTCCTTCATCGGCTGCTACTAGGAAGAACCTGAGTGCCGGGCAGCCGTACAAGGGGGATAGCCGATCTCTCCGGCGGGTAAACGCATGCCAGCGACCACCTCACGAAAGGCGCCCGCGATGAAGACTCTAAGAGCGACTCGGCTCGCCACTGGAAGAGCGTCGCTGACACGAAGAAGTCGTCCCTCAACGTGAAGCGGGAAAGCCAGCTTGCCTACCTAGAAGCAAAGCTCGAAAAAGGCCGGGCCGACATCGCATCGATGCCAGCTTCCGGCTGAGCGCCGACAGGCTCAGCCCGCTTCCGCGACCTCCTTGCGGAGCGCTTTCAGCGCCGCGACGTAGATCTCCGAGAAAGTCGGGAAGGGCTGGATCGTGTCGGTGAGGACGGCGAGGGGGACACGGGCACGGATCGCCAGGGTGGCCTGCTGTAGCCACTCGCCCGCCTCCGGGCCGAGCGCGTAGGCGCCGGTCAGCCGCTCGCCGTCGCTGAGCAGGGTCAGGAAGCCGTTCTGCTCGGCGTAGTCGTGGGTGTAGGTGGCGGTCTTCGCAACTTCGGCGAGCTTGGCCGTGCCGCCGAAGCGATCCTCGGCGGCGCCGACCGCCGCCGCCTGCGGGTCGGTGTAGACGGCCCGCGGCACCGCCTCGTAGTTGGCAGGGCGCGGCTCGCCAAGGATGCTGGCGGCGACCACCTCGCCCTGGTACTTGCCGACATGGGTGAGCGGCCAGATCCCGTTGACGTCGCCGATCGCCCAGAGGCCCTCGGCCACGCGCAGGTGCTCGTCGACCGGGACACCGTGCGGGTCGGCCTTGACGCCGACCGTCTCCAGGCCGATTCCCTCGACCCGCGGGCGGCGGCCGGTGGCAGCGAGCAACCGATCGCCACGCAGCTCGCGCCCATCGTCGAGCTCGACGACGAAGTCCTCGCCCTCATGCCGCGCTGCCTGCACACCCGCCGAGAGCGCCAGCTCGATGCCTTCCCGACTCAGAGCCTCGCCGAGCGCTTCCCCCAACGGGGCCGGCTCCCGCGCCAGCAGGCGCTCGGCCCGATCGACGAGCGCCGCCTCGCCGCCGAGCCGGTGGACCGCCTGCGCCATCTCGACCCCGACCGGACCGCCGCCAAGGGCCAGCAGTCGCCGCGGCACCGCTTTCATCGAGGTCGCCTCGCGGCTGCCCCAGACGCCCTCCAGCTCGGCTAGTCCAGGGATCGGCGGCACGAACGGGTCGGCGCCGTTGGCGAGGACGATGTGAGCAGCGGTGTGGCGAACGCCGTCGACGAGGACCGCGCCTGGCCCGTCGAGACGACCCTCACCGCGCAGCAGGTCGATGCCGTTGTTGGCCAGCCAGCGCTCCTGGCCGGCGTCGGAGTAGTCCGAGACCATGAAGTCGCGCCAGGCGAGCGCCGCCTCGACGTCGACCTCGGCGTGGGCGCCGACCTCGCGCGCTCCCGCGACCGCCTCGCCCGGCCGCAGCAGCGTCTTCGAGGGGATACAAGCCCAGTAGGAGCACTCGCCGCCGACCAGCTCGCGCTCGACAATCGCGACCCGCAGCCCGCCCTCGGCGAGGGCGCCCGCGCAGTGCTCGCCCGGCGAGCCGCCGCCGAGCACGATCGCGTCGTAGTCGCTCACGTCGGCAGCTCTTCGCCACCCCGCTCGCGCACCATGTAGAGCGCGTACCAGTCCGGCCAGTTCGGGTCCTCCTCGCCGGTGCGAGCCTCGTGTTCGCCGTGCGCCGCCGCTGCCCTCCGCAGCGCCTCGGCTAGGTCCTCGACAGAGTCGTAGCTGGTGGCCATGTGGCCTCCTTTCAGCGACCCGGAAGCCGCGTCTTGATCTCCTGCACGATCCAACCGTTGCCGTCCGGATCCTCAAAGGAGAGGAAGGAGCCGTAATCGGCGTGCTCGGGCGCCGCGCCGCTGACGCGAGCCTCGCTGCCACCGTGGTGGAAGATCCCGGTGGCGTCGTGGAAGACCTCACTGACCGCCGCGCCGCCGGAGGCGAGCTCGGCCCGCGCCGCGTCGATGTCGTAGACGCTCAGCTGCAGCCCCTGGGCGGAGCCCGGCGCGGCCGCCGACACCCCTTCGCCGAAGATGATCGAGCAGGCCGATCCCGGCGGCGTCAACTGCACCACCCGGTAGCCCTCCTCGACCGTCAAGTTGGCGTCGAGCCGCCATCCCAGCCCCTCGTAGAACGCCTTCGCCCGGTCGACGTCGGTGACCGGGATCACCACCACCTCGAGCTTCATCTCCCCCGGCTCAACCGGCGGGGTACCAGCGTCTCCGTTGCCCATCGCGCTCCTCCTGATCCGTGGAAGGACGAAACCGCTGTTGATCGGGGCGCCCGGATTCGAACCGGGGACCTCCGCCACCCAAAGGCGGCGCGCTACCAGGCTGCGCCACGCCCCGACCGGCTCAGTTTAGAGTGAGCCGCGATGGCCGACGTGCAACCGATCCGGGCGCTGCACTACGACCTCGCCGAGGTCGGATCGCTGGACGCCGTGGCGGCGCCGCCCTACGACGTGATCGACGCCGCCGCGCGAGCGGCACTGCTGGCGCGCTCCCCCTACAACGCGGTCGCGATCGACCTGCCGAAGCCGTTCGACCCCGCCGATCCCGACAGCGACCCAAGCGGCGACCCCTACGCCGAGGCAGCGGCCCGGATCGAGCAGTGGCGGGCCGACGGCGCCCTGGTCCAGGACGCCGAGCCCTCGATCTGGGCGCTGACCCAGGACTACGTCGCCCCCGACGGCTCCTCCTACAGCCGCCACGGGATCCTCGCCCGGGTCCGGGTCGAGGACTACGAGACAGGCACCGTCCGCCCCCACGAGCGCACCCACCCCGGCCCGCTCGAGGATCGCCTGCTGCTGACCCGCGCGACGGGCTACAACCTCTCGCCGATCTTCTCGCTCAGCACCGCCGACCCCTGGCCGCTGGTCGAGCCGGCGCTGTCGCCCGAGCCGTGGGGCGAGGCGACCGACGAAGCCGGCACCGTCAACCGCCTCTGGCGGATCGACGACCCGGCCGTCCACGCCGCCGTCACCGAGCTGCTCGCCGGCGCCCAGCTGCTGATCGCCGACGGCCACCATCGCTACGAGACCGCCCGCGCCTTCCGCGACGAGGTTGGCGGCGAGGGGCCGCACAACTACACGCTGATGTCGCTGACCGGCCTCGACGACCCCGGCCTCACCGTCTTCCCCACCCACCGCCTGCTTTCCGGCTTCGCCGACGACCCGGAGCGGCGCCGCGCCCTCCACGACGGCCTCAGCGAGCTCTTCGAGTTGCACGAGGTCGCACTCGAGCACCTCGACCCGAGCGAGGAGGACGGCGTCGGCGTCTTCGGCTTCTACGACAGCGTCGAGAAGCGCGCCTACCGCCTGCGCCTCCGTGATCTCGGCGAGGTCGACCGCCGCCTCGCCGGCCAGCCCGGGCCCTACCGCCGCCTTGACTCGGCGATCCTCGAGACCCTGGTCCTGAAGGGGCTGGCCGGGATGAGCGACCACGACATCGACGCCCGCGACGGCCTCGAGTACGCGAAGAGCGTCGACGACGCCCTGAAGCTGCTCGAAGAGGGCCCTTACGACGCCGGCTTCTTCCTCCGCCCGGTCCCGGTCGAGCAGGTCAAGGCGGTGGCCGAGACCGACGCCAACATGCCGCCGAAGTCGACCTACTTCTTCCCCAAGGTGATGACCGGGATGGTCTTCAGCCCAGTCCGCGAGCCCGCGTAGGATCGGGCTGTGGTCAAGATCTACACGAAGAAGGGCGACGACGGGACCACCTCGCTCTGGTACGGCGGTCGCGTCCCCAAGCACCACGGTCGCACCGAGGCCTACGGCACGCTCGACGAGGCCTGCTCTGTACTCGGTGTCGCCCGCGCCCTTTGCGGCCCCGACCAGGCGGAGCTGGCGGCCGACCTCCTCCGCCTCCAGGACGACCTCTTCGTTGCCGGCGCCGAGCTGGCGACCTCCCCCGAGGCGGCGGCGCGGCTTGAAGACGGGGTCAGCCGCGTCACCGAGGAGATGGTCGTCGAGTTGGAGCAGGGGATCGACCGCTACATGGCCCAGGTCGACCTGCCGCCCAAGTTCGTGATCCCCGGCGGCAACCAGCTCTCCGCCCAGCTCGACGTCGCCCGCACCGTGATCCGCCGCGCCGAGCGCCGCATCTCCGCCCTCGCGGAAGCCGGTGAGCTCGACGGTGAGACCGTGGTCCGCTTCATCAATCGCGCCTCCGACTACGCCTACGCCCTCGCCCGCTACGCCGACGTCGCCGACCCGGCGCTCTTCGCCGGCCGCGGCAAGGGCTGAGCGTGCGGGTCGTCGCCCGCCGCATCGACGGCCTCGCCCATGAGGTCGACCTCGAGGGCGGCCACGAGCTGATCGTCGACGAGCCGCCCGACCGCGGCGGCACCGACACCGGTCCCCGCCCCACCCAGCTGCTGGCGGCGAGCCTGGCCGGCTGCACGGCGATCACGGTCGAGATGTACGCCGACCGCAAAGGCTGGGACATCGGCAAGGTCGAAGCCGAGGTCGAGGTCTCCTACGACGGCCCCGTCCCCTCCCGCTTCGAGGTCTCACTGCGGCTGCCCGCCGAGCTCGACGCCGAGCAGCGCCGCCGCCTGCTGGTGATTGCCGAGCACTGCCCGGTCCACAAGGTGCTCGCCGGCGAAGCGACCGTGACCGTCACTGAGATGCTGGAGGAGGCCTGATGGACCTCGGCCTGGCCGGGCGCGTCTGCGTCATCACCGGCGCCAGCCGCGGGATCGGCCGCGAGACGGCAGGCCTGCTTTGCGCCGAGGGCGCCCGGGTGCTCCTGGTCGGCCGCGACCAGGACCGCCTTTCCGACGCGGTCGGGGAAGCCGTCGGGGCCGCGGACCACGGAGGGGAGGCTGCCTCGCTGACTCTCGACGTAACCGACGCGGATGCGGGCGAGCGCCTGCTCGCCGCTGCAACGGAGCGCTTCGGCACCCTCGACGTGCTCGTCAACAACGCCGGCAGCGCCCAGTGGCGCGACCTCGACGACGTTCCCGACGAGGACTGGCGGGCCCAGTACGAGATCAACGTGATGGCGCCGCTGCGGGCGATGCGGGCGGCATTGCCGGGGATGGCCGAGCGCGGCTGGGGCCGGGTCGTAAACGTCTGCTCGACCGCCGGCAAGCGCCCCTCCTCGGCGATGCCGGAGTACTCGGTCGCCAAGGCCGCCGAGCTCTCGCTCTCGCGCCTCTTCGCTGACCGCTACGCGCAGTCCGGCGTGCTCGTCAACGCGATCTGCCCCGGCCCGACCGAATCGGAGATGTGGATGGCACCAGGGGGCCTACTCGACGAATCGCGCGGGCTCAGCGGTGCCGAGAGCCGGGAGGACGCCCTCGCCGAAGCGGGAGCCAAGCGACCGATCGGCCGCCTCGCCGAGGTCGAGGAGATCGCCGCCGCAATCGTCTTCCTCTGCTCCGAGCGCGCCTCCTACGTCAGCGGCGCCGCTTGGTCCGTCGACGGCGGCACCGTCCAAGTGATCATCTGAGATGGCTACAAACCGGCGCCTGGCGTTGTCCTCGGTCGGCCGGCTTGGTCACGCACAAAGTGCGCTCCCGGCGCCGACCTCCCTGCGTCCTAGCCAGGCTTGGTTTTCGCCATCTCGACCATGATCGACCTGAGCGAGCGTCTGCTGACCCCCGAGGAGGCCGCGGCGATGGAGGCGCACGGGGGGACCGAGGCCGCCGTCCTCCTGCCGCTCTACGGCTGGCCCGAGGAGCCGGGGCTGATCTTCACCGAGCGGCGCGCCGACCTGCGGCGGCACGCCGGCGAGATCTCCTTCCCCGGCGGCCGCCAGGACGAGGGGGACGCCGACCTTGCCGCCACCGCGCTACGCGAGGCCGAGGAGGAGATTGCCCTCGACCCAGCTGCGGTCCAGCTGGTCGGGGCGCTGCCACCAGCCTCGACCTTCGTCACCGGCTACCGGATCCAACCCTTCGTCGGCCGTGTCGCCGACCCCGCCGAGCTCGGCTTGAAGCCGAACCCGGGCGAGGTAGAGACCGTGCTCACCTTCTCGCTAGAGCTGCTGCGCAACAACTACGCGATGCGCCGCCTGGTCCGCCGCGGCGTCCCGATCCGCACCCCCACCTACGAGGTCGAAGGGCAGCTGATCTGGGGAGCGACCGCGCGGATCCTCGGCGACCTGCTCGAGCGCACTGAGACGGCGTAGCCAAGCCTGGCTAGGACGCAGGGAGCGTGGCGTGCTCCGCACGCGAGCGACCGAGGACACCGCCAGGCGCCGGCCACGGCGTCTCAGTCCGGCTGGGGGACGATGCGGATGTAGGGCCGCGGCTCCTCCCACCCGTCCGGGTAGATCTCTTTGGCCTGGTCGTTGGAGACCGAGCCGGCGATGATCACGTCGTCGCCCTGCTGCCACTGCGCCGGGGTCGCCACTTTGTGGTTGGCGGTCAGCTGCAGCGAGTCGATCACCCGTAGCACCTCGTCGAAGTTGCGCCCAGTCGTCATCGGGTAGACGAGGATGAGTTTGATTTTCTTGTCGGGGCCGATCACAAAGACGTTGCGGACAGTCTGGTTGTCGGCCGGGGTCCGGTCGCCGGGGTCGCCGGAGACGTCGGCCGCCAGCATCCCGTAGGCCTTCGCGACCTCAAAGTCGGCGTCGCTGATGATCGGGTAGTTCGGCCGCGCACCCTGGGTCGCCTCGATGTCGTCCACCCACTGCTCGTGTTTGTCGAGGGGGTCGACCGAGAGGCCGATGATTTTGACGCCGCGCTTGGCGAACTCGGGCTCGATGCTGGCCATGTAGCCGAGCTCGGTCGTGCAGACCGGGGTGAAGTCTTTGGGGTGGGAGAAGAGGACCGCCCACGAGTCGCCGATCCAGTCGTGGAACTTGATCGGGCCCTCGGTGGTCTGGGCCTCGAAGTCCGGTGCTACGTCACCGAGTGACAACGCCATCGCAGGCTCCTTTCGGAAGCATCTTTCTCATTTACCTAAATCCTTATCCGAGTTTAGACATTTCAGGGACTCGGCTTGGAAAGCAGCCCTACCCCCGTCGCCGCCAGCTGTCCGGCCCACTCGCCGAAGTCGTTCTGCCCGTCCCTGGAGATCGCAAACGGGATCCGCCAGGTACGACCGGCAGTCGCGACGATCTCGACGCCGGCGGCGAGCAGATCCGGGTCGACACTGCCCACCGCCTCGTAGACGACCCCCCGCACCGGCGTGTCGACCAGCTTCTCCATCAGCCGCTCCAGGCGCGGCCCGTGCAGGTCGGCGACCGCCTGCGGGTCGCCCACGATCGAGCCCAGCAGCAGGTAGACGACGGCGACGTCGGCAACCAGCTCGAGCACGGTGCCGACCCGGTCGAGGTCGGCCCGCGCCGGCTCGATCCCGGCCGCCTCGATCGGCGCCAGGCCCTCCTCGCGGCGCGTCGTCCCCCGCACCGCCCAGCCGTCCTCCAGAAGCGCCCGCCCCAGCTCGCGTCCGCGGCAGCCGCAGCCGACGATCAGCGCCCGCGCCATTCAGGCTGCGTAGCGGGCGGCCCGCCGCTCCGCCTCGCGCCGCTGCTCCTCGGTCGCCCCCGGGCCCGGCCGCGGCCGCACGTTGCGGGTGTCGACGGCGCCGCCGCAGTGTGAGCAGGTCGGCACCGCGTGGAAGGCGTGGTCGCACTCGGTATGGACCTGCTCCAGCGGCGGGCCGGCATCACCGGCGGTGTAGCGATCGCCCCAGGCAAGCAGCGCCAGCAGGACTGGCTGCAGGTCGCGCCCTTTCTCGGTCAGCCGATATTCGAAGCGCTCGGGGTGGTCGCTGTAGCGGTGGCGCTCGACGATCCCCTCCTCGGTCAACGTCGCCAGTCGCTGGCTGAGCACATTGCTGGCAACGCCCAGCGAGGTCTGGATCTCGTCAAAGCGCCGCCGGCCCAGGAAGAGGTCGCGCAGCACCAGCAGCGACCAGCGCTCGCTGAGAAAGGCGAGCGGCCGGGCGATCGAGCAGTTGAGGTCGGCGAAAGCTTGGATCGGCATGACACAAGTCTAGCCAGTAGCTTTTCTTTTGCAAGCTAGTTCTGCTAGGGTCGCTTGCGAATTGCAAGCGAGTAGGAACGGAGCGGGTATGGAGCAGCGCTGGAAGGTCCTCACGATCACCTCGGTCGGCCTCTTCATGGCCAGTCTCGATCTCTTCATCGTCAACATCGCCTTCCCCGACCTGGCCCGGGACTTCGGCGGCGCCTCGCTCTCCAACCTCTCCTGGGTGCTGAACGCCTACGCGATCGTCTTCGCGGCCCTGCTCGTCCCCGCCGGGCGAATCGCCGACCGGGTTGGCCGCAAGCGCGTCTTCGTCGCCGGCCTGCTGCTCTTCGCGCTCGCCTCTGCCCTCTGCGCTGCTGCCCCCTCGATCCCCTTCCTGGTCGCCGCCCGCATTCTCCAGGCGGCCGGCGGGGCGATGATGCTGCCGACCACGCTGGGCCTGATCCTCCCCGCCTTCCCGGTCGAGCAGCGCGCCGTCGCGATCGGGATCTGGTCGGCGGTCGGCGGCGTCGCCGCCGCCCTCGGCCCGCCGCTCGGCGGCATCCTCGTGCAGCTGGACTGGCGCTGGATCTTCCTCGTCAACGTCCCGATCGGCCTCGTCACCGCCGTCGTTGCGATCCGCTCCCTGGACGAGGTCCGCGAGCCCGAGGACGGCCGACCCGACCTGCTCGGCGCCGCCGAGCTGGCGCTCGGAATCGCCCTGCTCACCCTCGGCATCGTCAAGGGCGCCGACTGGGGCTGGGCCGATGGCCGCACCCTCGCCTCCTTCCTCGCCGCCGCCGGCTTGGTCGTCGCCTTCCTGCGCCGCTCGGCGCGCCACCACGCACCGGTGATCGAGCTGCCGCTGCTGCGGGTCCGCTCCTTCGCCGTCGCCAACCTCGCCGCCGCCGTCTTCTTCGCCGGCTTCGGGGCGATGCTGCTCTCCGGCGTCCTCCTGCTCACCGAACTGTGGGGCTACTCGGCGCTGAAAGCCGGCTTCGCCCTCTCCCCCGGGCCGCTGATGGCCGCCGCCTTCGCGATCCCCTCAGGCCGGCTCGGCGCCCGCATCGGCCAGCGGCCGGTCGCGGCGGCCGGCGGTCTCGCCTTCGCCGCCAGCTTCGCCTGGATCCTCGCCACCGTCGGTGCCACCCCCGAATACGCGACCACCTTCCTACCCGGATTCATGCTCGGCGGCGCCGGCGTCGGCATGACCCTCGGCACCCTCCCCGCCGCCGCCACCTCGGCGCTGCCGCCAAGCCGCTTCGCGACCGGCACCGCAGTCTTCGGGATGGCCCGCCAGCTCGGCTCGGCGATCGGCGTCGCCGTCCTCGTCGCCCTGCTCGATGGCGCCGCGCCGGACCTACTCACCGGCCTCCGCCACGGTTGGGCCTTCGCCCTCGGCACCGGCCTCGGCGCCGCCGGCCTGGCCCTGGCGCTCGGCCGAGTCGGCGCTCCCGCCCGGGCAGCCGAGCCGGCGAAAACCACGCCCGAGCCCCGGCCGGAGCGCGCCCCCGCCTGACCTCAGCGGCGGAGACCGATGTTTCCAGGCCTGGGCACAAACTTCAGGTGGATTCGAAAGGACCGCGACCGCGCAGCCGCATCCGCTCGTCTTCGGCGACCTTCGCCTGCAGGTCAGCTTCGGTTATCTCCGGGACACCGCGGCGACGGCGCATCTCGTTCTGCGCCTCCAGCATCTGGCGGATGTCGTCGATCTCGTTCTGGGCCTCAACCTCGGGCGAGCGGGTCGGCTTCCAATCGATCAGATCAGCAGACGTGCCCGGATAGAAATGCCCGACCACGAGCAGTACGCCGACCATGAAGGCGACTATCCCCAGGGTCCCCAAGATGAACCACACGCGACAAGGATACGGTTCACGCCCATGCCTGACGCATACATAGTCGAAGCGGTCCGCACTCCGATGGGTGCCTACCGCGGTGCCCTCTCGGGTGCCCGCCCCGACGACCTCGCCGCCCACACGATCGCCGCCGCGGTCGAGCGCAGCGGCGTCGACCCGGAGCGGATCGCCGACGTCTACTACGGCGCCGCCAACCAGTCCGGCGAGGACAATCGCGACGTCGCCCGGATGGCGGCGCTGCTGGCCGGCCTCCCCGAGAGCGTCCCCGGCGCCACCGTCAACCGCCTTTGCGCCTCCGGTCTGGAGGCAGTCAACGGCGCCGCCCGCGCCGTCAAAGCGGGCGAGGGCGACTTCTACCTGGCCGGCGGCGTCGAGTCGATGAGCCGGGCACCGTGGGTGGTCGAGAAGCCCGAGCGCGGCCTGCCGCGCGGGCCGCAGACAATGCACGACACCACGCTCGGCTGGCGGATGATCAACCCGCGGATGGCCGGGCTCGGCGTCTCCACCGAGTCGATGGGCGAGACCGGCGAGAACGTCGCCGAACGCTTCGCGATCAGCCGCGAGGACCAGGACGCCTTCGCCCTGCGCAGCCACCAGCGCGCCGTCGCCGCCGCCGAGGCCGGCAAGCTGGCCGAGGAGATCGTCCCGGTCGAGGCGCCGAAGGGCCGCGAGACGGTGCTTGTCGAGGCCGACGAGGGACCTCGCCCCGACACCTCGCTGGAGAAGCTGGCGGCCCTGCGGCCGGCCTTCCGCGAGGGCGGCACCGTCACTGCCGGCAACGCCTCGACCCTCAACGACGGCGCCGCCTGCCTGCTGATCGCCTCCGAGCGCGGCGTCGGGGAGCTCGGCGTCGAGCCACTCGCCCGCTTCGTCGCCAGCGCCGCCGCCGGCGTCGACCCCGCCTACATGGGGATTGGCCCGGTCAAGGCGGTCCCCCGCGCCCTTGCCACCGCCGGCCTGACGATCGACCAGATCGACCTGGTCGAGATCAACGAGGCCTTCGCCTCGCAGGTCCTCGCCAGCGCCCGCGAGCTCGGCATCGACGAGGAGATCCTCAACGTCAACGGCGGCGCGATCGCCCTCGGCCACCCGCTCGGCTGCTCCGGCGCCCGCCTCACCGGCACCCTGGTCCGGGAGCTGCAGCGGCGCGGCGGCCGTTACGGAGTCGTCACCCTCTGCGTCGGTGTCGGCCAGGGCCTGGCCACGGTCTTTGAAGCCGTTTGAGCAAGACCGCGACGGGCGCTGAGTAATCTCATCCCATGAGGAGAACGGGGAAAGCGGCCCGGCTGGCCGCGCTGACGACGGCGTTGCTCTGCCTGGCGCTGGCGCCGGCGGCAAGCGCCAAGCCCGACCATACGGGGGCGCCGAGCGCCCAAGCCTCGATCGTCGGCGGCGCCCCGGCGACGATCGCCGACTTCCCCTCGCTCGCCTATATCCAGGCCGAGGAAGGTCCGCACGACGGCTTCGCCTGCACCGGCACCGTGATCTCACCGCGCGTGGTCCTCACCGCCGGCCATTGCGTCGAGGACATCGAAACCGGACGCCTCACCCCGGCCCGCGACTACAAGGTGGCAACCGGCGTCGCCAACCTGCACGACGTCACCCCGGGCAACATTTTCAAGGTGACCCGGGCGCTCACCTTCCCTGGCTTCGACCCCGGCGCGACCCGCGGCGACGCCGGCATCCTCATCCTCTCGCGGCCGACGACGGCGCCGCCGCTGGCCCTGGCGACCGCCGCCGACAGCGCCACGATGGCGGCTGGCACGCCGGTCCAGATCGCCGGCTGGGGCCTTGAGCATGCGGGTGACTCATCCGCTCCGGCGACCCTGCAGACCACCTCAACCACGGTGCAGGAAAACGACTACTGCCGCCGCGCGGCAAGCCGTTACTACCCCTTCTACTCGGCCGCCTTGCAGCTCTGCACCACCGACACCCCCGGCCTCGACTCGGGCGGCTGCTTCGGCGACAGCGGCGGCCCGGCGATCGCCCATCGGGCCGACGGCAGCGCCGTCGAGATCGGCGTGATCAGCACCGGCGCCCCCGGCTGTCGGCCGACCCTGCCGAACCTCTACACCCGCGCCGACCTGGTCGCCAGCTGGGCCGCCGAATGGGTGGCGGCGGTCGAAGCGGGCGCCCCCGAACCGCCTGTGAAGGTGCCAGCCGCGAGGCTGCCGACGCTGACGATCCCGAAGGCGAAGACGCTGGTCGGGCAGACGCTCGCGAACGCCTTCAACAACCGTTTCACTCACAGCTTCGGGACCCGGGTCGGTTGCGAACGCGCCAGCGCCACGCGGGTCCGCTGTGGCCTCTCCTGGTTCTGGGGGCCCAACGACTACTACGGGACCGTCAGCGTCAACTACGCCTTCCTGCGCAGCTCGGTGATCTGGAAAGGCGACTACGCGATCCATTGGGTCAACGACCACTGTTGGTTTGAGAGCGGCCACCGGCAGACCTGCGCCCTCCACACCCGCCGCGGCTGAGGTAGCCTCGCGGCGGCAATGAGCGTGTTTGAAGAGCTGGCCAGCGTCGACGGTACGATCACTCCGACCGCGGCGGCGACGGTGCCGCTCAAGGACGACGGCCTCTACCGCGGCGACGGTGCCTTCGAGGTGATCCGCCTCTACGAGGGCAAGCCCTTCGCCCTCACCGACCATGTCGACCGGCTCGCTCGCTCCGCCACCGCGATCGAGCTCGAGTTCGACCGTGCGGCACTGGAACTGGAGATCGACGCCCTGCTCGCCGCCGCCGGCCCGGTTGACGGCCAGCTGCGCCTGATCGTCACCCGCGGCAGCCGTCGCATCGCCGCCACTGAGCCGATCCCCGACCACGCCGAGACGCTGACGCTCGCCACCGTCACCTATCAGCCGAGCGTGATCCTCAACGGTGTCAAGTCGCTCTCTTACGCGGCCAACATGGAGGCGAGCCGGCTCGCAAAAGCCCGGGGCGCCGATGAGGCAGTGCTGGTGCAGCCCGACGGCACCGTCCTGGAGCCGCCCACCTCGGCGGTCTTCTGGGTCTCCGCCGACGGCTCGCTGCGGACCCCGGCGCTGACCGACGGGGTGCTCGAGTCGATCACGCGCGACCGGCTGATCAAGGCGCTTGACGTCGAGGAGGGGAGCTGGAACGTCGATGGCCTGCACGGGGCACGGGAGGCCTTCCTTGCCTCAACCACCCGCGAGGTACAAGCGGTCTCGGCGGTCGACGGCCGGGCACTTCCAGACGCACCCGGGCCGCGCACGCAAGAGGCACAGCAGGCCTTCGCCGAGACGCTCGGCCGAGAACTTCGAAACGCCTAGACGAGGGGAGCAAGATGGACTTCCAGCTCAGCGACGAGCAGAAGCTGATCCAGGAAACGGCGCGCGAGTTCGCCGACAAGGAGATCCTGCCGCGGGTCCGCGAGAACGACCGGGCCGGTCGCTTCGACCGCGAGCTGGCCCGCAAGCTCGGCGAGGTCGGCTACCTCGGCGCCCCGGTCGCCGAAGAGTACGGCGGCCGCGGCCTCGACTACATCGGCTACGGACTGATCGTCGAGCAGATCGGCCGCGCCGACTCCTCGGCCCGCACCGTCGTCTCTGTGGTCACCTCGCTGGTCGGCGGCTCGATCGAGCGCTGGGGCAGTGAGGAGCAGAAGCGCGAGTGGCTGCCGCGGCTCTGCTCGGGCGAGTCGCTCGGCTGCTTCGGTCTGACCGAGCCCGACACCGGGTCCGACGCCGCCAACCTCCGCACCCGCGCCACCAAGACCGACTCGGGCTGGTCGATCAGCGGCCAGAAGATGTGGATCTCGCTCGCCAACTTTTCCGACTTCGCGCTGATCTTTGCCCAGACCGACCCCGAGAAGAAGCACCGCGGCCTCGCCTGCTTCATCGTCCCCACCGACAGCGAGGGCTTCACGACCCAGGAGATCCACGGCAAGCTCGGCCTGCGCTCCTCTGACACGGCGGAGATCTCACTCGACGAGGTTGAGGTCCCCGATAGCGCCATGCTCGGCGAGATCGGCGACGGCTTCAAGGTGGCAATGAGCGCCCTCGACAACGGCCGCTACAGCGTCGCCGCCGGCTGTGTCGGCATCTGCGAAGGCTGCGTCGAGGCCTCGGTTGAGTACGCCACCGAGCGCAAGCAGTTCGGCGTCCCCCTGGCCCGCTTCCAGCTGGTCCAGGAGATGATCTCGGAAATGATCCTCAAGCGGGACGCCAGCCGGATGCTGGTCTTCCGCGCCGGCGTCCTCAAGGACGAAAAGAAACCGAACACGATGGAGACCTCGGTCGCCAAGCTCTACGCCACCGAGGCCGCGGTCGAATCCGCCAACCTGGCGATCCAGGTCCACGGCGGCTCCGGCTACGTCGATGACTACCCGGTCGAGCGCTACCTGCGCGACGCCCGCGTCACCACCCTCTACGAGGGCACCTCGCAGATCCAGAAGCTGATCATCGGTCGCCTCGCGACGGGCGTCAACGCGATGCTCCCCTTCGAGGAGAGCTGAGTTTGCCCGAGCTGGTCGAAACCGAGGTCGACGAGCACGGCGTCGGCCTGCTGCGGCTGAATCGGCCGGAGGCGCGCAACGCCCTCTCGCTGGAGATGCGCGAGCAGATCGCCGCCGCGCTGGCCAGCTTCGACGCCGACCCGGCAGTGCACTGCGCGGTCGTCGCCGGTTCCGAGAAGGTCTTCGCCGCCGGCGCCGACATCCGCGCCATGGCCGAGCGCCCGCTCGACGCCCAGCCGGACCCAGCCGGGCCCGAGTTCTGGCGCCAGGTGGCGGCGACCGAAACGCCGCTGATCGCCGCGGTCGCCGGCTTCGCGCTCGGCGGCGGCTGCGAGCTGGCGATGGCCTGCGACCTGATCGTCGCCGACGAGAAGGCCCGCTTCGGCCAGCCCGAGATCACCCTCGGGATCATCCCCGGCGGCGGCGGCACCCAGCGCCTGACCCGCGCGATCGGCAAGCAGCGCGCGATGGAGTACGTGCTGACTGGCCGCCTCTTCGACGCCAGGACGGCGGCGGAATGGGGCCTCGTCAACCTGGTCGCCGAGGAGGGCCGCTGGCTGACCGAGGCGATCGAGCTGGCCCGCACGATCGCCGCCCGGGCACCGCTCGCCGTGCGGCTCGGCAAACAAGCGGTGCTGCTGGCCGAGCAGACCGCCCTCGCCGACGGTCTCGCCCGCGAGCGCGAGCTGTTCGAGCGGACGATGAGGACCGAGGACCGAGTCGAGGGAATGAACGCCTTCCTCGAGAAGCGCCAGCCCGAGTTCCGCGGCCGCTGATGGAGGCGACGAGCGCTCCCCGAGTGGGTGTCCTCGGCGCCGGCACGATGGGCGCCGGGATCGCCCAGATCGCGGCCCTGGGTGGCCGCGAGACGTTGCTCTACGACGCCTTCGAGGGCGCTGCCGAGCGGGGCGCTGCCCGCCTCGCCGAGGCACTCGCGAAGGGCGCCGCCCGTGGCCGCTGGAGCGAGGCTGACGCCGAGGCGGCGCGGGACCGCGTCCGCCCCGTCGGCGCGATCGAGGAGCTGGCCGGCTGCGCGATCCTGATCGAGGCCGCCCCCGAGGAGCTGGAGCTGAAGCGGAAACTGTTCGGCGAGGTCGCCGCGATCTGCGGCGCGGAAACGGTGCTCGCCTCCAACACCTCCTCGCTGCGGGTCGCCGACATCGCCGCCGGCGTCCCCCACCCCGAGCGCGTCGTTGGCATGCACTTCTTCAACCCGCCGGCGCTGATGAAGCTGGTCGAGGTGGTCGCCACCCCGGAGTCGGCCGAGGCCGCCCTGGTGACGACTACCGAGCTGGCCGAAGCGATGGGACGGACGCCGATCCGCGCCAAGGACAGCCCCGGCTTCGTCGCCAACCGCCTCGCCCGCCCCTTCACCCTGGAGTCGCTACGGATCGCCGGCGACGGTGTCGCCGCGCCGGCCCGTGTCGACGAGATCGTCCGCGCCGCTGGCTTCCGGATGGGCCCCTTCGAACTGCTCGACCTGATCGGGATCGACGTCAACCTGACGATCGCCCGTTCCTTCTTCGCCCAGGGCGGCGAGCCCGAGCGCTGGCGCCCAACCCCGATCCAGGAGGCGATGGTCGCCGCCGGCCGCCTCGGCCGCAAGAGCGGCCATGGTTTCTACGACTACGACGGCAGCGACCCCGAGCCCGCCGACCTCAGCGCCATCGTCCCCGCTCTCGGGGAGCACAGCAACGGAGACGAGGCCGAAGTGCTCGACCGTCTCTTCGCCCAGATCGCCAACGAGGCCGCCTTCGCGCTCGCCGAGGAGGTCGCCTCAGCTGCGGACATGAACACGGCCATGCGGCTCGGCTTCAACTGGCCGCGCGGGCCGCTGGAGATCGCCGCTGAGATCGGGCCGCGGGCGCTGGAGGTGCTGAGCGCGCTGGAGCGCGAGAAGGGCCCGGCCTACGCGCCGGGACCAGAGCTGAGCCGCATCATCAGCTCATCCGGGTAGCACCAGCTCCAGTCCTCACCGGGCTCCGCAGAGCGGATGATCGGATGATCGGTGGCGTGGAAGTGCGCGGTGGCATGTTTGCCCTCGGAGTTGTCGCAGCAGCCGATGTGACCGCAGGTCTGGCACATCCGTAGGTGCACCCAGCTCATCCCCAGCCGCAGGCACTCCTCGCAGCCATCTACCTCCTCGGGAAGGTCGAGAACCCGGACCGCGTCGAGGTGGCTGCATCCCGCCATACCTAACGACGATACATGCATAGGATGTCCGCCCATTCAGGAAAGGTATGAGTGCTGGGGAGCGAGTCAGCAGGGGAGGCGGAAGCTCGTGGACTACGACCTGACCAAGCTGGACCATAGAAAGTTCGAGCACCTGGTTCAGGCGACTGCCATCAAAGTGGTTGCCGCGGGCGTGAGCGCCTTCGGAGACGGGCCCGACAACGGGCGGGAGGCAACCTTCGAAGGCAAGATGGACTATCCGAGCGAGGCCGATCCGTGGTCGGGCCTCCTGGTGATGCAGGCAAAGTTCCGCCAGGTCCCGCAGAGCAACGCGACCGACTCGAAGTGGGCGCTCGACGAACTCCGCAAGGAGCTGAAGGGGATCTTCGATCCCGGATCGAAGCGGACCGAACCCGACTACTACATCTTCGCCACCAACGTGACCCTTTCCTCGGCGGCAGGAGGCGGCAAGGACAGAGCTCACGAAATCGCCGCCGAGTACCCGCTGGAAGAGTTCCACCTCTGGGACGGCGACCAGATCCGGGCTTACCTCGACACTCTGGATACGGTCCGCGATTCGTTCGATGCCCTCACCACCCCGAGCGACGTCCTCGCCGAGCTGAAGCGGACGCTGCGCGGTGCCACGCCAGACTTCGACCGCGTGATCGCGCGCTTCCTCGAGCGCGAACTGCTGGCCGATCAGTACGCGAACCTCGAGCAGGCCGGCAAGGTGGTCGAGGAGCAGGTTCCGATCAGCCGCGTATTCGTCGACCTGCCACTTCAAGACGAGGACCTCTCGGGACACAACAACTTCATCGCCTCGACGCTCGAGGTGGCCGCCGAGCGGCTCAGCCCCGAAGCCGGCCCCCGCCCACAGCCCGCCGAGCACGTCGGCCCGCTCCCGCAGCGAGGACGGATCGTTCTGATCGGCGGCCCGGGCCAGGGGAAGACGACGCTGGGACAGGTGCTCTGTCAGCTGTTCCGCACCAGCCTGCTGGGATCCCGGCCGCCCGGTTCGCTCACCCCGGAGGCCGGAACGGCGCTGGAGCTGATGCGGTCCCAGTGCGAGCAGGAGCGAATCCCGATCCCCACGGTTCCCCGCTTCCCGGTCCGCATCGCCCTCACCGATCTCTCCGACCGGCTCGCCGATCCGAGCGGACCGGACTCCCTGCTCGAGGCGGTTGCCGCGATCGTTGCCGGGAGGGGAGAGGAGCGGCTGCCCACGCAGCTGTTCCGGGAATGGCTCGGCTCCCATCCCTGGCTGCTGGTGCTCGACGGCCTCGACGAGGTTCCCGCCTCGGGCAACCGCGCCGCGGTACTCGAGGCGATCCGCGACTTCTGGGTCGACGCGACCGAGGCCAAGGCCGACCTGTTGGTCCTCGCGACCACTCGACCCCAGGGGTACAACGACGACTTCTCCCCGAACACCTACCGGCACCTGACGCTCGCCAACCTGGGCAGCAACGAAGCCCTCCACTACGGCCGGCGGCTCGCCCTCGCTCGCCACCCCACCAACGACGAGAAGCGCGAGCACATCGCCACCGAGCTCGAGCAATCGACGTCGAGGGCCCCGACGCGGAACCTGATGACGACCCCGCTGCAGGTGACCATCATGGCGACGCTTGCCGACCAGGGCGGCAAACTGCCAAAGCAGAAATGGAAGCTCTTCTCGGAGTACTACCGGGTCATCTGTCTGCGTGAGCTGCAAAGGGGCATCGCCGCCAGCGAGGTGCTGAGCGAGCACCAGGTCGACATCGACAAGATCCACCGCCGCGTCGGGCTGATCCTCCAAGCTGAGGGAGAGCAGACCTCGCGTGCGAAATCACGGATGTTGAAGGCGCGGTTCGGCCGGATCGCCGTCGCGCAGCTGCAAACGGAGGGGCAGAAGGAACCGCGACTGAACGAGATCGCGACCGAGATCGTCACCGCCGCGACCGACCGTCTCGTCTTCCTCGTCGGCCTCGAGGCGGACTGGATCGGCTTCGAGATCCGCTCGCTCCAAGAGTTCATGGCCGCGGAAGCGCTGCTGGACGGCAGCGAGGCCAACGTCACCGCCAGGCTAGAGGCGATCGCCGGCATCACCAGTTGGCGCAACGTCTTCCTCTTCGCGGCCGGCCACTGCTTTGCCGAGCGCCGCCATCTGCGAGCCACCTTCAGCACCCTCTGCGCCCATCTGAACGACCCCGCCGACGACCTCCTGGCCCCGATCCTCCGCCCTGGCTCGGAACTCGCAGTCGAGCTCCTTGATGATGATGTCGCCCGCAATCAGCCTGAATACCTGCGGCAGCTGGTTCGGGAGGCGATGGGCCTGGTCGAGTGCCACGTCGATTTCTGGCAACTGCTGAGCGTCGTCGATGAATCGACCGAGGACGTCTGCGCCGAGGAGCTCCGCAAAGGGCTCGCGGAACCGGGCGCAACGCGCGCAAGCTGCATCCTGCTGCTGCGCGAGCTGGCATTTGCGGGCAGCAAGTGGGCCGACCGCCTGCTCGAGGAGCGCCTGCCCACCTCATTGGAGTCGGCGCAGGAGACGCTGGCCTGGGAAGAGGAATCGCTCGACTCCGAGGAGGAGCGACGGATCCAGGATCCCTGGCTCACCCGGCGCCTGGACGAGCACGCCGCCGAGCTGTCGCTGGTCGAGATCGACGCCAGTCGAGACGTCCTCTACGACGTCTGGGACAACAGCGCCATCGACGCGCTGATCATGGAGCTCGACGCCTTTTCCGTCCACCGACATGGGCAGCGAATCCGCATCCCGGATCTCGACCCAGCCCGATTTTCGCTCAGCATGCGGTGGCTGGAAGGAGGGAAGCGGCAAGACCTCCGGGAGCTACTTTGGGAAATTGACACGACGACCCTCGGTGCCGACGTCCTCTCCGCGGCCCTTGCCGCGAACGCGTTCAAGCTCGAGCCGACCGCGGCGGAACTGGCGTCCCGACTGCGCGAGATCGCCGACCGGGTCGACCCCAAGGAGTGGCGGACCCTGGCGAAGCTAAGCACCTGGCCGATGTCGAGCAGCCTTCTCCACGCTGATGGAGATCTGGCCGCGCTCAGGCAGATCGCCGATCTCGCCGAGTCGGGCAGCCTCGGCGACAGGGCCGAGTGGGAAGCAGCCGAGCGGCGCTGGCAAGAAGACGGTCTCGCCCATGAGGATCTCGGCTACGCGCCGGCCGTCGATGCCCCCTTCGACAAGCGGATCGCGACACACGGCCTCCCCCTCGACGAATCGGCCGACTTCGCCGCGGCCTACGGCGGTCAACCCGAGATCGCCAAGGCGATCGTCGATCTGCTCGAAGCCTGCGAGCGCGCGCCGGCGCGAAGGGTGTTGACGAAATGGCTACTGATGGTCCTGCAGCGACAGGCGACGGTCAGCGGTGAGCCCGCACCGGCCGGGCCGCTCTGTGTCCACCTCAGCGACGATTCCCTCGACACGCTCGAACAGGTCGACTACGCACTCGTGATCGGCATCGAATGGAGCGCCGAGCTGTCGCCGCAGGAAGCAGAAGCGCTGGACCGGATTGGCCGTCGCTTGCGGGGCCCAAGGCAGGGACGCGCCTATGACGAAATCCGCTTCGAAGACGCCTCTGTGCCGCGAGCGCCGGTCGCGCCTGCGCTGATTGTGAATTGGGAGGCGGGGAGGCGCTCCGACGGCCTGCTCCGCATCCTCGCGATCGGGCTCGACCGCCTGACTGACATCAGGATCACGGAAGCGCCTGAGATATTCGCCCGCAACCCCGGGGCCGCCGGACTCCTGGGACTGAAGCAGGCGAAAAGCGCCGAGGAGATGGTGGCGGCGGCGGTGAAGATCGCAAGCGTCGGCAAGACCGAGCCGATCTGGCTCTGGGAGGCCACCCGAACGCTCGATGAATACATACACGAGGGGCGGCTCGACAGGCCCGCGACCGAACGAGTGACGGCGCTGCTCTGGGAGGCGGCCGTGCCGCACGCCCCCGGCGAAGAGATGCTCGCCCTACGCAGGCGGCTGGGCACGCGAGCCTCGCAGCTGTTCGACATGCGCTCCAGCGACCTCAACGACGAGGCGACCTGGAAGGAGCTCGGCTTCGGCGACCTCCCGCGCGCCGACGAGCCCGACGCCGCGGACTAGCTGCCTTACGCGCTAGGAGCCGGTCGCGATCTCGGCCGGCTCGCCGCCGGGGAACCAGTGCGCCTCGACCGGCGGCGGGCTGTCGCGCAGGTAGCGCTCGGCGTCGAGCGCCCCCATGCAGCCGGTGCCGGCGGCGGTGACCGCCTGGCGGTAGGTGTGGTCGACAACGTCGCCGACAGCGAAGACGCCGGCCAGCTTGGTCCGGGTCGAGCCGGCCTCGGTGACGATGTAACCGTCCTCGTCGGTCTCGACCTGGTCCTTGACGACCTCCGAGCGGGGCACGTGGCCGATCGCGACGAAGGCGCCGGTCGCCTCGATCTCCTCCTCGGCGCCGGTCTCGGCGTTGCGGAGGCGGATCTTCTTCAGTTTTCCGTCCTCACCGGAGACGAACTCCTCGGGGATGAACGGCGTCTTCAGGGAGATGTTCTCTTTCTCCTTGGCCCGCTCGAACATGATCGGCGAGGCCCGGAACTGGTCGCGCCGGTTGACGACCGTCAGGTGGTCGGCGAACTTGGAGATGAAGATCGAGTCCTCCATCGCCGAATCACCGCCGCCGACCACGATCACCTCGTGGCCTTTGAAGAAGGCACCGTCGCAGACGCCGCAAGTGGAGACACCGCGGCCGCCCAGCTCGATCTCGCCGGGGATGCCGAGCCGTTTCGGCTCCGCCCCCATCGCCAGGATGATCGTCTTGGCGCGGTACTCCTCGTCGCCGAGGAAGACCTTCTGGATGCCGCCGTCGGAGAGCTCGACCCGGTCGACGTCGTCGGTGACGAAGCGGGTCCCGAAGCGCTCGGCCTGAGCGCGGAACTGGCCCATCATCTCCGGGCCCATGATCCCCTCCGGGTAGCCGGGGTAGTTCTCGACGTCGGTCGTGTTCTGCAGCTGACCGCCCCACTGGAAGCCCTCGAAGACGAGCGGCTCGAGGTTGGCGCGCGCGGTGTAGAGCGCCGCCGTGTAACCGGCCGGCCCACCGCCGATGATGATTACGTTCTCAACCTTCTTCGAATCAGCCATATCTCGCCGCCTGGAGTCTAATACTTTACTTTTTATAGTATCAACCGACGGCCGGCTCGAGGTCCGATTCTCCATCGCCGCCGCGATCGACTGGCAGCCCCTCCTCTTCCCAGCGATGGACCGTCTTGCGGAGCTGGAAGAAAGCGACGATCCCGGGCGGGATCGGCATCCAGAAGGCGACCAGACGGAAGACCAGAATCGCCGGGAAGACCGTCTCCTCAGGGATCCCAAAGAGGACAAACGCACCGATCATGCCGGCATCTACCGCCCCCACCCCGGCCGGGGCGAGCGGGAAGAGGTTGGCGACCATCCCCAGGAAGAAGCCCTGCACGACCACCGCCAGCGGCACATGGACGCCAAAGGCGTGGAAGGAGGCCCAGAGGACGCCGATGCTGGCTGCCCAGAAGCCGGCGGCGCCGAGCACGGCGAGGCCGCCCCGCGACGGATGCGCGAAGAGTCCGAGTGCGAAGCGGAAGCCTTCGGCCAGCGTTTCCGGCACTTTGGCAGCGCTGTGCAGGAAGGCCCGCGCCCGCTCACCGTGGGCGTACGGGGCGAGCCGCTGCTCGAGGTCACCCGGAATCAGCGCCACCAGGGTGCCGAGGATCAACAGCAGGCCGGCGACGCCCGCCGGGACGATCGTCAGCTCGACCGAGTCCTTGCCGTTCAGCACCCCGGTCCGCAGCAACACCCCGAAGAGGATTAGGGCGATCGGGTAGAAGGCGTAGTGGAGGGAGATGAAGGCGACCATGCGGCGAGCGACGTCGCGTTTCCCCAGCCCCGCCTTGCGCAGCGACCAGTAGGTGAGGGCGATGCCACCGGCGCCGCCAGCCGAGAAGAGCAGCGTCGCCGCCACCCCGGCCATGTTGATCTCGTAGGTCTCGACCCAGCGCAGCCGTAGCGCCTCGCCGCCGACCACCGCCTTGAAGAGGGCGATGTAGGTGGCGAAGGAGAGGACGCTGAAGCCAATCGCGACGCCGATCCAGACCGGGTCGGCGTCGTCAAGCTTGCTGAGCGCGTCGCTGAGCCCGACCAGCTTCGGGAAGAGGAAGTAGATGACGACTAGGAGCGCGACGACGACGACCATCGTCTGCAGCAGCCGGCGCACCGTGAAGAGCGGCATCTCACCGCTCGGGCCATCGTGTTCGAGGCGCTCGACGGTGGGTTCGTCGGCCTCTACGGCCAGCTTGCCGTTCGCCGCACCATCCTCAGACACCCCGGGGACGCTACCCGCTCGCGATCCTCTCCAAGCGCTGCAGTGCCCCGTTGACCCCCAGAACGAGGGGCTCAGCGAGCGCCTCGCCGCGCCTTACCGCGGCGACAAGGAGCGCTCCGGCCGCGAGGTCGGTGACGTAATGCTCGCCGAGATAGACAAGCGCGAAGCCAAGGGTGAGCGCGTAGCCCCAACCCAGCGCGCCCTCCTTGCGACCGGCTTCGGAAAGTGAGAGGGCCGCCTGGACCGAAGTCGCGAAGTGCAGCGAGGGCATTGCCGCCCAGGGGTTGCCGCCGAGCGCCTCGTACATCTTCGGCCAGGCCGAGCGCCAGGTCTCCTCACCAACCTCGACCATGATCCGCCGCACTGGTTCGTCGGTCACCCCTTCCTGGGAGGACCACCAGGGCGGCGCCGTCGGCACCGCGAAGTAGACGACGCAGCCAACGTCGAAGACCGCCGCCATCTGCCGCGCCGCCCGCGGGAAGCGCTCCTGGTCGCGCGCCAGGATCAGCGCCAGCGCCAGGTAGGGCTCGACGAACCAAAGCCAGTGGCTCCAGGCGAGGAAGCGGTTGATGACCCCGACCCGGGGCAAGCGGGCGAGCGCACGCTGCAGGCGCACGTTGGGCAGCTGGCCGGCGCCGAGGACGCGATCAACCTTGATCGGATAGCGAGTGCGGAGGCGGGCGCGCAGACCCTCGGGGTCGTCGTAGGGCATCTCGTGGACCATCGTGAAGGCCCACATCTGCATCGTGAAGAGGGCGACGTCGCGCTTCTTTGAGCGCGGGTAGAGGACCGCGACCGCGAGCGGGCCGGCAGCACAGGCGGCGACCGTCACCGAGGCTGGGATCCGCAGCCGCCGCCGCAGCAGCGGTACTGCCACCGCGGCGCCGACCGTAGCCACGGCGCCGGCACGTACGACCAGCCGGAGCGGGCTGGATGGCCGGGAGCGCCGCTTCATAGGGTCGGCGAGTATAGGTAGGGCGGCGGGGACTGGCACGGGGAGCGAGGCGGGCACGGGCACGCCGCCGCGCCGCCCGGCGTGGTTAGAATGGCCGCGCTTTGGCGCCCCACTCCCCTGGCACGGACCAGATCGACACTCTGCTTTGGATCGGCTTCATCGCCGCGGCGATTGTTGTGGTCGCGATCAACGTCGCCCTCTTCCGGGTCGTGCGCCAATACCGCTCCGAGCGCGGCGCCGAGCCCCGGCAGTTGACCAGCGGCCGTCGCATCCAGTTCCGGGTCGCGGGCGCCCTCACGGCCTTCGCCGCCGTCGTCTTCATCCTCGGCATCGTCTTTACCGACAAGGCGCGCGAGCAGCCCAGTACCGGCGCTGCTGGCCTCGCCGCCGCCAAGGAAGAGCCGCTGGAAATCAAGGCGACCGGCCAGCAATGGCTGTGGCGCTACGAATACCCCAATGGCGCCTTCTCCTACTACAAGCTGGTCGTCCCGGTCGACACCGCCGTCGAACTGGACTTGGTCTCCACCGACGTCGTCCATACCTGGAACGTGCCAGACCTGGCCGGCAAGCACGACGCCGTGCCCGGCAAGACCAACCACGTCGTCTTCCGCGCTGATGATGAAGGCGAATTCGACGGCGAAGCCGCCACCCTCTCGGGCCAGGCCTACGCCGCGATGCGGACCGAGGTCGACGTGGTCTCGGCGCAGGCCTACAAGGAATTCCTTGAGCAGCAGAAAGGCGACATCGAAGCGGCTCAGAAAAGGGTCGTCGGCCTGATCGAAAACGGAGAAGTCCCATGAGCGAGACCCCCCGCCCAGAGCTGGTCGTCGAGGGGTTCCCCGGCCGCCCGCGGCCGCGCTGGATCGAGCTGACCACCAGCGCCGACCACAAGGAGCTCGGCCGCATCCTCATCACCGCCGCCTTCGGCTTCCTCTTCCTCGCTGCCGTCGAGCTGTTCCTGATGCGGCTGCAGCTGGCGATCCCGGAGAACAGCTTCATGTCGCCGGTCGGCTTCAACCGGATGCTTTCCACCTACGGGGCCACCGCCGTGTTCTTCTTCGCGATTCCACTCGTATTCGGGCTTTTCTATTACGTGGCGCCGCTTCAGATCGGCGCCCGCGGGACCGCCCTCCCCCGCCTCGGCCAGCTTGGCGTCGCCCTCTTCGGTGCCGGCACCGTGCTCTTCTACTCGGGCTTCATGTTCACCCCCTCGGAGGCCGGCGTGAACCCGCTGGCGCCGCTGACCGAGCTCGCCTTCCTCTCCAACAACGGCGTCGATGCCTGGGCCGCCGCCACCGGCCTGGCGACGCTCGGTTTCGTCTTCCTCGCGATTGACCTGCTGACCACGCTGCGGCGACTACGCGCCCCGGGCATGGCCTGGCGGCGGGTGCCGATCTTCGCTTGGGCGGCCACCGTCGGCTCCTGGCTGATGCTGGTGATCGGGCCGGTTCTGCTTGCCGCCCTGACGATGCTGATGATCGACCGCAACTACGACGGCATCTTCTTCGCCGACGGCTCTGGCGGGGCGCCGCTGCTCTGGCAGCACCTCAGCTGGATCTTCTTCACCGGCGCCTACATGCTGGTGCTGATCTTCGCCCTCGGCGCAATCGCCGAAATCTTCTCCACCTTCTCCGGCAAACCGCTCTTCAACCGGCCCGCGGTGATGGTCTCGCTGGCCGCGATCGCCGTGATCGGCACCCTCGCCTGGATGCAGAACATGATGACCGCGCCGATTGGCATCGGCTGGATGTACTTCGCGATGCTGATGTCGCTGGCCCTGCTGATCCCCTTTGGTCTAATCCTCTTCAACCTGATCTCGACCCTGGCCGGCGGGGTCCTGCGGATGCGGGCGCCGCTGCTGTTCGCGATCGGCGCCGTCTCGATGATCTCGATCGGCCTCGCGGCTGAGCTCGAGCAGTCGCTGGTCGCCGCCGCCTGGCAGATCAAGAACACCACCGACGCGACGGCCGCAACCCACTTCGCCCTCGTCGGTGGCGCCGTCTTCGGCGGCTTCGCGGCCCTCTACTACTGGTTCCCGAAGATGACCGGCCGGACGATGGGCGAGTACATGGCCCGCCTCTCCTTCTGGACGATGGTGGTCGGCACCCTCGTTGCCTTCGTGCCCCTCTTCTTCGCTGGCGCCGAGCAGGGCCAGGTGATCGATGCCTACAAGTTCTTCGCCGGCAAAGGGCTCGACGCCTACAACCTGATCGCCTCGATCGGCACGCTGATCCTCTTCGTCGGGATCGTCCTCACCCTCGTCAACGCGATCCAGAGCCGCGTCAACGGCGCCGAGGCGGGTCACGACCCATGGGGAGGCGACACGCTCGAGTGGTTCACCCTCTCGCCGCCGGAGCCGCACAACTTCGACGTCCTGCCGGACGTCCGCAGCCCCCGGCCGATGCGCGACATCCGCGAGGCGATCGCCAACCGCACCGCCCGCGACGAGCAGCCGGCCCGCGAGCAGCAGCCTGTAGCCTGAGCCGCGCATGAGCGGTGCCCAGACTGCGACGATCGCGCCCGTCGAGGCGCCCTCTGTTCTGCGCGACTACCTGACGCTGACCAAGCTGAAGGTCCAGTCGCTGCTGCTGTTCACGACGGTGACGACGATGTACGTGGCCGGCGATCCTTCCCTCGGCCTGATCCTCCTCACCTGCCTGGGCGGCGCCCTTTCGGCCGGGGGCGCCGGCGCGATTAACCACGCGATCGACCGCGACATCGACCGCACGATGGCCCGCACCGCCAACCGCCCGGTCGCGGCCGGGCGCGTCTCCCCCGGCGCCGCGATCGCCTTCGGCGCCGCGCTGGAGTGCGCTTCCTTCCTGCTGCTGTCGACCACCGTCAACCCGCTGGCGGCGACCCTCTCGCTTTGGGGTTTCGTCGGCTACGTCTTCGTCTACACGCTCTGGCTGAAGCGGACGACGCCGCAGAACATCGTCATCGGCGGCGCCGCCGGGGCGATGCCGCCGTTGGTCGCCTGGGCGGCCGTTACCGGCGGCCTCGATGGCATGGCCTTCTTCCTCTTCGCGATCGTCTTCTTCTGGACCCCGCCGCACTTCTGGGCGCTCTCGCTGCTGATGAAGGACGAGTACGCCAAGGCCGGGATCCCAATGCTGCCGGTCGTCCGCGGCGAGGACGAGACGCGCCGCCAGATTCTCCTCTACACCGTGCTCCTCTACGCAGTCACGCAGCTGCCTTTCTGCGCCGGCGGCCTCGGCATCGCCTACCTGGTGCCCTCGATGCTGCTCGGCGCCGCCTTCATCTACTGCTCGGTGCGGCTGCTGCGCAGCGCCGACCGCCGCTGGGCCCTGCGCACCTACCTCTTCTCGCTCGCCTACCTCGCCCTGCTGTTCCTGGCGATGGCGATCGACGCGCAGCTGTAGCCCCGCCTGATAGAAATCCGGGCGTGGATCGCGAGACCGCTCGCAAGAACATGACCGCCGGCCTCGTCGCCGCCGGCCTCGCGACGGGCATCTTCGCCCTCACCTTCGTCGCCGCCCTCTTCTACATCGCCCAGGGCTGATGAGCGAGCACCGCCAGATCCCCGAGCCCGGCGAGTTGGTCTACACGGCAAAGTCCTCTTGGGCGCCGGGCTTCCTGGCCCTCGGCATCCTCGGCATGGTCGCCGGCATCTACGCCGCCGGCTTCATCTTCCCGCCGATCGTCTACGCCGTCGTCGGCGCCGTGATCGCGATCGGCGCCCTCCGCAGCATGATCCGCGGCGCGATCCGCAGCTACTTCTCGCTGCCCCGCAAGCAGCACATACGCGGTGCGGCGTTGCCCGTCGAGACCATCTCGGCCCCGCCGCGCTCCTAGCGCCCTCCGCTTCCACGGAGCCTCCCTGCGCGGCTCAGGCCGGCCTCAGCCCCGCAGGGCTTCCATTTCGGAAGTTGCTCCCTCTGACGTCCAGCAGCGGACGATGTCGCGCATTGAGAGGATTCCGACCGCGTCGCCAGCCTCGAAGACGACCAGGTGGCGGACGCCGCGGCGGGACATCTCGGCGGCGGCGTGCTCGAGGCTCCAGGTCGGCTCGGCGGTAATCACGCCCTCGCTCATGTGCTCGCCAACCCGCTCCTCGTCGGGGCTCTCGCCGCGGGCGACAGAGAACAACAGGTCGCGCTCGGTGACGATGCTCGGCGTCGGCAGGTCGGCGTCGACGACGAGGGCGGCGCCGGTCCCCTTCTCGACCATCATTCGTGCCGCCTCGCGCAGCGTGTGCGTGGGTCCGACGCTGACGGACACCGCGGACATCCCATCCTTGACCTGCATGCGTCCTCCTTCTCTCGCCGGCAGAGATAGTGCCGATCGCTGCAAGAGTACCCGATGATCGACGCCTGACACGACGCTTTCAAGGGGCCGCGACATATAGACTCCCGGCCGCCGTCAGCCGTATGTCGAACCGCTCGCAGACCATCCGCCCCTTGCTCGCCCTTGCCGCCCTGGCGCTTGTCGTCGTGGCCGCGAGCGGATGCGGTACCGCCACTCAGGACGCCACCCGCGGTCGCATCCTCTTCAAAGAAAAGTGCGGGGTCTGCCACACCATGGCCCAAGCCGGTACCACCGCCCAGGTCGGTCCCAACCTCGACGACGCCTTCAGCGCCGCCCGCGCCGTCGGCGAGAACAGCGACACGATTGAAGGAATTGTCAAGGCTCAAGTCGAGTTCCCGCGTCCGAGCAACGCCGACCCGGCGGTCTCGATGCCGGCCGACGTCGTCACTGGCCAAGACCTCGACGACGTCGCCGCCTATGTTGGCCAGTACGCCGGTGTGCCCGGTGCGGCGCCGCCCAAGGTGCCCGGTGGCCCCGGCGCCCAGGTCTTCGCCAACAATGGCTGCGGCACCTGTCACACGCTCGCCGCCGCCGGCTCCGGCGGCGTTACCGGTCCGGACCTCGACGAAGTCCTCCCCGGCCAGTCCGCCGCGGAAATCCACGAGGACATCGTCGACCCCAACAAAGAAATCGCCAAGGGCTACCCGGCCAACGTGATGCCCTCCAACTTCGAACAGACGATCCCGTCCAAAGAACTCGAACAGCTGGTCGAATACCTGGTCGAAAACACCTCGGGCGGCAAGGGCGGCTCGAAGTCCAAGGGCGGCTGAGCCCCGGCGGCCGCGGGGCCGCTGCCATCATCTGCTGACGATGCGGGAACGCCTCCGAGACCGCCTCGAGATCTCCCCCGAACGCTACGCGCAGGTGACCGCAGTGGCGCTCGGCGCCCTTGCCCTGATCGTGCTGACTGGTGCCGGGGTCCGCCTCACCGGCTCCGGCCTCGGCTGCCCGGACTGGCCGAAATGCTACGGCGGGGCGACGCCGCCGCTCGAATCGCACGCGGTGATCGAGTACACGAATCGGCTGCTGACCGGGTTCGTCGGCTTCGCGGTGATCGCCGCCGCCATCCTCGCCTTCTTCCGCCGTCCCTACCGCTGGCACCTCGCGATGTTCGGCGCCCTGCTGCCGCTCGGCGTGATCGGCCAGGCGATCCTCGGTGCGCTCGTCGTCAAGTACCACCTGGCGCCGGGCCTGGTGATGTCCCACTTCATCCTCTCGATGATGCTGCTCGACGCATCCTTCGCGCTCGCCTGGTGCTCACGCTACGAACCGTGGCAGCGGCGGCGCTCGCATGACCGGCTCGGGGTCTGGGCGGTGCGGGCGCTGATCCCGCTCGGACAGCTGACGATCCTCGCCGGCACGATCGCCACCGCCTCGGGCCCCCACGCCGGCGCCCACGGCACCGAGCTCGTCCACCGCTTCAGCTTCGAGGGCGTGAAAACGCTGGAATGGGTGGTCCAGCGCCACGCCGTGATCGCCACGGTCTACGGCCTGGCGGCGATCGGTGTCTGGTTCCTCCTGCGACGTCCTGGAGGCGACCGGAGAGCGCTGAGGCCCCTAACCCTGGTTTTGGGCCTGCTGGCCCTACAGGGCGTTATAGGCGGCTTCCAGTGGTACCTCGAACTTCCCGGCGAGATCGTCTGGGTCCACGTCGCCGTCGCCACCTGCAACTGGCTGGCAATGCTGTGGACCGTCGCTGCGGCCGGTCGCCTGGAGCCACGCGGTACCGCCGCCGAGGAGGCGCCGCGCGAGGACGAGCACGGCGCCCCCAGGGCCGCCGCGGGCGCGCTCTGAGGCGTGCTGCCCTTCTGGCTCTCGATCGGCGTCCTCAGCCTCGTCCAGG
>Ga0105242_10000429_pt1 | contig 33524 bp, 32 predicted proteins | sample KBSM24metaG_FD_81521 | JGI IMG/M metagenome (GOLD analysis project Ga0105242, IMG submission 81521) | Miscanthus rhizosphere microbial communities from Kellogg Biological Station, Michigan, USA - KBS M2-4 metaG | ecosystem: Host-associated > Plants > Roots > Rhizosphere > Soil | place...
GACATCCGCGCCGTCTATGACAATTACGGCATCAAGACGGAAATCCTGGCGGCTTCGATCCGCAGTGTCAGCCATGTGCGCGAGTCGCTGCTGGCCGGCGCCGATGTCGGCACCATGCCGACGGATATTTTCAAGAAGCTGCTGAGCCATCCTTTGACCGACAAGGGCCTGGCCGCTTTCGTCGCCGACGCCAAGAAGGCGAATGTCACCATTAAGGGCTAGTGTGGGAGAACGGGAAAATCCGGCCGACTCGCTGCGCAAGAACTGGCTGGCGGCGCTGGCGCATGAACGCCGCGCCTCGCCGCACACCTTGCGCGCCTATGGCGATGACGTGGCGCGTTTCCTGGGCTTTCAAATAGGGCATACCGGCGGCGCGCTGAACGAAAAGGCGCTGGCCAGGCTGACACCCGCCGACATGCGCGCCTTTATCACCTTTCGCCGCCAGGAAGGTCTGGGGCCGGGCGGGGTGCAGCGGGCGTTGGCGGCGGTGCGCAGCTTCTACAAATTCCTCGCCAAGGAAGGCATTCTGGAAAATGCCGCCGCGCGTTCTATCCGCACGCCGCGGGTGCGGCGCGGCCTGCCGCGTCCTTTGTCGGTCGAAGATGCGGGACGCGCGATTGCCGAAGCGGGCGAGCATGATGTGGAATGGCTGGGCGCACGCGATGCGGCGCTGCTGACGCTCCTTTATGGCGCGGGCCTGCGTATTTCCGAAGCGCTGGGCCTGAAGCGCGGCGACGTGCCCTTGGGCGAGACCCTCACCGTGATCGGCAAAGGCCGCAAGGAGCGCAGCGTGCCGGTGTTGCCGCTGGTGGCGGTGGCGCTCAGCGATTATGCCGGCAAAATTCCTTTCACCGGCGCGCCGTCGTCGCCGCTGTTTTTATCGCGGCGCGGCCGGGCGATGAGCCCGCGCGAGGCGCAGGGCCTGATGCAGCGCTTGCGCGGGCGGCTGGGCCTGCCGGAAAAAGCCACGCCGCATGCCCTGCGCCATTCCTTTGCAACGCACATCTTGCAGGGCGGCGGCGATTTGCGCAGCGTGCAGGAATTGCTGGGCCATGCCTCGCTTTCCACCACCCAGGTTTACACCGCCATGGATACGCGCCAGTTGCTGGAAACCTACGCGCGGGCCCATCCGCGGGCCAAAGGCTGACTGATTTTTTATCACGTTAGGTATGATGCAAGGCCGCACTATCCAGCATTTGCCGCGCACATTATCCTGCAAAAAATCCAGGATGTTGGTATGCGGAGTGCATTTCGATCTGCTGTGGCGCTTTGCCTAGGTACCTGCGCGCTGTCGCTGCCCGTTACTGCGCAGGTGATAAATTATCCTAACCTGACCAATAGTGCTTCCACGATCATTCTGACCAACAATACCACACAGCTGCAAGTTCTGGGTGGATCGGCAATACAATCCGGAACGATCTCTGAAAGTGGTGGTTCTTGGAGGTTGGAAAAAATCGGCTTTGGAATACTGACGCTTTCCGGCACCAACAGTTATTCCGGCGGCATGGTCATATCAGATGGTAGACTTGTTATCGGCGGTGACAGTGCGCTAGGCACATCAAGCGGTCGTATAACTCTTTCGTGCGTCAGTTCCAACGCCTGCGGAAGCATTCAATTCAATGGAAACTTCACAACGTCTCGTAGCATAACGGCCCCCGGTCTGGGGGCAATTGGGGTCACTTCAGGCAACACAGTCACGCTTGCTGGCGTTATTGATGGGTCGGGAAATCTTAGTTTTTCTGGTCCCGGTACATTGGTGCTTTCCGGAAATAATAGTTTTGCCGGAGGAACGGTGATCGCCAGTGGTGGCACCCTGGTGATTTCCAGTGACGCGAATCTGGGGGCAACCAACACGGGTGTACGATTTGAACAGAGTTTTCGCCCGACTCTGAAATTTCTCAACGATCTTTCTAGCAGCCGTCAGTTTGAGATTGCTTACAATGGCGAGGCAGTCTTTGACACCAACGGACATAATGTAAGTCTGGCGATGCCTATATCAACTCAGCAGGGGTTTCTAATTAAAGCCGGCAGTGGCACGCTGGCGATAGCAGGCACAGAAAACATCGTCTCTACAGAGATAAATGCGGGAGCGCTGATATTGGGTTCTCCCGGTAAAGCAGCGCAGATGCTGGGGAAAGTCGTCGTCGATCCTGGGGCTAGCTTCACCGCAAATGGCGTCCTGGGCGTCGCCTCTTTCAATGCCGGTAGCATAGGCACTTTCCCCTACAGTGGAATTGATAACAGCGGTACCGTGTCCGCACTTGGACCGACCAGCAAGCTGCAAATTGCGGGTGATTATTTCCAGCGTGCATCGGGAGCGCTCGTTGTTCCTGTCACGCCGAGCGCTGCCGGCCTGATCAGCTTCAGCGGTACCGCAAGTATCGACGGCATGGCAATCGTCAATGTTGCTCTTGGTCCCTATTCCTTCGGTCAGCGGTTCACGATTCTCAGCGCCGCTGGTGGCGTTAGCGGCACGTTCGCGTCTCTAACCGGCGTACCGGCCAGGCTCAAAGGCCAGCTCAGTTATGACGCCAACAACGCCTATCTGACACTTTCTCCCAACGCGCTAGCGCCTTTCCTTTCCAACGCAACGGACAATCAGCAAAAGCTTGCCGCCGCGATCGATGCGTCGATCGCCGCGGGCAATGTACCCACCGGCGGATTTGTCATGCTCTACAGCCTATCCGGCCCCGCATTGAACAGCGCACTGGACCAGATATCCGGTCAGGTCGGCCCGAACACCATCAATGCGGTGGGCCAAGGCACGCTTTCCTTTCTGACCATGACCGCGCAAGGCGGCAGCAATAGCGGCGATTTCGCGCCGGGCAGCGCCTATGGCGGCGCGGACGCACCCCATCGCGCCCAGTTGGGTGCGGGCCAGACACGGGTGTGGGCATCCGCCTATGGCGGGCATGTCGGTCTGTCGGCGGACGCCGCCAGCGGCGCCGCTTCGTTGTCTTCCAGCAATGTCGGGCTGATCGGCGGCGCCGATATGGCATGGGACGATGGCTGGCTTGCCGGCGTCACCGCCGGACTGGGGCGGCAGAGCTTTTCCTCCGGCAACGGCACCGGCAACAGCGACGACATCATGATCGGCGTCTATGCCCGCAAGGATGCCGGCCCGCTCTATGTCACCGCCGCCTTTGGCTATGGCGCGCATCATATCGAAACACTACGGGTGATCACCGTCTCGGGCACCGATGTGCTGCAAGGCAAACAGAATGCCGACGATTATGGCGGCCGCGTGGAAGCCGGATGGCGCATGGCGCTGGACGACAAATTCACGCTCACGCCCTACCTTGCCGTCGCGGCTGAAAGTTTTGAGACACCGGCTTATGCCGAAAGCGTTTTGTCCGGCGCGTCCACTTTTGCCTTGTCGTTCGCGGCGCATTCCAGCGCCCTGGGCCGCACCGAGCTGGGCGGCGCCGTGTCGCGTAATTATGAAACGGAAAATGGCGTGCTGACGGCCGGCCTGCGCGGCGCCTGGGCGCACGGGCTGGACGATCTTCCCTTCACCCAGGCCAGCTTCCAGACTCTGCCCGGCACAAGCTTTCTGGTCACGGGCGTGCGCCCTGCCAGCGACACTGCCCTGCTCGGCGCTGACATCCAGATCCAAAACCGTTCCGGCTTGTTTTTTGGCTTTAGGGGCGAAACCCAGCTGGGCGTCGGCACCACGCTTGTCGAAGGCATGGGCAATCTGGGTTGGCGCTGGTAACCGCCCGGCGTTGCGCCTGTCCCAGGCGCAAGCTAGGTTTGGCGCAGAACAAGGCTGAAACAGCCCAAAATCACTAGGGGAAATCCATGATCAAGACGCTTTCCGTCGCCTTTATCGCTTTGCTGGCTGCAGCGCCTGCGCTCGCTGCCGAACCCGATGGCCTGACCCTGCCAAAGGGCTTTCACGCCAGTGTGGTTGCGGAAAATCTGGGCCCGATCCGGCACATGGCGCTGCGCGGTCACGACATCTATGTCTCGACCCGCCACGGCAACACCGCGCCGTCGGTCGGCATTGTGGCGCTGCGCCTGGGGCCGGACCATAAGCCGATGCAGACCGATCATATCGCCGGCATCGATCAAGGCACCGGCATCAAGGTCTATAAGGGTTATCTCTATGCCGCCAATGGCCCCGGCATTGTGCGCATCGCGCTGGACGACATGCTGGTGCCCAAATCCGCGCCCGAGACGATTGTCGAGGGCCTGGCCCCGACCAATCATCCCTTCGCCTTTGACGGCAAGGGCAACCTGTATGTCTCTATCGATGGCGGCGGCGGCACGGGCAATTGCCCCGATCCCAATGCTCCCAAGGATGGCAAGCCGGTCGGCCTCAAGCCCTGTCCGCTGCTGGAGACGCGCGGCGGCGTGTGGCGTTTTGACGACAGCAAGCCGGGCCAGAAGCTGGCCGATGGCGAGCATTTCGCCACCGGCATCCGCAACCAGAGCGCGATGGATTGGCGCGACGGCGACGCGCTGTATGGCGCCTGGCATGGCCGCGACGGCACCAACAAGGGCTGGCCGGAGCTGGTGACGCCGCAGCAGGACGACGCCATCGCCGATGAGATGTTCCGCATCACCAAGGGCACCGATATGGGCTGGCCCTATACCTATTGGGATGGGGTGCGGAAGATCCGCCTGCAGGGGCCGGAATATGGCGGCGACGGCAAGACGGTGGTGACCGACAAGAAATACGCCAAGCCGGTGGCGGCGTTCGCGCCGCTGCGCCCGGCGGTGCTGGACCTGGCTTTCTATAACGGCAGCCAGTTCCCCAAGAGCTATCGCGGCGGCGGCTTCCTGGCCATGCATGGCGGCGGCGCCGATGGCGGCACCGTGGCGGGCGGTCATGGCGGCTATAATGTGATGTTCGTGCCTTTTGCCGGCGGCAAGGCGGGCAAGCCGGTGGTGTTCGCCGACGGCTTTGCCGGGCCCACGCCCGACGCCAAACAGGTCAAGACCGCGGCCTATCGCCCGGTGGGCGTGGCGGTCGGGCCGGACGGCGCGCTCTATGTCGCGGACTCCAACAAGGGCAAGATCTGGCGGATTTCCTACGGCGAAAGCGGGAATTAAGGCTTTTCGGGCCCGCTTTGGCATGGCCCCAGTTTGGCGTTGAATAAGGGGGGCGGGATCTGTAGTTTCCCGCTCCTTCGCCGACCCCTTGTTGGCAGGCCGCCTTAGCTCAGCCGGTAGAGCACGTCATTCGTAATGACGGGGTCGCGTGTTCGAGTCACGCAGGCGGCACCATCTGCAAACCGCGCTTCGCCGCGGTTTTTTTAATTCTGCAGCTTTTGTCTAAGCCGGTCGGCCCCCCCAAAGGACCTTGGGATGGGTGCGGTTACACGCGGGTTCCAAGCCCGGAATGCCACTTGACCGGCAATAGCAGGCCACCAATCCGCGTGTTTTTCATGAGCTTTAAGGGCGCGATTCTCTGGATGTGTCATCGAACGTGGCAGGTTTTGGGCCCCCAAAATTCTCACAACCCATCGTAGGAAGAATTTTTTTAACCATGTGATCTCGATGATTTCATTGTGAAATCAGCATATTAGTTCCATATGTCTTATACACAAACCTCCAAATAATAGAGTTTGCCATCTTGACCTACCGGGTTTCCGCTCGTAGTAGAGGGCTAGAAACCAAGACGGGCGGGCCCCATGAGCACTAAAATTCTGGTCGATGGCGAAGGCCTGGCCGAAGTCGAAGTAGTCGAAGTTCCCTTGGGCGGGAGCCTTAAAGACGTTGTGGTGCGCATTGCCGAAAAGGCCGGCGCCAACCACGAGGAGTTCGCGATTTTCATCGAGGACGAAGGCGAGCCGCTGGACGTCACCATCTTGGTCCATGAGCACGCTCATCAACGGAAGGTGCATCACGTGCATCGCTGCAAGGAGATCAAGGTGACCGTCAATTACCAGGCGGTTCCGGAACACCATCGCTTCCCGCCGGCCACGCGAATTGAGAAAGTTCTTCACTGGGCGGTCAAGAAATTTAAAATTGATCCAACTATCGCCCCCGAAATGGCCCTTGCGCTTACCGGCACTGTCAACGAACTACCTGGCGGCGCGCATATCGGCCGCTACGCCAAGCACGATCACTGCTCGGTCGAGCTCGACCTCATTCGTGGCGACATCCACCAAGGTCGCAACTAAGGATGGAGGACTTGGAGCGAACGGCGGTTGAAGCCGATCTCCGATCGGCGGAATTCCTGGCAGGGGTAGCGCGAGGTTGGTGGCGTCTCATCCTTTACGAACACCCGATCCTGGTGTTTGCAGTCAAAGCCACCGAACCTGACTTCACCATTACCGAATATTTTTTCCGATATGAAGTTGATCAATTCCCAACCGTGGCGCCGAAGGCGCGCATTTGGGATCACGCAAACAACTGCCCCCTCGCCATTGCAAAACGCCCTCAGGGTAATCCTCGAGTGGAAAAAGCTTTCCAAAACTGGGGAGACGACTCTGTTTACAGAGCATGGGAAAGAGCCGCACTCGCACATAGCAATTGGGCAACCGTTCATCCTCACGCAGCATGGAAACCGTCCATGACGTTGACTAACACTTTGGAGGATCTCTATGCGCTTCTTGATGGCAATGCTCGCAAAGCTCCGGCTTTGGAATCCGCCGCGACTTGTGGTTGACAAACAAGATTGGCTTGCGGGAGTCGATATTCTGCGTCGACGCGCTGCTGGGATACGAGAAAGTGGAGCCTTTCTTTTAGGAAGGCAAGATAGCGAAACCGCGTCCATCGAAAAGTTTGTCTTCTACGATGATCTTGACCCAGGTTGTCTTCTATACGGCGCCATCCAATTTGACGGGCGTAAGCTCGGCCTCTTGTGGAACATTTGTCGCGAACTCGGCCTAAAGGTGGTCGCAGATATTCACGTGCATCCAGGTGGGTTCATGCAGAGCTCCATTGACCGAGAAAATCCAATGATTCCGAATACTGGCCATTTAGCCCTTATTTTGCCGGACTATGCGCTCAAGGGTGTTTTTCCGGGCGAAATTGGCATCTACGAGTATTGTGGCCGCAAAATCTGGCGCGACCACTCGGCCCGCGGAAAAGCGATGATGAGGGTGAAATGATCGGTTCTGATCAGATTGCTCGCCAAGCGAAGCTTTTCGTCGACAGTGGGCGAGATACTCAAGACGAAGCGATAGAAAGACTAAGGGGGCTGCAGGTTACTATCTCCATCGGCGACGACGCGTGTCACACCAGCGCCGGTCAAGCGGCATTTCTTACCGCCGTTGCAACAGCAGTTCGCTGCTTCGCGGGTGGCGTCTTCGTGAAAGGTAACCTCGAGGCAGCAATTCTTACGCCCCTAGCGCAGAGTCAACAAAGCTTGGCTCTTGCGGCGACAGAGCTCGGGGCCAGTTTGGATGCCGCAAGGGGCAGTTGTTGCGAGGTACTCATCGGCAACGCTCAAGCGCTCGAACATTGGTCAATTCGCGCTGTATGGAGCGGCTGGCAAGCTACATGCCAGCCGGGCGCCGATTCAATATCCGATCCAATTGGCGAAAACCCGCTAGCCGCCGTGGCGGCAGCCGCTCTCGCAGTTGGGAATGCTTTCCACTACGCGACGGGGAGCGTGCGGGCAGGTTACTGTCGCGAAGTGCTGTCTCTTTGGTCGCCAGATCAACCGGTAGACCGCGGACCAAGCCTCAAACACTTTCCAGACAAGGTGTGGCTATTCGGCCTAGGCAACCTGGGCCAAGCGTTTGCATGGGCGCTATCTAGCATTGAATGTAACAAAGACGCTGGTGTCCAGGTGCATCTCCAGGACTTTGATCGGATCAAGGAAGAAAACTGGGGAACTTCAATTCTTGCGCCTACACGAGATTACGGAGAGTTGAAAACAGCGCTAGCTGAACGCTGGCTCAAAGGCCGGGATTTTTCTATTTATCGGGTCGACCGTGCAATTGACGAACGCTTCCGTGTCCATCCACAAGAGCCGGCGCTTGCACTTGCTGGCTTGGATGACCTCGATCCGAGGCGCTGGCTCGGCGCTGCTGGCTTCATCAACATTATTGACGTTGGGCTGGGCGCTACCCACACCGACTACACAAAGATTAGGGTCAACGTCTTTGACAGAGAATATGGGCCACTTGTTCATTTTGCAGGGGCGAAGCGCACTCAGCCTGATCTCAAGGATAAAGCCCCTCTGAAGGGGTATCGGGAGATCGAAATTCGAAAAGGCCGATGCGGCATTGAGCAGTATGCCGGATTTAGCATTGCCTATACCTTCGTCAGCGCGGTCGCGGCGTGCCTAGCATTGGCGCAGGCTGTACGAATTTGTACGGGCGAGGCGCCATATGCCTCAATTGGGGTCGATACCGCCGACCTCAGGAACGTAAAGGCGCAGATCGGCAAGAGGCCATTGCGTCCTCAGATTGGAAATGTGCGCCTATAACGATTGCTGTGGGTAATGTTTGCCAAATTGACATTCCGGCGGGAATGTCAGTATGATTCGGCTGTGCAGCTAAAACCTACACCAAGCCATCCAGAGCAGATCTATCAGCAAGTCGGGCGTATACTCAGAGCTCGTCGTGAGCAACTGCAATTGACACAAAACGAAGTCGCCGAAGCTGTCGGCCTCTCCCGAACATCCGTGACTAACATCGAGTCAGGCAGGCAAGCGTTGCTTCTGCATCAGCTTCAACGCTTTGCACTAATTCTACGTTTAGATCCACGAGACGTTCTCAGCCAGACTTATGGAATGCCAGTAGCATCCGATCGGCAGCGCGATCTGCCTCGAGAAGTTTCAGATATGGTCGCTAAAATTCTGTCCAAGGTCTGAAAAATGTCGTTAGTACGACCACGGTATTCGCTAATTGAGCGGCTCGTTGTTGAGTTGCTTAAGCAAAATCATATTACGGAGCCTGAAGTTCCAATTGAGAAAATTGCAGAGCGAGGCGGTATCAACATCGTATTCGATGATTTGGCCGACATTTCCGGCATGGTTGTCCGTAAAGACAACGCCGTAACAATTGCGGTGAACAATACTCAAAACAAAAGACGTCAGCGGTTCACACTAGCCCATGAACTTGGGCACTCCTTGTTGCATGAAGGTACACCGGTTCGATTTGATCGAGACTTTCGGGTCAATCTTAGATCGGATCGATCATCGCTAGCGGTCGATCCAGAAGAAATTGAAGCGAATTTTTTCGCCGCCAATCTTCTCATGCCCCGAGAAATGCTTATTCGAGACCTAGGCGGCAACTATATCGACCTAGACGACGCACGCGCGACTCGATCATGGGCGCGTCGCTATGGCGTAAGTATGCAAGCAATGAATTTGCGGTTAGTAAAATTGTTTGGTCACGACTTGCTGGCCTAACGCGCGTTCCTATACAGCCCCGGTCGGCTTACAGCGCGAAAATTGAACGGCCCAACCAAAAAAGCAATTAAGCGCTCTGCTGATCCGGACGTGTGGGTTTCGGCCACGTGTCCAATCTTGCAGCTTCTGGGAGCTCTAGAGCCGGCATGATATCGTGGTCCAAACTTGGGTCTGATCGCAACAACGCGAGCCGGCGAAGAATTCGATTACGATCCACCTCAATCGCTAGATCGAGCTGCCGCGGATAGACATAACGCGCAAACGGCTTCGGATCCAGTCCCAGTTTCCCATCGCGAGCCAACGCCAGAACGCGAAAATGCGCAGTAGCCCTGGCGAGATGTTCAGCAAGCCGGGAATCAATTCCGCCACTATTTTCTTCTATAAACTCTTTCAACTCGGACCCGTTTTTGCACACCTCATCGACAAGCGTGCGTTCTCCCACCGAAAGACTGTCCAACCACTTGGGGTCAAACAGCTTAGTAAGCATGCGGTAGTTGGGATCGTTGAAACGGTTTCGCAAGTCCTGAGCCATGTTGTTGTTTGCTTCTGACCTAATGAGGTAGGGAGTGTGGAACGTGCGCAGCAATGTCTCCAGCTGCTCCATTTCCTTTTGGTTTGCGGCACGCCAGCGTTCGGCTTTGGCATTCCTAATCGTGACCACAAGAGCGCCAATCCCGACTGCGGCCGTCAGTATTGGAGAAACGAGGAGGGCAATGTCCTTCCAATTCGTACCGCCGCCTGCCTGCGTTGTAACAACTATATGAGTGTCAGCCGTTGCAGACGCCACTGCTCCAGTAACTATGGCAATGCCAACTACTACTCTTTCGCAGACGGTTTCAATCAGACGCCGCATACGCCCTCGCACTCATCGCCGAAGGGGGTCGGCTCCGGTCGTCGCCCTTTATGATCTAACTCAACTTCTGCCAATGAAGTTCGACTTCGGTGAACATACAGGCTGCCGTGGAACCTACTTACTTGGGCGGGTTCTCGAAGCCAGCGATCCATTGAAATGGCTTTCATCCAAGATGTTGGATCGCCACTTTTCATTTCAGCCCATTGCCCGTTGCCTTTAAAAGGGCAAAATACACAGGAAGATTTTGCTGGAATAGAATAACCGTGAGATTGAAGCCACCCCTCACAATCACTTCGCCGCATTCCTAATTCGATCAGCGGATGGCGATTCACGATAAATTGGATGGTACTTGGCTTGACCCTTAAAATCTCGTCCGTGCTTATTCCTATCCAAGCTTCGACGGTTCCAGGCGCTATATAACTTTTCGCGCTTTTACCCAGCAGTCGTCGAGTTTCCCTACGAATGGGCCTTAATTTCCAGTTGCGCGTGCACTGACGCATGCCTATTCCTCCAGCACCAACGTAAAAAGGAATACGCGCTGATTCGTCTCCGTCTTTGAGCGCCGTACTTAGAGCTTTGTCAGGTCGGGCAATATGAATAGGGAAGGGAAGTACACCGGCGGACATCAACCAGGTAAGATGAGCGTATGTTGCTTCAGGTTCATCTCCGGTATCTGCAAATATTGCAGCGTCGGGGCCTGGAGAAATCTCACCGTGGGCGGCCATGAGTGCCAGTGTTGTGGACTGCACTCCCGCACCGAGGCTGAGTATTCGCATCTTGGTAGGCATTGCTCTTTCTAGCATCGTCCCCCGGCTCCACAATGCACTATGCCTGACTAATAGTCAGAAGCGCTTTCGGGGTGCTTGCAGGCTTGTGAGTACGCTAACAGTCGGGTTGCTTGCGATGACGGGCGTTACCGAGATTTCTTAGGGAGTTGTGCAATGCGCACACCCTCCTCAGGTAAGAACTCAATGCCTGCCTTCCGAAGGGCCTTTTCGACGGCAAGGACAGTACTTACCCTGGGATCCCCCTCTTCGTTTTCCAACCGCCTAACTGCATTTAAGGACACAATCGCTGCGTCCGCCACTTGTTGCTGGGTCCAGTTAAGCAGCGCCCGGCCGGCGCGAATCTGTCGCGAGGTGATCATCGGAACACCATCGCCAAGCCCGCGAAAATCGCCATCTAATGGGCGCTAAACACCCTTATATGGGTTATATTGACCCGTATGTTGGTGAGTGGTTTCCTATGGCCCGAATTAGGGGGCCAGATGAAATTGAGCAGAACCAGTGTTTCACTCGGTTCCGGCGCCATTCTGGTAGCTGCAGTGTTGGTTTACCAGAGCATGCTGCCAAAGGAGATGGCGGTATCGGACCTCATCAAGCAAAAGGACATTCTAAATAGCAGGTGCAGGGACGGTCGCGCTGACACTGAGGCAGCTTTTGCTGCTACCCAGCGCATATGCGACCAGAGAGAAAAACTGATAACGAAATTGAAGAGCCAGGGTTGGTGTTACGGCACGGAGGAGCAGGCTCAATACGAAAAGCAGTGGCAGCCCTGCGAACAGAAAATAATTTCGAAACCGCAGCCTGTGGCGTCGGACGAAATTCAGTTCAATCAGAATGCGGCAAACAATAAAATAATGCTGTCAAATATGGGATCGGGCACAGCTGCGTGTTCCGCAGATCTAATGCGGGGTCTGTTGAGACAGGGAATTCGTAGCCGAAGCCAGCTTCTTCGCTCCGCGTCTGGAATATGTGGGCAAGGTATAAAAAGGTTCCTCATCATGCAGAAGGTGCCTCCTTCGGCTGCGGACAAATACGTCGAGGCTATACTCGTGGAAGTTCTCGATGACGTCTTACGATAGAGCCGGCCTCACTTGGAACGCTCGCTCCAATGCTGCTGCGGCATCAGCCCCCCCTCGAACAGCTTGAGTGTAGTGTCCTAACGTCACGTTCGGGTTGGAGTGACCCGCAATCTTCGCGACTAGACCCACTTCGATTCCCTGCATCTGCAGAGTGGAGATGTATGTGTGCCGGGCTGAATGCGGCGTGACGTAGGGAATGCCGGTCCGCTTGAAGAACTGCAGCCAGATACGCGCAAGGAAGTTGTGATATTCGAGCGCCCCTCCAGCGCCAAGCCGCGGCTTCGGCCAAGCCTGGTGGCGGCCCAGTCCAGGAAACACTCTGTAGAGCTTGCCTGCCAATCGCGGACACCGGACCCGCCATTCGAGCAGAGCCTGTCGCAGCAAAGCGCCCATGGGTATCTCTCGCGTCCCGGCCTCAGTTTTGGTGGCCTCCACCAACTGCCCCGTGCGGTCCTGGGTGCGAGTAATACGAATGAGGTTCTTCTCGAAATCGACCTCCGACCAGAGAAGTCCTAATTGCTCAGATGGGCGGGTACCGGCCAAAAACGGGAAGGCTACGTACATCCCGCGCTCTGGATCAGCCTGAGCAGCAACCAGCAGTCCGCCGACCTGAGTGGGATCAAGTATGGCCTTCTTGATTTTGACACGTCCTCTTCCGAGGAGGGTGGGCATTGTAGGAGGGCGGATATTGAAGTCCTCGGCGGCCAAGGCGAGGGCGGTTCTTAGAAACATCTTGGCCCGGTTGGCAGAATATGGGCCGACCTCAGCCCAGACCATCTGATGCCACATGCGGATATCCGAGGTTGTAAGGTCTGCAATTCTGAGGTGGCCGAGAGCCGATACTAACTCCACATTACGCGGCTTATCGGCCGCTAGAGTGTAAGCATATCTATCCAGGGAAGTACCCCGGACCACAGGCCCAATAATATTCGCCGCCGCTCGTCTGTAGGCTTCAAGGGTAACCGGGCGCACCTCCGACCGACGGTTCTCGATCCAGCGCTCAACAACCTGTCGGACGGTCAGGGAGGCGCGCTGGGGCGAGAGCCCGGCACCTGCCTGATAATCCGCCAGGAGGGCGTCCCGCCGCTCCTCTGCGTCTTTCCTGCGGGGGAAGAACAGCTGGTGCCGCTCCCGGGTCCGGGGATCCCGGTAAATGACCACCCAGCGCTCATGAACGACCACAGCGTTGTCTGTATTTCTACGGCGCCGGGTCCGGCGGGTTATGTTGATGCGGAGGGTCATAACCGGACCTCCCGCAGGATGGCCGCCATACAGACCGACGCCTCGGCCCGGGTATCGAAGAATGCCTCCCGGCGAACTCGGGTCGCCGGATCGAACCAGTCCACCACCCATGAGCTCGGGCCGCGACGACATAGCATAATATTAGTGTTCAACTTCTTCATTGGGACCCCACACTGTTTCATGACCAGGGCAGGGGAGCACTCGGAAAAACAGCGAACAATTCCTGAAATAAATTCCGGAATTGCGGCCCGTAACCGCATTGGAACCGCCGAACTGGAGTGGCCCGCTCTGCGGCGGTTCTGCGGCCTCCGGTCCCCTCCTACTGGATGACGGGGTCGTACTATTGGTGCTTCAGCGCGCTCACACCGATTTATAGCCCCGGTGCACCAGCGGGTGCACCGAGTTGAGCCAGTTATTTCAAGCCGGTCCGGTACCGAGAAACGGGCTCCGGCGTGCCGCCGCACCAACCGCACCAACTGCACCAAACAATAATGCGCTAGTTGAATGGCGGCATTGGCGCTCCGACTCCTAACTGGCTTAAGTATGAATGTGGTGATGCAACCCGTGCACCTAGTGTGGCGACAAACCATGCTACTGACCCGGGATGCCGTGGTATCGCCCTGCCTCTACCTCCCCAGGTGTTTCCCACTCAATTGGGTAGCCGAGGACTTTCTCAAAATGCGCGCGGCAGGTTTCGATGGAACCGAGTTCATAGCCCCATTCGCGCTTCCCATGAACCGTATGTTGAATACGGGCATTTTTGCTTCCTGGTCGAGGAGGCACCAGCACGGACAGGCGCATTCCGAACGCTTCCATCGAAGGAACGCGCGCGTTCTGCTTTTTACAAGCATCAACGAGACTTTTGTAAAGGTCGGCCGTGGTGATCCATTCGTCCCACTCCATGAGCTCCAATCGTCCTGTTTGAAGCACCTCAAAATACCAACGATCGATGGATCCAAGAGTCATTAGTTTTTGCTCAAGAAGCGCATCGGTCTTTGGTACACGCCGCACATTGAACTGCGAACAATCTCGCGTAAGTAAATGATGAAGAAATGCTTCACGGGCGCCTGACTGCCACTGATCCTCCAGCCACTGGAAGTAATTGTGATCTTCCTTGCGAGCTTGAGATACATTCAATACGAAGAAACGCCTTTCATCAGCAGAGGCAGGAACCACCCAATCGGCATTGGAAGCAATAATCAGATGGATGTAATTAGGCGCGGAACGTGCATCGACACCTTTCCGCTCAATCAAAATGCGGTCGCTTGTTATTAATGCCTTGAGAGTGCTCTCGCCAGGCTTATCCCCTGCCCAAAACGCCTCGTCCGCAAATACAAAAACGGCTGTTTCTAAATGAGCGTTGAAGTTCCCGGTCAGGTGCCGCGAACTCGTCAATTCAACAAAGTGGTCACCGAAGAGCTCGCCGATATGGTGTGCGAAAAATGTTTTGCCTGTCCCCTTGTTACCGCGAAGGACTACCGCGACTTCCCCTGGCTTCCAAGGCTTCTGAACCGCGACCGCACACCAACCTACTAAGTACTGGAAAAGTTCGTCGTCTCCTTCGCAGAGCACTTCTCGCATGTAAGATAAAAATGCGCTGCAATCACCTTCAACACAATCAGCTCCAAAACCCTGCCACTGATTATAAATGCTTCTTGGAAGTGTGCGTCCAGGCAGGAACGTAACCTTGTCGTATTGACGACGTTGCGGCCAGTCTAACCACGCGGCTCCCAGTTTTTTGGATTTGCCGTTGCCTTCTTGGAGTACATACCGATTGCCGTATTGCTCTCTAAACGCTCCAGGATGCAACCTGGACAGGATGCGATTTCCAAAGATTGGATCGATGTCTTCTCGATAAATGACGGCGGCTTTACCCTCAATCGAGAAAAAGTAGTCCCGGTTGATGCGTTGTAATTCTTCGTCCAGTGAAGACGGACACCATGGACGCTGCTTGCCGGCGCTCAGACCGCTGCGCGTAGTTGCCCTGGCTTCAGAGTCAGGCAGCCCTATTTCACGAGCAATGGCGAGCAGTTTTCGGTGAACCTCACCTTCGTCAAGAGCCGCTGCCCCGACCATTTTACCCATGCAGAATGCAGCGACGTTCAGCAGCTGGTTTCGAGTCCCAGGCTTCGCTGCTTTTAGTGCACGAATTTGCCTTTCTACTTCTCGCTCAACTGCGTCTGGGTCAATATTTGCAGAAATTGAACCGGAGTATGGCTGGTTCGGTTCATATGAAGGGTTATGCGCCACTATATCGAGCAACCAGCGAGGCATCTCGGGAGGAGGAACATCCCAAGGTGTCACTTTCCACCTATAGCAGCCGATCGAGTTCTCTGAGTCCGGAACGATCACGTAACCGCCCGTAGCTCTCACATCCACGCCGGGCGCAATCACACCCGCGGTGGACCGAACAATTCTCCCCTGAGGGTACTTGAAGTAATGATGTTCGCCGCCCCGAGGGGTCAGGGTGATTGGATGTGGCGGCAGTGTGCCGTGTTGACATTCCATTTGCGCCAACCACTTGGCGCCGTTCAGCCTCTTCTCTAGATCCACATCTAGGTCAAGGACGACAGTTCCACCTTCCTGCCCCGTTGCATGTGCTGCCATAGCGTGAGGTCGCCAACGAGGTACCTGATCGCTGTCGACTCGCGCATCTTTAAAGCCTCGCTTAGTGCCCGGCGATTTATCTTGTTTAGCCTCGAACATTGGCCAGCCAAGTGAAGTCAATTTGGAGACGCTGAGATGAAGCCGAGCTTTGTATGAAGGGTCATGACTCATCAGTGCGCGCTCCCGGAGCGAGAGCGCTCAATGCAAGCGCGAATCTCGCTTTCGAGAACGAGATTTCTTCCTGTCTGAAATTTGTAGAATGGTATTAAATTTTGCCGAATTGCCCGATGTATCCACCAGGGCTTAAGACCGATTTTCTCAGCTGCTTGCTTGATCGTCAGAAACTTTTCGGTACTCATTCGCGGCTCCTTGATGAGCTCGCGAATGTCCGCCTCGGTTAATCGGGCTGGATCACGCGCAAGCCCGGTTAATCCGAGTTTGATGGTGATCTCAGTCCCAAACGACGATGCGTGGGATCTCAGCGACCTGATTGGGCCTAGCTGAGGTGCGGGATAGGCACGTAGCCGATGCCGCTGGCCAAGAACATGTTCTTGTATAAATGATTCGGGTAAGGAGCAAGCGCGTAAAGCGCTACGTCGGAAAACAAGAAGCACCACGCCGCAATCTGGAAACAGTAAATGCTTTTTGCCGAAGGTACTTACTGAGCGGGAGGTTGCAACCCACCGGTAACCGAAAAGGAACCGAGATCGTTTCGATTGCGGCCGCGCGCGCTGTAGCGGATTCCGAAAATCCGCCTACATGATGACGGGGTCGCCCGGTTGCCTTCGGCCAGCGCCTTAAAGCCCCGGTTGACGAGCTATTAGCGCGTCATGGGTATTTCGCGCGGCTACTTGCGGTAGGAGTTCGCCACTCCTCCAAGGTGTGTTCTAGATCGGAAAGGCAACGGCTGACCACCAAGTGACAATCTGTCATGTCAATCCTCCAATTGGACTACCGGTTTCGATTGGAGCAACCTACGCCTTCGCTTCACTGGAGGGGCCCATGAAATATTTTCGGTATTTATTCATAGCGTTGGCGATTTCTATCGTAGCAACCGCTGCTGCAGACGCGCGAGGTGGAGATCATAGTTCCGGAAGTTCTCATTATTCTTCCGGCGAGCATTACACGCACGGTTATACGCGCCGCGATGGAACATACGTTGAGGGCTATCATGCAACAAATCCGAATGGCACGCGCAACGACAATTTCTCTACTCGCGGAAATATGAATCCCTACACCGGGGAGCCGGGCACCAAACCGCGAGACGAAGATGCTGTCGGTCGCTTACGCTAGTATGAAGGTCGCGCTTTCGCTCCTGTTTTCGATAAGTGCCACGACCTTTGCGTCAGGACAGCCGCGGTCGGACGAGGCTATCCGCCGCTCGATCATTCAAGATTCGTTGGCGAGCTATCCCGGTAACTGTCCGTGTCCGTACAATGTTGACCGCCGCGGGCATTCATGTGGCCGGCGGAGCGCTTACAGTCGGCCGGGTGGTTATTCGCCGATCTGCTACCCGCACGACGTTACCGAGCAAATGGTGGGTCGTTACCAAGCGAGCCATTAGCACCGATACAATCCTTGCGAAGCGATCAATTTCCCAAACATCACAAGTCACCATTGGCGCCAGGAATGCATTCCTCGCGTTGGGGCTGGAAACTCACGCACCACAAGCCTTAGCGGCTGACTCTCACGGCGAATCGCGCTTTTGTGGAACGGCTGCGAACCCGTTGTACTGTTGAGTAGTCATGCGCCGCCGCTGCAATCCTCATGTCATCCCGGACACATCCCGACGTTATGAAGGGCACAGTACCAGCGAGCGGCAAGTAGTCCCGCTGCTCCGCGTGCGGGATTCTGAGGTACCAAAATCGTGGCGTGAGCACGCGCGCCAACCGTGGAAGGTAGTTTTTCCGGACCTTGAGTGGCCCTTGCCGGATAACGACGCATGACGCTGGCTCGGGAACGAAACCAATGGTTCTGGGTGGGTTATGGACCGAAGGCCGTGGCAATGGCTCGCGATTGTGCTGCACGTGCGCGCTGGGAAGGCCGACCCGATATAGCCGCTGTATGGGATTGCTGGGTTGAAAGGTGCGGTGCCGATCCGGGGAAGCCGCTCAAGGTCAAGCTGCCCGCAGAGTTTGTCGAGAAGTGCATAAATCAGCCCCGCTATTCCCAAGAGGCGTGGTGGAGAGGATTATGATAACCTCTGCTGCCTATTGGGCGGGTAGATGGAAGACGTACGTGGTTGAAACAAACTCAGCGCGCATCTCTGACATCGAAATATGGCGAGCAGCCAACCAGGTAATGAAACTCCATCCAGTGGAGCCAGAACTGGCCGCGTGCCAACGCGCCGATGCTGCTTATGTGGTTGGCGATATGTTGAACTTCGAGCTTTGGCAAAGAGTGGCAACCGCTATTGCGAAATTACTCCGAACGAATCCAGATGGAAATGCGATAAACTGAGCATGAACGGCTTTCGCATCTATTGCCAAACCCGGTTCACAATCTCTGCCGCGCGGGCGGCCTTTTCATGCGGTAAAAATCGCGTGTAGTTTGCCATCACTGCGCTGACTGAGTCCTGGATAGCAAAGCCAGCCAATTCATAAGACCCTGTCTCTTTCAAAACGTGCGTTGCGACAACGTCTCTTACACAATGGGGACCGTGCGGAAGGATGCCCGAAATCGCGCCTCGTTTTGTGTATGGGTTATAAATCGCATACCGCCGTATCATCGCTTTCCAAGTAGAGTAAAAATTAAATTCGTTGAGTTCGGGTGTCACTAATGGATGACGTATCCACTTCACGAAGACGGTCCCAGGGTCTCGGCTACCCTGCAGCAGCACCGGGCGATCATTTTCAATGTATTGGTCAATCCAAGAATAGAGCCCGTCCAAATCAGGAAGAAGTAATTGGAACGAGCCGCCTTTGAAATATGCCGATTTGCTATTTTTAAAGGCTGCCGAGGGCGAAAATACTTCCCAAGCTTTCAACATTTGATTCCATCGCAACTCGCCGCGTCGTAATGCTTGGAGTTTGCTGAGGGTGCGCGGCCTTTGGTCTTTGGCGCAGAGTAACAATTCTCTCAAGTTGCGCTGCCGGAAACCCAAATGTATCGCCAACCGCAACATGAGATACGCCCTTACGGCGACCGCGTGTTCGATCGGTTCACGCTTGCTGCTTGGCATTAGTCGCACTATCTCGACAGCAATCTTACGATATTCTTGCAGTGGTTTCTCTGCAGTTAGAACGGGAAGGATAGACAAGAAGGGGTCACGATGTTTTCTGGCCGCTCGGGATAATTCGGGTATCCGGTCGCAGACGTGCATAAAAGCGATGTTGCAAGCAGCGTTCCAGTCGCGCCGCACGGCAGCAATGTCCCTAGCCGACACTAGATCCTCTATAGGTTCAATTGCTGCGGCGAGTTGCCGGTGCTGACGTATCCAGCCCGTTGGGCTTCTGAGGGCTGTCTTTGCTTCATAAAGCAGGGACGTTTCGGTTCGTGTTATGAAGCCTCGATGTTTTTCACGCCAGGCTAAATACCAGTCCCAGACTGATGGGAAGACAAGAAGCCCAAACGTCAATTTCTCCACAGGAATGCCTAATCCGGCAGAGTTAGAGAATGGCGCAGCGGCCAGTGCGCCGAATAGGCCGCCATAGCGGCGAGCCATCAGTATTCCCGTGACTGGCAACATTCGAGACACCCGCCGATATCCTACAGGCGGAAGGACAGCAGTTCGGAAGTTGAGGAAGTCCTCCATTTCCGCCGCCAATCGGTCCGGCGCAGGGATTGTTCCATAGCCTCCGATGTTTCCGACTGTGCGGTCAGAGCGCACCAATTTACCTTTTGCCGGCCGTCCACCTCGGCCCGGCTCCAGCTTGGGGAAAACGACGCAAAATGATTGGTGGCATCTCCTACTAACATACTTCCCAAAATCGGTAGTGCCAGACAAAACGTTGTCCGAGACCCATGCGCGTATCTCCTCCTGTTGTTTCACGGATCGCTGATCAAAATCCGCCGGAAGGTGCCATTTCACGACCCAATGCAAATCATAGTTTACGCTTTCTTGGAACATGGTGTGCGGAGGCCTGGTCGCGGCGAGCACCCGGCCAAAATAACCCTCAGGTCGTTGGAAATAATCCTGAAGCCGTATTAGCAGCGGATTCCCGGCCCGAGAAAGCGGAAGGGCTCGGCCATTTCGCCAACCGATCAGAACACCGGCAGTGTGCTTATCCCGAATCCCAATAGCCCGAAGTAAGGACCTGCTATTATGGCCGCTCGCAGCGACATGCATATCAAACGCCACGGAAAAGGGCGTGATCGGGAATGGACGGGAGTTCCAATCTTGGCGCAGCATCAGCAGCGGTCAATCTAAGAAATTGCCGAGCCCAATCTTTATTCAAAAAATGGGGCCGGATTGTGAGTGCCCGCGGGACTATTCGAAGGAACTTCTGAGTTTAGGATTGAACACTAGTTAAGCCGGCGCTTCGAATCGGCATATTTGGATGGGTCGAGAATGCGGAGCATCAAGCTGTCAGAGTCCACGTCTACTATTCGCCGCAAGAAAAGAGATCGAGAGGGATATCTGTGGAGGAATCTGCAGGACGGCCAATTTGATCCTAAAGTTGGATCATGACAAAACGACGCGAAAATCCCATCTTACACCTTTGGTTAAATCCAACTGTCTGGGCCGCCCTTGTAACGGGCGCGGCGAGCATCATCGCTGCAATTGTTCAACGGGTTTGAGTTCAGCTCGATTGCCCTATGGGATGAACCCTCGCAGCCAAAGATACACACTGAGTTGTGTCCGCCGCTGCAGGGGCGACGAGTGCACGGAAAAGTTGAATGTCCGACCCAGAATTGAGGAGAGCAAGTTTAAACAGTCCGATTCTATATAGATTGCCTTAATCAAGTTGCGGATGACATTGTGTCAGTGCTGATTATCGCTTGTGCGGGAATTTCACTCGCGCAATATCGATGCGTGGGGCGGATAGAGTTTTGGCGTGATGTAGAGCGCCGTCCCATAAAACCATTTTGAGCTTTTGTGTAGAGCCGTGAAACGCGCGCATTGCGAATAGCTTGCGCGATGAGGAGCGCACGCATGTTCAAACTGTCGCAAATAGCTCTATTAGCACTCGCGCTAATAGCAACAACCGTCTCGGCAGAGGCAACGTGCGGCTATTCTTTCAGCAGCTTTTCTAATGGCAGCCCAGCGGATGCCACGCAGGTGATGGATAACTTCAATTATATTCTGCAGTGTCCGAACTTCGCTGGGAATGTCGGCATCAACACTTCGACACCGAATTATGCGGGGTACGGCGCGGGCGCGTTTGTCCAATCCATATATGGAACAAACACTCCGGGTGGCGTTCTCGAGCTCGTAAGCGGAGCGTCTGTTGCAGATGGGACTGTTACAGGCGATGTCGCCTTTGAGAATGCCAATCTGATAACAGCAAAGCGCATGGCGCTTATCCGCGCGACGATAAAAGGTGCGGCGACAAATGATGGCGGCGGCCAGTTCGATTTCTTTACCAAGACAAACGGCGGAAACCTCGCCCAAGCTTTGACTATCACCAACACTAGCCGAGTCGGGATCGGCACCGACAGTCCTGGATTTGGACTTGATGTTGAGACGGTTGTAGGCAACACGTCGGCGAAATTCGGTAACACTAGGCCAATCTATCTGATCAATGATTCCCCCATTGTTGGATTCAACTTGTTCTTCAACAGTGGCTGGCTCTTTGGGAAGGGCAGTTCATCGTCTTACGGCGGCGCGATTGTCTATGCCACTAGCACCGGGAATATGGATTTCTTTACGTCGAATTCTGCCGGCAACGCCGGTGCGACAGCAGCGGTCACGTCTCGCATGACATTGACCCAAGCAGGAAGGTTGGGGATCGGCACAACGTCGCCGGCACAGGCGTTGGAAGTGAATGGGCAAATCAAAGTCGATTCACTCGCTTCAGCGTCAGGCACAACCCTCTGTATCAATGGAAGCGTCATCGCCAGTTGCTCCTCCAGCCGGCGCTACAAAGAGCAGATTCGCACCGCCGCCTTTGGCCTGAAAGAAGTCATGACAATGCGTCCTGTCACTTTCAAATGGAAAGACCGCGACGAGCAGGATTTCGGATTGATTGCGGAAGAAGTTGCAAAAATCGATCCGCGTTTCGTGACTTACAAGGCAGGGAAAATTGAAGGTGTGAAGTATCCCCAGCTGGCTGCGGTATTGGTCAATGCGGTGAAGCAGTTGAAGGCCGCGAATGACCAGCAAGCAAATGAAATTGAGAAACTCAAGAATCATGTGAGCAGCTTGGAAAAGAAGCTGACGATTAAAGTCGCGTTGTAGCGGTAACTGTCTATTCGAAGGAAAAGGGATGTCTAGGGCAACGACGTTCATAGCCATGGTCGTTTTAGGCTTGCTGAACAGCGCAGCGGCCGACGCTGCTTGCTACACCTTTCACACTTTGAACAATAATACGACTGCTGACGCGACCGCAGTGATGGATAACTTCAACTACACGCTGCAGTGTCCGAACTTCACTGGCAATGTCGGCATCGGCACCTCGGTCCTCACTTATCCGCTGAACTTGGGAAATGGGAGTCCGATCACCGGGGTTAACGATCCCACCCAAATAGACCTTGGCGCGACGTACGGGACGACCACGTTAGGCCGAAATTCAAAAATAAGAATATTTGACGTCACAGGTTCACCTAATTTGGTGTACGGAATTGGCGTAAGTGCGGGACTATTTGAGCTAACCGCAGCCTATGACGCTGATTTCGCTTTTTTCAAAAATGATACCACGCCCACAGAATTGGTGCGTATCAAGAACAACGGCAACGTCGGAATCGGTACTTCAACGCCGACTTATTCGCTTTCCATCGGAGATGTCAGTACCGTGGTCGGTGCTGCCGACCCAACCAAAATAGATCTGGGCGCTACATATGGTACGAGCGCGGTAGGTAAGAACCTCAAGATTAGACTCTTCGATGTGACTAGCTCCCCAACATCGACCTATGGCATCGGCTTAAGCGCGGCGCTATTTGAGCTAACCACTGGTTATGATGGCGACTTTGCGTTCTTCAAAAACGGTTCAACGCCCTCAGAATTGGTGCGCATTAAGAACAATGGCAACGTCGGCATCGGCAGGACAAGTCCGGGCCAAAAACTTGATGTCAACGGCACGATCCGGCAATCCAATTGCACCACGGCTGGAACGTTATCGACTAACACCTCTGGCGACATAATCTGTACCTCCGATGCCAGGCTTAAAAACATTCTCGGTAACTATGACGGCGGTCTGAACGCGATCAGGCAAATAACGCCCCAACGCTTCAAATACAAACCGACTGCTACAGATCCGGTAGAGACATTCGTTCATGCTGGGTTCATTGCCCAGGACGTGCAGCGTGCAATCCCCGAAGCGGTGGCTCTCCAACGTAGTGGCTACTACTCGTTGGACACGACGGCCATCCTGGCCGCTAGCGTGAATGCGATTAAGCAGCTCAAAGCCGCGAATGATCAACAGGCAATTGAAATTCAACGACTAAAAATTCAAATGAGTGCATTGGAAAGAAAATTAACGAACAAAATCGCGCGGAATTGATAGCCGGCCATCAGTGGCCATAGGGAGAAGTATGTCTAGCTCAGTAAATTATCTAGCGACTTTCATTTTTGGCTTGCTGATCAGGACAGAAGCCAACGCAACATGTCCCACATTCCACACCTTGAGCAATGGCACGACCGCCGATGCCAATGCGGTGATGGATAATTTCAACTACATCCTCCAATGCCCAAATTTCACCGGCAATGTTGGCATTGGGACCGCATCTCCGACCGCGAAGCTGCATCTCTACACGCCTGGCGGCGGAACAAGCAGCTATGCAGAGATAGAAAATGGCGGATCTACTACCAATGATGACATTGCTGCCCTGATTGTGAAAGGAGGCCAAACGAATGCCTATTGGCTTGTGGGAACGAACCGTGCGGATGTTGGTGGTGCAGCTGCAAACCTTTTCTTTTACAACGGCGCAACGGCAAATAAAGTGGTGATGACACCCACCGGTAATGTCGGCATAGGCACCGCAACACCTAGCGCGAAACTTCACCTATACACGACAGGGGGAGGGCAGGGCACCTATGCGTCCATCGAAAATTCGGGAACCACGCCAAATGATGACATGGCCGCCCTGATTGTGAAGGGAGGCCAAACGAATGCCTATTGGCTTGTGGGGACGAACCGCGCTGATGTCGGTGGTACAGCTGCAAACCTTGTATTTTACAACGGCACAACGACAAACAAAGTGGTGATTACCCCCACTGGTAGCGTAGGCATAGGCACGACCGCGCCGGCACAGGCGTTGGAAGTGAATGGGCAAATCAAAGTCGACTTGCTCGCGTCGGCGTCCGGAACTGCGCTCTGCATCAACGCGAACGTCATCTCAAGTTGCTCATCCAGCCGGCGCTACAAGGAGAAAATTCGCGATGCGAGTTTTGGTCTGAAAGAAATCGAAGCGATGCGTCCTGTCACTTTCAAGTGGAAGGGCCGGGACGAACAAGACTTCGGCTTGATTGCCGAGGAGGTAGCGAAGATAGACCCCCGATATGTGACCTACAAGGCTGGCAAGATTGAAGGCGTTAAGTATCCCCAGCTGACCGCCGTGCTTGTCAATGCGGTGAAGCAATTGAGAGCGGCCAATGATAGCCGAGCGTCCGAGATTGGCCGGTTGCGTGCGCAGAATGTCGCCTTTCTCGGCCTGCTGAAAAAGCAGGCTGCTGAAGCGCAGGACACGCACAATAGGCTCAGCGCAATTGAGAGAAGGATAAACACCCGTACGGCAGAAAATTATGCCGCGGAGCCATTCTAAAAAGAAAATGAAATGGAGACTCGCAAGGTGCAAGCTCTAACCGTAACGCGCCGTCGGCCGCTGGATAGTGAGAGGTCGATGCTTAGACTCCTGGTCGGCGTTTTTTTCGGTGTTTTAGCCTCGTCGCATGGTGCGGTGGCCCAGAGCTGTTCTGGCAGCCCATGGACAGTGCTTAGTAATGGCAATCCTGCCGACGCCACCCAAGTGATGGACAATTTTAACTGTGTGCTAAAAAACCCCAATTTCTCGGGCATCGTCAGCGTTGGAACAACGAGTCCCGTTACATCCTTGGCGGTGACTGGCCAGTCCTATATGGAGCGTGCAACCGCCGGCACGCCCGCAGACGTACTCACGTTAAGTGTCACCGGCCCCAACTATGCACAATTCTTCGATGTAGGTCAGACCGGTTCGGCAGGTGGCCTCGGTATCGGAGGCACCAACACGATAACTGGAATCCCAAGTTCATCAATAATGTTTTGGAATACCAATACCGGAAACGTCGGCATCGGAACTGCATCGCCTGTTCGACCGCTGGTAGTAAATGGCAACAACGGTGGCGGACAAATTGGAGTTTCGAATACGGCAAATACGTCGACCGTTGGAGGCCTTGGCATCAGTGGAGCAAATGGCCAAATATTAGCTGGCGATGCTACTGGCGATCTGGATTTCTGGGTCAACGGAAGCAGCAATAGAATGAATTTCTCCGCAAATAGCGGGGCAAGCATTCAGCTAAGCATCGCACACAGCGGCAACGTCGGCATTGGTACAGCTACACCAGCACAAGCATTGGAAGTGAACGGGCAAATCAAGGTGGATTCACTGGCGTCGGCGAGTGGAACTGCCCTCTGCATCAACGCGAGCGTCATTTCAAGTTGTTCATCCAGCCGGCGCTACAAAGAAAATATTCACTCTGCCGACTTCGGGCTGAAAGAGATAGATGCGATGCGCTCCGTCACCTTCAAATGGAAGGGGCGCGATGAGCAAGATTTCGGATTGATTGCGGAAGAAGTTGCGAAAATCGATCCGCGTTTCGTGACTTACAAAGCCGGCAAAATTGAGGGTGTCAAATATCCGCAATTAACCGCTGTGCTCGTTAACGCGGTGAAGCAATTGAAATCCGCGAATGACCGGCAAGCTTCTGAGATCAATCAGCTGCGCGCACAAACCGAGGCGGCCCTGGAGCACATGCGCAGCAGGCTTGGCGCTCTCGAGAACAGATCGGTCATTCATACAGCAGAAAATCTAGCCGTGGTTCACGGTTCGGCAACGAAGTAAGGAGATAGAGATGTCAGGTTCATTGAATACAAAGTTGCTGCGCATCCTCATGATCGTGCTCGGGGCGATGGCCATTACCATGGGCGAAATCGTTTCGGCAGGAGCTGACTCATACACCTACGACTTATTGGGGCGCCTAACCGGCGTGACGTATTCCAACGGCTCAACAGTAACCTATGCGTATGACGCCGCTGGAAATCGAACGACTGTGACGCAAACGCCGTAATAGAACCCGGCTTGGAGCGTCTAGCTATTTTAAAGGTGGGGCGATGATCAGACGATCGGGATTGAACAGGTTTTGTAACTTCCTTCCGTGTGCGCGCATTTTATCCGGCCAATTTGCGGTGGCGCTGCTTATTGCGGTTTTTGCTCTTTCGTCTAACCGCGCAAAAGCTGATACGCCAGGACTAGCCCCTCCTGCCGTACATCAAGTAATCGATGAAAACGGAGTCAACCTAACCTCCGGTCGGGAAAGGGTAAAAGGCCCAAGCATTACCATTGGTGTGCCTGGTCAAGGAGGCTTGACTTACACTCCGGAATGGCAGGGGCGTGGTTGGGAAAGCAACCTTCAAAACTCGGTTAGCTATAACAGCTCTGGTCTCTACACGGTCGTCGTCATGGGGAAATCGACCCCATTTAGTGGAAGTCCCAGCACCGGATTTACGCCAGCCGACGGAATGGGTGCCTCGCTCGTAAAGACTGGTTCCAACTACATCTACACGGGGCGCGACGGCACAGTTGCCGTCTTTGACGGCTCAAACACGTTCTCATACGCGCTTTTGACGATCGTTGGCCTCCCGAGCACAATTACCTACCCCTCTGGGGAGATTCTTACATTCACGAACCAGGTTGTCTCATCACTGGAATATTACCTGCTTTCCGTGAACAGCAATCGGGGTTATCAGCTAAAAATATTTTACAACAGCTCGCATTTCATTACGCAGGTCGTTGCTCTCAACAACGCCATCGACTATTGCAGCCCCACCGCAAGCAGTTGTTCCTTCTCGCAAACTTGGCCGACGCTTACTTACAGTTATCCCAGCAGCCCAGGCGGTTCTAGTACAGCCATAACTGACTCAAATGGCAACACGACCACGGGAAAATGGGACGCTTCCGTTTTAGGACGGATTGAGGAACGCGTGACTTTTCCATCAGGCAGATATCTTTCATATCTCGATACTGACCTAGACAACTACATCGATACCGTGACTGACGGGGTTTCAAGCTGGCAGTATGTTTATACCCTTGCCGGAGCTGTCACCACCCGAGTAACGGATCCCACCGGACGTGTGAGGGAGGTAACAACCGATTCTTCGTCGGGTGCAATGACGCTGGACGCTGTAGATCCAAGCGGTGCAAATCTGCGCACCAGTTATTCATACGATTTAAACAATCGGGTAACTCAGATCACCTATCCAGAATTCAATGTGACGCAGTTTACGTATGATTCCCGTGGAAACATCACGCAGAGAACAGAGATATCAAAGACACCGGGAACGCCGGCCAACATTGTTACGACTGCATCGTACCCGTCGAGCTGCTCAAATCCGCTTACCTGCAACAAGCCGACTTCAACGACAGATGCGAATAGCAATACCACCGATTATATATACGATTCTTCGCATGGCGGAATCTTGACCGTGACAGGCCCTGCGGTCGGAGGTGTCAGACCTCAGACCAGCTACACTTATGATCCCAAATATGCATGGTATCGGAATGGCCCGCCCGGTCCGCTTTGGGGCGCCGCCGTCTGGAACAGCTTTAATTGGACGGCAGCCAACGCTCGGGCTCCTACGCCCATTTATGTACTTACTCAAACTTCGAAATGTATGACATCATCGAGTTGCGGGGGAGCTTCGCAGGAGTCGTTGCTATCCTATTCCTATGTCACAGGAAGTTCGGCTGTTGCTACGAACTTATTGCCAGCATCGATAAGCTCGGCCGCTGGCGACGGCTCGCTGACCGCTACCGTCACCACAACTTTTGATTCCGTCGGGAATATAGCGAGTGTTGATGGGCCAATTGCGGGGTCGAGCGACACTACCGTTTTCTTCTATGATGCTGACCGCAACCAGATCGGCATGGTCAGTCCCGACCCCGATGGCGGTGGGTCGCTTGCCAATCCTGCGATCAAGACCTCTTACGACGCCGACAGCAGGGTTCTGGAAGTTCAAAACGGCACCGTTCCAAGCCAAACAAAGTATGACTTCGACAACAATTTCACGTCTCTGACCCAGATGACGAACGGATATGATTCCGTCACCGGCGCAAAGATCGGCGTAGCAAGCGCGCTTGGCGGGACTGTCCAGTCCATCACGCAATATAGTTTTGATGCCGCCCGAAATCCGCTTTGCACTGCTGTGCGGCAAAACACCTCGCTGTTCGGCTCGGTTTCAGCGCCATTTGGATCACTGCCTGTTGCCTGCTCGCAGCCCACGAGCATGTCTGATTTAATCAGCCACAACAATTATGACCCTGCCGGTCGGCTAACCAGCACTGAGGTCGCTTATGGCACCGGCTCTCAGCAAACGGATAGGGCTTTCTCCTATACTGACAATGGGAAAGTCGCCTGGGTAGAAGACGCGCGTCAAAATCGCAGCGCGTACACTTACGACGGTCTAGATCGCCTGACGCAGCTTAACTTTCCCAGCCCGTCCACGTCACATACGCCAAGTTCGACAGACTATGAACAATATGGCTACGATTCCAACGGAAACCTGACGAGCAAGCGGCTGCGCAGCACCGACACCATTGCGTACAGCTACGATGCTCTGAATCGGAAAACGTACGAACACCCATCCACCGGAACGGATATCTATTACGCCTACAATCTGGTTGGTAACCCAATCTATGCCCATTACAGCAGCACTGGCGGCTCCGGCGTTGACTATACGTGGGACGCATTAGGCCGGAAGTTAACGGAAACTTCCTATGGCCGGACCGTTTCGTCGCAATATGATTTGGCGGGCAATCGCACGAGGCTCACCTATCCCGATAGCAATTATATTCAATACAGCTACGACATCCTGAACCGGATGCAGCAGGTCCAGCAGAACGGTTCGGCCGTTATGGTCGCGTATTCTTATGACAACCTCGGTCGGATAAGCGCTATCAATCGTAACAATTCTGCAACGGTCGGAAAGACAACTAACACCTTCAACAGCACCAGCCAGAGTTGGAGCATGGAGCACAGCGGACTAAGCCAGAATGTGATTTACAGCATGACTTACACACCCGCCGCCCAACAGGATCAGCGCACTATATCCAACTCAGCCTATGCATACGGCGCGCCTTCCCTGAGCCAGAGTTATACGGCGAATGGGTTGAATCAATATTCCAGCGCCACTGGCACCTATTACAGTCATGATGGGCGGGGTAACTTGACGTGTGTCTCGACCGGCGCAAGCTGCACGGGCACGGTATCAAAGAGCTATTCTTACGACTTGGAAAATCGGCTTATCGGCGAGTCAACATCTTCGACAACGATAGGCTATGACCCGGTGGGCCGCATGCAGCAGACGGCAGTCTCCTCGACCACCGAGCAATATCTCTATGACGATAACGATTTGATAGTTGAATATGACGGTTCGGGAAACATCCTGCGCCGCTATGTGCCCGGCCAGGGCGCCGATCAGCCCCTGATCTGGTACGAGGGTAGCAATCTCTCGTCGCCGCACTGGCTTCACACCGACCAGCAGGGCAGTATCATCGCAACCAGCGACAGCTCGGGCACTGCCACCCCCTACAGCTATAGCGTTTATGGCGACCCGTCAGGGGGTTGGGGAAGCAGCCCAGCGACGCCGATTTTCCGTTATACTGGTCAAGTCGCTCTCGCCGCCGTTCGGCTTTATTACTATAAGGCTCGCATGTACGACCCCGCCCTTGGCCGTTTTCTGCAGACCGATCCGGTGGGATATAGTGCTGGGCTAAATCTGTATGCCTATGTCAACAATGATCCAGTTAACGCAACGGATCCGAATGGCATGGACGCCCAGCAGTCGACCGACCATTGTATGCCTGTAGGAGACGACAGCGCTAATCCATGGGCCTGTTCCACCGAACCTGTTGAGAGCGTGACGGTTACCGCCACTCGTCTCGCTGTTAATGGTGGGGCATCATCATCATCTCATGGTTCAAGAGGCCCGGACTTCAATGACCCTGGACCGCAAACTGTCTCGAATGGCACAAATAATTCGCTCTTGGGAAAATGCCCACTTCCCGGTCTTCAAGGGTTTCTGCGGACCCAAGGTGAGCTTACTTCTGACGTTGGTGGCACGATCACGGCGGGCGGTCTGACCGCAGAAACAGTATCTTTGGGAGCACTTAGCGTTGGAGCGGTGACCGGTGACGTGCCGCTGGCTCTGTTAGGTGCGGCAGGCGCGGCACCGTCGGCGGCTATAACCGCTTACGGTGGTCAGCTTTCGCTAGTGGGCGGCGTGGAACAGTTCTTGGGGGGAGCGCCTTTGCCAGCCATCTATCGGCAAATCAACAACGCGGTTGTGAGCAGATTGCCTCTTCCGTCCCTAGCAAAAGGATATTTGAAACAGGCCCTCAAGAAGGGTGAGTCTTATATTCCGAAGGTATCGCTATGCAATTAAGGGTGAAGAACATCTCGCAGTTCGTTTTGCGGCTGGGGATGGGTGCAATTGCCGCGGCGGCACTGATAGCAGTCGTCGCGCCCACCGATAGCCTGTCGTCCATAACGGCTGTGCTGCTATCTGGTGGCGTTGCCTGCGTGATGATCGGCGGGACAATTTTTTGGTGGTCCAAGCGATAAATCGCTGCAACTACCATTCCTCGCGCCCTCAAGGCCGAACCTTTGGAGGCATCGGGACGACGCCGGCGGCACGATTAGGCACCAAGAGATGTCGGTATCTAAGTTCGGTTCCTTACGGGTTGCAGTTTCCAGCGTTCCCAACCGTCCCCGTAGTCTAAGACAATCTGGATCTGTCCATTTCGCTAAGACCGCCAACCGCTGACAAAAGTGACTCGGCAAAATTCTAGGGACTGTAAGGTATTGTAGAAACAGTACATTTTGCCATTCGTAATGACGGGGTCGCGTGTTCGAGTCACGCAGGCGGCACCATTCATCTGACCCGCGTCGCGGGTCAGATGAATGACAAGGGCTCGCGCGCGCCAACGACTTGAGCGGGCCCGCGTCAGGCGAAAGCTCTGGCTTTTCAGGAACATCTCTGGCGCGTTTGAATGCCAAGGCGCGGCTAGCGTCAGCGTAGCGCCGCGCCGCGGCAGGGGCATTGCTCAGCCCCGCGCGCCTGAGAAAATGCCAAAGGCCGATTGGCCTCACTAAGCTCCAAGGCTGCGTTAGTATCGGCTCCGATTTTGAAGGAGGCCGAACATGAAACCTCTACTTGCAGCCGTTGGCATCGTCGGTGTGCTTTCTGCCAGGGTGATCACCCCCGCCCTCGCCGGCCCCAAGGAAGATCTGATGGCCGTCGACAGCGCTTTTGCGCGGATGTCAGTGGAGAAGGGTTTCGACCAGGCCTTTATTGCCTATATGGCGCAGGACGGGCAGACCTTCACCGGCCCCGCGCCGCTCACGAACAAGGCCGACGCAATCCGGCGCTTCAACGATCCCAAAGCGCCGCACACCGATCCCAAGGTCACGGTCGATTGGGCGCCCGAAACCGGCAGCGTTTCTGCCGACGGCACTCTGGGCTGGACCGAAGGCCATTTCAGCCGCACCGGTCCCGGCGTCAGCATCACCGGCCGTTACCTGACCGTCTGGGTCAAGGAAAATGGAAGCTGGAAACTGCGCGCCGACCTGGGCAACACCTATCTCAAAAAGCCCTGAACCAACAGAAGTCTAATTTCCCGCCGTCAGCGAAATCGACATGGTGAAGCTCTTTTCCGTTCCCGGCGGAAGCAGGGCCATGCCAGGCTTGGCGCGGAAGTCGCCCGAAAATCCTTCCGGATCGGCGAAGCCGTGCCAGGGCTCGATGCAAATGAATCCGGCGCCCGGCTTGGTCCACAGGCCCAGTTCGGGCATGCCCGGAAATTCGATGTCGAGCTGCGGCCCCCGTTCCGCGCCATAGCGAATCCGCCGGCTGGAGAGGGCGTCGAATATGATCGCATCGGCCTCGAACAATTCGTCGCGCAGCGGCAGCTTGCCGTTCCGGACCGGCGTCTGGAATCTTTCCGGCGTCAGCAGCCCGTTTGAATCCAGCCGCCGCACCGGCGCGGGCTCGTCCTTTTCAAATTGCAGCCGATGCGCCTCTCGCGGCTCGCCATAAGGCAGGGGCCAGCGAAACGCCGGATGAAAACCGAAACTGGCCGGCAGGCTCTTATCGTCTTCCAGATTGCGAACAGTTGCCGCGATCTTCAGACTCGCGTCCGTCAGTGCAAACAACAAATCGAGTTGAAAGCGAAAGGGATAGAGCTTGAAACTTTCCCGGTCCCAGTCCAGCCGCAGCAGCGCGCTTGCCGGTCCTGCTTCCACCACCGAAAACAGCCTGTCGCGTGCAAAGCCGTGCCGGGAAAGAGAATATTCCGCGCCATCCAGCCGGTAGCGGTTGCCCGCCACCGCGCCCACGATGGGAAACAGAATCGGCGCCCGGCCTTTCCAGATCGCCGGATCGCCATACCACTGCAGGTCCCGGCCGGCGGAATCGCGAAGGCTAAACAGCTGCGCGCCCTGCGGATCAATCTCCGCGCTCAACTGCTGTGAGGCGATTGCGATCAAGACAGGCCCGGAAGCGAAGGCATCAGGGTGACGATATCACTTCCCTGCCGGTTTCTCCGCCGTAATCGCAATCGCGCCCAATCCCGCATCGTCGCTGGGCAGCGGCACAGCACCCGCCGGGAATTTGTTGAACGACAGGATGTAAGCCAGGATCGAGGCGGTCTCCGCATTGTTCAAGCTGCCCGGATCGTTGGCCGGCATGGTGGTGTGGATGCGGGTGAACAGATCGCCCACCGCCTGGCCCGACCAGTTGCTGAGGAAAATTCCACCGCTCAGCGGCGGCGCCATTTCCGCACCGGTCAGATCCGGGCCATGGCATGTCGCGCATTTGTTGTCGTAAGACGCCTTGCCTTGCGCTGCCTGATCGGCGGTGAAAACGCCGTCCCACACATTGTGCGCCGGGGCTTGCGCCTTTAACGCCGTCGCGCCCAAACCCGCCATCGCGGCTGCTGCAATCACTGCCGGGCCGATCCAAATCTTTTTCATCAAATTTGCTCCATCTGGCGCGGGTGGCCCTTTCGAGGGCGCCGCAACCCCCATCAAAGGCCAATTCTGGGGCTTTTTCTAGGCATTTGCGACAAGTCCGCCCCCGTCCTTCCACCGGAAATAGCATGCAATTCCCATCATATTAGAAACAAATTGCGCGCCTGCGTTTCACGGTGGCGAAACAGGACATTGGCGATGCTGGGCTTTCCAAGTCAGGGCCCAAAGCCATGTACACCATCGTCGCAGCTTCCCAAAAAGGCGGATCGGGTAAAACCACCCTCTCCGGACATCTGGCGGTGGAAGCCAGCCGGGCCGGGGC
>Ga0105242_10000432_pt1 | contig 33401 bp, 42 predicted proteins | sample KBSM24metaG_FD_81521 | JGI IMG/M metagenome (GOLD analysis project Ga0105242, IMG submission 81521) | Miscanthus rhizosphere microbial communities from Kellogg Biological Station, Michigan, USA - KBS M2-4 metaG | ecosystem: Host-associated > Plants > Roots > Rhizosphere > Soil | place...
AGGTATGTCCAGGACGCCATCTGCGCGGATTTCGACGACCTCTCGCAGCATGCGATCTATCTCTGCGGCTCGCCGGCCATGACCGCCGCGGCGCGTAGCGCAGTCAGGAGGAAAGGCGCGGACACGGCCTACGTGTACGCGGAGGGCTTCGGTTTTCAATTCCAGGAGGAGACGACATGACACGATGCATCGCTGCCATGCTGGCGGCCTGTGCCGCCTTAACCGCGCACGCGCAGTACCCGGAGAAGCCGGTACGCGTCGTCGTAAGCACCGTTCCCGGGCCGCTCGATACTTTCGCGCGCATGGTGCTCGACAAGATGTCGGCGGCGCTCAAGCAACCCTTCGTGGTCGAAAACAAGCCGGGAGCAGGTGGCAACATCGCCGCCGACATGGTGGCCAAGTCAGCGCCGGACGGCTACACGCTGCTCTTCGCCATCGACACGACCTTTACGGTCAATCCCTCGATTTACAAGACGCTACCCTTCGATCCGGCGAAGGATTTCGCGGTGATCTCGGTTCCGGTGACCTACGGCCAACTGCTCGCCGTGCATTCCTCGGTCCCGGCGAACTCGGTCGCCGAGCTGGTAGCGCTCTCCAAGCAGAAGAAACTTACCTATGCCTCCGGAGGCAACGGCACACCCAGCCACCTGTCGGGCGCGTACTTCCTTGCCACCGCGGGCATCGACATGACGCATGTTCCCTACAAGGGCACCGGGCAATCGGTGATCGACGTCGTTGCCGGCCAGGTCGACTCGATCTTCGCCGTGACAACCGGCGTGCTGCCGCACGTCAAGTCCGGCAAGCTGCGCGCCCTCGGCATTTCCAGCGCCAAGCGCTCGGCCCTTGCCCCCGAGGTCCCGACCATCGCCGAGTCCTATCCAGGATTCGAGGCGGCGTTCGCGTACGCCTTCATGGCGCCGGCCGGCGCCTCCGTCGACGTGGTGAAGACGCTCAACCGCGAGATGCTGCGCGCTCTTGCGCAGCCTGACGTGCAGGAGAAGAACCGCACGTTCGACTACGTCGCCACGGGCCTCGACCCGAGCCAGTCGGCGGCGTGGCTGAAGGACAACCGGGACCGCTGGGCGCAGGTCATCAAGCGCGCCGGTATCATGATGGAATGACGCTGAAGGATCATCCCTCGCTAAGCCAGCGGGTCGCGGAAGAGCTGCGCCGCTCGATCCTCACCAACCGGCGCCGTCCGGGCGAGCGCCTCGTTGAGGACCGTCTCTCCGAGGAGCTCGGCGTATCGCGCGTTCCGATCCGCGAGGCGCTCCGCATGCTCGCCGGCGAGGGGCTGGTCGACATGCAGCCGCGGCGCGGCGCTTCGGTCGCCGACGTGTCGCCTGAAGTGGCGCGCGACCTCGTGGAAGTGCGCGCCACGCTGGAAGGCCTGAACGCCCGCCTCGCCGCTCGGCACCACGATGGAGCCATCGTTGTGTCGCTCCAGCGCGTGCTCGAGGCCGGGAACCGGGCGGCTAAATCGAAGAACGTGGATGATCTCGTGCGCCTCAACGGCGAGTTCCACGACGGACTGGCCGAGGCCGGGCGCAATACGATCCTCTGGGACATCATGCGCGTACTCCGCGAGCGCACCAGCCTCGTCTTCGCCGCGAATACCGCGCGGCGCGCGCGGCAAGACTGGGACGAGCACTCCAAGATCCTCGAGGCCGTCATCGATGGCGACGAGGATCTCGCCGCCATGCTCGCGACACGGCACGTCCACCGCGCTGCCGATGCGGCATTCGCTGGTCAGGCCAGTCGCTCCAAGATCTCCTAGCTTACTTCGCCCGCGCTATTGCGCGAAGCGGAGCACCAGGCTCGCGGCGCGCAGCGCCTTGCCGCTCTCGAGCGCCTTCAGCAGCTCGGGCTTGGTGAGGCCTGCGGGCAGCTCGCCGGGCTCGACCGTGGTAGCGATGAGCGTCATGACGTAGTGCTGGGGTGCGTTGCCTTTCGGCGAGCAGGGCCCGAGCCAGTGCATGCCGAGCGTGTTCTTGCCGGGAACGAAGCGGCCGGCGGCCGGCGCGCCGCCCAGCTCGCCCTCGGCGAAGGACGTGACGTTCGCCGGAATGCCGTAGATCACCGCGTGCGAGACCCCGAGGCCGGCGCGGCCGGCCTGGTCGTCCCAGATGATCGCGAAGCTGCGCGTCTTGTCCGGCACGTTGGTCCACGCGAGTGGCGGCGAGACATTCTGGCCGGTGCAGTTCGGGTTCTTGGCGAAGTTGCCGGCGTTCTTCGGCTGCATCATCGAGTTGTCCGGGATGCCGGGCGACATAAGCCGGAAAGCGGTGGGCGGCACCGAGGGCTCCTGCGTCGTAGCGCAGGCGGCGAGCAGGCACAACGAAAGCGAGGCGCAAGTCTTTTTCATGACGCAGGGATCCTTTCTTGGGGATGCGGCCTGTATTGGAGCACAGGCCGGCGCCTAGTCGCTCGGGCGAATGTTGTTGCGGCGGATGAACGCCGCCCAGCCATCGCGCTCGGACTTGACGCTCGCTCGGAACTCCTCCGGCGAGTCGAACACCGGCAGCAGCATCTGGGCCGCGAGCTTCTCGGCAACGGCGGGCGTGCGCATGGCGCGCGCGATCTCGACGCTCATCCGCTGAACCACAGGAACCGGCGTGCCGGCGGGCGCCACGACGCTGAACGACGTGAGCACCTCGAGCGGAAAGCCGGCCTCCGCGAGCGTCGGCACGCCCGGCAGCAGCGGCGTCGCGTGGGTGACCGCGAGCGGCCGCAGCTTGCCCGAGCGGATGTGCGAGATGGCCGAAGCCACGTCGGGAAACATGAACTGCACCTGGCCGCCGAGCAGGTCGCCGTAGGCGGCGCCCGCCCCCTTGTAGGGCACGTGCGTGTAGCGGGCGCCGGTTTTCTCCTCGAGCATCCGCACCCCGAGATACAGGGGCGTGCCGGTGCCCGCGGAAGCGTAGGCGACCTTCCCGGGCTGGCTCTTGCCGAGCGCCACCAGCTCGGCCAGCGTCTTCGCTTGCAGGCTAGGCGAAGCGACGATGACCATCGGCGCCATGACGCCGCGCGTGATCGGCGCGAAATCGCGCTCCGCGTCGTACGGCAGGTCACGGTACAGGCTCGGATTGATGGTCAGCGCCGGGTTCGCGGTCACCATGAAGGTGTAGCCATCGGGCGCCGATCTCGCCGCCGCGGTCGCGCCGATGTTGCCGCTCGCGCCGGGACGGTTCTCGACGACAAACTGCTGCTTGAGCGTTTCACCCAGGGACTGCGCGAGCAGGCGGGCGTAGATGTCGGTGCCATCGCCCGGCGAGGACGGCACGATGAACCGCACGGGCTTCGACGGCCAGGCGTCGTCCTGCGCTGCAGCCGGCAGAGCGCAGCCGGCAAGCAGGACCAGGGAAAGGGCACGGCACAGCGCCCAGGTCACGACGCCGCTCATGTCCTGCCTCCGTTCTTCATGCGCTCGAGGGCGCGCTTTTTCCAAAGGTCCCACGGCTTGGCCACCACTGAGCGGATCACCGCGTCGGCGAGCTCCGATTCCTCGCCGTCCAGGTACGTGATCTCGCCGCCCAGGCCGATGGCCTCGGCCTGCAGCCGGGCGTTGAGCTCGGTATAGATTGCACGGCAGACGGCCACCGGCAGGCTCTCGCCGACGGTCGCGAAGCCGTGCCCGCGCATCAGCGCGACCGCGCCAGCGCCCAGGATCGAGGCGAGGTCGCGTCCGTGATCGGGATTGCGCACCAGCAGGTCGGTCGCGCCGAATCGCTTGCGGATGTCGAACACCGGCGCGCCGCGGCCGAGGAACGCGCCCATGTGGTAGATCGGCCGCAGGCGCACCGAGGAGGCGGCGAACGGGATCACCGAAGGGGCGTGGCTGTGGACCACCGCCAGCACGTCGGGCCGGGCCTTGTAGATCTCGCCGTGGATGAAGCGCTCCAGGCAGGGCTTGCGGTCGTCGTCGTGGACCGGCCGGCTGTCGAGGTCGTACTCGATCAAGTCGTCGCGCGTGACCATTTCCGGCGCGAGCAGCCGCGTCAGCACGTAGCGCCGCGGGTCGGCGTCGCTGCGCACGCTGACGTGGCCGAACGCGTCGAGCACACCGAGCTCCGCCAGGATGCGGTTGGCGACGACGAGGTCGTCGACCAGCGCGCGGGACGTTATCAGATTCACGATCTGCTAAATATATACTGGGAGAACCGATGAGAATCGCCATCCCGTTGTTTGCCTGCCTGCTCGCGGGATGCGCCCCGACCAAGGAGTTCCTCAACCCGCCTACGATGTTCGCCGCCGGCGGCTACAGCAACGCCGTGACGGTGACCGGCGGCAAGATGGTCTTCGTCGCCGGCCAGGTCGCCTTCGATGCCAAGGGCAACATCGTCGGACGAGGCGACCTGCGCGCGCAGTTCCGCCAGACCTACGAGAACGTGCGCGCCGCGCTTGCCGCCGCCGGTGCGACGCCGGACGACGTAGTGAAGGTGACGACCTACGTGGTGAACTGGGACCCGGCGACGCACCGCGCCGTGAACCGCGAGGAGCGCGCGCGCTTCTTCACCGGCCCGAATCCTCCGGCAAGCACGACCGTGGGCGTGCAGGGTCTCGCGATTGACGGTCTGCTCGTCGAGATCGAGGTGATCGCGGTGGTAAAGCCCTAGAAGAAAACTTAGCGCGCAGCGCCAATGCCGGCTGAAAGGAGGCCCTGCGCGCTCAACCGTTCCGCGCGGCGCGCGACCTCAGCCGCTCCCGTGCGGACGAACGTCGACTCCGTCATGCCCCACGCGAGGCGTGCATCGAGAAGCGCCTGTCCGGCAAGCTGCCTGGCGAGCGAGTAGTCGCGGGTCTGGAGCGCCGCCTTTGCGCGATCGAGCTCCGATTGGGCGAACTCCAACTGCGCCGCGGCGAAAGCCGACGCCGGCGCCTCGGCCCATAGTGCACCACTTGCGCCAACCAGCAGCAAACCAAGGCCGAGTCGAATCGCGAATGGGATCCGGCGCTCCGCCTTAGCGGCGTACGCCGCCAGGGCCGCTACCATGACGAAGAAAGAGCTGCGTGGTGCTGGCGCGCTCGTCGTCGAGAATCAGGTCAACGCAATTGAGGAAGATGGCGAGCGGCGGGATCTCGGCACCGGTGCGCCAGGCGTGCAGCCTGTTCGCAGGCACCCGCAGGTAGCGCGCGAGACGGCCTTCATCCCCGAGCAGTTGAACGACGCGCTCGATTGCACGGCGATAAACGTCGACCGGGGCTGTTGCGATCATTCGGCGGTCTACTTTCCTGGAGGGCCCTCGCAGGATGATTGCCTTCAAGGGCGGCGAGAAAAGGGAGGAACCGCCCCCGCGGGCAACCTTCCGGCGAGGCCCGGTGGGATGATCCGTCGGGCAGGCTTAAGGAACCCTTATCGGTGCCGCGAGCTGCTCGGAGGGACAACTAGACCGCTACGCATCCCTCGATATGCCGAGCCACGGTTGATAGCAGCTCAGGGAGGAGCAGCGGCTTGGTGAGGAATGCCGCAGCGCCAAGCTTTTTCGCTTGCGCCTCTGCCTCGGTTCTGACGGTGACGAAGATCACGGGGACCGAACGCGTCGTGTGGTCGGCCTTCACTGCCCGCAAGAACTCAAGACCGTCCATGAACGGCATTTCGATGTCCGCAAGGATCAGGTCTGGGCGCCGTCGAAGGAGCAGATGGCCGGCATCGATGGCGTCCTCGGCAACGAGCACCTTGTACCCCGCGTTGGACAGGTGCAGGCGAAGCAGCTCCCTCATGCACTGGTCGTCGTCCATCACCAGAATCGTCGCGGCCATCTGCGGGTCCCCGGAGGATTCTTCGGCCGCGCGTTTCATCATCTGCCTCCTGTTTGGTGATACGCGCAATATCCCGGATTGCCAGAGAGACCACTTCCCCCAGCGCGCCAGCCGCCTGTCCCACTACGCCAAGAGATAACGCGGTTGGCGCATACGGATTACCCATTGGCGCAACCGGCTAAGCGGTCCAGGCAATGCTCACCTAATCTGAGCGCGGTGTTCTTAACCGAGCAATCGCATATCCGGGAGGTGCGTGATGTCGGCCGTCTTGTTCTGGATCCTGTTCTCGCTGGTGCTGCTGGCTATCTCCCCCGATCCCTGGAAAGCCCGGCGCGAACTCGCCAAACGCCTAGCGGAAGTGCGCCGGAAGACCCGAAGGGCGCGCTCGCGCGCCGAATCTGAATAGAGGGACGAGGGTTTCGCGGGCGCTCACCTGGCGCCGAGGAAGGTGTGGATCTGCGAGACCACCGCCGCGCCCTCGCCGATGGCGCCGCCCACGCGCTTGACCGATCCGGCGCGCACGTCGCCGATCGCAAAGACGCCGGGCACGTTGGTCTCGAGCGGCAGCGACCCGTTGTGGCCGGTCGTGACGAAGCCCTTGTCGTCCAGCGCCACGTCGCAATCCGACAACCAGGCGGTGCTCGGCTCCGCGCCGGGGAAGAGGAACACGTTGCGGATCGGGCGGCTCTGGCGCTCTCCCGAGTTGCGATTCGTCCAGGTCACCGTTTCGACGCCGGACTGGCGCGAGCCGCTGAGGCCGGTGATCTCCGTGCGTGTCAGCAGCTCGAGGTTTGGCGTCCCGGCGATGCGGTCGATCAGGTACTTCGACATGCTCGCGGCGAGGCCCGGCCCGCGCACCAGCATCCACACTTTCGAAGCGTGCCCGGACAGGTACACCGCTGCCTGTCCGGCGGAGTTGCCGCCGCCGACGAGCACGACTTCCTGGCCGGCGCACATCTTCGCCTCGATCGGCGAGGCCCAATACCAGACGCCGCGGCCTTCCAGCGCCATCAGGTTGCTGCATTCGGCAGGGCGGCGATAGCGGGCGCCGGTGGCGATGACCAGGGTGCGCGCCCGCGCGACCTGCCCGTCGCCAAAATGCAGCTCCATGGGCTCGCCGCGCTTGGCGGGCGCGCAGTCGAGGCGCCGCGTCTCCATCGGGATCAGCATGCGGGCGCCGAACTTCTGCGCCTGAGTGAAGCCGCGCCCGGTGAGCGCCTGGCGAGACGACCCGGCTCATGGGATCTCGAGCGCCTCCTCGTCGACGAAGCACCAGCTCCAGGTTTCCCCGGGTTCGAGCGAGGTGATGATCGGGTGCTTGGTCGCGTGATAGTGCTTCGTGGCGTGCTTGTTCTTCGAGTCGTCGCAGCAGCCGACGTGGCCGCAGGTGCGGCACAGGCGGAGGTGGACCCAGCCGTCGCCCATCTTCAGGCATTCCTCGCAACCGTCGGTATGCGGCCGGCGGGTCTTCACCGCGCTAGTGTGGTTGCAGCTCATCCCACGTACTTCTTCACCACGTCGGCGTCGCGGGCATGCGCCTGCGATGGGTCGCCGCCGAACTCGCGCAGCGCCCGTCGCTGGCGCAGCAGGTCCCAGCACTGGTCGAGCTCGGTTCGCACCGCAGAGAGGCGGCTGCTCTCTTCCGGATTGAGCTCGCCGCGCTCGAAGAGGCGGTGCTCTTCGCTCACCAGGCGCTCGATGTGCGCGAGTACGGAAGCATCCTTGTCGGGCTGGGTCATGGTCGTTTCCTCGGAGAATGTTCCTACATTGGGGGCATTACGGCCAGATCAAGTTGTACCTCAGGGCGTCTTAACCTCAGATTGAGGGCGTCCGGTAGTATTCGCCACCTGCCGAAGAATTCGAAGAATGCTGGCGATGTCACGCTTCCATCCACGCCTCCTTGAGGAGCTGCGCAGCTACGACGGCGCGAAGTTCCTGAGCGACCTGTCGGCGGGGCTGACCGTGGCCGCGGTCGCGCTGCCGCTGGCGATGGCCTTCGCCATCGCCTCGGGGCTGAAGCCCGAGGCGGGACTCTTCACGGCGATCGTCGCGGGCTTCCTGATCTCCGCCCTCGGCGGCTCGCGAGTGCAGATCGGCGGACCGGCCGGCGCCTTCGTCGTCGTGGTGTACGCGATCGTCGAGCGCTACGGCGTGGCGAACCTGCTCCTCGCCACCATGATGGCCGGCGCCCTGCTCCTCGCCATGGGCCTGTTCCGCCTCGGCAACTTCGTGCGCTTCGTGCCGGTCACGATCGTCATCGGCTTCACCAACGGCATCGCCGTGATCATCATCCTGTCGCAATTGCCGGAATTCCTTGGGCTCAAGGTCGATCAGCTCCCGGCCGATTTCGTCCTCAAGCTGCGCGTGCTGGCAGGAGCGGCGCCCACGGCCGATGCCGTGACCGTCGCGCTCGGCGTGGCGTCGCTCGCGGTGATCTGGGCGTGGCCGCGCCTGTGGCGCTCCCGCACCGGCGCCTTCGCACGCACCATGCAGCACATCCCGGGCACGGTCGTGGGCCTGGCGCTCGGCACCGCGGCGGTGGCACTGCTCCAACTCCGGGTCGCGACCATCGGCACGCGCTTCGGAAGCATCCCGCAGGCGCTGCCGCATCTCACATGGCCGCAGATCGGCTTGCCCGAGATCTCGCTCCTCGTCGGCCCCGCCTTCACCATCGCGGTGCTCGGCTCGATCGAGTCGCTGCTCTGCGCGCGTGTCGCGGACTCGGTGATCGAGGACCGCCACGATCCCAACCAGGAGCTGATGGCGCAGGGCATCGCGAACATCGCCTCGCCGCTCTTCGGCGGGTTTTGCGCCACGGGCACGATCGCGCGCACCATGACCAACGTGCGCTCGGGCGCCCGCACGCCGGTGGCCGGCATGGTGCACGCCGCGGCGCTGCTCGCCATGGTCCTGATGGCGGCCCCGCTCGCGAGGCACATCCCGCTCGCGACGCTCGCGGCGGTGCTGCTGTACGTCGCCTACCACATGGGCGAATGGCACGAGTTCGCGCGGCTGCGGCAGTTCTCCAACTACTACAGGACCGTGCTGCTCGCCACGTTCTTCCTGACGGTCGTGGTCGACCTCACCGTGGCGGTGCAGGTCGGGCTGGTGCTGGCCTGCCTCTTCTTCATTGCGCGCATCTCGCAGCTCACGCGCGTCGAGCCGATCGCGGAGCTCGAGGAGCGCATGGCCGGCGTCGATCCGCGCAGCGTCGAGGCTTTCCGCGTTTCGGGGTCGCTGTTCTTCGGCGCTGTGAGCAAGATGGACGGCCTCCTCGATCCGAAGCGCCGACTGCCGAAGGTCATGATCCTCGACCTGTCCCAGCTCCTGAACATGGACAATACGGGCCTCGAGACCTTCGAGACGCTGCACGGCATGCTTTACAAGCGCGGCGGCACGCTGATGCTCTGCGGGCTGCAGGCGCAGCCGAAATGGCTGCTGCGGCAGTCGGGCCTCGCCACGGACCTCGGGTCGGACAATGTGGTCGACACCCTGCCCGACGCCTTCCGGCGCGCAAGGAGGCTGGTGGAGTCCGCGTGACTCGCCCGGCTTGTTTCAACGGTAACTTGCGCCCCGCGGGCCGCAACGATCCGGCGAACCGCGCGGCGCAGCATCCGCTGCATGACACGCAGCTACCTCGCAGCATGGCTTTTCGGCCTGGTGGTAGCCGTCATGACGGTGGGAACGCTCGCCGTGCTGTACACGGCTGACGTCGGGGCGGACATCCTCCTCGCCGTGGTCTCGGCGGTGACGCTGGTCGCAACGCCTTGAGGGGTCCGAAGCCGGGCGTCTCGATGCTAGAGCGGGAAGCTCGCGCTCAGCAGGATGAAGTTGACCCCGCTGTTGGGTTCCTTGATGCCGGCGTTGGAGAGATGCTGGAGCGCGATGCCGATCCTGGTCTCCCGCCGCTCGCCGATGCGCAGCCCGGCACCGATGTGCGAGCCGAACTCGAACGACGTCGACATATGCGTCACGTCGTTGTTGATGGTGTGCGAGAGCAGGTAGAGTCCGATGCCCCCCTCGACGTAGGTGCGCGCGAAGTCGGCGCGCCAGATCGGGGTCGCGTGGAGATCGAAGCGCTGCGTCGTGCCGGCGAGGTCAGGCACACGCCAGATCCCGTCACCGAACTCGACCAGCGTCGGCACCCACCAGCGCTCATCGGTTGGCAGCATGCGCCTGTACGCCAGCCGCACCACGTCGATGTCCGCGTCCTCGACGCCCCGGCCGACCGAGGCCATGACCTCGGATTGCGCCTGAGCCGTAGCGGTTCCCGCGAAGACCAGAAAGGCGAGAGTCACAAGAAACGTCGATACCCGTTTCATGACGGTGCATCATCTCGACCCTCGGTGGCAGGCCGGTTTCACCCGGCCGCAGCCCAAATAACACCTGTAATGCCCCTGCTGCATTTGGGTGGATTTCCCACCTCGTTGGGCGACATTCCGACTTCGTTTATGATGCGCGAGCCATGTCCGTCCATCCCCTGATTTCGTCCGCCGCCGACCCGGTGCGCCAGGCAAAGGTGCACCTCGCCGCCGCGCTCCGGCTTGCGGTCCTGCACGAGCTGGAAGAAGGTATCGACAACCATTTCACCGTGACGGTCCCTGGCTATCGGGACCGCTACCTCATCCTGCCGTTCGGCCTGCACTGGTCGGAGGCGCGCGCGAGCGACATGATCGTCTTCGACGAATCGGGAAGCACGCTCGAAGGCGACGGCGTGGTGGAGCTCTCGGCGCAATGCATTCACGCGCCGATCCATCGCATCTGCGGCTCGCGCGTGGTGATGCACACGCATCAGACCTGGGCGGTCGCGCTCAACATGCTGAAGGACAACCGGCTCCTGCCCGCGAGCCAGACTGCGGCGTTTTTCCACGGCCACGTCGCCTACGACGACACCTACATGGGGACCGCGGACCATGTCGAGGAGGGCGAGCGCCTCGCAAGCGTGGTCGGCGACAAGCACGTGCTCTTCATGAAGAACCACGGCGTGCTGGTCACCGGCGACAGCGTCGCGCAGGCGTACCGCCGGCTCTACAAGCTGGAGCGCGTGTGCCGCGCGCAGGTGCTGGCGATGTCGACCGGCAAGCCGCTCGAAGTGCTCTCCGAGGACATCGTGGCGCAGGTGCAGGCGCCGGCCGCCAACGACCGCCATTCGAGCGCCGAGCGCGATCGCCTCTTCTTCGAGGCGATGATGCGCATCCTCGACCGAGAGATGCCCGGCTACGCAGAATAACCGGGCAGAAACAGCTACTGCTTGCTGGCCCTGTCCTGGGCCTGGAAATTCTCCTGGGCCTGCTTCAGAAAGTTCATGAGCTCCGGGATCTGGGTCCTGCTGATCGGCAGGTCTTGAGTGCTGCCGTCCTCAAACCCGGTGCGCAACAGAGCCACCTGGTTGAGCGGGTCCACGCCATACTCGATTTGCTCGACCAGTTTTACGACCGCAGACCGGATGGGCGGCTTGCCGGCCTTGCGGCGCTCGTCGCGAATCGCCTTCTTTGCCATTTGGAGGGCCAGGATCAGATCGTTGGCGCTGTCCAGGCTGAAAATGAGCCGGTGCGGCCCTTCCTTGGCCTGCACCAGGACGAAACCCGTTTCTCCGCCCGCCGGCGACCCCAGCTCGAGCGGCTTTTGAATGTGTAGGTTCATGGCCAATGTAGACCTCGGGTTTGAAGGCGCGTTCCCCGCGGCAGCGTAGCCGAACCGCTACACGGTTTCTTTCCATCTTCAGGAGCCCTTACTTCTTTCTCGGCTCGTAGCTGAATTTCTGGCCGCCGATGCTCGCTTCATACATCAGCCCGCCCTCGGTGACGGTGAACACCGCGACCCCTTTCTGGTATCCGCCCTTTCCCGTCGCGGCCCTGTTCTCGGTGGCGCTGGCACCCGCCGCCGTCCCGCTCGTGCCGGCCTGAGCCGAGGCACCCGCCGTGATGGCCACGGCGCTTGCCTGAGCGCCGAACTCGAAGTTGCCGCTTTTGAATGCGCTGAAGGCGGCCTTGTTCTGGAAAAAGATGATCTCTCTGTACGCCTGCCCGCCCACCTGCGCGCCTACGGTAACCTGCGTCATCGAAGTGTCGCCGACATACTTGCCGCCGACGTAGACCCGGCCCGAGCCGTGCGCGGCGCCGATGACGAAGGCGCCCTTTCCAATGGTCGGAAACACGGCGTAGCCGTAGCTTTTCTTGAAGAACTTCGCGCTTTCGCCCGCATTGCGAAAGACCTTGATGGCATCGGCGAACTCATCGGCGAAAGCCGGGGTGAGCGCAAGCAGGACGAACAGGGTGAACGAGCATTTGAGCAGTCGAGCGCACATGACGATCTCCTGAGTCTCACGGAAGGTTTACCATGGAAAGCCGAGGGGGTGTGATGAGCAACTTAAGAGGCCTCATGGTCGCCGGGCTCGCGCTCGCCGCGGCGGCGCTCGCCTTGCCTGCAGCGGCGCAAAGCTATCCGTCGAAGGCGATCCGCCTGGTCTCGCCGTTTCCGCCCGGCGGCAGCGTGGACGTGGTCGGCCGGCTGCTGGCGGCGAAGGTCTCGGAAGGCATCGGCCAGCAGATGGTCGTGGACAACCGCTCAGGGGCGTCCGGAGTGATCGGCACCGAGATCGTGATGAACTCGCCCCCGGACGGCTACACGCTCCTCATCAACACCATCCCCTTCGTCAGCAACCAGTTCCTGATGCCGCGCGCGCCGTACGACCCGCTGCGCGACTTCGTTTCGATCTCGCTCGTCGCGTCGTCGCCGTCGTTCGTTACGGTGAATCCGTCCCTGCCGGTGCGCTCGATCCAGGAGCTGATCGCCCTCGCGAAGGCGAAGCCCGGCCAGCTCTTCTATTCCGCCGCGGGCGTCGGCACCAACCCGCACATCGCGGGCGAGCTCTTCAACCTGCTCGCGGACGTCAACATCGTGGCGGTGCAGTTCAAGGGCGGCGGCCCGGCGGACACGGCGCTCATCGCCGGCGAGGTGGCGGTCACGTTCGGCAACATCTCGCAGGAGATCGGCTACGTGAAGGCCGGCCGGATGCGCGCCCTCGCCGTGACGAGCGCGAAGCGCAATCCCGCCATGCCGGAGCTGCCGACCGTCGCCGAGTCGGGCGTGCCAGGCTACGAGTTCGATACCTGGTTCGTCGTCGCGGCGCCCAAGGGCACGCCGCGCGCGGTCGTCGACACGCTGAATTCGCACATCCGCAAGGCGCTCGCCGCCCCCGACCAGGTGAAGTTCTACGAGGAGCGCGGCCTGACGGTGATCGCGAGCTCGCCGGAGGAGGCCGCGGCGCACCTCGCAAGCGAGCAGAAGAAATGGCAGCGCGTCATCAAGGAGCGCGGCATCAAGGCAGAGTGACGCCGCGCTCGTGTTTCACGGGCGGACGTCGAAAGCGTCCACCACGATGTAGCCGCCATTGATCTGCTGCTCGATCATCAGCGTGTGCGTTCCGGGGGTCAACCCGTCCACCCTGAAGATGTCGTGCTGGAAGGCCTCGATCGGAACGGGTCTCCAGTTGTTGATTTCCTTCACGAACGCGCCGTCGACGAAGACCTTGGCCACCCCGCTGCAGCTCTCCTTCTGGCAACCGATCCAGCTCACACCGGTGCCGGTGAAGGTGAAGATGGCCCTCGAGCCCGCGACGTTGCTCGTGTTGCACGCGCCTTCGTTCCAGACCCGGTTGACGTTGTCGTGAGTCCATTTGCCGGTATACGTAATCTGCGAGTCCTCTTCCTGGTGCCGTCTTCCGGGTGTGGTGACGTCGAACGCGTCCACCACGATCTTGATGCCGTGGGACGCGTCGTTTTTCCGGCCCGTCGCCTGGACCGTCAGGGTGTGGGGCGCATCGGCGAGTCCCGCTGCCCTGAACACCACATCCTGATACTTCTGTGTCGGAGAATACGTGTCGACGTCGGTGGGCGCGCCCCCGTCCACCTGGACGCTGGCGATGCCGTAATCCGGGCCGCGACCGCTCTGCCACGTGATCGACGTTCCGCGGAACTTGAACGTGATCTTCGCGCCCGCGGTTTCGGTGAACCTCATGCCTCCATGTGGCGGGTCGGGCACGGACGCGACACCGCCGCCGCTCCAGGCGGAAGAGGGATCCTGAGTCCAGCTGCCGGTGTAGGAAACGTCGGGATCCATTTCCTGCATATGCGACACGATGGGCGCATCGACGTCGAAAGCATCCACCACCACGACCGCAGTGTTGGTCGAATGGGCTTGCGAGTTCCTCTCCCCGGTCACCCGGATCGTCAGCGTATGCCTGCCGGAGGTCAGGCCGTCGAGCGTAACGATCGGCGTGTGGATTTCATTCGGCCGGGCAAAGGTGTCCACTCGCTTGCCCGGACCCCCGTCTACGCTGACCAGAGCGATTCCACCGTTTTCGTTGCGGGCGCCGATCCACCTGACGGAGGTCCCGGTGAAGGTGAATGTAGCCGTGGCTCCGACCGCCGTGGATTGCATGGCGGTGCCGCCGCTCCATGCGAAGCGCTCGTCGGTCGGCGTCCATGCGCCGCTCAAGCTGACCGCCGCGTCGGATTCCTCGAAGCGCCCCGGCGTGGCAACGCTACCGCCGCCGCTGTTTCCGGCGCCGCCGCCACCGGAACTGTCGCCGCCGCCGCCGCAGGAAACCAACGTGCCCGCGAGCACAAAAATACCGACCCACGCCGTATAGCGCTTCATGGATAATCGTTCCCCGCTCATAGCTGGGGATACTGTGGGACACGAACGTGTCGCCTTGGCGCGTCGCAGAATGATCCGTACGTCTCGCCATGAGCCGCTCGGCGCAAACTGCCCCGGCGTTCGACGGGCCGGATGGACTCCTACACAAAGCGCGCATAGTCGTGTACGCAAGTAAGCCGAAGCGGCGGCTCGTGCGTTGGTTGTTTCTGGCGCTGCTCTGCGCGGCGCCCGGCGCACTTGTACTCGCGCCGGCGCGTAACGACTCGCCCTACGTCCGCGACGACATCCGGATTCCGGTGGCCGAGGGGCATTACTCGCTTGCGCTCACCATCCTTCGGCCGCGAGGCGCCGGACCGTTCGGCGCGATCATTCTCAACCACGGCGTCGGCGAAGACGCGCGCGATCGCTTCCTGGAATCGCCGACGCTCTTCATCCAGGCGGCGAGCGCCTTCGTGTCGCGCGGCTATGCCGTGGTCATGCCGTTGCGCCGCGGGTTCGGCGAAACGGGGGGCGCATTTGCAGAGGACGCGGGCGAATGCGGCAGTCCCCACTACGGGCGCGGCGAGCGCGCCGCCGCGAGGGACGTGCTGGCGGCCTACGAGTTCGCCCGCAAGCTGCGCTACGTGGACCCCGAGAGAATGATCCTCGCCGGGCAATCCGCGGGCGGGGTGGCCTCGCTCTACGCCGCCGCGCAGCAGCCCGCGGGCCTCGTCGCGGTGCTCGCCTTCGCGGCGGGGCGCGGCGGGAATCCCGCGGTCCATCCCGGCATACCCTGCGCCGCCGAGGCCCTGGCGGCGCTTTTTCAGGACCTCGGCAGCTCGGTCCGTGTCCCGGTCCTGATGTACTACGCCGAAAACGACCTTTATTTTGGCCCGGCCGCCTCACGCTCGTGGTTTCAGCGATTGCAGGCCGGCGGCGTCGATGCGGAATACGTGCTCCAGCCGCCTTTTGGAAGCAACGGTCACTTCGTTTTCGCCGACCGCAAGGGGGTCGAGCTCTGGCTCCCCACCGTTGAGCGCTTTCTAGAGCGTCACCGCATTCCCTTCGAGCTCGCGAAGCAGCGTACCTGACCGGCGCGTTGTGTCGTAGTTCCGCGACGATCGGGCGAAATCGGTCCACGATCTCTCTCCAAACGCGCTCGTTAAAAGGCGGAGGTCTCTATGTCATTGCGCTTCGTCGGTTTCGTTCTTTGCGCCGCAGCGGCACTTCCGGTTCTCGGCAAGGAGTTCCGGGTCTGCGCGGATCCGGACAGCATGCCCTACTCGCGGCAGGACGAGAGCGGCTTCGAAAACCGCCTGGCCGCGCTTGCCGCCGACGCTCTGGGTGCCACCCTCGTCTATACGTGGTATCCGCAGCACCGCGGCTTCGTCCGCACGACCGTCGAGGCGGACCGCTGCGACGTCTGGATGGGCGTCCCGACCGGCTTCGATCGGATGCTGACAACCAAGCCGTATTACCGATCGACCTACGTCTTCGTGTTCTCCGACAGGAAACCGCTCGTCTCCTTCGATCAGCCCAACCTGAAGGAGCTCAGGATCGGACTGCAGATTCCCGGGGACGACCTGGTGGCCACTCCTCCCGGCTACGCGCTCGCCTCGCGTGGCGCGGTGGACAACGTGTCCGCGTTCACGGTCCTGGGCAAGGGAACCTCGGCGGAGAGGATCATCGACGCGATTGCGGAAGGGCGCCTCGACGCCGGCGTGGTGTGGGGACCGCAGGGAGCCTTCTTCGCGCGCCAGCGCCGTCTCGAGGTCGCGCCGGCGAGCGCGCCCGCCGGCGTTCCGCTGCCGTTCGCGTACTCGATTTCGATCGGCGTCAAGGCCGGCGAAACGGCGCTGCGCGACGAGCTCGACGCGTTCATCGCGACCCGGCGGACGGAAATCAACCGTATCCTCGCAGAATACTCCGTGCCGCTGTTGCGCTGAAACGAACGCTGTTATACAGGTGGCGTGAGCAACGTCCGCGTCTTTGCTCCCGGCGGTTATCGCTTCATCAATGCCGTCTTCCAGTACTCGGGCGGCGTCGCCGCAGAGCCCGGTCATCGCATCGTGCGCGTGCGGCTTGCGCGCCCGCTACCCCTTGCCGAAGGCTGGCTCGTAGTGGAGGAAACACTCCGTTCCGCAGGCCGGTCGCTCGCCGCGTTCTGCGCGTGCGAGCTGCGCTCGCCCGCGCCGTTCACCGAGAAGGGCTTCCGCGAGTTCAACCAGGTCTACGCGTCGAAGCTCGGCGAATGGAACATCTACGACGGCAAGGTGAATCCGGTCGCGCGCAGCAACGTCTGCCCCGCCGTGGACCCTCCTGAGGTGCCGTCGCTCTACGCCTTCGCCTACACGGAGCCCGGCCGCGGCGACGACCCCACGTTCATCGTCGCGGGCAGCGGCGAAGCGCCGGAAGGCAAGCCGAATTACCGCGACTTCATCGTCCGCCGCGGCGACGTCACCCCGGATGGCCTTCGCGAGAAAGCTCGCTTCGTCCTCGCCACGATGGAAGCTCGTCTCTCGGCGCTGGGATTGACCTGGTCCGACGCCACCGCGACCCAGGTCTACACCGTGCAGGATCTCCACCCATTCCTTGCCGACGAGATCATCCGGCGCGGCGCGGCGAATGGCGGGCTGACGTGGCACTACTGCCGGCCACCCGTCGTCGAGCTCGAGTTCGAGATGGATTGCCGCGGCGTCGGCCTTGAACGGACGCTATCCCGCTAACGCTTTCGCGCCTCCCGCGCCGCAATGGCGGCGGCGCGCTCGATCAGGCGACGCGCCCGCTCGACCACCGGGACGTCGATCATCTTGCCGTCGATGGCGAAGGATGCGCGGCCGGCGGACTCCGCCTTCGCATTTTCCGAGACGATCTTCCTTGCCAGCTCGAGCTCCTCGGCGGTCGGCGAATACTCCTCGTTGACGATCGGCACCTGGCCCGGATGGATGCAGCCCGCACCCATGAAGCCGAACTGGCGCGAGCGCCGCATCATCCGGCGGAACGCGTCCCAGTCGCCGAAGCCCGCGACGCTCGCGAGGAAGCCGAGCGGCATCAGGCCGGCGGCGCGCGCGGCGAAGATCATCTGCTGCTTCGGCATAAGCAGCGTCTCCTCGGTGGGCTCCATGCCGGCAGCAAGCGCGAAGTCCTCGCCCCCGATGTTCATCGCCACCAGGCGTGCGCTCGAGCGCGCGATGGAGGGCATCTCGAAGAACGCGGCCGGAGTCTCCACCATCGCGATCAGCCTGGTGCGCCGCTCGGGCAGGCCGCGCGTGCTCTCCAGCCGCGAGATCGCCTCGTCGATCCTCTGCACGTACGACGCGTTCTCGGTCTTGGTGACCGCGATGGCGTCGACGTCGCCGCAGATGCAGCTTTCGAGATCGAGGAGCGCGCTCTCGAGGGGGCTGTTGATGCGCACCACCACGTCGGCGCCGCCACGGCGCACACGCTTCGCAGCGTCCGCGACCAGCGTCCGGGCGCGCGCCTTCTCTCCCGCGGGCACGCTGTCCTCGAGGTCGAGCTGGATGCAATCGGCGCCGCGCGTATGCGCTTTCTCGACGTACTTTTCGACGTTGACCGGCACGTAGAGGAGCGAGCGCCATACCGGCAAGGCCATCATTCTTCGTCTCCCGGCTTCGCCTCTCCCTCGGCGACTACGCCGGCGCACGCGAGCTCCGCGTAGGCGTCGTCGCCGAGGCCGAGCAGCTCGCGGTTATGCTCGCCGAGCTTCGGCGCCCGCGCGCGGATCGACCCCGGGGTGCCGAGGAGGCGCGGCACGACGTGCTGCATCGGGAAGGCGCCCATCTCGTCGTCGGGATACTCGGCGAGCAGCTCGCGCTCGATGACGTGCGGGTCCTCGAGGATCTGCGCGGTGTCGTAGATCGGGCCGATGGTGACCTCGGCCTGCTCGAAGAAAGCCACGTTCTCGGCCTGGGTGCGCCCGGCGACGAATGCGCCGATGATCGCGTCGAGCTCGGCGGCGTGCTCGACGCGCCCGGCGTTCGCGCGGTAGCGCGCATCGGCGACGAGGTCGCTGCGACCGATCGCCCGGAAGGTGCGCTCGGCCATTTTCTGCGTCGACGCCGAAAGCGCGACAAAGCGTCCGTCCTTGCAGCGGTAGACGTTGCGCGGCGCCGTATTGGTCGAGCGGCTGCCGGTGCGGGGCTTCACCTTGCCGGTGAGGCGATAATGCGCCGCCTGCGGGCCGAGGACCGCGAACAGCGGGTCGAGGAGCGCCAGATCGATCACCTGGCCGCGCCCCGCGTTCTTCTCCACCTCGCGCAGCGCGATCATCGCCGCCGAGGCGCCGTAGAGACCCGCGACCGCGTCGGCGAGATACATGGGCGGCAGCACCGGCTCGCGGTCGGCGAAGCCGTTGATCGCGGCGAAGCCGGACATTGCCTCCACCAGCGAGCCGAAACCCGGCCTGCGGCTGTACGGCCCGTCCTGTCCCCAGCCCGAGATGCGCACCACGACCAGCCGCTCGTTTCTCTTCATGAGAACGTCGGGCCCGAGGCCCATCGCCTCGAGCGTCCCCGGCCTGAAGCTCTCGATGAAGAGCGCGGCACCCGGGACGAGATCGAGCAGCAGCTCGCGGGCGCGCGGCTTGCGCAGCTCGAGGCACAGGCTCTTCTTGTTGCGCGCGTAGGCCTTCCAGTGGGTCGAGACGCCGTTCGTGCGCCAGGCGCGCAGCGTGTCGCCGGCGGGCGGCTCGACCTTGATGACCTCGGCGCCGAAGTCGCCTAGGATCTGGGTGAGGAGGTTGCCCGCGAACAGGCGCGAGAGGTCGAGCACCCGAACGCCGTCGAGAGTGCCCGGCGCGCGCGGCGCATAATCGCGCTGTTTCAGGGCCATGCGGCCAATGCTAAACGAAACCATGATCCGGTCGCTCGTGCGCATCGCGTTGCTCGCGATCCTGTGCCTCCACGGCCTCGCCTGGGCGCAGGCCTTTCCCACGCGCACCGTGCGCATCGTCATCCCCTTCCCGCCCGGGGGAACCTCCGACATCCTCGCGCGCACCCTGGCGCAAAAGCTCACCGAGGAATGGGGGCAGCAGGTGATCGCGGAGAACCGCCCGGGCGCCGCCGGCAACGTCGCCTGCGAGTTCGTCGCCAAGCAGAAGGGCGACCCGCACACGCTGCTCATCAACACGGTCGGCACCCACGCCATCAACCCGGCGATCTACCCGAATCTGCCGTTCGATCCGCTCAGGGACTTCACGCTGATCACCAACCTCGTCAATCTGCCGACGCTGCTGATCGTCCATCCCTCGGTACAGGCGACGAGCGCGCAGGAGCTCATCGCGCTCGCCAGGAGCAAGCCGGGCGCGCTGCAGTACAGCTCCGCGGGTAGCGGCTCGCAGCCGCACCTGACCGCGGAGATGTTCAAGAGCATGGCCGGGGTCGACCTGCTGCACGTCCCCTACAAGGGCGCCGGGCCGCAGCTCCTCGCCCTCATCAGCGGCGAAGTCGCGGTGACCTTCGCGACCGCCCCGGCGGCGGTGCCGCTCATCAAGAACAAGCAGGCGCGCGCGATCGCCGTCACGAGCGCCGAGCGCGTCGTCGCGCTGCCCGAGGTGCCGACGCTGAACGAGGCGGCGCTCCCCGGATACATCGCGGTCGGCTGGAACGGGCTCGTCGCGCCGGCGGGAATTCCGAAGCCGATCGTCGACAGGATCCACGCCGCGGTGTCGAAGATCTACGCCATGCCCGACATGCGCGAGCGGCTGATCGGCCTCGCCGCCGAGCCCGCGATCTCGACCCCCGCGGAGTTCACCGCGCTCGTCAAGTCCGAGCTCGGCAAGTGGGCGAAGGCCGTGAAGGACTCCGGCGCGAAGCTCGAATGACGGCGAGGCCGACTTCCGAGCTCGCGCGCTTTGTCGCGGGCCTGAGCTACGAAGCGATTCCCGAGCGCACGCGCGAGCGCATCAAGGACATCCTCCTCGATGCGCTCGCCAGCGCCATCGCCGGCCGCCAGGGCGATGAGTCCAAGCAGATCCGCGCGCTCGCCGCGGCGCTCGGAGCCTCGCACGAGGCGACGGTCATCGGCGGCGAGCCGCTCTCGATCGCCGGCGCGACGCTGCTCAACGGTTACCTCATCACCGCGGTCACGGTGTGCGACGTGCACCGGCCGACGCTCTGCCACACGACGCCGGAGGTGGTCCCTCCGGCGCTTGCGCTCGCCGAACGCGATGGCGCCAGCGGGCGCGCGCTGATCGCCGCGGTGGCGGCGGGCCTCGAGAGCATGGTCCGCGTCGGACTCGGCACCAGGTATCCGGCGTTTCGCGCGAAGGGTTGGCACTCTCCCGGCGTGATCGGCCCCTTCGGCGGCGCCGCCGCGGCCGGCAAGCTTCTCGGCCTCGATGCCGAGCGCCAGCGCAACGCCTTCGGCCTCGCCGGCAGCCAGTCCGCGGGGACCTTCGCGCAGTGGGGCACGCCGACCATCAAGTTCCACCAGTCGCGCGGCGCGCTGTCGGGACTCCTTGCCGCCCTCCTCGCGAAGCAGGGCTTTCCGTCGTCCACGGAAATTCTCACCCATGAGGACGGAGGACTCTTCAACACCTACTCCGACGGCGGCGATCCGGAAGCGGTCACTGACGGGCTCGGCGAGCGCTGGGAGCTCGAGGCAATAGGGCTTCGACTGTGGCCTGCGGCGAGCTCGCTTCAGACGCTCATCACCTCGCTTTTCACATTGATGAAATCGCACGACTTGAGAGCCGAAAGGATTGCGGCTGTCCGGGTGGGCCTGTCGAAGACCGTGTACGACATGCACGGCACGCTTGCCTGGGACGGCAAGTTCAAGGCGCTGCTCTCGACGCCGTACGTCACCGCCGTCGTGCTGCACGACCGGCGCTGCTGGCTCGACCAGTTCGAGGCGCGGCGCTACCGGGATCCGGCGCTCGGGGCGTTCGCGCGCGAAAAGGTGAAGGTCGAGATCGACCCGCGGGTGGAAGGCACCGGCGCGGCGGTCGAGATCTCCACGACCGACGGCAAAGTCCACGCCGACCGGCGCGCCGCAGCGAAGGGTGATCCGTCCGACCCGCTCACGCGCGCCGAGATCGAGGACAAGCTTCGGACCGCCGCCGCCGGCTTCCTGGCGGACGCCACGGTGACGCGCATCATCGAGCTCGTCGGCAACCTCGAGGCCCTCGCCGACGCCCGCGAGCTGACCCGCGCATTGCGCGCGCCGGTTTAGGCTGTCGATGCCGATGCGAAGGGACGGGCCCCTCAGCTTCCGTCGGCCCGAGAACATCACCTTCGGCACTGGCAGGTCGTCGCTCGGGGCGGTTGTGGTCGCTGCGAGCACCAAGGGAATCGTGTCGATCCTCGTGGGGCGGAAAGCTCCGGACCTGATCGGGGATCTGCGCGAGCGTTTTCCGAAAGCGAACCTCGTCCGCAACGAGAAGGAGGCGAAGGCGCTGGTCTCGCGGGTACTGGGCTACATCGAGGCCCCCGTAGGGACCTTCGGCCTCCCGCTCGACATCCGCGGCACGCCTTTCCAGAGGCGCGTTTGGGAGGAAGTGCGCAAGATCCCCATCGGCGAGACCTCCACCTATTCGCGCATTGCCGAGCGGATCGACGCGCCGAACGCGATCAGGGCGGTCGCAAACACCTGTGCTGCAAACGGCGTTGCCTTCGCCGTGCCCTGCCATCGCGTGCTGCACAAGGACGGCACCGGTTATGGCCCGCCTAAAGGACGCCAGCACCGATTTCTCGAGCACGAGGCAAAAGCGCTCGAATGTCATGAGCGATCGACTCGGCGCTCGCCTCGGGATGCGCGACGAGCCGAAGCCTCCCGCTAGGATCGAATAGGAACACCGGCGTCGAGTGGTGCTCGCCGCCCTCCACCTTGAATGCGGCGGCGGTTCGCGCCGTCGCCGCGGCGTCGCCGTAAAGCGCGAGGAAGCCATCGTTGAACGAGCGCACATAGCGGGCCAGCAGCTTGGGCTTGTCGTGCTTCGGATCCACGCTCACGAAAATCACCTGGACGCGCCTGCCGTCCTCGCCGAGGAGCCTGACCGATTCGCCCAGCGTCGCGAGGGTCAGCGGGCAGACGTCCGGGCAACGGGTATAGCCAAAATAGAGCGCGACGACCTTGCCCCGGAATTCCGCGAGCTCGTGCGGCACGCCGTCGTCGCCCGTGAGGCGGAAATCCCCTCCCCAGGTCACGCCCGTTACGTCGGTCGCCTCGAACTCGATTCTCTCTGGCTCCGAATTCCGCGCAGCGAGCGACACGGAAGCTGCCGCGGCGATCGCCGCTGCTGCGGCCAGCGCGAGCAACGAGCCAGCTATGAGCCCGGGCTTCACAGGAAGCCGTACTGCGCCGAGAACTGGATCCGGTTCAACGTGCCCGAGTCGCCGCCCGTCACCTCGCGTCTGGCGTGGATCAGCTCCGCTCCGACGTCGAAATTCGGCACGGGCCGCCAGATCAGGTTGAGGTGCTGCGAGCGGTCGGCCTTGTTGATGCCGGCGAACGTGTTCGCGGGCGGGGACGAACTGGCGGCCGACACCTCGAGCGTCGAGCGCAGCGTCGGCGACCAGAAGTGGCGGTACGCTACGTAGCCGCTCGCCTGCCTGGCGAGATGCAGCTCGCCCGCTGCATCGACATAGCCGTCGGGAAAGAAGCCGCCGACCTGGTAGCGCCCGATCGCGTTTCCGAAGTTGAGGTCCATGCGCAAGTCGTCCTTCCCCATCATCGGCACGATGCCGGTGAGCGCGACGGCGCTGCCCCATTTGCCGCTTGACGCGGCCGGTGCCGCCGCAGAATCGACGTGGACCTCGCGCGCGAGCACCCCGACGCTGTAGACGCCGCGCGCGGCCGCGATCTTCAGCCGGCCGACGAGGTCGGGCGCGTGATCACTGTCGGAGCGGAACGTGGTCGACTTGCCCGGGACGGCGAGCACCGACTCCGGGTTCTCGGCCGACACGGACCACTCGCCGGAGGCGAACCGCTGCGTCCAGCGCACCTGCGCCTGCCGCACGAACAGCTCACCGAGGGCACCGCCGAAGTCGAGCGTCTCGGGGTACGCCTCCTGGTTGAAGAGATTCGTCCAGTACTGTCCGGCGGAAAAGCCGCCGAGCGTGCCGTAGGCGTGGCGCAGGCGAAAGCCGCTGGAGTTGGTGGAAGTTTCGTTGCCGTTCGGCAGGTCACCGAAGAAGTCGCCTTCGAGGTAGGTCGTCAGATCGCCGCGGCTGGTCGGCGTGCTCGTGCCGAGCGAGAGCCGTGACTGGCGCGCATGGAACGTCACCTGGTTCGTCTTGTGCGCCCCGGCATCCGGGCCCACCGGAATTAGGTTCGGGTTGAGCATCTGGTCGCCGACGCTGTCGACTCCGGCGCTCTTGTCGCTCAGGATGGCATCGAGCTTGATGTAGCCGCCTAGCGTTACGGAAGTATCGGTGCCCGGCAGTTGGAACGTTGCTTTGTTTTCGGCGTGGACCACGGTGACGAAGCCAGCCAGCGCGGTGGCTGTGATGATGCGTTTCAAGATCGGGCTCCTTGAGAGTTGGGCTGATGCGCTGCCTTACCGCCCACGGAGCGATTTGCATCCCGACGCGAAACCGCTCAGCCGCTTGGGAATAGGGTGTGGTTTCCCGCGGTACACCGGAACAGAAGCGACGCCCTCCTCTCCCTCCCCTTGCGTTGCTTCCTCGGGCGGCGCCTTCGGGCGCCGCCCTTTTTCCTACGGACGGAGCGCGATGGAAGCCTTTCTGGTCTCGACCCTCTCGGTGGCCGTCGGCGAGCTCGGTGACAAGACTCAGCTGCTCGCGCTGGTCCTCGCGGCCCGGTTTCGGCGGCCGGTCGCGGTAATCCTCGGCATTCTGTGCGCAACGATCGCGAACCACGCGTGCGCTGGATTCGCTGGTGTCTGGCTGCGCGGCATCCTGAGCGCGGAACTCTTGCGCTGGCTGGTGGGCATCAGCTTCCTCGCGATCGCCGCCTGGGCTCTCGTGCCGGACCGAATGGAGGAAGATCCCGCCCCGGCGGATGGCCGTGGCGCGTTCCTGGTCACGCTTGCGGCGTTTTTCTTCGCCGAGTTCGGCGACAAGACGCAGGTGGCGACATTGATGCTTGCCGCGCGCTACGACAACCTCTTCGCTGTGGTTGGCGGCACCACGCTCGGCATGCTATGCGCCGACGCGCCGGCGGTGGCGCTCGGGACGGCGCTTCCCTTCGCCATTCCCCTTCGCACGGTACGCCTTGCGGCTGCGGCGCTTTTCGGCGCGATCGGCGCCGCGGCGCTGCTTGGCTTTAGCCCTTTCTGAGAGTTACTCCGCCGCGGTGTAAGCGGCGGCGAAGTCGCGCATCTCGGCCGCGTTCAGGTCGGAGACGGCCCAGAAAGCCATCCCGCCGTCGCTCCAGTGCAGCACGTTGTAGCCCCGCTTCGCCAAGCTGCGCACCGGCTGCACGTGCGAGCCTTCCTGCAGCGGCCAAACGAAGAGGTTGATCACGTGCTCGCGGTGGCGGTAGACGAGCACCGCGACTGACCGCTGATCCAGGTAGTCGAGCCGCCCGCCCACCAGCGGAAAGCCGGCGCTGGTCAGGTCGGTGACCGGCAGCGAGTAGTCGAGCCTGCTGCTCAGCCACGGCTTGACCGAATGCTGATCCGAGCTCGCGACGTCGGCGAGATGCCCGGTGACTATCGAGCGCGCGTGACCGGCGATCACGCGCTCGCCCGTAGCTTCGTCCTCGCTTACGGACACGTACTGGATCGCCGCAGTCCACGAAAGGAGTGCCGTCGCGGCGACTGCCGCACCCATCGGCAGCCACTGTTGCCAGTGAAACCTGACTTTGCGTTCCTTTTTCGGGCCGATGCGCGCGCGAATACGCTGCGCGAGCCCCGCGGGAGCACTGTGATACGTGGCCTGGCTGCGAAGCGCCGATTGAAGCGCCGACTGCTCGGCATAGGCCTTCTTGCAGGCCTCGCACGAAGCAAGGTGCTGGTCGACCGCCGTCGCGCTTGGCAGGTCGAGCTCCTGGTCCAGGTAGGCGTGCAGCCGGTTGCGGATGTCCGTGCAGTCCATGGTCATGACTCCTGCGCCTGCCGCAGGTACTGCAGCAGGAGCTTTCGTGCGCGCGCGAGGCGCGACATCACCGTCCCGAGCGGAATGCCCGCGATGGCGGCAATCTCCTTGTACGAAAGGCCTTCGAGCTCGCGCAGCACGATGGCTTCGCGGAATTCCTCGGGCAGCCGCTCGAGCGCGGCGTCGACGAGCCGCTTGGCATCCTTCTCCTGCAGCAACTGGTCCACCGGGCTCGCTTCGCTAGCGTGGCTCGCCTCGATCTCGTCCGCGTCGAACGACTCCTCGTCGAAAGGCACGGCCAGCGCGGCGACCTTGTTGCGCTTGAGCCAGGTGTAGTAGGTGTTGCGCACGATCCCGAGCAGCCAGGCGCGTCCGTCGTCGCCGTGGAAGCTGTCGATGAACTTGAAGGCGCGCAGGCAGGCTTCCTGCACCACGTCCTCGGCGTTGCGCTCGTCGCGCGTGAGCCAGCGGGCGAAGTTGTAGGCCGCGTCGAGGTGCGGTACGAAAAAGCTCTCGAAGCGCCTGACCCGCGTTTGATCGTCCAAGCTGAAGGCCTCCCTGGGGCCTCGCGCGCCGCGACTGCGGCCCACGGCCTCTCCTCCAGGCAAGGCGCGGGCAAAAGCTCGTAGTAAGGCCATGCATCCTGTACCGGCGCTCGTGGCGTTTTATTCCCGGGAATTTCCGCACCCGGGACCCGGTACTTAGGGCGGTGGGCCAAAGCGGCCTACTTTACTTCATCGATCCCTCGACAAGGAGAAACAGATGACGAGCGCAATCGACAGGCGGCAATTCCTCCAGCTTGCCGGCCTCGGCAGCATCGGCGTGGTATTCGGCTCTGCGCTGCCGGGCATGGCCCGGGCCGCCGGCCAGGACGACTTCTACTTCGTGCAGCTTTCCGACACCCACTGGGGCTTCGAAGGCGCGCCCAATCCCGATGCCAAGGGCACGCTCAAGAAAGCCGTGACTTCGGTCAACGCATTGAGCGAGCAGCCGGATTTCATCGTGTTCACGGGCGACCTCACGCACACGACCGACAACCCGGTCGAGCGCCGGCGTCGCATGGCGGAGTTCAAGGACATCGTCGGCGCACTGCGGGTCAAAGACGTGCGCTTCATGCCGGGCGAGCACGACGCCTCGCTCGACTCCGGCAAGGCGTTCAAGGAGTTCTTCGGTTCCACCTATTACACCTTCGACCATAAGGGCGTGCACTTCATCGCCCTCGACAAAGTCTCGGACCCGAGAGCGCTGATCGGCGACGAGCAGCTCGGATGGCTCGCGCAGGATCTCGCGGCGCAATCCAAGGACGCGCGCATCGTGGTGTTCACGCACCGGCCGCTCTTCGACCTCGCGCCCCAGTGGGACTGGGCGACGCGCGACGGCGCCAAGGCGGTCGAGATGCTGATGCCGTTCACGAACGTCACCGTGTTCTACGGCCACATCCACCAGGAAAACCACCACATGACCGGGCACATCGCGCACCACTCGGCGAAGTCGCTCATCTTCCCGCTGCCCGCGCCGATGTCGCAGCCCAAACGCGACCCGCTGCCGTGGGACCCGGCCAATCCCTACCGGGGGCTGGGCTTCCGGGAGGTGGAGGCCGAGGACAGGGGCACGCGCTTCGGCATCAACGAGTTCCCGGTGAAGGCCTAGGCCATGCGCAGGAGCAGACGAATCGTTTTGGCTGCGGGACTTCTCGCGCTCGCCGGCGGCGCGGGGGTCCTCGCGCAGAAGCAACCCCGGGTGATCAAGGTGAGCGCGCGGCGCTTTTCCTTCACGCCGCACGAAATCACGGTAAGGAAGGGCGAGCCCGTGCTGTTCGAGCTCACCAGCGAGGACATCTTCATGGGCATGAACATCCCCGACTTCGGCGTACGAAGCGACATCGTGCCGGGCAAGACGATGCAGCTCGCCCTCACGCCGGACAAGGCGGGGACGTTCACGTTCCTTTGCGACGTGTTCTGCGGAGACGGGCACGAGGGCATGAGCGGGACGCTCGTCGTCACCTGAGGGCGCTTCAGGCTGCGTTCAGGTAGAAGGCCGATCTTAGGCGACGCGTAACTTCGCGCGTCGCCGGGAGGAGCCATGACGGGCGCATATCCGCTGGAGAATGTCCCGATCTTCAGGAACGTCCCCTCGAGCCAGCTCGAGCCCTTGCGCGCGGCCGCGGGCAGGCAGGTGTTCGGCAGCGGCGGGGCCATCTTCCGGCAGGGGGACATTCCAAAGTACTTCTACATCGTCGAGGAGGGCGCGGTGGACATCGTGCTGCCGACGATGTCCGACGACGTCACGCTGGCGAGCTTCGAGGCCGGGACTTTCTTCGGCGAGCTCGCGGTATTCGACCACCAGCCCCGCACCGCAACTGCGCGCGCGGCCACGGAGACGCACCTCATCTGCATCCCGCTCGAGGCGATCGCGGACGTGATCGAGCGCCATCCGCAGGCGGCCAAGCAGTTCATGACCGTGATCATCGAGAGGCTGCGCGGCGCCGACGAGATGCTCTCGCGCAACATCCGCAACATCAATGAGGTGGCCGACGAGAAGATGACCGTGGGCGAGCGCGTGGCCGACATGGTCGCGCGATTCGGCGGCTCGTGGACCTTCATCATCCTCTTCTTCATGTTCCTGCTGGGCTGGATGGGCGTGAACGCCGCGTGGCTTCTCGCCGCGCCGCCCGATCCCTATCCGTACATCTTCCTCAACCTCATCCTGTCGTGCATCGCCGCGCTGCAGGCGCCGGTGATCATGATGAGCCAGAACCGCCAGGCGGCGAAGGATCGCCTCCAGGCCGACCAGGATTTCGCGGTGAACATCAAGGCGGAATTCGCGATCCAGCAGATGCATCGCAAGTTGGACGAGATGCGCGCGGGCATGATCCAGCACCGGCACGCCGAGGCCGAGCATTGGCGCAAGTCCGAGGTCGCACGCAGCGAATCCCGAAGCTGAAGCCCGCTGCGGGGGCTGTCGTAGAATGCCCTGATGATCGACGCCGCCGTCCGTGAGCGCTCGGACGCTCTGGTAAAGACCCTGCTCGACTCCGTCCGGATCGCCTCCGTGAGCCTCACCGGCGAGGGTATCCAGGACCAGGTGGGCTTCCTGAAGAAACGCCTCGAGGGTTGGGGTTTCGCGGTCGAGGTGCATCCCACCACGAGCCATCCGATCGTCTATGCGGAGATCGGCCCGCGAGATGCGAAGTTCACGTGGCTCCTCTACGGGCACTACGACGTCTATCCCGCCGACGAGAAGCAGGAAGGCTGGCGCACCAAGCCCTTCGAGCCGGTGGTCGATGGCGATCGCGTCTGGGGGCGCGGCACCGGCGACAACAAGGGCCAGCATCTTGCGATGCTGAACGCCATCGCGCTGTATCGCGAGCTGCACGGCGAATTGCCGATCCGCGTGAAGGTGATCCTCGAGGGCGACGAGGAAACGGGAAGCGTGCCGCTGCCGAAATTCATCGAGGCGAATCGCGCGCGGCTGAAGGCGGACCTGTGCTGCTACTCCGACGGGCCGATGTTTCCCAACGACCAGCCGGTGCTGCTGATGGGCGTGCGCGGAAATCTCGGGCTGGAATTCGTCGCGAAGGGCGCGAAGAGGAATCTTCATTCCGGCAACTTCGGCGGCGTGGCGCCGAACCCTACGCTGGATTTGATTCATCTCCTCGCGGAAATGGTCGATCGCGACGGCAAGCTGCTCGTTCCCGGCGCGGGCTACGCGGACGTGACCGTGACGCCCGCGGATCTCGAAGCGGTGCGCACGCTGAAGGTCGATCACAAGGATTTCAAGCAGAGCGTCGGCGTGGAACCGGTCACTGGCAAGGACGATGCGCTCTTCCACGAGCGTTTGATGTTGCGCCCGGCGTTCAACGTCTCGGGCTTCGCGTCGGGTTATACGGGCCAGGGCGCGAAGACGATCATCTTCAAGGAGGCTCTCGCCAAAGCCGACGTGCGACTGGTCGGCGGGCAGGATCCACAGAAAGTTTTCGACGCGATCCGCAAATTCGCCGCCGATCGCGGCTATGCCAACATCGAGATCCGCAACCTGAAGGCGACACCCGCCTCGCGCACGCCGCTCGACCACCCGATCGTTCCCAGGATAAAAGCCGCGGTCGAGAAGGGTTTCGGCAAGAAGGTGCTCGTGGTTCCGTCGCTCGGCGGCACCACGCCCGACTTCGTCTTCACGCGCTTGCTGGGATTGCCGTCGATCGTGATCCCGCTGGCGCCCTACGACGAGAACAACCACGCACCCAACGAATCGACGAAAGTGTCGTTGTACCTGGCCGGAATCCGCTCGGGTCTTCACCTCATAGAGGAAATGGCGCGCTGATGGACTATCGCAATCTCGGCAAGAGCGGCCTCAAGGTCGCGCCCATCTGCCTGGGCACGATGATGTTCGGCGACCGCACCGATGAGGCCGAAGCGGGCCGGATTGTCGCGGCGGCGCGCGATGCGGGCGTGAATTTCATCGACACCGCGGATGTGTACACGAAGGGCGAGTCCGAGAAGATCACCGGGCGCCTCATCAAGGCCGACCGCGCGTTCTGGGTGCTGGCGACCAAGGTCGCGAACGCGATGCCCGGACCCGGCGGCAAGGAAGATCCCAACCGGCGCGGAACCTCGCGCAAGTGGATCATGCAGGCGATCGACGAATCGCTCGAGCGCCTCGCCGTCGACTACGTGGACGTCTACTACCTGCACCGCGACGTGGAATCGACGCCGCTCGAGGAAACGGTGCGCGCGATGGACGACCTGGTGCGCGCGGGGAAGATCCGCCACTGGGGCCTGTCGAATTTCCGCGGCTGGCGCATCTCGGAAGCCATGAGCGTGGCGAAGGAGATCGGCGCCGCGTTGCCCGTCGTATGCCAGCCCTACTACAACGCCATGAACCGCCAGCCGGAGAACGACATCCTGCCGGCGTGCGAATACCACGGCATCGGCGTCGTGCCCTACTCGCCGCTCGCGCGCGGCGTGCTCACCGGCAAGTACAGGCCCGGCGAGAAACCCCCGGAAGGCACGCGTGCGGGCCGCAACGACAAGCGCATGCTGGAAACCGAGTTCCGCGCCGAGTCGCTCGCCATCGCGCAGAAGCTGAAGGACCACGCGGCGAAGAAAGGCTCGACAGCCAGCCACTTCGCGGTGAAGTGGGTCATGAACAATCCGGTCGTCACCAGCGTCATCGCCGGCCCGCGCACGCTCGAGCAGTGGAAGGATTACATGGCGGCGCTGGAGGCGAAGTTCGACGCGGAGGACGAGAAGCTGGTCGATTCCCTCGTGAGCCCGGGCCATCCGTCCACGCCGGGATACAACGACCCCATGTATCCCCTCATGGGACGTCGCGTCAAAGGCTGACCGCGGGCTTGTTGTCGTCGGCGCGCACGTCGAGCGCCACGAGGAAACGCGACACCATGTTGTACGTGGCGATGGTGGCCACCAGCTCGACGACCGCCTGCGGGGACGGTATCTTCGCCTTCACCCACTCCATGGTGTCGTCGTTCACCGCCACGCCGTCGGTCATCTCGAGCGTGAGCTGCAGGGCGGCGCGCTGCGCCTCGGTGAAGAGGGCGCCGTTGTTCACCGCCGAGGCCACGTCGCGCAGCGCGCGCACCTGGTGCTCGTCGCCTCCCACTTTCAGCAGCTCCGGCGCGTGATGGTGGAACTCGTACTCGGCATTGTTGAGGGAGGCGACCGCGAGAATCGCGATCTCCCGCATTTGCGCATCCAGCGACAGCTTCGTGCGCACCGCTCCCAGCAGCGAATTCCATCCCGCCGCGAGCTGCGGGCTGTGAAGGAGCATCCGGTCCAGGTGGGTGAGATGGCCGCCCCGCCGGGCGCGCACGGCATCGACAATGTCCCTGGGCTCGGCGAGGTCTGCGGAAACATAGGGCACGTGGGGCATTCGGTTCCTTCCCTCAATGAACGTGCTTCTCGATGGCCTGCGCCGCAAGGCGCACGCCGCTTCCATCCTTCAAGCGGGCCGCGGCTTGCGTCCGCGGGGCCGCGGGCAGCGCGGTCGTGGCGTCTATCGCGCGTGCGAGGCGTTCCGGCGTGAGCTTGCCGATCGGGATTCCCGCCGGCGCGATGCCCAGCTTCTCCAGCCGGTGCGCGAAATAATACTGGTCCACGATGTGCGGGACGATCACCTGCGGCGCTCCGGCGCGCAACGCGGCGGCCGTCGTGCCGGAGCCGCCATGGTGCACCACCGCCGCGACACGCGGAAAGAGCTTCGCGTGAGGCATCGGCCCGTCGACGACCATCACCGAGGCGGGAAGATTCGCCCCACCGATTCCGGCCCAGCCCTTGGCGAGGAGGAGCCTGCGGCCCCGCCCGCCCTCGAGGATCGCGTGGGTGAGCCGCGACGCATCGGGGCTCGTCATGCTGCCGAAACCGACGTAGACAGGCGGCGGGCCGGCGTCGAGGAACGCTTCCACGCGCGGGTCGAGCGCGGCCGCGTCCTCGTAGTACAGCGGGCCCGTCACCGTCACGTCATAGCCATTCCAGTCCGGCGGCGCCGGCCCGACGACGGGGTCGCACGCCAGGAGCGCCGGGCGCTCCTCGAACAGGTGGCGTGAGACATTCGTGAGCGGGGCGAGTCCCAGCCGCGCACGTTCCTTGTTCAACACGCCGCCGAGGAGCCATTGGACCGCGCCGTCGGCGAGCTTCCACCGCAGCCGGTTCACCCAGCGCGGCGCGCCCTGCATCTTGCCCATGAGGGGCGCGTGATACGACGAACGCAGCACGGTCGGCGCGTACATCATGGTGATGCTCGGGATGCGCAACGCCTCGCCCACCGAGTGCGCCGCGAACTGGGCCGCCGTCACGATGACGTCCATGCCGCGAGCCGCTTCCACGGTCTGGTCGAATGCGCGCGGCATCTCGTCGAACAGGATGTCGCGCAGCGCCCGGATGACGCGGATCGGATTGCCCCCGATCGCCTCCCGGTGCTGGTTGAGGATCTCCTGCGTGTTGACGCCCGAAGAGCGGAAGGGAAGGCCCAGGTCTGCGGCCCACGCCTCGAAGTCGGAGGGCGCGTGCACGAGCACGTCGTGGCCGCGCCGGCGCATCTCGAGCGCCAGGGTGAGCATCGGCTGCACGTCACCGCGCGATCCCACGGCGGTGATGAGCGCGCGCATCAGCGCTTGTCGGGATACCAGAAGCTCGCGGTGAGCTCGCGCGACTTGAGGCCCTTCTCGCCGCGCACGAGGATCCTCAGGAGCAACTTGGCCATGGACCAAGCGGAGTGCGTCTCGGCCTTTCGCGCCGAGCTCACCACCGACGCATCGACCATGACGAAGCGGCCGTGGCGCTTGAGCGCGCGGCTCAAATGGATCTCCTCGGAAGCGTAGAAGCGCTCGTCGAAGCCGCCAACCTTCTCGAACACGTCGCGGCGCGCGAAGAGGAAGCAACCCGCGGCCCATTTGATGTGGCGAAAGAGGAACACGACGATGGGCGTCGTCCATTGCACCCATCGGGGGCCGCCATCGAAGCGCACGAGCGCGCCGCCGGCGACGGCGCCGCCGCGAAACGCCTCCACGGTGCCGCGCACCACGTCCGCATTGACCTGCGTGTCGGCATCGACGAACACCAGCCAATCGCCCTTGGCCGCCGCCGCTCCCGCGTTTCGCGTGCCGGCGATCTGGCGCTTGTGGATGGTGATCACGCGCGCGCCGCCCGCCTCGGCCACCTGCGCGGTCGCGTCGCTCGAGTCGTCGTTCGCGACCACGATCTCGTAGAGCTCGCCCACGGCGCGCGCGGCCTCGTGGATCGCGGCGAGGGTCGGCGCGAGATATTTTTCTTCGTTGTAAGCCGGGACTACGAAGGACAGCACGCGACGCTCCGCTCGGACCTCTGGATCCCTGCTTGCGCAGGGATGACCGGAGTTTACGCGGTTGCCAGGTGGTCCTTCACGATGGATTCGAAGTTATTGTCGGCCTTGAATCCCATGGCCAGCGCGCGATCGGTGCGAAAACGCACCGGCCACGTCTTCACGATG
>Ga0105242_10000434_pt1 | contig 33374 bp, 31 predicted proteins | sample KBSM24metaG_FD_81521 | JGI IMG/M metagenome (GOLD analysis project Ga0105242, IMG submission 81521) | Miscanthus rhizosphere microbial communities from Kellogg Biological Station, Michigan, USA - KBS M2-4 metaG | ecosystem: Host-associated > Plants > Roots > Rhizosphere > Soil | place...
ACGGGCTGGGCGGGGTTGGGGTTCTTGACGGCGACGTCCATGGAAAACTCCTTGAGATACGGTGAGGTGCGGGGTTCCAGGACTGTCTGCGGTTAAGCACAGGCTGGATGCTTGAACAGTAGTGTAGGGGCGGGATATCTGCTCCGCAATGCATTAAATGGTCAGTTTGGCTGACAATAACCGGATGGTTTCCACCGACCCTGCAACCCCTTCGGCCGCCGACCTGCGCGACGATGCCTGGCGTCTCACCCACCTGGGCCGGCTGCTGGGCCACGCCATGCGCCGTTTCGACGCGCGGGTACTGGAGCTTATGGCGCACGACGTGCAGGTGCCGCTGGCGCTTTCCAACCTCGCCGCGCGCGAGCAGGTCAGCGCGGCGCACATCCACATCACGCGGCACCTCTCGCTGCAGGGCGACCGGCTGACCGACCTGGCCGCGCGCGCCGGCATGGCCAAGCAGTCCATGGCGGCGCTGGTGGACCAGTGCGAGGCCTGGGGCCTCGTCGTGCGCGAGCCCGATCCGCTGGATGCGCGCGCGCGGAGCGTGCGCTTCACGGCCACCGGGCTGGCCTGGCTGCAGGCCTTCCAGCGCGCGGTGGCGCGGACCGAGGCCGAGTTCCGCGACGCCGTGGGCGCCGAGGTGGCGGCCGTGGTCGCGCTGGGCCTGGAGGCCTATGCCGGCGGAGACGGCAGCGCGGCGTGAACGCCCCCGTGCGGCCGGCCCGCTCCTAGAATCGCGGCACGCCCCCGTCGTGCCCGACAGAAGAATTCAGGAGACATCCCCATGCGCATCCTCATCGCCGAAGACGACCAGGTGTTGGCCGATGGACTGCTGCGCACGCTGCGCGGCTCCGGCGCGGCGGTGGACCATGTGGCGAGCGGCGCCGAGGCCGACGCCGCGCTCATGGCCAACAGCGAATTCGATCTGCTGATCCTCGACCTGGGCCTGCCGCGCCTGCACGGGCTGGAGGTGCTCAAGCGCCTGCGCGGCCGGGGCTCTGCCATGCCGGTGCTGATCCTCACTGCGGCCGACAGCGTGGACGAGCGCGTCAAGGGCCTGGATTTCGGCGCCGACGACTACATGGCCAAGCCGTTCTCGCTGCAGGAGCTGGAGGCGCGCGTGCGGGCGCTGACGCGGCGCGGCATGGGCGGCACCACCAGCGTCATCCGCCATGGCCCGCTGGTCTATGACCAGGCCGGGCGCGTGGCCACCATCGACGGGCGCATGGTGGAGCTGTCGGCGCGCGAGCTGGGCCTGCTGGAGGTCCTGCTGCAGCGCGCCGGCCGCCTGGTCAGCAAGGAGCAACTGGTCGAGCGCCTCTGCGAATGGGGCGAAGAGGTGAGCAACAACGCCATCGAGGTCTACATCCACCGCCTGCGCAAGAAGATCGAGCGCGGCCCGATCCGCATCGCCACCGTGCGCGGCCTGGGCTACTGCCTCGAGAAGGTGGCGGCGCCTGCCGAGCGGCCCGCCGCCTGATGCGCCGGCTGCGCATTTGCTATGTTTCTGATAGCTATATGCGCTTGATCCACCTGCGCCCAGGCCTCATTCGCTTCAAGGATTCGCGGCCCGCGCCATGAAGATCTTCCAGCGCGAGCAGCGCTCCCTCTTCGGCGAGATCCTGGACTGGATGCTCACGCCGCTGCTGCTGCTCTGGCCCGTCAGCCTGGCGCTGACCTGGCTGGTGGCGCAGGGCCTGGCCAACAAGCCGTTCGACCGGGCGCTGGAATACAACGCCCACGCGCTCGCGCAACTGGTGACCGTGCAGGGCGAGCGCGTGCAGTTCAACCTGCCGCAGCCGGCCAGCGAGATCCTGCGCGCCGACGAATCCGACATCGTCTATTACCAGGTGCTGGCGCCGGACGGCAGCTTCCTCTCGGGCGAGCGCGGCCTTCCCCCGCCGCCCGACGACGAGAAGCCCTTTTCCGCCGAGGTGCGGCTGCGCGATGCCGAGCTGCGCGGCATCGACATCCGCATCGCCTACCTGTGGGTGCGCGTGCCGCTGCCGGGCGCGCCCGCCGCGCTGGTGCAGGTGGCCGAAACGCGCGAGAAGCGCAGCATGCTGGCCACCGAAATCATCAAGGGCGTGATGCTGCCGCAGTTCGCCATCCTGCCGCTGGCGGTGCTGCTGGTGTGGCTGGCGCTGGCGCGCGGGATCAAGCCGCTGTCGCAGCTCGAAGAGCGCATCCGCGCGCGCAAGCCCGACGACCTCTCGCCCCTGGACCATAAGGCCGTGCCCATGGAGGTCGCGCCGCTGGTCGATTCGGTCAACGACCTGCTGCGGCGGCTCAACGAATCCATCGCCACGCAAAAGCGCTTCCTTGCCGATGCGGCGCACCAGCTCAAGACCCCGCTGGCCGGTCTGCGCATGCAGGCCGACCTGGCCCAGCGCGAGGGCTCCGATACCGAGGCGCTGCGCCGCTCGCTGCAGCAGATCGGCCGCAGCAGCATGCGCGCCACGCACACCGTCAACCAGTTGCTGGCGCTGGCCCGCGCCGAAGGCGGCGGCGTGCTGGTGCGCCAGCCGGTGGACCTGGCCCGGCTCGTCATCGAGGTGGTGCGCGACTGCGTTCCGCGCGCGCTGGACCGCCACATCGACCTGGGCTACGAAGGCGAGCAGCCCGGCGCGCCGGGCGTCTGGGTGGAGGGCAACGCCACGCTGCTCAAGGAACTCGCGCGCAACCTGCTCGACAACGCGATGAACTACACGCCCTCCAGTGCCGATCGCCCGGGCGTCGTTACCGCGCGTGTGCTGGCCGATACCTTCGGCCATGTGGTGCTGATCCAGATCGAGGATTCCGGCCCCGGCGTGCCCGAGTCCGAGCGCGAACTGATCTTCCAGCCCTTCTACCGCGCACTCGGCACCGAAGCCGACGGCTCCGGCCTGGGCCTGCCCATCGTGGTCGAGATCGCGCGCCAGCACGGCGCCAGCGTGCAGCTGGACGAGGCCCACCCGGGCCAGTTGCCGCCCGGCGCGCGCTTCACCGTGCGCTTCGCGGGGCGCTCGCCTGCGCATTGAGCGCACGGCGGGCAAGAAAAAACCCGCGCCGGAGGGCGCGGGTTTCGGGTCCGGCACCGGCAGGGCCGCGCCGCACGGGATGCGGCAGGCTCGGCCGGGCTAGAAGCGCTTATTCAGCGGTGCCGGGCGCGGGCCAGGTGCGGGTTTCATAGACCGACGCGTAGGTGCTGGGCTCGCCACCCAGGCGGCGGACCTCGGCCACGAATTCGGGGCCGCTGCGCAGGCGCTGGTATTCGGCCAGGCGCTGGGCGTACATCGGGTCGCTGGCGGGCGAGCCTTCACCCACCTGGTAGCGGCCCAGGCCGGCGCGCTGCCACAGGTTCCAGTCCGCCATCACTTCGGCGGTGCTCACCGGGCGGCTCGTGGCCGACACGATGGGAGCGGGCGCGGGGCCGGCCCAGACTTCCTGCGACACGTTGGCGCTGCCCATGGGGCCTGCGACGGCTGCGCCGGTAGCGGCAAAAGCCAGGGTGGCGGCGGCGATGAGTTGCTTGCGGTTCATGTTGTTCCTTTCGAATGACACGTGAGAGGGATGCAGTGAAAGGAAAAGAGGGTGTTGCCAGCGGTGTTGCCGCGGCAGCGTCTTTCGCTGCAGGGATTTCAGTGTCGCGCTGTGTGGTGGCCCAACGTGTGCGAAAACGCAGGTATTCGTGTCAGGTCCCATCCGACGGGCGTGTGCTCCGATGCGCTGCGGGCTGTGGGCTTTCTGCCGGGTTTCCCTATGAGCGCGCGATGCAGGCAGCAGCGCCGCGGGGAAGGCCCCGGCGATCTCGCCAGGGGCTGCGCCGACGGCGCAGTGGGTGGACGGAAAGGCTGTTTCCGTCCTGTTTCTTACAGCGGCTTACCGCGCTTGCACTCCGAAGGGAATGCCTGCGCTTGCCGCCGATATTCAGTTCACGCTGTGCTGTGCAGCGGCACCGGCCGTGCTCACGCTGCCGCCCAGACGCTGCACTTCGGCCACGTACTCGGGGCCGCTGCGCAGGCGTTGGTAGGTGGCCAGGCGCTGGGCGTAGGCCGGGCTGGTCACGTCGCTGTATTCGCCCGAGTTGATCGAGCCCAGGCCGGCGCGGTTCCACAGGTTCAGATCGGCTTGCACTTCGGCACGCGACAGCGGGGCGCCCTGGGCGGCGGGCTGGGCGCCGAACCAGACTTCCTGCGACGTGGTGGCGGCGGATGCGGAGCCGGCGAAAGCGGCGGCGGCAACGGCGGCGAGGGCGATCAGGTGCTTGGTATGGCGGTTCATGACGATTCTTCCTTCTGGGTCTGCTGCAGCGGCGGGATTGCCGTCTGCATGGGAAGAAGTGTGGGGTTTTCCCGCATGGGCGTATGTGCCTAAACGCACAGCTTTTCGCAGATGGGTTCAGTGCGCGGACACTCAGCCGGCCGGCGGCCACTGCCGCGCAGGGTGCGGCACATGCAGCACGTCCAGCGGCTGCGAGCGCCCGCGCACCGCCGCCGGCACGGGCTGGCCCAGCGCGTCCGCCACGCCGGCCAGGCAGGCGGCTTCCAGCGACAGCACCAGGCGCGTGCCGGCCTGCTTGGAATGGTCCTGCAGCCGGCTGGCGGTGTTCACCACCTCGCCCACGGCGCTGAAGGTGGTGGCGTCGCCCCAGCCCACGCGGCCCAGCGCGACCCGGCCTGCATGCAGACCCATGCCGAAGTCCAGCCCATGGCCGAACTGCGTGGCGAAGCTTTCGGCGTTCCAGGCGTCCATGCGCTGCTCGATGAGCGCGGCCGCCTGCACGGCCTGCCGGCAGGCCGTGGGCAGGTCGGTGCGCAGGCCGAAGATCGCCATCACGCTGTCGCCGATGAACTGGTTGGCCATGCCGCCGCTGGCCTGCACCGCAGCGCCGACATGGGCGAAATACTGGTCCAGCACCCAGGCCAGATCGAACGGCCATTGCCGCTCGGCCAGGCCCGACCAGCGACGCAGGTCCACGAACAGGATGGCCACCTGCCGCTCCTCATAGGCCGCCGGGGCTGCGAGCGGCGGCGCTGCGGCGTCGGCGCCGTCGGCCCCTTCGGCGCGAAAGAGCGGCGTCACGGCGGCATCGCCCTGCGGCCGCAATTGGCAGGCCAGCCGCACGTCCGGGGGCGCCTGCACGCGCTCCAGCGTCTGGCGCTCGTCGCGCCCCGGCGGGGGCAGGGCGCCGGGCCCGGCCTGCACGCGCACGCGGCAGGTGGAGCAGCGCGCCCGTCCGCCGCAGCGCGAGAGATGGGCGATGCCGTGCTCGCGGCTGGCCTCCAGCACGGTGAAGCCGCGCGGCACCTGCACCGTGCGGTCCGGGTAGCGCAGCGTGACGGTGCGGCCCGCCTGGCAGTGCCGCCTGCGGGCGGCGCTCCAGCCCCAGCGCAGCGCCGGCAGCGCGGCCAGGGCCAGCAGCCAGCCCAGGCGCAGCTGCTCGGCCAGGGCACGGGCTGCGGCAGCGCCGGCTTCCGTCGGCGCGGGCGAGGCGGGCAGGCCCCGCCACTGCAGCTCGCGCGCCATGGCCGTCACGCCCAGCGCGGCGAGCACCGGCAGCAGCACCGCGCCGGCGAGCAGCAGCGGCTGCCAGCGCCGCCAGCCCGCCCGGCTGCGCAGCGCCAGGTGCAGGCCCAGGCAGCCGTGCGTCCAGGTCGCGGCCAGCAGCAGCCATTGCAGGCTCAGGCCCTCGGGCGTCCAGATGGCGCGCACCACGCGCGCATAGCTGGGCTCCACGCCCAGCCAGTCGTCCGTCCAGCGCGTGCCCACCGCGTGCGCGGCCAGCAGCAGCGGCAGCGTCAGGCCCAGCGCCAGCCGCACGGCCTCGATGGCGGGCATGCGCAGGCTGCGGCGCTGCCAGAGCGCGACGCAGGCCATGGCCAGATGCGTGGCGAAGGCGCCGTAGAGCAGCACCGTGCCCGGCAGCGTCGCCCAGGCGCCGTGCAGACTGCGGCGCACGGCCTCGGCGGTCTCCAGAGACACCAGCCCCGCCGCATGGTTGGCCAGGTGCAGCGCTACATAGGCCCAGAGCACCAGGCCGCTGGTCCAGCGCAGGTTGCGCGCGGTCGGCCAGGCGGGGCGATGGGCGGGGGAGGGCGGTGTGGGCATGTGGGGAGCAGGGCTGTAGCGCCGGGCGGCTGCGCGCGCGGCGGGGGCTGAGCATAATCCGCGCCCCGTCTCCCCTTGCCGTGCCCCCTTCCATGAATGACTCCGCCCCCGCCCGCTCCAGCCTGGCCCTGCGCCGCATCGCGCTCTTCGAGGGGCTGGGCGATGCCTGCCTGGACCGCATCGCCGCGGACTGCGACTGGCGCATGCTGGAGGCGCGCCGCCCGCTCTTCACGCGTGCATCGGGGGGCGGCGAGGTGTATTTCCTGGTCTCCGGCCGGGCCCGCATCACGACCTATTCGGCCAACGGCCGCGAGGTGGCCTTCCGCGACTGCGATGCCGGCGCGCATTTCGGCGACCTGTCGGCGCTGGACGGGCAACCGCGCTCGGCCGACGTGGTGACGCTGGAGCCTTCGCTGCTGGCCTGCATGCCGCCGCAGGCCTTCCTGGCGCTGCTGGAGCGCGAGCCCTTGCTGGCCATGCGGATGATGCGCAGTCTGGCGCTGCTCGTGCGGCGCCTGACCGAGCGGGTGATCGACCTCAGCACGCTGGGCGTGCACACACGGCTGCACACCGAGCTGCTGCGCATGGCGCACCAGGCCGGCGTGGCGGAGGACCACAGCGCGCTCATCGATCCCATGCCGCCGCATGTGGCCCTGGCCGGCCGGATCAGCACCAACCGCGAACAGGTCACGCGCGAGCTGGGCGCGCTGACGCGGCGCGGCGTGCTCAAGAAAGAGGGCGCGCACGCGGTGCGGATCACCGATGTGCGCGCCCTGGAGGCGCTGGTCGCGGCCGTGCGCGGCGACTGACGGCCCGTTGTGCGGCTCTGCGAGCCGCGCCTACTTGTCGTGGTGCAGGTAGCTCGCCTGCTTGGGCAGCATCAGGCTCACCAGGAAGGCGATGGCCAGCATGCCGGTCACGTACCAGTAGAAATACGACTCGTGGCCCAGCGATTTCAGGCCCAGGGCCACGTACTCGGCGCTGCCGCCGAAGATGGCGTTGCCCACCGCGTACGACAGGCCCACGCCCAGCGCGCGCACTTCGGGCGGGAACATCTCGGCCTTCACCACGCCGCTGATCGAGGTGTAGAAGCTCACCACCGCCAGCGCCAGCGTGATGAGCACGCCGGCCACCAGCGGGCTGCCCACCTGCTGCAGCTGGCTCATCACCGGCACCGTCATCAGCGCGCCCAGGGCGCCGAAGAGCAGCATGTTGTTGCGCCGGCCGATGCGGTCGGAGAGCGCGCCGAAGAGCGGCTGCATGCACATGTAGAGGAACAGGCACGCGGTCATCACGTTGCTGGCCGTCTTGATCGACATGCCGGCCGAGTTGACCAGGTACTTCTGCATGTAGGTGGTGAAGGTGTAGAAGACCAGCGAGCCGCCGGCCGTGTAGCCCAGCACCACGAAGAAGGCGCGCTTGTGGTGCGTGAAGAGGTGGCGCAGCGTGCCCGCGCCCTGGGTGGCGCGGTGCTGCTTGCTGGCCGTCTCGGTCAGCGTGCGGCGCAGCGCCAGGGCGACCACGGCCGCGACCGCGCCCAGCACGAACGGAATGCGCCAGCCCCAGCTCCTGAGCTCGGCGTCGTCCAGCGCCTGCTGCAGCAGCACCACCACCAGCACGGCCAGCAGCTGGCCGCCGATGAGCGTGACGTACTGGAACGACGAGAAGAAGCCGCGCTGGCCGCGCATGGCGACTTCGCTCATGTAGGTGGCCGTGGTGCCGTACTCGCCGCCCACCGACAGGCCCTGCAGCAGCCGTGCGGCCAGCAGCAGCGCGGGCGCGGCGGCGCCGATCTGCGCATAGGTGGGCAGGCAGGCGATGCTCAGCGAGCCCGCGCACATCATGGTGACCGAGACCACCATCGAGGTCTTGCGGCCCTTGCGGTCGGCCAGGCGGCCGAACAGCCAGCCGCCCACCGGCCGCATCAGGAAGCCGGCCGCGAACACGCCGGCCGTGTTGAGCAGCTGCACCGTGGGGTCGGACTTGGGGAAGAACGCCGGCGCGAAGTAGATCGCGCAGAAGGCGTAGACGTAGAAGTCGAACCACTCCACCAGGTTGCCGGACGAGGCGGCGAAGATGGCGAAGATGCGCTTCTTCTTTTCCTCGAAGGTGTAGGGCGTGTGGTCGGTCGTATCGGCGGGCGCCGTGGCAGTGCTCATGGATGCGGTCCTCGTCTCGGTCTCTCGTGGCCTGGGCCGCGCAGGGGCAGCCCGTGCGCCGAGTCTGCGCCGGGCGCCCGCGCGTGTCGTCCGTAGCCGCCCGCCGTGCGCCTGCGTAGCGATACGCAAGGGTTAATACGGATGCGTCCGGAAAAGCCGCAGGACCACCTCGCGGGACCAGCGCACCAGCGGCATGTGCTCGTGCCGGCGGCTCCAGTACACGGAAACGGTGAATTCGCTGGAGGGCAGGTCCGTATCCAGCAGCAGGAAGCGCCTTGCGGGCGCGAACTCGCGTGCGATCGCCAGGGGCATGAGAACTCCCAGGTCCGTGCTCCGCACCAGATCCGGCAGTGCGAGGAAGGTGGATGTCGTGAGCTTGACCTGCCCCTCCAGGTGGGCTGTGCGCAGCATCTGCAAGGTCTGGGCATGCGAGCGCACGGCGATCAGGTCGAGCGAGCGCAGCCTGACCAAGCTGAGCGTATTGCGCTTGAGGGGCGTGGCGATGGGGTGGCCTGCCCGCACCAGCACGGCATAGCGGTCTGTCAGCAGCTGCGCGTGGTTCGCGGTCGTGAGTTCGGGCAGGAAGCCGATGGCCAGGTGCAGGTCGCCGCTCTCGAGCGCCTTGGCGATTTCCGCCTGCGGCCAGGCCTGAGCCTTCAGGGCGATGCCCGGGGCCACCCGTCGCAACTCGCGCATCAGCTGCGGCAGGAAGCGCGCTTCGCCGATGTCCGTGAGATGGATGCGCAGTTCGGCCGACGAGCGCTGTGGATCGAAGGGCTTTTCCGATGCCAGGCCCGCTTCCAGCTGCGCCAGTCCGTCCTGGACGGAACGCGCCAGGTCGTCCGCGCGCGGCGTGGGGCGCACGCCGCCGCGCGTGCGCTCGAACAGCGGATCGCCCAGCGCCAGCCGCAGCCGCGTGAGCGCCTGGCTGGTGGAGGGCTGGGACATGCCCAGCTGCTGCGCGGCGCGGCTCACGTTGCGGGTGCGGTAGATGACGTCGAACACCCGCAGCAGGTTCAGGTCCAGCGATTCCATTTATTGGCTATCCGAATATCACTTAGTAGGTTCATATTGTTGTCTGACTGGCCGGCCGTCTCCACACTGCGTCCACTTCGATTCCCGACCTTCGATCGCCAGCCCCATGACGCCAGCTGCCACACCCCCAAGCCCCACCGTGCGCGAAGCCTTCCTGCGCCTGATGCGCGATCTCGACATCGACACCGTGTTCGGCAACCCCGGCTCCACCGAATTGCCCATGTTCCGCGACTTCCCGCCGGATTTCCGCTACGTGCTGGGCTTACAGGAGTCGGTGGTGGTCGGCATGGCCGACGGCTATGCCCAGGCCACGCGCAACGCCGCCCTGGTCAACCTGCACTCGGCCGCCGGCGTGGGCCATGCCATGGGCAACATCTTCACGGCCTTCCGCAACCAGACGCCACTGATCGTGACCGCCGGCCAGCAGGCGCGCTCCATCCTGCCGTTCGATCCCTTCCTGTCGGCCACCCAGGCGACCGAGCTGCCGCGGCCCTACGTGAAGTGGGCCATCGAGCCGGCGCGCGCGCAGGACGTGCCCCTGGCGCTGCTGCGGGCCTACCAGATCGCCATGCAGCCGCCCTGCGGTCCGGTGTTCATATCGATCCCGGCCGACGACTGGGACCGTCCCACCGATTGGGTGCCGGTGCGCCATGTCACCCATGCCACGGCGCCGGAGCCCGAAGCGCTGGGCCGGCTCGCGCGGGCCCTGGCAGGCTGCGAGCGTCCGGCGTTCGTGGTCGGCGCGGGTGTGGACCGCGACGGTGCCGTGCCGGCCGTGACCGAACTGGCCGAGCGGCATGGGGCCAAGGTGTACACCGCACCCATGAGCGCGCGCTGCGGCTTTCCGGAGCAGCATGCGCTGTTCGCCGGATTCCTGCCCGCCATGCGCGAGCGCATCGTCGATGCGCTGGCGCCGCACGATCTGGTCGTCGTGCTGGGCGCCCCCGCCTTCAGCTACCACGTGGAAGGCCAGGGCCCGCACGTGCCCGCGCATGCGGCGCTCTGGCAGATCGTGGACGATCCGCATGTCGCGGCGTGGACGCCTGCGGGCGACAGCATCGTCGCCAGCCTGCAGCTGGCCGTGCCGGCCCTGCTGGCCGCGCCCGGACCCCTGCGGGCACGGCCGGCACCGGCCCCGCGCCAGCCCGCCGCCGCCGCTGCCGCCCCCAGCCTGCCGATGTCCGCAGCCTTCGCGCTGCAGACCCTGGATGCGGCCCGCCGGCCGGACGACGTGGTCGTCGAAGAGGCGCCCGGCTCGCGCGGCGTCATTCAGGCCTGCCTGCCCATGCGCGGTGCCGATTCGTTCTACACCATGGCCAGCGGCGGACTGGGGCACGGCATGCCTGCCGCCGTGGGCGTGGCGCTGGGCCGGCAGCGGCTCGGTCTGCCGGGGCGCGTGATCGCGCTCATCGGTGACGGCTCCAGCATGTATTCCATCCAGGCCCTGTTCACCGCCGCTCAGCTGAAGCTGGACATGACCTTTGTGATCCTGAACAACCAGCGCTACGCCGCGCTGCAGGACTTCGCGCCGGTATTCGGCTACGCGCCCGGCGACAAGCCCGAGGGGACCGATCTGCGCGGCCTGGACTTCATCGCCCTGGCGCGCGGCCACGGCCTGCCAGGCAGGCGCGTCGAGCGGCCCGAGGAACTGCGCGATGCCCTCGATGGCGCGCTTCGGTACGCCGGCCCCTGCCTGATCGAACTGGTCGTTGCCTGAAGCGAGTGGCGGCTCGTCCACCCTTGCGCCCATTCCACACATCACGGAGACAAACCATGCAGAAGATCCAGTTCCTCATCGACGGCGAGAAGTGCGATGCCACCGGCGGCCGATGCTTCGAGCGCCGCAACCCGCTCGACGGCCAGGTCGCCACGCGCGCACCGGCCGCCAGTCCCCAGGATGCCATCCGTGCGGTGGAAGCGGCGCAGAAGGCCTTCCCCGCCTGGTCGAAGATGGGGCCGACCGAGCGCCGTGGCCTGCTGCTCAAGGCTGCAGCCGCGCTGGAGGCCAAGGCGGAGGCCTTCGCCGCCGCCATGGCTGCGGAAACCGGCAGCTCGGCCCTCTGGGCCGGCTTCAACGTGCATGTGGCGGCCGGCATGCTGCAGGAGGCCGCCGCGCTGACCACGCAGGTGGGCGGCGAGATCATTCCTTCCGACGTGCCGGGCAGCCTGGCCATGGGCGTTCGCCAGCCTGCCGGCGTGGTGCTGGGCATGGCGCCGTGGAATGCGCCCGTCATCCTGGGCGTGCGTGCCGTGGCCACGCCGCTGGCCTGCGGCAACACCGTGGTGCTCAAGGGTTCGGAGCTTTCGCCCGCCACGCACGGACTCATCATCGAATCGCTGCAGGAAGCCGGCCTGCCGCCGGGCGTGGTGAACTTCGTCACCAACGATCCAGCCGATGCCGGGGCGGTGGTCGAGGCCATGGTGGCCCACCCGGCCGTGCGCCGCGTCAACTTCACCGGCTCGACCCAGGTCGGCCGCATCATCGCGGCCCTGGGCGCCAGATACCTCAAGCCCTGCGTGCTGGAGCTCGGCGGCAAGGCACCGCTGCTGGTGCTGGAAGATGCGGATCTCGACGCGGCCGTGGCCGGCGCCGCCTTCGGCGCCTTCGCCAACTCGGGCCAGATCTGCATGTCCACCGAACGCATCATCGTGGACGGCAAGGTCGCCGACGCTTTCGTGGACAAGCTTGCCGCCAAGGCCCGCTCGCTGCCGCTGGGCGATCCGCGCAAGGGCCCCGTGGTGCTGGGTTCGGTGGTGGATATGCGCACGGTGGAGCGCTGCAATGCGCTGATCGACGATGCGCTGGCCAAGGGGGCGAAACTGGTGTGCGGCGGCAAGGCCGACTCCACGCTGATGCCGGCAACGCTGCTCGACCACGTGACGGCGGACATGCGCATCTACCAGGAAGAGAGCTTCGGCCCGGTCAAGCCCATCGTGCGCGTGGATGGCGTGGAGGCGGCCATCGCCTGCGCCAACGACAACGCCTTCGGCTTGTCGGCAGCGGTCTTCAGCCGCGACGTGGCCCGGGCCTGGAACGTGGCCCGGCGCATCGAATCGGGCATCTGCCACATCAACGCGCCCACCGTCCACGATGAAGCGCAGATGCCTTTCGGCGGCGTCAAGGACTCGGGCTACGGGCACTTCGGGGGCCGCGCGGGCATCGAATCGTTCACAGATCTGCGCTGGATCAGCGTGCAGATGGCCGAACGCCACTACCCGTTCTGAATCGCGGGGGTCGGCAGCAGGTGCATCCGACGCCTGCCACCGCGCACCGAAGGCCGTTTTCCACTCCACGTCAGTCCCACACCGAGATGAACATGTCCATGTCCAGCACGCGCAGAAGTTTCATTGCCGCCTCCGGCACACTGTTCGCCGCCCCTTATGTCGGGGCCACCTTGTCGGGCCGTGGAGGCAGTCCTCTGACGGCATTGTCCGAGTCCGAGCAGCTGGGGCTCACAGCGGCCCAGGCGCTCGACGCGATGCGCGCCGGGACGCTGACCGCGGAGGCGTACACGACGACGCTGTTGAAGCAGGCCGCCTTGATGTCGGACTTGAACAGCATGATCTCCTTGGACAGCGCAGGGGCCATCGAGGCGGCGAGGAATGTCGACCAGCGCCGTGCGCGCGGCGAAAGTCTTCCGCTGCTTGCCGGACTGCCGATCGTGGTCAAGGACAACATCAACACGCGCGCGCTTCCCACGACCGGAGGAACCCCTGCGCTCCGCAACGTTCGTCCGACCGCCAACGCGCCGACGCTTCAACGTCTGCTGGACGCAGGAGCCATCGTCTTGGGCAAGGCCAACATGCATGAGCTCGCGTTCGGGGCAACGACGTCCAACTTCGCCCCATTCGCAGGTATCGCGCACAACCCCTATGACCGGTCGCGCGTGCCCGGTGGCTCATCCGGCGGCACGGGCGCTGCGATCGCTGCGCGGATCGCGCCGGCCGGCCTCGGCACCGACACCGGGGGGTCCGTGCGCATTCCGGCGTCTTTCTGCGGCTTGTCCGGACTGCGGCCGTCCGTCGGCAACGGCGGCGCAGAGCGTCGGTACGACGGATCGGGCGTGCTGCCCATCAGCCATACACGCGACACCATCGGGCCCATGGCACGCACCATGCGCGATGTCGCATTGCTCGATGCCGTGATGAGCGGCACTGCGCCAGCGGAGCGTGTTCCTCTGGCTGGCATCCGGCTGGGTGTCCCGGCCTCTTTCTGGGCCGGTGCGGAGCGACAAGTGCTGGCGGTCCTCGCTCGGGCCATGAAGAAGCTGAGTGCGGCCGGGGTTGTCTTCGTGAACGTCGATACGGCAGGGCTGGACGCCCTGACCCGCCTGGCCGCGTTTCCGATCGCTCTTCACGAGGCCCATGAGGACATTCCGCGCTACCTGGACCGGACCGGCGTTCAAGGCATTTCCTTGGCCGACATCAGTGCACAGGTCGCCAGTCCCGATGTGAAGGGGCCGATGTCGGCGGTCGTCGGCGACGCTGCCGCCGCCGGTTACCAGGATGCCATCAACAAGCACCGGCCGGCCATGCGCAGGCTGTATGCCGACTACTTCGCCTCCAACCGGCTGGACGGCGCCATCTTTCCCACGGTGCAAGTCGCCGCGCCGGTGATCGACGCCGTGAACGGCACGTCTCGGATCCGCATCGATGGAGGTCCGCTCGTCGACACCTTTCCTGCGCTCATCAAGAACACCGACCCAGGCAGCACCACGGGCATTCCCGGCATCACGGTTCCTGCGGGGCTGACTCCCGGCGGCTTGCCGGTCGGTCTGGCAATCGACGGCCCCATCGGGTCGGACGCCCGCCTGCTTGGACTCGGCATGGCGATCGAGGACGTGCTGGGTCCGCTGCCCCCTCCAAAGACGATCGGTACGGCGTCATGAAGAAGTTCGCCGTCGCAGGCGCGATGGGGTGCCTGTCGCGCGGCCTGCTTTGATCCATCACACCCCAGGAGACAAAAAAATGACCGTATTTCAGCTGATCCGACGTGCTGCCGCAGCGATTGCCTTGGGAGTGCCCTTGTTGTCGCCCGCCCAGGACAGCGGCACCACCGAATGGGTGGTTGGTTACGCAGCCGGCGGCGGCTCCGACGCCCTGGCGCGCACCTTGGCCGAACAGATGGGCAAGACGATGGGGCGCACGATCATCGTCAACAACAAGCCAGGCGGCGCCACCAACATCGCGGCCGACTACGTTGCGAAGTCCAAGGCGCAGGACCGCATGCTCTTCACGGCGGATTTCGCGACGCTGGCGGCCAATCCCTGGCTTTTCTCCAGGCTGCCCTTCGATCCTGACAGGGACTTCAAGTCGGTTGGCCTGCTCGGCCGTTTCCCGCTGGTGCTGGTCGTCGGTCCGCAGGTGCCCGCAACCGGCTACAGAGAGTTCCTCGCTTGGGCGAAGGCCCGCAAGACGCCGGTCAGCTTTGCTTCTTCGGGCATCGGCAGCCCGCAGCACCTGGCGGGCGAGCTGTTCCGCGAGAGGACTGGGCTGAACCTTCAGCATGTGCCGTACCGTGGTGGCGCGCTGGCTGTGCAGGATCTCATCGGCGGGCAGGTGGATATGGCCCTGATGGACAGCGCGACCGTCGTGCCCCACCTGCAAGGAGGCCGTTTGCGTGCCCTTGGTGTGGCCAGCATGCACCGGGTCCAGGTGCTGCCGGGTATGCCGACGCTGGCCGAGCAGGGCCTGGCGGACTTCGAAGCATTCGCTTGGCAAGGACTGGTCGTCCCTGCCGGTGCGTCGGCAGACCAGGTTGCGGCGCTGAACACGGCATTGCAGAAGGCCTTGGCGTCCGAGCCCGTCAAGGCGCGTCTGCAGGCTCTGGCGATCGAGCCCATGCCTGGAACTCCGGCACAGATGAACGCTTACGTCAAGGCGGAGCGCGCCCGATGGGGTGCGGTCATCAAGGCTGCCAACGTCCAGCTCGACTGAGCATCGAGCGCTGCTATGTTGCTCAATGCACATGACTGGCGTGCCGCAGCCCGGCGCCGCCTTCCGCGCTTCGTCTTCGACTATGTGGATGGCGCAGCAGACGACGGGTCGTGCTTGCGGCGCAACCGGGCCGACCTCGATGCGTGCATCCTGCAGCCCCGGATCCTGCGCAATACCAGCGAGATCGATATCGGTTTCCAGCTGTTCGGCCGTCGCTGGGCGATGCCCGTCGGGATTGCGCCCACCGGGTTGAATGGGTTGATCCGGCCCGACGGCGACCGCGCCATCGCGCGGGCCGCTGCGGGAGCGGGGATCGCGTTCGCGTTGTCGACAGCTTCGAACGTGCGGCTGGAAGACGTCCGGGCGGCGGCCCCGGACAGCCCGCAGTGGATGCAGCTGTACGTGATGCACCGGGAGATGGCGGAGCGCATGGTGCGACGTGCGCAGGCCGCAGGGTACGAAGCACTGGTGCTGACGGTCGATGTGCCAGTGAGCGGCAATCGGGAACTCGACGTGCGCAACGGATTCCGCCTGCCCTTCAAACCCACGGCACGGCTTGCGCTGGACGTCGCATTGCACCCCCGCTGGGCGTTGCGGATGGCGCGCCATGGCGCACCGGACTTCGCCAATCTGCTGCCCGGCGATGGCGAAGCCGCGTCGCCCGCCCTGCAGGCCGCATTGCTGGCCCGCGCCATGGACCGCACGCTGGCCTGGGAACAGCTCGCATGGCTGCGCGAATTGTGGAAAGGGCCGCTGCTGCTCAAGGGAGTCCTTCATGCCGACGATGCCCGCCGGGCACTCGACCATGGCATCGACGGCCTGATCGTCTCGAACCACGGCGGGCGGCAACTGGACGCGTCGCCCTCGGCGATCGCTGCACTTCCGTCGGTGGTCGCGGCCGTGGGAGAGCGCATTCCCGTTCTGATGGATAGCGGCATTCGACGCGGGGCAGACGTTGCGAAGGCGCTGGCGCTCGGCGCGAGGGCCGTCCTGGTAGGCCGCCCCGTTCTTTACGCGCTGGCGACCTCGGGTCAGTCGGGTGTCGAGGCCTGGCTGCGCACGCTGCGTGAGGACCTGATACGCACCATGGTGCTGCTGGGGGCGCGCAGCGTCGACGAACTGAGACAAGCATCCTCGATGGATTCGCAGCCGGGCGGACCGGCTGCGAGCCGAAGCTAGTGGGCGAGGGGGCGAGTGGCCCAACGACGGATAGATAGCCGGTAAGAACCCATCAACACAACCAGAATCGCTCCGCACGGCGGAGGCGTCGGACGACGAGCGATTCGATCCAAGGAGACAACGATGTCGATCGCTACCTGGAGCCGGCAGGAATCCCTGCCGGCTCCCACCATGGCGTGCCGCCGCGCGCCCGGGCTCATGGAGCCCACTCCCTTGCCTGTGCCCGTGGGCACCAACGGGAGGCAGCCATGAGCGATTCCAGAGCGGGTGCGCAGCCCACGGCCGACGTCGGCCGTCTGCTGGACGATGGTGCGTTCTCCGGCTTCCAGAAGCTGGTGGTGTGCCTGGCCGCGCTGTCCATCGTCATGGACGGTTTCGACGGCCAGCTGATCGGCTTCGCCCTTCCCAGCCTCATCCAGGAATGGGGCATCACGCGCAACGCCTTCGCGCCTGCCGTGGCCGCCGGTCTCGTGGGCATGGGCATCGGCAGCGCCTGCGCCGGCCTCTTCGCCGACCGGTTCGGTCGGCGATGGGCCGTCATCGGCAGCGTCTTCGTCTTCGGCGTGGCGACCAGCCTGATCTCCCTCTCGCCCGACGTGGGCACCATCGCCATCCTGCGCTTCTTCGCGGGGCTGGGCATCGGCGGCGCCCTGCCCAGCTCGACGACGATGACGGCCGAATTCAGCCCGGCCCGCCGCCGCACCCTGGCGGTGACGGCCACCATCGTCTGCGTGCCGCTCGGCGGCATGCTGGCGGGCCTGTTCGCAGGCCTGGTTCTGCCCCATTACGGCTGGCGCGGTCTCTTCCTGTTCGGCGGGTTGATTCCGGTGGCGTTCTCCGTCGTGCTTTTCTTCACGATTCCCGAGTCCCCCCGCTACCTGGCGCGCCACCCACGGCGCTGGGACGAGTTGCGCACGCTGCTGGCCCGCATGTCCCGCCCGGTGGCGCCGGGTACGCAGTTCGCCGACCTGCGCGAGCAGCAGGGCCCCGGGGCGGCGTCCGCGCGCACGGGCTTCGGCGCCCTGTTCGCCAACGGCCTGGCCCGCGACACGCTGGCGCTGTGGATCGCCTTCTTCATGAACCTCCTGACCGTCTACAGCGCCTTCAGCTGGCTGCCCACGATGCTCGCCGGCGAGGGGCTGAGCCCGTCCGTGGCCGGCGAGGGGCTGACGGCCTACAACATCGGCGGCGTTTTCGGCGCCCTGCTCTGCGCGGTGGTGATCGGCCGCTTCGGCTCGCGCCGGCCGCTGCTGCTGTGCTGCCTCGCCGCCATGGCCAGCGCGCTGTTCCTGCGCAGCCTGGACATCAAGAGCCAGACCGCGCTGTTGGTGGCCGGCATCGGCGTGCATGGCATGTTCGTCAATGCCGTGCAGTGCGCCATGTATGCCCTCTGCGCCTACATCTACCCCACTGAAGTGCGCGCCACGGGCACGGCCTCGGCGCTGGCCTTCGGGCGGCTCGGCGCGATCCTGAGCGCCTTCGCCGGGGCCATCCTGATCACCCAGGGCGGCGCATCTGCCTACCTGGCCATGCTGGCTGCAGCCATGCTGCTGGTGTTCTTCGCGCTGCTCGCCGTGCGCCGTCACATCCCCCGCATTCCCCGGCCCTGAGCCGGCACCGCGATCGCTCCACCACTGCAGAGGCAACGGAACCGTCATGAAGATCGCAGTCGTCGGGGCCGGCGCCATGGGCGGCCTGTTCGGCGTCCGCCTGGCACTGAGTGGGCAGGATGTCAGCTTCATCGGCGTGTCGCAGGACACGATCGATGCGATCCGGCAGCGCGGCATCGTTCGTCCAGCCCTTCGACCGGCTCATGATCTTCACCAAGGGCTTCCACACGGCCGGCGCCGTGCGGAGCGTGGCCCATCTGGCGGGGCCTGCGACCTGGGCACTGTCGGTGCAGAACGGTCTGGGCAACGCGGAGATCATCGCGGGCGTGGTGGCGCCGCAGCGGGTCGCTGTCGGCATGACCAACTTTCCGGCAGACCTGCAGGCGCCAGGCGTGGTCCGAAGCCATGGCGATGGCCAGGTCCGTATCTGGGCGATGTCGGGCGAGGACCATGCACGGCCGAGCCCCGTGTGCACGAAGCCATTGGGGAGAAGGTCGCCTTCAACGCGGCGCTCAACAGCATCTGCGCGGTGACCGGATGCTCGGTGGACCAGCCGGCTGCCGTCGCCGACGGGCAGGCGCTGGCCTTCGAGGTGGTGGACGAGGTGCTGGCGGTGGCGCAGGCCATGGGCGTCGCCGCCAGCCCCGAGGCCTGCAAGGCTCATGTGGCCGACGCCATCGCGCGGCATGCGGGCCACAAGCCCTCGATGCTGCAGGATCTGCTGGCCGGGCGGCGCACCGAGATCGAGACCCTCAATGGCGCCGTGGTCGCCGCCGCCGATGAGCGGGGCATCGCGGCGCCCGGCACGCGGGTTCTGCTGCGGCTCGTGCGGCTGGCCCAGGCCCGGCCTGGGGCAGCTCCTGCGGCCCGGAGCGCATCGGCGCATTGAGCGCCGCGGATGAGCCGCCATGGGCGTGGGGGCCACAGCCTCCGATGCGGCCGCGATGCAGAAGCACTGGGCGCAGGAGCTCGATTTCCGGCCCCGCCTGCTCCGCGAGCGCGGCATCTCGCTGGACTGATGGCAGGCTGGCGTCCCCCTGGGGCCTTCTAAGAACCCGTCCAAGGTCTTTTCGGGGTCGCGCAAGCCCCTTGCCGGGCGGCCTGCGGCGTTGCGGGGCTTTCCAGGAGGAGCGTCTTGCCAGCGACCCTACAGCCCGTGCTCGCGCAGGAAGCGGTCGAGCTGGTGGCTGTTGGCCAGGCCCAGCTTGGCGAAGGCGTGGGCACGGTGCGTTTCCACCGTGCGCTGCTCCAGCGGGGCGAGTTCCTGCGCGATCTGCTTGTTGGGCTTGCCTTCGGCCACCAGCCGGGCGACCTGCATCTCGCGCGGGGTGAGCTTGTCCCACAGCGCCTGGGCGGCGCGCCGGGCCTGCTGGCGTGCGGCGATCTCGCCGGCGCGGCACAGCGCGCGGCCGATGGTCTCCAGCAGCCGCTCGTCGTTGCAGGGCTTTTCCAGCCAGTCGAAGGCGCCCTGCTGCACGGCGGCCACGGCCATGGGAATGTCGCCGTGGCCCGAGAGGAAGACCACCACCAGCGGGCTGTCCTGCGCGCGCAGCGCGTCGAACACCTGCAGCCCGCTCATGCCGCCCAGGCGCAGGTCGAGGATGGCGCAGCCCGGGCGCTGCAGATCGGCGCCGGCGAGGAAGTCCTCGCCCGAGGCGAAGGTCTGCACCGCATGGCCGCGCGAGAGCAGCAGCAGGCCCAGCGAGCGGCGGACGGCCTCGTCGTCATCGACCACGCAGAGGTTGTTGGCGAGGGCTGCCGTCGCGGCAGGGGCGGCGGGGGCAGGTGCAGGGGCGTTGTTCACGGCGATGCGATCTCCAGCTCGAGGGTGAATGTGGTGCCGCCGCCAGGCCGGGCGACGAAGCCCAGGCGGCCCCGGTGGGCCTCCACGATGGTGCGGCAGATGTTCAGGCCCAGGCCCAGGCCGGCGGGCTTGGTGGTGAAGAAGGGCGCGAAGACGCGCTCGGTGAGCGCCGCGTCGATGCCCGCGCCCCGGTCGGCCACGCGGATGTGCATGCGCCCTTCCTGCACCTGGGCGTCGATCTCCACCACGCGCTCTTCGGGCGGCGTGGCCTCCATGGCCTGCAGGCTGTTGGAGACGAGGTTGAGCAGCACCTGCTCCAGCAGCACGCGGTCGCCGCGCACGGGCGGCAGGCCGGCGGGCGCCTGGACCACGGCGCGCGCCTGGCGCTGGCGCATCTCGCCGCGCAGCAGCGCCAGCGCGTTGGCGATGAGGGCGGGCACGGCGCAGTCCTCGGTGCCGGGCGTGTGCTGGCGCACGAAGCCGCGGATGCGGCGCACGATCTCGGCGCTGCGCTGGGCCTGCGCCATGGTCTCGTCCAGGCTGCTGGCCAGCAGCGCCTGGTTGCCCTGCTGCGCGAAGGCCTTGGCGGCGCTGGCGAAGCTGCTGAGCGCCATCAGCGGCTGGTTGAGTTCGTGCGCCAGGGTGGAGGCCATCTCGCCCAGGCTGGCCAGGCGCTGCGCATGCTGCAGCTGCTCGTCGTTCTGGCGCTGGCGCTGCTCGGCGCGCTTTTGCTCGGTGATGTCCACGACCGAGCTCATCCATCCCGCGTGCGTGCCGTCGGCGCGCACCAGCGGCGCGGTGTAGACCATGGTGATGACCTCGTGCCCGTCGCGGTGCCTGAGGCGCGACTCGAAGCCCGTGCGCGCGGGCTCGCCGCGGATCATGGCTTCGTAACGCTGCCAGTGCTGGGGCACGTCGTCCGGGTGCCAGTAGGGGTAGGGCGGCAGCCGGCCCAGCAGCTCTTCGGCGGCATGGCCCGTCATGGTGCAGAAGGCGGGGTTGACGTAGGTGATGCGGCCTTCGACGTCGCGCGCGCGCATGCCCACCAGCAGCGAATCCTCCATCGCCTTGCGGAAGGCGTGGGCTTCGTCCAGCGCCTGGGTGCGCTCGCGCACGCGCCGCTCCAGGTCCTGCCGGGCGTCGCGCTGCTCGGCGAAGCGGCGCTCGCGCAGCCGCCAGTAGAGGCCGCCCAGCAGCAGCACGGCGGCCACCAGCAGACCCAGCATCCAGGCGCGTTGGCCGGCCAGCGCCACCTCGGTGTCGTCGGCCGTCACCGTGAGTGTCCAGCCCAGGTCGGGCAGGGCCTCGTCCACGGCCAGCAGGCGGTGCGGCCGGCCGCCGATGCGCGTGTGCAGCAGGTAGTAGCCGGGCTGGCCGGCGTCGCGCTCCACGCGCCAGGGCACGGCCGCCAGGTCGCCGCGCATGCCGTACTGCTGCTCGCGCCGGATGCGCTCGCGCTCGGCCGGCGGCAGGGCGCGGGTGGTGCGGTAGAGCCATTCGGGCACGGAGCTGAGGAACACCACGCCGCTCGCGTCCGAGAGCGCGATGGGCGCGCGCACCAAGGCCCAGGCCTGCTGCTGCGGCTGCAGGCTGACCTTGACGGCGACCACGCCCAGCACGGCGCCGCTGCCCTCGGCGCGCACCGGCGCGGAAAGAAAGAGGCCCGGCTCGCCCGTGGTCTGCCCCACGCCGTAGAACATGCCGTTCTGGCCGCTGCGCGCTTCGGTGAAGTAGGGCCGGTTGGCGTACGACTCGCCGACGAAGCTCTGGGGCGTGTCCCAGTTGCTGGCGGCCAGGGTCATGCCGTCGGGGCCGATGAGGTAGAGCGCGTCGGAGCCGGCCTCGCGGTTGACCTGGGCGATGTAGCGGTTGGCGCGGGCCAGCGTGGCGGCGTCGTGCGGTCGCGCCAGCGCGGCGCGCAGGTCGGGGTGCAGGCCGGCCGTGAAGGGCAGGTATCGGTACTTGCCGGCCGCATCGCGCAGCGCCAGCGCATGCACTTCCATCGCGCGGCGGATGGTGTCGGCCTGCAGGCGTGCCTCGCGGCGCTCGGCCCATTGCGCGGCCAGGCCGATCAGCAGCAGTGCCAGGGCCAGGGCGGCGGCCCAGGCCAGCGCGGCACGCAGGCGCGTGGCGCGGCTCGCGGGATCGAGGGGTGGCGGCGCAGGCACCATGGCTCAGGCCCTGCCGTCGTCGCCCGCCGCGCCCGGCAGCGGAGCCAGGCCCAGCAGCCAGTCGCGGAAGCGCACCAGCGGCGGCAGGTGGGCGCGGGCCTCGGGGTAGCAGAGCCAGTAGCCCACGTCGCTGGTGTAGCCGCCCTGCGGCAGGGGCTCGGCCACCGTGCCGGCGGTGATCTCGTCCTGCGCCAGGCAGCGCGGCACCAGGGCCACGCCCATGCCCACCGAGACGGCGCGGATCATGGTCTGGAACTGGTCGAACTGCGGGCCCGAAAGCGTGTCGGCCACGGGCACGCCGTGCGTCTCGCTCCAGCGCTGCCAGGCCTCGGGCACGGTCACGTGGCGCAGCAGGGTGCAGCGCGCCACGTCGCGCAGGCTGCGCACATCCACCTCGCCCACGCCGTTGCGCGGGGCGATCAGCACCACGTCGTTGCCCGCCAGGTAGTGCGAGCGCGCGCCCGGCCAGTGGCCGTCGCCGAAGAGGATGGAGCAGTCCAGCTCGGGGTCGGAGAAGTCGTAGCCATGCACGTAGGGCACGAAGTGCAGCGTGAGCTGCGGGTGCAGCTGCTGCAGCTGCGGCAGGCGCGGAATGAGCCACTTGGCCGCGAAGGTGGGCAGGGCCGACAGGTGCAGCGCGCTACCGCCGTCGCCGCCGCTGGTGATGAGCTCCAGCGTCACCGCTTCCAGCCGCGCCAGCAGGGCGCTCACCGCCTTTTCGTAGCGCTCGCCTGCCGGGGTGAGCGAGAGGCGCTTGCGGCTGCGCTCGAAGAGGCTGATGCCCACCCAGCGCTCCAGCTCCTGCACCTGCTTGCTGACTGCGCTCTGCGTCAAGTGCAGGGCCTCGGCGGCGCGCGAGACCCCGCCGAAACGGGCTACGGTGCAGAAGGCCCGCAGCAGGTGCAGGGGCGGGTTGAGGCGGCGCAGGGACATGGGGCGGCAGGGCAGCTGGAAGAACGCTGCAGATTCAAGACATTCTGAATTGGAATGTTATCAGGCACAGGCATTGCTTTTTATGGCCTGCCTATTCCGGTAATCTGAACGCATATTCAAAGGAAACCCCTCCATGCAACGTCGTCATCTGCTGGCAGCTGTCGCTGCCGTTTCTGTCGCTCCTGGAATGTCCTTCGCACAAGACAAGCCCTTGCGCATCGTCGTGCCCTTCCCGCCCGGCGGCGCGACCGACATCGCCGGCCGCGCGCTGCAGGAGCCGCTGCAGCGCCTGCTGGGCCAGCCGGTCGTCATCGAAAACCGTGCCGGCGCAGGCGGCTCCATCGGCATGGCCGAAGTGGCCCGCGCGCCGGGCGACGGCCTGACCTTCGGCGTGGCCACGCTGTCCACGCACGGCGTGAATCCCGCCGTCTATGCCAAGCTGCCCTACGACCCCGTGAAGGACTTCGTGGGCGTGACCGAGATCGTCAAGGCGCCCGGCATCATCGTGGTCAACCCGCAGGTGCTGCCCGTGAAGGACTTCGCCGATCTGGTGAAGTACCTCAAGGCCAACCCCGGCAAGATCTCCTACGCCACCCCCGGCAACGGCACCATCGGCCACATGTGGGGCGAGCTGTTCAAGAGCAGCACCGGCACGGCCATGGTCCACATTCCCTACCGTGGTGCGGGCCCGGCCATCAACGACGTGCTGGGCGGGCAGGTGCCGGTGTATTTCGACCAGGTGGCCTCGTCGCTGCCCTACGTGAAGGCCGGCAAGCTCAAGGCCCTGGCCGTGTCGTGGCCGCAGCGGCTGGACGTCCTGCCCGACGTGCCCACCTACGCCGAGCTGGGCTATCCGCAGGCCAACGAGCCGTCGTGGTTCGGCCTGGTGGCACCCGCTTCCACGCCCGCCGCGCAGGTGCTGCGCGTGCAGCAGGCCGTGGCCGCGGCGCTCAAGGAACCGGCCGTGCGCGACCGGCTGGCCGGGCAGGGGCTCTACCCCTCGGGCACCACGCCGGCGCAGTTCTCCCAGCAGATCGTGCGGGAGATCGAGAAGATGAAAAAGGTGGCGGCCTATGCCAAGATCAAGATCGAGTAAACCCGCCGGAGCGATGTGCCTATGCAAGCCGTACTGAAGATCATCCACAGCCAGTACCAGCAGGCCGAGCCCGGTGCCGCGGGGGCGCCCTGCGCGCCGCCCGCCCAGCGCATGGTCAGCACCGTGCCGGGGCGCACGCCGGTGGTGCTCGACTCGCCGCACAGCGGCACGGTCTACCCCGAGGACTTCCGCGCCGCGCTGGCCCTGCCCGTGCTGCGCCGCGCGGAAGACACCCATGTCGAGAAGCTCTACGGCTTCGCGCCCGCGCTGGGCGTGGGCTGGGTGGAGGCGCATTTCCCGCGCATCTACCTGGACGCCAACCGCGACACCACCGAGCTGGATGTGGATCTGCTCGACGGCGAGTGGACCGACCCCGTCACCACCGACCCGGTCGTGCTGCAGAAGGTGCGGCTGGGCAAGGGCCTGATCTGGAAGTTCACCGACGAGGGCGTGCCCATCTACGCCCGCAAGCTCGGCGTGGACGAGATCCGCGCGCGCATCGACCGCTGCTGGCGCCCCTACCACCAGGCGGTGGCGCGGGAGATCGACGCGGCCCATGCGCGCCACGGCTACTGCATCCACATCAACTGCCACTCCATGCCCGCCGTGGCCGCCAGCCACGCCACGCTGCACCCGGGCCTGGTGCATGCCGACTTCGTCGTGGGCGACCGCGACGGCAGCACCGCCAGCCCGGCGCTCTCGAAGAAGCTCTGCGCCTTCCTGGAGGAGCGCGGCTACAGCGTGGATTACAACCACCCCTACAAGGGCGTGGAACTGGTGCGCCGCTACGGCGACCCGGCAGCGCAGCGCCACAGCATCCAGGTGGAGATCAACCGCAAGCTCTACATGGACGAGCAGACCCTGGCCATCGACGAAGCCGGCTTCGCCCGCCTGCAGGCCGACCTGAAGGCCATGGTGGAGATGCTGCTGGCCACCGACCCGCGCAGCTGACGGCTCGGATCAGCTAGCTCCGCGCTGGCTTCGCTCGCCGCGGCTCAGCGCCGTTGCAGCGCCGCCAGCAGCGAGGCCGTGACGATCAGTCCGCCGCCCAGCAGCGTGCGCGGCTGCAGCTGCGCAGCCGACAGCAGCACCGACGAGACGCTGGCGAACACCACCTCCGACAGCAGCACCACCGCCGTGGTGCCGGCTGCGAGGCGCGCCGCACCGAACTGCAGCGCCCAGTTGCCCAGCAGCAGCAAGGCCGCCAGCACGGCGGCCGTCACCGCCCAGGTCGCGTTGAAGGCCGGAAAGGGCTCGACCACGCCCACCCGGCTGCCGATGCAGGCCGCCGCCAGCGCCATCAGCAGGCAGCCGCCGAACATGGCGCACATGCGCGCCTGGCCGGGCACGGCGCTCAGGCGCCGGAGCGTCACATTGGTCATGGCGAACATGAAGCCGCCCAGCAGCGCCAGACCGTCCGCCATCGAAAGGCCGTGCAGCAGCTGCCCGGGCGAGGCGCCCGCCGGCACCAGCACCAGCAGCACGCCGCCGAAGGCCAGCAGCAGCCGCGCCAGCGCCATGGGCGTGGGCCGCTCGCCCAGGATGCGCCAGGCCAGCAGCACCGCCCAGGCGGGCATCAGATAGAAGAGCAGGATCACGCGCACCACGTCGCCCACCGTCACCGCCCAGTTGAAGGCCACGTTGTTGAGGCCCGAGCACACCGCCAGCAGCCAGAGCTGCGGGTGCGCGCGCAGCTGGGCGATGAGCCCCGGGCGCAGCGCCAGCAGCGCGGCGAGCACGCCGCAATACATGACCGCCGTGGCCCAGAGCGGGTGCAGTCCCGCGCCGTGCATCAGCCGGAACGGCCACCAGGCCAGCCCCCAGACCAGGGCGTTGAGCAGCAGGGCCAGGACGGGAAGCAGGGGGGAAGGCAGCGGCATGTTGAAGGCGAAAACCGGCTGCGGCGCGCTTTCCACCTGCGCGAGCAGCTATCAATAAAGGAGCGAAGGGGCGCGGGCTGGGCGCTGCCCGGCTCAGTGATGGTGGTCGTGCCGGGCCAGGTGCAGCAGGTGCTCCACCTCGTCCGGGTAGGCCTTGCAGTTGTGGATGTGCCAGCGCTTGATGAGCCACATCACCCCCGCCACCACCAGTCCGAACGCCGTGATGGCGCCGAACACCGACAGCCCCATCTTGAGCGACAGGCTGTAGAACGCGCCCAGGCCCAGGATACAGGACTGTTCGTTGAAGTTCTGCACGGCGATGGAGCGGCCCGCGCCCATCAGGTTGTGGCCGCGGTGCTGCAGCAGCGCATTCATGGGCACCACCAGGTAGCCGCCCAGCCCGCCCAGCAGGATCAGGAAGGGCACGGCGATCCAGATGCTCTTGATGAACACCATCGCGATCAGCAGCAGGCCCATGGCGATGCCCAGCGGAATGACCTTGGTGGCCGCGTCCAGCCGCATGCGCATGGAGGCCACCACCGCGCCGACGGCCGTGCCGATGGCCACCACGCCCGTGAGGGCCGAGGCCTGCGTGGTGTTGTAGTGCAGGGCCGCGGCCGCCCAGGCCAGCACGATGAACTTGAGGTTGCCGCCCGCGCCCCAGAACAGGGTGGTGGTGGACAGCGAGATCTGGCCCAGCTTGTCGCGCCACAGGCGGCTGTTGCAGGTCCAGAAGTCCGGCAGCATGGCCAGCGGGTTGGGCGGCATGGGGCGCATCTCGACGCCGGTGTCGGGGATGCGCGTGTTGAACCAGGCGGCGGCCAGGTAGAGCACGATCATCGAGGCGATGGCCGCTTCGGCCGCGGTGTTCACGCCGGTGTCGATCAGCGGCATGTCGAAGGCCAGCAGATGGCCCGACACCACCGGCCCGATCAGCTGGCCGCCCAGCAGCACGCCCAGGATGATGGAGGCGATGGTCAGCCCCTCGATCCAGCCGTTGGCCTTGACCAGCTGCGAAGCCGGGAGCAGTTCGGTGAGGATGCCGTACTTGGCCGGCGAATAGGCCGCAGCGCCCAGGCCCACCACCGCGTAGGAGATGAGCGGGTGCGAGCCGAACAGCATCATCAGGCAGCCCACCACCTTGATGGCATTGCTGATGAACATCACGCGCCCCTTGGGCATGGCGTCTGCGAAGGCGCCCACGAAGGGCGCCAGCACCACGTAGAACAGCGCGAACATGGGCACCAGGGCGGCGCGCTGCCACTCGGGTGCGCCGCTGGTGCGCAGCAGCTCCACGGCGGCGACGAACAACGCGTTGTCGGCCAGCGAGCTGAAGAACTGCGCCGACATGATGGTGTAGAAACCGCGCTTCATCGAATGGCTGTGGCGTCGTGCATCAGTTGGACTGATGTCCTGTTAAATCTTGCAGAACTGCTGCAGGGACCGGCGGTTATATCACGCACCCCCAGGGGGGCAGTGCCAGAATTCCACGCCTGTTCCCCGTGGAAATTACGTCATGCCGCGTCCCATTCAAGCCACCGTCCATTCCGCTGCGCTGCAGCACAACCTGGCTCGCGCCCGGCAGGCCGCGCCCGATGCGCTGGTCTGGGCCGTCGTCAAGGCCAATGCCTACGGCCACGGCATCGAGCGGGCGTACGACGCGCTGCGCGCCGCCGACGGCTTCGCGCTGCTGGACCTGGCCGAGGCCGAGCGCGTGCGGGCGCTGGGCTGGCGCGGCCCCATCCTGCTGCTGGAAGGCGTCTTCGAGCCGCGCGACCTGGAGCTGTGCTCGCGCCTGGGCCTCTGGCACGCGGTGCACTGCGACGAACAGATCGACTGGCTGGCCGCGCACAAGACCCAGGTGCCGCACCGCGTCTTCCTGAAGATGAACAGTGGCATGAACCGGCTGGGCTTTCCGCCCGACCGGTACCGCGCCGCGTGGGCGCGGCTCAACGCGCTCACGCAGGTCGACGAGATCTCTTTCATGACCCACTTCAGCGACGCCGACGGCCCGCGCGGCACCGCCCACCAGATGGCCGTGTTCCGCCAGGCCACGCAGGACCTGCCTGGCGAGCGCAGCGTATGCAACAGCGCCGCCACGCTGCGCCAGGGGAGCGACCCGGCCGTGCGCGGCGACTGGGTCCGTGCCGGCATCCTGATGTACGGCAGCGCCCCCGACCACCCCGAGCGCACCGCGGCCGACTGGGACCTCCAGCCCGCCATGACGCTCGCCACGCGGCTGATCGGTGTGCAGCACCTGCAGGCGGGCGATACGGTCGGCTACGGCTCGCGCTTCACCGCCGACGGGCCGCTCACCATCGGCATCGCCGCCTGCGGCTATGCCGACGGCTACCCGCGCCATGCCGACACCGGCACGCCCGTGCTGGTGAACGGCGTGCGCACCCGCCTGGTGGGCCGCGTCAGCATGGACATGGTCACCGTCGATCTGACCGGCGTGCCGGACGCCGGTGTGGGCAGCGAGGTCACCCTGTGGGGCCGCGCCGCCAGCGGCACGGTGCTGCCCATCGACGACGTGGCGCGTGCGGCCGGCACGGTGGGCTATGAGCTGATGTGCGCGGTGGCTCCGCGCGTGCCTTTCTCCGCCGGCTGACATGGCCCCCAGGCCGCCCGCACGCCGCCCCGCGTCGGACTGGCGCTGCGTGCAGGCGCCGCGCCGCGCGCTGGCCGAGCAGCTGCACCGCCGCCATCGCCTGCGCGTGCACGGCTGGTGCATCGGCAGCTTCACGCTGGCGCTGATGTGGGTGACGTCGCACCTGCAGATGGCGTGGGGCGTCGATTCACTGGCCGTGCGCTACCTGGTGACGCTGGGCGTGGGCTATGCCGCCTATCTGCTGGTGTTGCGCGCCTGGGCTGACTGGCTGGTGCGGCCGCAGCGGCGCGGCGATGGTGGCGACCCCGGTGTGGACCTTGCGCCCGAGTGGCCCGGCGCGCAGTCTGCCGGGCGCGCTCCGGGCGTTGCCCCGCCCGAGTCCGGAGGGGGTGGCGATTTCGCTGGCGCGGGTACCAGCGGCGATTTCGACGGGCCGCTGGCGCAGGCCGGCCAGGGCATCGGAGATGGTGTGGGCGAAGGCTTCGGCAACCTGGCCGGCAATGCCCTGGAGGCCGCGGCCGGCGCTGACGAAGGTGCCGTGGTGGTCGTGCCGGTGGTTGCCATCTTCCTGGTCGGTCTGGCCATCGCTTTCGGTGCGGGCGCGCTGGCGTGGCTTTATTTCGGCTGGGAAGTGCTGCTCGCCGTGGCGGTGGAGCTGGCCTTCTCGATGGCTGCTGCGCGCGCTGCGATGGGTGCCGAGCGCGCCGGCTGGCTGGGCGCCGCCGTGCGACTGACCTGGAAGCCGCTGCTGGGCGCGTTGCTGTGCGCGGTGGCGCTGGGCGCGGCGCTCGACCATTTCATGCCGCATGCGCAGTCGCTGCCCGAGGCCGTTCGCTTGCTGCGGGGCCGGTAGGGCTCGGCGGGCGCTGGCGGGACCGGCCCGGGTCGCCCGGCGCCGCATATGGTTACAACCAGAAAATGGTTCCGTCCGGTGGGCCGGGGCGGCATAGTGGTGCATTCGCCGTTCCACCCCAACCCCCAGAAAGCCACAGCCCGACATGCGCCCTTCGCACCCCCTGCCCAAGACGTTGCTCGCCACGGCCGCCGCGGCCGTGTTCACCGCTTCGTCCGCCCTGCTTCCGCTGTCGGCCGATGCCGCCACCTTCCGCTATGCGCGCTCGGCCGACCTGACCTCGTGGGACATCCATGCGCAGAACGTGGGCACGAACAACGCGCTGCATTCGGCCGTCTATGAAACGCTGGTCGAATACAACAGCAAGACCTTCAAGCCCGAGCCGCAGCTGGCCACCGGCTGGAAGCAGGTCAGCCCCACGCAGCTGCGCATCAGCCTGCGCCAGGGCGTGAAGTTCAGCGACGGCTCACCGCTCACCGCGGAAGACGTGAAGTTCTCGCTGGAGCGCGCCAAGGCCAAGAGCTCCAACTACGCCGTCTTCACCCAGGGCATCGACCGCGTCGTGGTGGTGGACCCCCAGACCATCGACATCTTCTCGGACCTGCCCAACCCGGTGCTGGTCAACCAACTGACCGAACTGCGCATCATGAGCCGCCCCTGGGCCGAGAAGAACAACACCACGATTCCGAAGGACATCAAGGTCAGCGAAGAGAACTACGCCCACCGCAACGCGCTGGGCACCGGCCCCTTCGTGCTCAAGTCGTGGTCGCCCGACCAGCGCGTGGTGCTGTCGGCCAACCCGCTGTGGTGGGGCCGCGGCAAGTTCCCGGGCAACGTGACCGAGGTGATCTACACGCCCATCAAGTCCGACGCCACGCGCACCGCCGCACTGCTCTCGGGCGAGGTGGACTTCGTGATCGACCCCAGCCTGCAGGACGTGCCGCGCATCCGCCAGCAGCCCCGCTTGAAGGTGCTGGATGGCGCCGAGAACCGCACCATCATGCTCGGCATGGACCAGTTCCGCGACGAGCTGCCGGGCTCGAACGTGAAGGGCAAGAACCCGCTCAAGGACGTGCGCGTGCGCCAGGCGCTCTACCAGGCCATCGACATCAACGCCGTCCAGCGCGTGGTGCTGCGCGGCCTGGCCCAGCCCACCGGCACGCTCATCGCCCGGCAGGTCAACGGCTGGACGCCCAAGGCCGACGTGCGGTGGCCGTATGACGCCACCGCCGCGCAGGAGCTGCTCGCCGACGCGGGCTACCCGCAGGGCTTCGAGGTGGACTTCGCCTGCAGCGCGGGCCGCTACATCAACGACGAGCAGCTCTGCCAGGCCATCACCGCCCAATGGGCCAAGGTGGGCGTGAAGGCCAAGCTGCGCACGCTGCCCTTCGCCACCTACTTCCCGATGATCCAGCGCAACGAAGCCAGCATCTACCTGCTGGGCTGGGGCGTGCCGACCTTCGACGCGTTCTACACGCTGCAGTCGCTGGTGCGATCGCCCGGCGCGGGCGGCGACGGCAACTTCAACCTGGGCCGTTTCAGCAATCCGCAGCAGGATGCGCTGATCGAGCGCATCAAGAAGGAAACCGACCCCGCCACGCGCAACGGCCTGATCGAGCAGGCGCTGGTCCAGGACCATGCGCTGATCTCGCACATCCCGCTCTACAACCAGATCATTCCGTGGGCCGCGTCCAAGAAGGTGGAGATCACCCACCGTGCCGACAACCGCATCGACTGGCGCCAGCTCAAGGTGAACTGAGACCGCGGCTGCGGCCGCGAGCGGCTGGCGCCGGGATGGCGCGGAGCCGCTCGCTCAGTCGGCCAGCGCCCGCTGCACCGCAACGCGTGCGCCCACGCGCTCGAAGTGCGCATGCACCTTGGAAAAGCGCGCGATGTCCACGCCGTCGCTCTTCAGCCAGCCGGCGATGGTGAACAGATAGCCGTCGGCCACCGAATAGGCATCGCCCAGCACCCAGGGGCCCTGCAGGTAGTGGTCTTCGATCAGCGTGAAGCAGTCCGTCATGTTCTGCGGCACCTTGCGCTGGATGGCGGCGATGGCCTCGGGCTCGTCGGCCCAGCGGCTGGCGCGCGGGCGGTGGGCATGGGCCACGTGGACGGTGGAGGCCAGGTAGCTGTGCACCTCCTGCATGCGCGCGAAGCCGAACGCATCCGTGGGCGCCAGCTGGGCCTGCGGGAAACGCTGGGCGACGTAGGCCAGCAGCGCCGGCGTTTCGGTCAGCACGCCGTGCCCGGTGGCCAGCGCCGGCACCCGGCCCTTGGGGTTGATGGCGAGGTATTCGGGTGCATGCTGCTGGCGCGCGGAAAAATCGATCCGCTCCAGGCGGTAGGGCGCCTGGGCTTCTTCCAGCGCGATGCGCACGGCCTGCGCGCAGGTGCCGGCTGCGTAATAGAGGGTGAGTTCGGACGAGGACATGGGTGAAGGCGCCGGGGGGCGCACCAGGGCTGAGGGTGCCCTGATGCTAATCCCGGGCGCCGCTGCGTCAGGCTATTCGCCCGCGTCCCTGCGGCTCAGGCCGCGCTCAGTTCGTGGTGCGCGGCATGCTGGCCGCGTCCGATGCGGCAGCGGCCGGCGGCATGGAGCTGCCCGTGCCGGAGTCGGTCGATCCCATGCCGGTGCCGGAACCCGTGCCCATGCTGGAGCCCGTGCCGGAACCCGTCGTGCCCGTGCCGGCTTCCGGGACGGGCGTGGTCGGTGCCGAGGGCGATGGGGTCATGGGCGCCGAGCTGTTGGCCGGTTCGCCGGGCTTGGTGCGGTCGCAGGCGCTCAGGGCCAGTGCGGACACGACGACCAGGGGAGCTGCGATCCACCAGCGCGTGGAGGTGCGGGACAGTCGGGAAGAGGTCATGAAAGGCTCCTTGTATCAACGTGGCGCGGCGAACCGCCGCTGGAGCCGAGATGCTCGGTGCGCGGGCAGGCCGTCCGGGTAGGAGGGGGCTGACATTGCAATGGCTTACGTCCGTTGACTTGCGTGAACGCCCCATGCCCTTGCGCGGCGGCCTGCGCGCCGCATCCCCGACAATGCCGCCTTTGCGCGGCCGGCTCCGGCCCGCCCGCGCCGACCCCTTCCGAGCTGCGTTCCCATGGCCAAAGAAAAGACCCTCTACACCTGCACCGCCTGCGGCGGCACCAGCCCGCGCTGGCTGGGCAAGTGCCCCTCCTGCGGTGCCTGGAACACGCTGGTCGAGACCGTGGCCGAAGCCGGCCCCGGCAAGAACCGGCTGAGCGCGCCGGCCTACGCGGGCCTGGCGCAGGCGCAGGCGGTGACGCCGCTGGCCGCCATCGAGGCCACCGACGTGGCGCGCACGCCCAGCGGCCTCGACGAGCTGGACCGCGTGCTGGGCGGCGGCATCGTCGAAGGCGGCGTGGTGCTGATCGGCGGCGACCCGGGCATCGGCAAGTCCACCCTGCTGCTGCAGGCGCTGGACGCGCTGCAGCGCCTGGGCCTGCCCACGCTCTACGTGACGGGCGAGGAAAGCGGCGCGCAGGTGGCGCTGCGCTCGCGCCGGCTGGGGCTGGACCACAGCCAGGTCAACGTGCTGGCGGAGATCCAGCTGGAGAAGATCCTCGCCACCATCGACAGCATGCAGCCCGCGGTGGCGGTGATCGATTCCATCCAGACCGTCTATTCCGACCAGCTCACCAGCGCGCCGGGCTCGGTCGCCCAAGTGCGCGAATGCGCGGCCCACCTCACGCGGGCGGCCAAGACCTCGGGCGTCTCCATCATCCTCGTGGGGCACGTGACCAAGGAAGGCGCCCTGGCCGGCCCGCGCGTGCTCGAGCACATGGTGGACACGGTGCTGTACTTCGAAGGCGACACCCACAGCCAGTTCCGGCTGGTGCGCGCCATCAAGAACCGCTTCGGCGCGGTCAACGAGATCGGCGTCTTCGCCATGACCGAAAAAGGCCTCAAGGGCGTGACCAACCCCAGCGCCATCTTCCTGAGCCAGCACAGCGAGCCCGTCCCCGGCAGCTGCGTGCTGGTCACGCTGGAAGG
>Ga0105242_10000441_pt1 | contig 33010 bp, 18 predicted proteins | sample KBSM24metaG_FD_81521 | JGI IMG/M metagenome (GOLD analysis project Ga0105242, IMG submission 81521) | Miscanthus rhizosphere microbial communities from Kellogg Biological Station, Michigan, USA - KBS M2-4 metaG | ecosystem: Host-associated > Plants > Roots > Rhizosphere > Soil | place...
GTTTTCAAACAGTCATGGCCCCATGCAACTGGTCGATGATATGCGGGTGGTAATAATGAAACAGGATGCCAAAGTGTATGATTTCAAAGACACTGATATCTTTTTTATTTTCAACCAGCAGGATGAGGCGGAAGCCAGTATCATTGTTGATGAATTGAGTCTTGAGTTTCCGGTTGAGACCATGAATATTTTACCGGAAGGAGAGGATTCCTACAGGGAAATGTCATCTCAACAAATCCCCAAAAGTAAATTGGCTGTTGTTTATTTTAAATATGCAGCAGATTGGGCACTTCCATTTATCAAACAAATTTGGAAGCAGGTGGGTGGCGCCTCCTCGCCAACTCCCATGTTCCTCGTGGGCGAAGACAATCCCGAAAGTAACCGGGCGCGCAATTTTAAGGCACCCCGTGTTACATCTTCAATAGTTCCGAAAGAAACTATTCCCTCGGAAGTAAAAAAAGTGTACAATAAAATAAATTAAAATAGAAAAACCTTTTGTGTGAAATAAAGACCGGCGTTATTCCAAGTTTGGCAAATCCTTCAAATTGCTTCACGGTATTTGCCGGAATCTGCAAGCTGATTAAAAACCTTATCCCATCAACCTGTTTTTTAAAGTTAAGTTAAGTAGCTACCATGTCCGAAGAAGATCAAATTTGTCCTTATACGGGGTTAAGATCGTTTACAGAAGAAGAATCGCTTTATTTCAAGGGGAGGGAAGAGGACATCGACCAGGCCACTGAGCAATTACAAAAAAACAAGTTCCTGATGCTCACCGGGGCTTCCGGTGATGGTAAGTCCTCGTTGATCTTTGCCGGTATCATTCCAAATGCACGGGCAGGATTTTTGAAATCAAAATACACAAATTGGTGCGTAGCCGATTTCCGCCCAGAGCGTTCGCCATTTCAAAATTTATGTAAAACAATTGCCAGGCAACTGGACATTGCTAATCCATATTCCGTTCAATCGGAATTGAATCATGGTTTCTCAGCGATTGTTGATTTGTATAAAAATTCAAAACGACACATCGATATCCATTCAACCTCCTGGCAGCTGGCCGACAATGCCGGCAAAGCTGCAACCAGAAGAGATGCTGCTAACCTCTTGATTCTTGTCGATCAATTTGAAGAATTTTTCACCAACCCGGAAAATTATCACAAGGGCGTACCTTCTACTGATGCCAGTCTTGTACTTAATTTATTATTGGAAACTGCGCGAATAGCACTGGAAGAGGACCTGCCTATTTATATAGTATTCACCATGCGATCCGATTATATTGGCCAATGTGCAGCTTTTCGTGGCTTGCCGGAGTATATCGGTTTCTCACAGTTTTTTGTTCCAAGACTTAACCGCACACAGTTACAGCAGGTAATTGAGGAACCCGCTGTCTTAAGCGGTAACCGAATCACAAGACGATTGACAGAAAGGCTGATCCACGATCTCACCGAAGGGGTTGATCAACTTCCTATCCTTCAACATGCGCTTAACCAGATTTGGCATGCTGCTGAAAATGGCAGAGAAGAGATGGATTTAATCCATTATGCTATGGTGGGCGGCATGCCTGTAAACGAATTGCCGGATGAACACGTAGATAGATTTAAAGAATGGTTTGAAAAGCTGGCCCCGGAGATTAAAGCCTGCTATCATGAACCCAACTTGCAGAATGTTCTCGATACCCATACAAACAAACTGTATGAATGGGCACCTGAATATTATTTGCAGAAAACGGGAAGAAATATTCCAGATAGCGAGGCGAAAGCCATTATCAGAACCGCATTTATCTGCCTCACTAAAATTGATCAAAGCCGTGCTGTTCGTAACAGGATGACGCTAAAGGAAATCGTTAATATATTACGTAAACCTCAATTTGGAATTAGGGAAGTAGGAGCCATTCTGAATATCTTCAGAGAGCCGGGTAATACGTTCATCCGTCCCTTTATCAGCGATAAATCCGACAGCCAGGTGCTTGCCGAATCAGCTATCCTGGATATCACTCATGAAAGTCTGATCCGGAATTGGGAATACCTTGAACAATGGGCCAAGGAGGAATTTGATAACTACACTATATCACTTGACTTTGAGCAACAACTCAATCGTTGGGTGCAGAGCGGGAAATCAAATGGATTCTTATTATCAATTGGTCAACTGACATATTTTGAGAATTGGTTTAATGCTGCCAAACCCAACGCTTATTGGATTGCCCGCTATTTACCTGAGGAGATTGAACAGGACAAGAAGCTGGCAAAAGCAACACAGGTTCTCGACAATTCAAAAGAATTCCTGCAGCGCAGTGCGGCTAAGCATGTGGTAACGCGAACAATCATGCGATACGGACCGAAACGAATCGCCATGACATTGATTTTAATGGCCTTGATTGTGCTGAGCTTTTTCGCAACCCGCAACTATTTTCGAAAACAAAATGACTATGTGCTGAAGAGCATCAAGAAAAACTCTTTTGAGATCGCCAATAAACCAAAACTTAGTCTCGAGTTTCCTATCCCCGTCATTACAGAAGAACTCATCCAGGGGAATGTAACCATTCCCGAAGTAATAGACGCAATAAAAGATACTGCACAAAAAATTAAGATAGCAACCGGCATTGCCACACAATTGGTAAACCAGGGAAAGCACGAGCCCCAAAAGGAAATTTTACAGAGTTTAACTATTGCTGATAGCTTGCTGGAACGTTTAAATATAACGAGCAATAGCCGCGAGCTTTCTGACCGGTTGAAATTGATACATGATTTTTCGACAACAGCCGGGCTTGCGTATTTTTTAAATCAGAACGATTCTTTGCAATCAATGGTAACACGCAGTGCAAAACGTTCGGCCCGGTGGAGCATGCAAATTTTTAAGCAACAGCCGGGAGGTTTTTCCGACATACAAAACGTAAGCCTGGCACTGGATGATGGGATCAATCATAAAATATTTTCGTCGCAGGAGATCGATCAATTATTGCAAATCCTGTCTCCATTTGAAAATAAAACACCGTCGTCATGGATCGAGACAAATTATGAGCAGGAGAAAGTAATGGTTCGCGGAGCATTCAACTATGGTTTTCGCTATAATGGTCTGTTCCAGGACCTGGCCTATTTATATGCAGCGGCGGGCAAGCCTGAAAAAGCGTTGCAATGCATGGACACATTGCTGCGGTACCAGGCAAGTTTTTATCAAAATGACTATGCCACCCACGTCGAAAATGCGGCCAATATCGCGGTGGTCTTCTATACTTATGGGAAAACTGATATGCTTGATAAATTTACACAGGGATATTGTAAGCGAAAGAACATTGATGCAGTGGAATTTTACAACCGGTTAGTTTCAAGAGCCATGTTCGAACCGTTTGAAGCAAGCGTTACAAATTTTTATACGGGCGGAGGAGGACAAGCGCTGATCAATCCGAATTTGCTTTTTTCGAGTGATCAGATGATGACCTATTTCTTTACGAAGCTTAAGACTGAGGTCTTGAAAATTCATAATGCCAGCGACCGGAATTTGACAATGGCAGTTATCCTCAAAAATGAAGGCATTCTATATGACGTTCGCAATGAAATAAGGGGTATCAAGCGAATAAAGACTGATCAACAATATGCCGAGGCGATTCACTATTATCAAAGAGTGCCAAAAGACTATTTAGAACAGAATATTTCCATTGTGAGCACCGCGGCTGATTTTGTCACGATGCCCCAGAAGTTTCTTTTCCTGTTTCCGGATTATCGTGTTCCGTTTCATCCTTTTGAACCCCGGAGCCTTGTGCAGTTCTACTATTCATCTGCTTTCATCAGTTATTTATTAGACCAGAATTTATTTGATTCTTTATATGAGAGCACCTCTACCTTTAAGTACTTTGAACTTTGGCTGCTTGATTACCAGGTTTTGATGTCAACGCGTGACTTTTCCATGCAAAGGCCAATGCCAGTATTGTTGATGGAGCGGTTGGCTTCGAAACTGGAACAGCGAAAGGCGGATCAATCGGCCGATTTAAATATTCTTTATTTCCACCTGGGCGACCAGGCGTTCAGAAGCAATGAAACAAAAAAAGGTGTTGCTTACCTGGAAAAAATTCGGCGGGATAAACTCCTGAACGCATTTCAATACAAGAACTTCAATTTTGTCAATGACTATTCTTTTGAGTTAGTAGGAAAAGCAATCGCCAACTTGTCTGCCAACAACCAGTTTGATTTAGGGTTTCAGTTGCTTAATGTGTTTAAAAAGGAAGTAAACCGCTCTTCACTCTACGCGTATGCGAGCCAGCTATTGTCTTTGGATCAAAAATCTCCTGAAGCAGCACAGCGTTTGCTTGACTCAGCCCGCGCAGAGATGAAGCGGCTGGATAATCCGGCATTATTTCAACCGAACAGGCACCAGGTTGCTATGGCATTAATGTATTTAGATCCTGACAAGAACGCAAAGGAAGCGTACCAGACAATAAAAAATTCCTCTGACAAGTTTGAAGCCATTGCTCGTTTTAGCAAGGCGTATGCTTTTCATGGAAATCTTTATGCAGCACAGAAGCAGATGCCCGCACTTATATCTACGGGGGACAAAGCAGATTTCTTGAGGAAAATTATGGAGGGACTTAATTTAAGAAAACCACGGAGGAGTGAATGGGAAAGTTTCAAAGAAAATGAACTCATTTTCACCCGGCGATTCCTTCCTTATATTAATGAAAGCGAATAAATGACTGATCAGCAAAGCATATGTCCCTATACCGGGCTGCGGTCCTTTACCGAGGAGGAAAGTCTTTATTTCAAAGGCCGTGATCTGCAGGTGGACCAGATCACTTCGCTTTTGGAGCAAAATAAATTCCTGATGGTAACCGGAGCTTCTGGTGAAGGAAAATCATCACTCATTTATGCAGGGCTTATTCCTAATGCGCGGGCCGGTTTCTTTAAAGCAAAGTACACGAATTGGGTTGTTGCCGGTTTCAGGCCCGAACGAAGCCCCGTAAAAAATATGGCCAATGTTTTGGCTGAGACTTTCGAATCGAAATCATCCACTGTTGAAACAGAATTAAGGCGCGGCTTTTCTTCCCTTATTGATCTTTATACCAATTCTGAATTTTATATCGACGAAACTGACGAGCAATGGAAACATTTAGCAGAACCTGCCAGGAAAGAACGAAAGAGAAAGGCTGCAAACCTGATGATATTGGTTGATCAGTTTGAAGAATTTTTTACGAACCCTGAGAATTTTTATAATGAAGCGCCGTCAGTCGATTCGCAGATTGTGGTGAATCTTGTATTGGAAACGGCCCGCATTGCTATCAAAAGAAATATTCCCGTTTATGTGGTCTGCACCATGCGGTCTGATTATATCGGGCAATGTTCTGCTTTTCGCGGCCTCCCGGAGTACATCGGCTTCTCCCAGTTTTTTGTGCCACGGTTGAAGCGAAAAGATTTAAAACAGGTGATTGAAGAACCGGCGATTTTGAGCGGTAACCGCATTTCACAGCGTCTCATCGAACGCCTCGTGTATGACATTGCCGAAGGAGTGGATCAGTTACCAATTTTGCAGCATGCACTCAGCCAGGTATGGTTGATGGCAGATCGTGGCAGCCAGGAGATGGACCTCATCCATTATGCAATGGTTGGAGGAATGCCGGCATCCGAATTACCAGATGATGAATTACCTGAGTTTCAAAAATGGTTTAGTACTTTACCACAGGCGCGGCAGAATTATTATAAGGAAACAGGATTGAACAAGGTGATTGAGATCCACGCTAGCATCTTGTATGAAAATGCCTGGGAAAGATATAATAAGAATCATGTTGGCGATCCCATCACCCAACACGGAACTAAAAGGATCATTGCCCTCGCCTTCAGTTGCCTGACCAAGATTGACAACAGCCGCGCCGTGAGAAACCGAATGACGCTGGGTGAAATTACAGGCATCATTAATTCGTCTTCCTATACGCCGGAAGTGATTGGTGAAGTCCTGAGCATTTATCGCGAAGAAGGAAATTCTTTCATCAGGCCATTCAAAACAGAAGACCCGGCAACACATAAAATTTCATCAGATACAGTACTTGACATAACTCATGAAAGCCTGATCCGCAACTGGAATAAACTTAACACATGGGCCAACCAGGAGTTTGAATTTTATTCCACTTACCTGGATTTTAAAAAACAGTTAGACCGTTGGAGAAGCAGTGGAAAGAGCAATGATTTTTTGTTGCCAATAGGTCCGCTTACCTATTTTGAAAACTGGTATAACAAGTGCAAACCGAATGCAGGATGGATCAGGAGATATTCTGAGATCCATGAAGACGAACAGAAGGCAACAAGAAAAGCGGAAAACATTCTGGCAGATATTCGGGATTTTATTAAGCGGAGTGCGCGCAAAGTAGCGGTCACGAGAGCCTTTATGAAATACGGGCCGCAACGTATTGCGGCCATCGCCGCGATTGCCGTGATGCTGGTACTGAGTGGATTTTATTGGTATGATGCGGAGCAAAAACAGAACAACGTTGTAATTGCGAAAACCAGGAAGGAGATGCTAAGCCTCATGAAAAGTAACGAAGTGGGCTTTGATTCAAAAGCTTTGCCGTTGTTACTGGAGGAACGCTATGAACCGGGATTCATGCTTACTTACCTGACCGGGTTGACTGCAAAGGAAAGATTAGGCCTGGCGAATGAAACTTATAAGCAGTTGTTATTATTTAATAAGCACGATACAAGTAAGTATAAGTCCGATCTCACTAACCTGATCCAGGCAACTTTCAAAGAGCTGATTGCTAAAGGCAAAGAATATCCTTTTTTAATGATCGAGCTGAATAAGTTCACAACACTGTTAGCTTACGATCAATATTACAACCCTTCAGAAGGCAGCCAGGTGATGCTCACAAATTTTGCAGATGAAAGCTACCAGATGGCACTGCGTTTTTTTAAAGAGAAAAATTTGTTTCAGACTACCATATCTGCGGAATTGAATTATGGCTTACAACAATGGCTTACGTTTGGAGGAGTAACGGAAGAAAAACTCAGTGCAATTCTCCAGATGTTTTCTCCGTTTGAGCAAGCCGGCGGGCAGGCATTATTCAATATTTATTATCCGAAAGGTAGTTACGAAATTAATGGCCGGTTTCCTGGTGACTTTAATGGCGGATACCATACACTCGCCTCCTTGTACGCGGCCGCAGGTAACGCAGAAAAAGTGATCCAGTGCTTCCAGGCCCTTCAACAATCGGGGCAGGATGATTATTTTAACGGGAGCTTGTTTAACAATTACTGTAACATCCTCGCCATATTTTACCAATTTAATCATCGTGAGGAAGCTGGCGTGATGGTGGAATGGGTGGCAGCTCATTACGCAGGCGATCCCGCACTTACCATTTTCCGAAATTCAGTTATCCGTGCGGGCTATATAAGCCCTCTGTTCAGGGTAAATATCGATAAGAACGTGCTGCGGTCTTACAAAGGCTATCTTTTCCCAAACCTCTGCTTTGCCAATCGTGAAGTGTTTAATGCACTGGCCGATGATTATGAAAAATTAATCACACAAATAAAAGACCCTTCCGAACGGAACTATTCATTGGCCATACAAAAGAAGAGGAGGGCCATGTTCATAAGTAAATACCAGTTTGACCGTGGCGTGAAAACCGACACTGCTTCATTAAACATGCTTCTGCAGGATGCACTGAATCACTACAGGTTGGTGGACAAAGATTCTCTTGAAGTAGCGATACCTGTTACGCTACCATATTATGGTGATGGGGTTCGCAACCGAAATTTTAAACGAAAACACCTGTTTATTTACCCGGATTACATGGAGGGCTGGTTCAGCCTGACTTATCACACGGATCTTTTCTTCAATTTTATTGATAAGAACAACCTGTTCGAAGAATTATATACTACCCCTGAAGACATAGCGATGATCCATTACTGGATTGCCAAAGCGTATGAGCTAAAACCACTTCTTCTTCGCGACGGAACCTACGACAATAATTATCCTGTTGAGGATAAAACTTTGATGCGGATTCTGCGTCTTGCAGAAACTCATTCCCAGGGACAGGGACTCGATCACCACCTCATCTGCCTCTTGCTTGCAAACAGGGCTTTTGACAGCGGGGATTCGGCGGCAGCAATGAATTATTATCGCCGGTTCAGTAAGGAAAATTTTGCCGTATCGCGTGACAAGTATGAATACCTCGAAAAGACATTCTTCCTGAATCAATTGAAAGATCTTTGTGTGAATCTTGCCATGGCAGGCAAACAGAAGGATGCCGTAGATTTGGCTGAGAAGTTTGAGCACGACAATCAAAAGGCTTTTGCATATATTTCTATGTCCGAGAAATTGTATATGAGAGAGACTGACCCCACGGCCTTTGTTTATCTTGATTCGGTTTTTTCAAAATCAAAGGATATGGATTTCTCTCAATTTAATTTTGGAATAAACCAGCCAATAGATTACAGGTTTAATTTGATCTTGCTTTTATCCCGCATCGGGGGCAAAGACTTGAATGCAATGTCCAACAATTTTCTTGCGGAAATTATTGAAGGGAATAAGTTTAATGGTGTAATAAGCAAAACGTATGGCATTGCTGAAGAAGGGAATTTCTATCGCGCAAAAACAAGCTTACCTTCCACTTTAACGGAAACAGAAGAATTAATCAGTCGGTCATTCATTTTATGGCAGGCTTGTCGCAAAAAAGAAGCAGCCGGAGGGGCCAACAACTGGAAGGCTATGGACGAATTTTTAACCCACGATTTTAATTACGTTTTCTACCTGCCCAATTAATGAAGAAGTTTAGCCTGATATATTATTTACTTTTTATTCTGCTGGTTATGGGCAGCTTTGCTTCTATGGCCCAAAATAGTTATGGTCTCAGGATCATGGGAGGAGTAGGTTTTGCATTTGGATTACTTTTTCTTTTTGAGCTCGTATCAGTACTTCGTAAGAAGGGCGATAAGGATGTGTTTGCAGTGACAGAATTAGTGTGCCTCTTTTTGCTGTCATCCATATTTGCGCTCCGGGTTTTTTTTATACGTTTCCCCTATGTCGAATTTTTGTTTGCAACGGCAGGCATATTACTCACCCTGATTTACGTGCGAAAAATGGTAATGAGCTTCCGGCAGCTCCAACCAAAAAGCAATTTGATGGCAATGATCATGCTCGCATTTCATTTGAGTATTATTCTGTTTTTTGTTTCATTGATAACTGCACCGTTTTCTGCAAAAATCTCGGAGCTTTCGGGAATCATTGCTTTTATTTTGCTCCTTGTCTTTATCGCGGTAGGATTGATTAAAAAGGACTTGATAGCTGATGGGGAAAGCATATCAGCTTTCAGGATGGTTACTCGTCTTAAAGACCATTCGATTATCATTGTTTCCCTCTTCTTATTATTTTCTTTTTATTTAGCATTTAATAAAACTGGCCTTATACCAGGAGTTTATTCAGATGAGTTTCCACAGGCCTATTTTAGACTTATAGAGGACGTCACAAAGCAAAATGAGAAACCGGTGGATGGAAAATATAAATACGAAAAGTTTAAAGAACGGTATGATCAGTTCCTAAAGCATAATAGATTCAAAGATCCATAGTCAGGGTGATCGTCAGAATCATCAGCAGCGGCGTTCTCATTTTTGGACATAGCTTTTGATTGCCTTGAGGTAGAGGAGCGGGACACGATTATTTTCAAAATTTTCTTCGATTAGGAGCGCCAAATCTTCCAAAAAGTTCGATAAGTCTCCGGTCGCCTCCATATGCGTTTTGTCGGGCGGATTCGATATGAATGACAGTGATTGCAATGATAATAATAATGCCTGCTTCCACTTCCACTTTTTGAGGCGCCACCGGTTAGTGAACCGTTGCAATTGGGACACTCCAGGGGCTCCCGCAGATACAAGATTCACGGAGACACGGGTTGTTTCCATTCTTCGCGTAAATAAGCAGCTTATGCTAAAAATAAATCGCTGAATGATCAGGCAGATTTTAAAATTCCGTTTACTCATCTATCATCGCTGTCTACCCATTATAGCCTTCCTTTACTCATTTAATAAATCACGGCGAATGGCCAGTTCTATTTTTACATCATGTAAGGCCTGCCTAATGTCGTAAATTACTCTTACTCTTTTTCACCAAACCAGGCTTTCCAGAACTGTTATGAAAAAATATTTTTTGATCGCTGTATTATTATATAGCTGCTGTTTTCAGTCAACTTCACAGGTTGTTTCTTCCGCTGTTACCGATAGCATAAATCTTTACAGCACTATGAAAAAAGTGAACCTGCTAAAAGACAGCGCGAAGGTTGATATGCTGAATTTGATTGCTTCGAGAGCGGTTTTTATCTTATCGCATCAAACGAGGATCGCCATTGAATATAAATATGCTACCGAAGCCCTGCAGGAAGCAACAAGGCTTAATTACAAAGTCGGCATTGCCAGGGCCCTCCTTACACTTTCTGAGACCAGCTTTTACGCCAGCATGAATATGCCAGGAGATACCGCACTAAAACATGGTTATTTTCTAAAGGCCTTCCAAATAGCACAGGAGACAAATAATCATGAACTGCTTGGGTGGTGTTATTATGAAATTTCAGGGATGGCCTCCTATACAAAAAATAATACTGACACTGCAATAGCTTATTCCCTTAAATCTATTGATAATTTCTTAAAAGCAAAGGATACATTATTTGCAGCTCAAGTTACCAGCGACCTCGGTAGTGCTTATAGTCAAATGGGGGATTATGAGCATGCGTTTGACTATGCCAGGAAAAGCCTTGAACTGTCAAAAAGAAGCGGAGCTGATTTTTCACTCAGCTGGAAGCAATACAATGTCCAAGCTGCATTGAGCGACATAGCCAGTTTATACACTACTGCCGGTGACTATGAAACCGCCATGAATTACATTTTGGAAAATGCCCGTTACGGAAAAGAAAATAAAACAGGCTGGGAAAATTTTGACAGAGACATTGCCAATCTTTATTGCACCATGGGTAAATATGACTCAGCATTGGTATATGCGAACCGGATTGATACGTTTGTTCCTCCCGGCTTATTTCCCGGAAGATCTGCTGTACTCGGACAAATTTATCTTAATGGCACGAAGGAATATGATAAGGCGATAGCCGAATTCACCAGATGCAGCGATACCGTAAGAAAATATTTGCCAGATACCATCTATGCTACTGCCAGATACTTAATTTACATCGGGCAGGCATATGAAGGCAATAAAAATTATAACACCGCTTTAAAATACGCAGCGCAGGGTGTGAGATTAGTTGAGGAAAAAAACCAGCGCCCTCTGATGATGCAAGGCTACCAGGTGCTTTCATCCATATATCATCATCTCGGCAATAATGACAGTGCTTATGAATATATTCTCAGGTATCACACCCTGAAAGACTCTATTCAGAATAAACAATTTTTATTAAGGATATACAATTCTAAAAAAGACGCAGCAGATGAAAAAAAGGAGGCCCGGTTATCACTTTTAGACAAGGATAATAAATTAAAAACTGAGCAATTAAAACAAGAATTGCAACAAAAAAAATTTCTTTTAATTCTTTTTTCGGCATTCGTGCTGACAGGAATTTTTGTTTACAGGAGTATTTATTTAAGACGCAAGAATGAAAAGCTGCGACTGGAAAATGAATTAACAGTGCAACGGTTGGAGAATGAAAAGAAACATGCAGAGTTGAAGCGACAGGCGTCCGACCTGCAGATGCAGGCGTTGAGGGCACAGATGAACCCGCATTTTATATTTAACAGCCTTAGTTCCATCAACTGGTTTATTATGGAGAATGACAAGGATACAGCATCTGATTATCTCACTCGCTTTTCAAGGCTGATGCGAATGGTGCTGAATGCGCAGAAGCCGATGATCCCGCTGGAAGATGAATTAAAAATGCTGCAGCTTTATCTTGATATGGAACGATTAAGACTGGAAAATAGTTTTGATTACAGCATCACCTTTACGAATACTATTGATGCGGGAAATGTTTCTATTCCCCCGATGCTGTTACAGCCCTTTTGTGAAAATGCAATATGGCACGGATTCAAGAATAAGGAAGGCCAGGGTCATATAAATATCAATATCAGGGCAGAGGATCATCTGCTTGAGTGTATCATAACCGATGACGGCATTGGAAGACAACAAGCTGCCTTGTTTAAAAGGAAATCTTCTAAAAATGAAGGATCAATGGGACTTGAAATCACCCGTGAAAGGCTTGCATTGTTCAGCGAAGAAAATAATGCAGAGGCCGATTTTGAAATGGAAGATCTTGTGGATGAAATTGGACAGGGAAAAGGAACAAGAGTAATTTTAAAAATAGTTTATAAAGAATTTATTGAAGAGCTTGCGTAAAAAATTCATCAAATGCTCAAAGCGATCATAGTAGATGACGAACCCCACTGTTGTAAAACGCTGGACTCGTTGTTGAAAAGATATTCTCCCGAAGTAAACGTTCTTGCAACATGCACAAACGGTGCTGATGCGTTGAAAGCCATACAGGCACTCGATCCCGACCTTGTATTCCTCGATGTAGAAATGCCAAAGATGAATGGATTCGACATGCTCGAGCAACTGCCTTCGGTAAATTTTCATCTTATATTTGTTACGAGTTATGACGCATACGCATTGAAGGCAATTCGATTCAGCGCCATTGATTATTTGTTAAAGCCTGTTGACCGCGAAGAATTACAAATTGCGGTGCAGAAAGTGATCAAACGCATGCAGGCGCCTCTGCCCGGGCAACTGAAGATCATATTGGAAAAAATACAACATCCTGCCTCCGCTTCCAATAAAATTGCATTGCCTACGATGGAAGGATTGCAGATGATCGCAGTCGAGTCCATCGTCGTTTGCGAGGCCGATGACAATTACACAACGCTTATCCTGAAAAACAATAAAAAAATTGTTGTCTCCTGTACTTTAAAAGTAATTGAAGAATTACTGGAAGATCACTCTTTCATTCGTGTGCACCGTTCTTTTGTTGTCAATCTTAATGAAATTGAAAAGTATGTAAAAGGAGACGGCGGCTACCTGGTAATGAGCGACGGTTCTGAAATTTTGATTTCAAGAAATAAAAAGGAAGAGTTGTTGAAGAAACTTGTCTCCGGAAAAGAGTAAAATCAAGTTTATGGAGTCATTGATTTGACGAAGTTGAGAATAATAATTGTAATGGTAAGTTCATCGTTGCTTTAAATTCAATAATGAACGCTTTGTGTTCCGAAAGCGAACACTACAACGGTGTAATTGACCTATATTTGATTGATTGTCACAGGCAGCCAAAGCTGGCATTGCGTTGGCATTTAACATTGTCTTTACTTCACTTCTTTAGCCATTTAATATTTCTGCTATGCTTATGAGCTATTTTAAAATTGCGTGGAGAAACTTGCTCCGCAATAAGGTCATCTCCGGTATCAAAATTCTTGGCTTAAGTATCGGTCTTAGCACCTGCATGCTCATTTTCCTGTTTGCCAAAGATGAAATAACCTTCGACCAGTTTCATCAAAACAAAGCCAATCTTTACAGGATCACGGAAACGTTTAAGGCGAGGGGCGAGTTGTCAAGTTTTGGAAGCTTCGGAAGCCCTCTTTGGGGTAGATATTTTGCGGAGGAGATCCCCGGAGTAAAAGGATATGTTGGTGTAACGTCCTGGAGACATGTAACTGTGAAACATGGCAATGATGTATTCACTGAATTGCCGTTGTTTGCAGATGATAACTTTTTTTCAGTATTTACATTTCCTCTTTTGCAAGGGAATAAAAATACAGCCCTGAAAGAGCTCCATTCAGTAGTGTTGTCAAGGGACATGGCCATGAAATATTTCGGCACGACCGATGTGATAGGAAAAATGTTACAGGTAAGAGTGTTCGGTGATAATTTCGATAATTTTACGGTCACAGCGGTAGCGGAAAATGCTCCTCCAAATTCTACGTTTAAAGTCGATATTGTGCTTCCTCTCGATCCTTTTGAAAATACGCAAAACGAATATTCGGGATACAGAACTGATCCAAGCTGGGAAGGTGGGGATGTGAATACCTTCTTATTACTTTCACCAAAAGGGGATATTAAGTTCATCGAAAAAAGAATGCAGCAATTGTATGAAAAGAATGTCAAAGAAGAACTGGAAAAAAAAGATCAAAAATATGATTCAAGCAACAGGTGGAGGCTCGGTCTGCAACCTTTAACGAATACTCATTTGAGTACTAAAATAGATTCAGCAAATGGAGCCAACACAAGCAATCCAATCTATTCCTATATACTCAGTTGTGTTGCGGTGTTTATTTTGATCGTTGCCTGTATCAATTTTATCAACCTTGCCATCGCGCAGTCTTTAAGGCGTACTAAGGAGATCGGGATAAGAAAGGTATCCGGTGGCACACGCAACCAGTTAATAAAACAATTTCTTCTTGAATCATTTCTTGTTTCGCTGTTGGCCTTTGTCATCGCAATTGTAATAACCAACGCGATACTACCGTTCTTTAACCAGCTTGCAAATAAGCAACTGAGCTTTTCTTATTTAACTGACGGCTATGTATATGCCGGATTTTTTTTGCTGCTCCTGGTCACGTCGTTTATTGCCGGTTTCTATCCTTCACTGGTGCTTTCGGCATTTCAACCGGCAAAAGTTTTATACAGCAGGGAGAAGTTGACGGGGAAAAATTATTTTACGAAAACGTTATTCATTTTACAATTTTCCCTGGCCATTTGCCTGATAATCGGCGCTATTGCTGTTAACACTCAATTGAGCTATGTATTGCATGCGGATCGCGGATATGATACCAAAAACGTTGTACATTTTGGGATACCCGCAAACGGATCCAGTGACAGGGTTGTCGCTATGTTCAAAAGCGAATTAATAAAACAACCCAATATTGTCGGTGTAACAGCAGCAAATATTGGCCAGAGGGGAGCCATGATGGAATTCGAAGGGCAAACTATCCCGACCTGGCAAAATAAAATTGACAGGGATGGTTTTAATATTTTTAAGATACAGCTCATTTCCGGTAGGAATTTTTCGCCCGATTATCCTTCAGATATAAATCATTCCATTATAGTAAATGAAACTTTTGTAAGGTCGGCAGGCTTGAACATTCATAGTGCTCTCGGTAAAACAGTGAAGGATGGCATGTACCCGGACAGGGAACCGGTAATGATAGTAGGAGTTATAAAAGATTTTGCCTATCAATCGCTGCACGATAAAATACCTGCTCAAATGTATTCCCAGGATACAGGCTATCATTACTTTCATCTATTCGTAAAGATCCAGCCAAACAATGTTCCTAAGGCACTTGACGCGATTCAAAATGCATATAAAAAGATCCTTCCGGATTATGTGTATTCTTACAAATTCCTCGATGAGAGCAATGCAGAGGATTTTACATCAGATACACAATGGAAACGGATCGTTAACATTGCGTCCGTTCTTTTTGTTTTCATCTCGTGTATGGGTTTGCTCGGGCTTGTGATGCTGTCTATTGGACAGCGCACCAAGGAGATCGGAATCAGGAAAGTATTGGGTGCTGCAGTATCGCGAATTGTTGTGCTTATTTCAAAAGAGTTTATTATCTTGATTTCAGTTGCATTTGTAGTTGGAGCTCCCGTTGCTTATTATTTTATAAATAAATGGCTGCAGGATTTCGCATACCGTATTCATATTGGCTGGTGGATGTTCGCAGCGGCGGGGATACTTGTGCTGGTAGTGACGTTAATGACCATAAGCTTCCACGCAATCAGGGCAGCAAGGGCCAACCCGGCGAAAAGTCTGAAAACCGAATAGAGCTTGGGATATTCCTGAAAAAATAATGAGAATAATTTAATAACTATATTCAGCTTTATGAACTTCAAAAGGCTGTTTTATTTTCTTACCGGAGCAATTTTACTTGCAACTTGCACCAATTTCAAAAAAAATGTTTCAAGCGAGGATGTGCTTATTAAAGATTTGGATACTACCATTAATCCTGCCGATGATTTTTTTGATTATGCTAATGGCGGTTGGATTAAGAATAACCCGATCCCTCCCGAACACAGTGCCTGGGGAATAGGCCCTATTGTTTATGAAGAAAACCTCAGGAGACTAAAAAATATAATCGAAAAATCTGAAGATGCTAATGGTGCAAATGGATCGGCAGATCAAAAGATCGGGGATTTCTGGGCTACGGCGATGGACACCGCAAAAATTGAAGCACAAGGGCTAAAGCCGCTTCAACCTTACTTTGACAAAATTAATGACATAGCAGATATCAAGTCTTTTGTCGCTGCAATTACTGAATTAAAAAAGATCGGGTCGAACATACTCTTCAATGATTATGTCGAAGAAGACGAAAAGAAGAGCAATGTGATGAGTTACAAATTCTCGCAAGGTGGAATTGGTTTGCCGGAGAGGGAATATTATTTCAAAGACGATAGTACAACAAATAACATTCGTAATGCATACATGAATCACATAGGCAAAGTATTGACGATGTCAGGCGAAGATCCTGGTGTCGCCCGGAGTGCTGCAAAAAACATCTTCGCGATCGAAGCTCAACTGGCAAAAGCTTCCCAAAAACGTGAAGACTGGGATCCTGTTAAGAATTATAATAAGATCGACATTAAAGGTCTTTCGAAAATGTGTGCTATTATTGACTGGACATCCTACCTCGATGATATGGGAGTTAAAAATATCGACTCGGTCATTGTTTATCAACCCGGATTTTTCAATGCTCTGGAAAATATTGTAAGATCAACTCCTATGAATGACTGGAAGGGATACCTTAGATTTCATCTTATCAATGACTTTGCCGAGGCCCTTCCAGAGCAGTATGGCGTTGAAGCTTTTGATTTCGACAAGATGTTTAGTGGCGCAAAAGAGAGAGAGACAAGATGGAAGCGGGTGATTGACTCGGAGGAGGACGCCATGGGTGAATTGCTTGGTCAGCAGTATGTGAAAGAATATTTTAATGACAAGGCTAAGCAGCGTTACCTGGATTTGATCGAAGTTATCCGAAGCTCACTAAAGAATCGAATTAACCAACTTACGTGGATGAGTGACAGCACTAAACAAAAAGCTTATGTCAAGCTTGCCGCCATTCGTAAAAAAGTTGGGTATCCTGAAAAATGGAAAGATTTTTCTGAAATGCATATAGGCAGGAAAAGCTATGTTGCAAACATAATTAATGCCAGGTTATGGTGGCACAATTACCAAATGAATAAGGTGGGTAAACCTGTTGATCCCAATGAATGGGATATATACCCACAGACAAACGATGCATATTATAGCAGCGTCAAAAACGAGATTGTTATGCCGGCAGCGATATTTACAATTCCGGGATTCAGAGACGAAGAACTCGATGATGCGTTAGTGTATGGTACTGCCGGAGCCATTATCGGTCATGAAATTACTCATGCTTTAGATAATTCAGGAAAGGAGTTCGATGAAAAAGGGAACCTTGTAAACTGGTGGACGAAAAAAGATGAAGAAGAATTTAAGGAAAGAGCCGGGCAACTGGTAAAGCAATTTAACGAATACCAACCCATTAAAGGCTACTACATAAATGGGCAGGCTACGCTTGATGAAAATATTGCTGACCTGGGCGGCGTTTTACTTAGTCTTGATGCGTATAAAAAAACTGAGCAGTTTAAAGAAGGAAAAATGATCAGTGGCCAGACTCCTATACAACGCTATTTTCTTGCACGTGCATTTAGAAGTTGCGTTTCTTTGCGTGCAGATTTTTTAAAGTCAGAATTGTTAACGAATAGTCATTGCCCACCAAAATATCGTTTGAATGGAGCCTTAATAAATGTGGATGATTTTTATAGTGCATTCAATGTTATGCCCGGGCATGGAATGTACAAGGCGGATAGTTTGCGTGTGAGGATTTGGTAAAAGGAGTCATCTTTTATGAACAAATATTTTTTGACTGCCATCTTGTTGTCATGCTTCAGCTTGAGGGAAAAAGGAATTGTTGCCTAAAACATTGCTGCCTTAAAGAATAGAACTATCATCCTCTCTCACAGTCTTACCTGCAATTCAGCAACCTAAACTGCTGTTCGCACAATCCATGTTTGAAACGGGTGTTTCCGGATTTAGTTTTATAAGACCTTAATGCCGTTAAACTTTGTAACTTATCAGTTATTCGAAAAATAAAAAACCGGCAGTCGGGTTTGCGTATGAAGAAATATTTTTTATTTTCAATTGTTGCCATCCTTTTTTCCTGCGGGTCATTTTGTCAGAAGACCAGTCTGCCTACTTTAGAAAGCCTCAAAAAGCAGTTACCTAATTTAAAGGATACGGCTCTTGTCAATTGCCTGAACCTGATTGCCTACAATTTTGACAATACCGGTTTTGGACCTGAGCCGGCAGATTTTATAAGAAGATCTGATTCGATATTTCGCTACGCTAATTTGGCATTTGAAGAAGCGAAAAAAATAAATTACAAGAAGGGCATGGTGGATGGATTAAATCAATTGGCCAGCAGTGAAAATATAAAAGGTTATGGTTTAAGGTGGGCGAACCAAAACGATTCTTCATCAAAGGCTAAACAGACAAAATATCTACTGGCAGCTATTGAACTTGCCGAAAAAATAAAATATGACGATGGATTGGGAGAAGCTTACTACGGATGGCCTACTGGAGACAGGGATGATACTAGTTACTACCTTAAAAAATCATTGCCTTATTTTCGGAAATCGGGAAATGAAAAGGCGGAAGGGGAGGTTTGTACCTGGATTGCTGAAGGTTATTTGTCTACAGGCTATTACGAAAGCGCTTTTGAATATTGCCAACGCGGATTAATCCTAAATCAAAAAACAGTAAACGATGTAAGAACTAAAGAAGAGCAGAAATGGAGAGAGTATCTTTACCAACAATCCCTTTCCGATATGGCTGATCTTTATAAAGCCGCGGGGGATTATCAGAGCTCGTTGGGATACCTGGATGTATCCAGCCGGTTTGGGGTTGAAAGAAATACAGGCTGGACCATGGAAGGAGAAAAAGCAGAAATATTCCGCTTAACCGGGCAATACGATTCTTCATTTTACTATCTAAGAATTTCCGGTGACACTGCAGACACATGGACGAAACGAGATATTGCTGCTACATATCTTCTGACAAAACAATATGACAGTGCATTGACATTATTGAAGCAGGTTGAACCAGGATTCAGGAAAGTCAACCACAGGGAAAATTTGATCCCGGTTTTATTTTATACTGCAAGCTCTTATACGGGCAAGAATGACGACAATAAAGCACTTCCCTATGCAAGGGAATTAACTTCAAATGCAGAATATTTAGGCAGAAGGCCGGATATGATGAATGGTTATGAATTGCTTTCGAGGATACATCATCAGTTGGGCAACAACGACAGCGCTTACTACTACCTCGATAAATATATCATCCTTAAAGACTCTATACAGAACCGGCAATTTCTTTTCCGCATCAGCAATTACAAAAAAGTTGCTGAAAATGCAAAAAAGGAAGCGAAATTATCGCTCTTAGATAAAAACAACAAACTAAAAGACGCGCAACTGAAACAAGAGGTCCAGCAAAAGAATTTCTTATTTATTCTCCTTTCAGCATTAGGGCTGACAGGTTTTTTTGTTTACAGGAGTATTTATCTGAAACGTAAAAATGAAAAGATAAAACATGGGCAATTGGAAAATGAAATGAAACTACAGCAACTTGAAAATGAAAAGAAGCATGCGGAATTTCAGCAACAGGCTGCTGAACTGGAGATGCAGGCCTTGCGGGCTCAGATGAACCCGCATTTCATATTTAATTGCCTTAGTTCTATTAACCGCTTCATATTGAAAAATGAAAGCAAAACAGCTTCGAATTATCTCACAAGGTTTTCACGCTTGATGCGAATGGTGCTCACTAATTCTCAAAAACCATTGATTGCTTTGGATGATGAATTGGAAATGTTAGGCATTTATCTTGAAATGGAGCGGCTTCGATTTAAAAATTCTTTTGACTACAGCGTCAATTTCCTGAATGCGATTGACAGTGATAATATTTTTATTCCACCACTTTTGCTTCAACCATTTTGTGAGAATGCGATCTGGCACGGACTGATGCACCTGCCTGCCGGCCGGGATGGCAAAGATGGACTGGGACGACTCGATATTGAACTGAGCATGAAGGGAAATATTTTACATTGTGTGATTACCGATAACGGCGTAGGGCGCGAAAAGGCGACTGAGTTGAAAAGCAAAACGGCAGAGAAAGAAAAGTCAATGGGCTTAAAGATCACTACTGAAAGACTGGCGCTGTTTAACAGGGAAAAGGCTATTCATACGTTTTATGAGATAGAAGACATGAAAGATGAAAATGGCAATCCTGCCGGAACAAGAGCTGTTATAAAAATCAGCTTTAAAGAAGCTGTGGAAGAAACCATTAATTGAATGCTGAGTATGATCAAGGCAATTATTGTAGACGACGAACCATATTGTTGCGAAACAATTACAACACTGCTTGAAGATAACGATGAAGTAGAGATCGTGGCTGAATGTCACAATGGCATTGATGCGCTGGAGGCAATCCGCAAATACAATCCCGGCCTTGTTTTCCTGGATGTGGAAATGCCAAAGATGAATGGCTTTGAAATGCTCCAACAATTGCCCTCTGTTAATTTCGAGATCATCTTTACTACCAGCTACGACCAGTACGCTTTAAAGGCCATTCGTTTCAGTGCCATTGATTATTTGCTAAAACCCGTTGATGAAGAGGAGCTGAAAAGTGCGGTACAGAAAGTAATCCGCCGTTCTCAAAAGCCGATTGCCGAACAACTCGAGATACTGATGCAAAAAATAAATCAACCCTCAACGCCGGTGCGCAAGATCGCCATGCCCACCATGGAAGGATTTCAAATGATCATGATTGACTCAATTATCTCTTGCGAAGCAGACAGTAACTACACAACCCTTCACCTGAAAGGCAACAAGAAAATTGTGGTTTGCCGCAATTTGAAAGACATCGAGGAAATGCTCGAAGATCATTCCTTTACTCGTGTGCATCGTTGTCATGTTGTTAATCTTAACGAAGTGGAAAAATTTGTAAAAGGCGAAGGAGGATATCTTATCATGAGTGATGGAACAACCATTGATGTCGCGCGGACAAAAAAAGAAATTCTTTTGAAAAGATTGCTGCCTCATAAAGAGTAGAAATCTTTCCTTATTATTTCGTTCCTACTCATCTTGGAGCCTGTTCACCCCCGCACAGCTACAAAAACAAAAAGGTCATCCTTCAAGTTTCAAGGGAGTATCCCAAAGATTTTACCTGAGATTTTTGACAGTTCAGCCATCTATACATGTCGTTTACTCATTGTAACTGGAACTGACTCTTTGCTATTATTAGTTTGGTACGGAAATGCAGTTTCTTTTCTGTAATTTTTGAAAGTCAAAACCTGCATTCAAAATCTTGTATGAGAAAATATTTATCCATAATAACGGTATTATTCTCCTGGTCCTTTCAGACATATAGCCAGAATTATACGTTAGAAAGGCGAGAGGATAGTTTGAAATTAGACAGTCTTAAACGGGCTTTGCCTGCATTAAAGGGCAAGGAAAAAGTAGATGCATTAAATGCTGCAAGTGAAATGTTTTCGAGTTTCTATGGATTTGGCGGATTTATTCACAGGGTTGATTCAATGAAACTTTATTCAGAAACAGCAAATCAGGAAGCTAATAAAATCGGATATAAGTATGGAATTGCCAGATCCTTGTTAGGTTTAGTAAACAGTAAAGGATTTCAACGAATAAAAGATTCTGCGTCTAAGAAAAATATACAACAAGCTATCCTTATTGGCGAAGAAATTAAAAGTGATTCCATCCTGGCGATGGCTTACTACCAGTTAGCTGGTTTTGAAGATGAAGTTGGTAATTACAAAAAAGCAATACAATATTTTGAAAGGGCGGGCGATTCTGGTACAGTAGGCGAAGTATACACCTGGTTGTGCATGCATTATACAGATAAGGGGGAATATGAAGAGGCCTTTGACTATGCGCAAAAAAGTCTTGAGCTTTCAAAGAAAAATGCCCATACAGCGTGGGGGCATGAATTAGTGCAATGGGCATTATATAATATGGCTGATTTGTACAAAGCAGCGGGTGATTATGAATCTGCGATGAGTTGTTTTAGACAAGCCAGGGAATATGGAAAGCTTCATGAATTAGAATGGAATATGGATGATGGGATAGGCGAACTATTGGCACTCATGAACAAGCCCGATTCCTCATTATATTATCTCCAAAACTTTAGGCGAAATGCTCCAATGAATCAATTAGGAGCAGACATGTTTATTGGAGAAACTTATTTAAGCATGAAGGAATACGGAAAGGCTAAACAATTATTTAAATATGTAGTAGATAGCCTCAAAAAAAGTAAGGAACCTTTTCTACCCTTTTTGACAAGAGGGTTGATTAATATTGGCAAGGCATACGCTGGTGAAAAAGATTATAAAAACGCCCTTAAGTACACAAAAGAAGGGTATAAAATCATTCGCTATTTTACAGACCCTCAGTTTGTAATGGAAACCTATAAGGTACTTTCAGTTGTCTATCATCACCTGGGCAATAATGATAGCGCTTATTTTTATTTAAATAAGTACACTATTTTAAAAGATTCTGCTCAGAACAAACAGTTCCTTTGGCGTTTAAACAGTAAACTCAATAAATACAAGCAAGTTGCGGAAAATGCCAAAAAAGAATCACAAATAGCCTTGTTAAATAAAGATAATAAAATCAAGGAGCAACAACTAAAACAGGAAGCTCTGCAAAAAAATTATCTTTTAATTCTCTTGTCCGCATTGGTGTTGACAGGATTTTTTATTTACAGAAGTATTTATTTGAAACGGAAAAATGAAAGGCTCAGATTGGAAAATGCTCTAACGGTACAGAATCTCGAAAGTGAAAAAAGGCACGCAGAATTAAAACAGCAGGCCATTGAATTGGAGATGCAGGCACTGCGGGCTCAAATGAATCCGCACTTTATATTTAACTGCCTCAGTTCTATTAACCGGTTCATTTTTAAAAATGAAACCAGGGCCGCTTCTGATTATCTTACCCGCTTTTCCCGCCTGATTCGCATGGTGCTGATGCATTCGCAAAAAAAACTTATACCCCTGGAAGATGAGCTCGAAATGCTAAGGCTATATCTTGATATGGAGCGGTTGCGGTTTAAGAATGCTTTTGATTATATTCTGTCAACTACTAACGCGGTTGAATCAAATTCCATATTTATTCCGCCATTGTTATTGCAGCCTTTTTGTGAAAATGCAATCTGGCATGGCTTGATGCATAAAGAGGGACAGGGGCATTTGAATATCTCAATTAGTGAAGAGAACAAAACTCTCCATTGTATTATTACTGACGATGGAGTTGGCAGAGAAATGGCTTTAGCTTTGAACAGCAAATCGGTAGAAAAAGAAAAATCTTTGGGATTACAAATTACTGCAAAACGCCTCGCTTTGCTGAACGGAGAAAATTCTTCTGATACCTTTTATGAAATTGAAGATTTATTGGATGAAAATGGAAATGCTGCGGGAACAAAAGTAAATTTAAAGATTAGTTACAAAGAGTCGCTTGAGGAAATTGTATAAATTTATTTCTATTAAATAAATACTTAGGGGTCCTTCATGAAAAACTTTATGTTCTTAGTATTCTTTGGGTTCCCCTCAACGACTGATGGGAGGTAGGGCAGACCGCGAAGCGAACAAAGAAAATTGCGTAAATGAAATATGATTAGAGCTATCATTATCGACGACGAACCCGACTGCTGCGAAATATTGGCAGCTATGCTTGAGGAATACTGTTCTGAAGTGGAGATAGCCGCCATTTGTCATAACGGATTTGATGGAATATCATCTATCCGTCAACTCGCACCTGCTCTTGTTTTTCTTGATGTAGAAATGCCGAAGATGAACGGCTTTGAAATGCTGGAACAGCTGGCTCCCATTAATTTTCATCTCATTTTCACTACCAGCTATGATCAATATGCACTAAAAGCTTTTCGATTCAGCGCTATTGATTATTTATTAAAGCCTATTGACCGAGAAGAGTTGCAAAAGGCGGTGCAGAAAGTATTGCAACATTTACAGACGCCGCTTCCGGAGCAACTTGAAATTTTGATGCGCAAAATTCATCAGCCAGCAGCCTCCATTAATAAAATTGCCTTACCAACGATGGAAGGTTTGCAGATGATACCCGTCGATCTCATCATCAGTTGCGAGTCAGACGACAATTATGCAATTCTAAAGCTAAAGGATAAAAGAAAAATCACTGTTTCTAGTACTTTAAAAGAAATAGAAGAGATACTTGAAGGTCATTCTTTCATACGTGTGCATCGCTCTTACCTGGTAAACATGAATGAAATTGAAAAATATCTCAAGGGAGAGGGCGGTTATCTTGTAATGAGCGATGGTTCTACCGTTGATGTCTCACGCACTAAAAAAGAAATTCTGCTAAAGAAATTGCTGCCTCACAAGGAGTAGGAACGTTTAGGAAAAAAATTGACATCGTTCTTGCAGGAGTCTCTCTCACCCAACTTAACCATTCACATCCCCTGTTTGCTGTTCACTCAATAAAGCTGTTATAGCACATGGCTGGTGTATAGATTTGATGATCCAAACTCAATTCTTGTGTATGATAAGGTTGTGTTTACTTATTTCGCTTTGCGTTGTCACTTCTATTTCTATGTATTCTCAATCGCGGGTATATGGAAAAATTGTTGATACCACGGGTAAGCCTATCAGTAATGCAAATGTCTTGCTTGTCAATTCCAAAGATTCCGTGCTGGTGAGAGGGATGCTGACTAATGAAGGAGGAACATATAGTTTCGAAAATATAACGGCCGGTAAGTACCTTGTTACTGCCACTCACTCGGGCAATAATCCTGTGTATAGCCAGGCATTTGAAATCGGTGTCGGGACAGGCAATATTGATATCGGAACCACTCAGCTTGAGAAAGCTGATCTTGTTCTTTCAACGGTAACGGTAACTGTAAAAAAACCTTTGTATGAACAAAAGATAGACAGGCTTGTGATCAATGTGGCCGCGGCCATAACCTATGCAGGAATCAGTGCTCTCGATGTTCTGGAAAGGTCGCCTGGAGTTTTGGTGAATCGTGTGAATAATTCTTTATCCGTAAATGGAAAGGATGGTGTTATCATCATGATAAATGGGAAAAGAAATTACCTGGATATTGCCGGCATCATACAAATGCTTGCAAGCCTGCCTTCAGGAAGTGTAGAAAAAATTGAGATCATCACAACACCCCCGGCTAATTTTGATGCAGAAGGAAATGCCGGCATCATCAATATTGTACTTAAATCAAATGACCAATACGGAACCAATGGATCTTATACGTTAACTGCAGGCTATAGCAAGGGTGAACAAACCTCAGCCAGCGTAAATATCAATCACAGGAAAGGGAAAATAAACCTTTTTGGAAATTACTCTTTTTCCCGCAACAGGCTACAGCAACTTTGGACCAATTATCATGCTGTTACCAATGCAGGAGTATTTATGGAAAATTATTCCGATGATCATCGTCATGGACTTCAGTCACAACACAACGTGCAAGCTGGGATGGATTATGAAATAAATAAAAGAACAATTATTGGTACATTGCTTTCAGGGAATTACAGGCGATGGACGATGACCTCATTTAACGATGCTTCAATCATAACCAACAGCAAACCGGACACATTAGTCAGCATTGTTAACGATGAGCTGCATACGACCTCATATTTGGGTGCAAATCTGAATTTTCAACACACCTTCAAACCTGACGAAAAAATTATTCTGAATGCAGACTATCTTTACTATGAGGATAAAAACCCTAATAGTTATTTCAATTCATATGGTGATGGTGCCGGGAATCTTTTGTACAATGAAAATGTGCAAAGCAATAAGTCAACACCACTAAAATTCCTGATCCTTGCTGCAGATTACTCAAAAAGAGTATCAAAGAAAATAGATATGGAAGCTGGCTTGAAAGGTACAGAGTCCTGGATGAGCAATGATATAAACGTGTCGCAATTATTACAAAACAACTGGATCACTGATACTGTTCTTTCAGGTAATCACACACAAAAAGAAAACATCAACGCTGCCTATACTTCATTCACTGTAAAATTCTCAGAGAAAATTTCTATGAAACTAGGGCTCCGCTATGAATATACACATACTGTTATCGGAACAATCGCCCGGAAAGATATTATTGACCGAAACTATGGTAATCTTTTCCCCAGCTTTTTTTTCCAATATGCGATAAATGAAAACAGCTCAATGAATTTTTCTTACAGCAGGCGCATCTATCGACCCAGCTTTAATGACCTGGCGCCCTGGGTTATTTTCCTCGATCCTAAAACTTTTCAAACGGGCAACCCTAATCTGCGGCCCTCGATCACGGATGCAGTTAACGCATCCTATACGTTAAAGAATAAGATCGTGTCACTTTCTTACAGTTACATCGCACCTTCTATTACTCAACAACCAATGATCAATGAAACAAACAATAGCCTGGTCACTGCGTCTCAAAATTCAAAAAATTATCAATGGCTGGCACTCAACCTTACGCTTCCTTTTACGATAACCAAATGGTGGAACATGCAAAACAATATAACGGTTGCCTGGCAGAAAGTAAATACATTTTACAAAGCGCCTGTTCAAACAGAAAACGGCGGCTATTTTTTTAATGCTGCACAAAATTTTTTATTGCCAAAGGATATTTCCATCAGTATATCAGGGTACTACAGCTCAAAGTATGCATGGGGTTTGTATTCTTTTGAACCAAATGGTGGAATAGATGTGGGAATACAAAAAAAGATAGGTAAGAAAAGATCTACTTTGACATTTAACGTAAGTAATATTTTAAATTCTAACAGAAGTGTCCTTTTAGCGGACATTCCGGAACAAAACCTATTGATGAGAAACAAAAACACTTATGGTTACACGGGCTTCAGTCTTTCTTTCACCAGAAATTTTGGAAATGATAAGGTAAAAGCAAAAAGAGACAGGAGTACAGGAGCTGAAGATGAAACGGAAAGGGGTTACTAACCCTGTAATAAAAGATTCTCTTTATGATGAGAAAAACCCGACAAGAATAAAGAATTTTATGTTTTTTAAGTAGCTGCAACTTCCCAACCTCGGTCCATCTTACCCCGTCAAGTGCGTGAGCACGCCCATGGCGATCATTGCACCTCAATATCACGGTCTCTCGCCCTTATTGTAGAATCGTAATTTTTAGTCTCTCCACTTTTTGTCACGGAGAAAAAAGGTTTACAACAAGTTTAGTACAAGGGCTGTTTCTACAGCCCTGATTTTTCGTAACTTTTTGGGGCGATTTAAGGCAAGCTGCCAGCAAAAATTAGTCGGGGAAAAAGATATTTAGATCGTATGCCACCTCATTTATAATTTGCGATTGATATTAACTTCCTGACATCAAGCACAATGATCTTCCGGCCTTTCGTTTCTAAAATTTGTCCTTCCTTGAACTCAGTTAAAACTCTTACTACATTTTCCCTTGCTGTTCCTACAAGGCTTGCCAGGTCATCACGGCTCATATTTATTTCAATCGGTATTCCGGGCTTACCATTTACCTTATACTTTTCCCGCATTACAATCAATTGAAGGGCCAACCTCTCGCGAACGGATTTCTGAGCAAATAAAGTCAGGCTGTTTGCCAGAACGGAAAATTCATGGCTTAAGGTTTTTAACAGGCGATTATTCAAAACTGACGACTGTTGCAATACCATCAAAAAATCTTCCTTTGGAATAAATGCGATCGTGCTGTGCTCCAGGGTAGATGCAGAGTCAGGATATCTATCTTCCGCGAGTATCGCATGATAGCCAACCAGCTCTCCGCTGTTCGCTACGTAAATGATCTGCTCTCTTCCGTCTTTATCGACTTTATACTTTTTTACTTTACCATTGACGATATAAAAAATTCCAGTTGGATAAAACCCCTCTCTAAAAACAATTTCTCCTTTTCTGTATGACTGCTCAGTTTTGTTCTTTATCAGTAATTCGTATTCATCAGGAGGCAAATCCCCGAGAATTGATTCAGTTTTAAATTCCCATTTATCTATCGGAAAAATATCCTTAAGGCTCATAAACAACAAAAGTATCGTTTAAAAATTGACAAAACTCACTTTTTATTGTGATAAGGCTTACCGCTGCATGATGTACATATAAATAATTTTGCAGGATGAAATTATCACAATTAACCAGGAAGGACTTGTATTATACCAAGGACGATGAATGGATCGACTTCCACGGGTCAATAGCCTATGCCGGCATTTGCAGTCTAAAGCTTGCAGGGTTTAAACAGATCCAGAAAATAACGTTTAGTAAAGCATCCGGGTTCAGAAAAAAAGGTGAGATAGTCGCAATAATAAAATATAAAGATTTCAAGGTTTCGGCTCACATGCCAGTCGATGGAAAAGTGCTGGAGGTAAATGAAAAATTAGTAAACGGAAACCCCAATATTTTACTTGATTGTGCGGAAAGCAGTGGCTGGATGATTTTGATTGCGCCATCAATGCCACATGAAAGAGCGGATTTGCTGCTGCCCAAACAATACCAAATGAACGGTAAGAGCAAATATGCAAAATAAGAATCCATAATTATTTAAGTACACAGCATGCCCCTGCTCGAAAGGAAAATTGACAAAGAGAAATGGTTTAGTTCAGACGACCAGTTTGACAAGCTCTATCCGTTACCCGTCCAGTCCCTGACCTCCCTCCACTGGACTCCTTTAAATATTGCAAGAAAAGCTGCTCATTACTTAGCCGCCGACTATAATGTGAGGATATTGGATATAGGTAGCGGTGTAGGTAAATTTTGCCTCGCGGCGGCATACTACAAGCCAAAGGCATTTTATTATGGAGTTGAACAGAGGAAAAGTTTAGTGCGTTATGCAGAAATTGCAAATGATGTATTGCTTTTTCAAAACGTCTCTTTTTTTAACGGAAATTTTACCGTGCTGGATTTCAGGAATTATGATCATTTCTATTTCTATAATTCTTTCTACGAAAATTTAATCGGTGCGGATAGAATAGATAATAGCATCCTATATTCAGCCGAACTATACAATTACTACAACCGCTATTTGTATAAACAACTGGAACGAAAACCTATAGGAACAAAAATTGCAACTTTTCATAGTCTCGAGGATGAGATACCGCCGTGTTATCGTTCAGAGGCCTCCGAATTTGATAACCTATTGAAGTTCTGGATAAAGGTATAACTCATAAGAGGGAGAAAAGATGATAACAATTGACCTTGACCAGAAAACCGACAGAGTTTAACATGAATATTCGAGAATTTGAAGAGCTTGCTATGCCATATGGGATTTGAAAAAATGGTAAAATAAACAACATCAACGATGAGTAGGTTAAGACTTAAAAAGGAACATGGATACTTGTGGGGTGTCTTTAATCACAAATGCTCGCGTTGTCGAACGGGTAATATGTTTCAGGACAAAAGCTCTTACAGATTAAAGAGCTTTATGAAAATGAATGAAAGATGTCCCGTTTGCGAACAACCTATGGAAATTGAGGTAGGGTTTTATTATGGGACAGGTTACGTAAGTTATGTGCTTGCGGTTGCCCTTTCCGTTGCGTCGCTTATTGCATGGTGGGCCACCATCGGAATGTCTTTAGACGATAACCGCTTTTTTTGGTGGATGGGCTTTAATGCAGTTTTATTAATCGTGCTGCAACCCTTTTTGATGCGTTTATCAAGGGCAATATGGTTATCTTTTTTTGTTCGCTATAATTCAAATTGGGCATCTCAAAAACCTCAAAAGCAAGACTAATCAAAGAAAGAGATTTATGAACCTTTTTTTAAATTGCAAACCCAGGCTCCTTCAACTTTTACCTTGAGACGGAGAATAAGATACTATCGCCTTCTATGGCTCAAATATGATTTACCAGCCGGCCTTTCAGTCTTCCTGGTTGCACTCCCGCTCTGTCTCGGTATCGCTTTAGCATCCGGCGCCCCTCCTTATGCAGGTATCCTTTCGGGTATTATCGGAGGTGTTGTGGTCTCCTTTCTGAGCGGCTCACAATTAAGTGTATCAGGACCTGCCGCCGGGCTTTCCACTTTGGTTGCATCGACTATTCTTTCTTATGGCGATTACCGGATTTTTTTAGTTTCCGTAATTGTTGCTGGCATTTTTCAGGTTATCCTTGGTGCTCTGCGGTTAGGAGTCATCGCAAATTATTTTCCCTCCGCCGTCATCAAAGGAATGCTGGCAGCCATCGGCATTTTATTGATCGCGAAACAAATTCCATTTGCACTTGGCTACGACAAGCCAGATTTCTGGAGCAGTGGCTTTCTCAGTTTTTTCCAGGGAAAGGACTTCCAAAGTAGTTTTCATAATTTGAACGTTCATGCGACGAGAGGCGCCATTATTATTTCAATTGCATCTCTGGCAGCACTTATTTTACTTCAACAACCATTTGCAAAAAAAATAAAAATGGTTCCCGCGCCCCTGATCGCCGTTATTCTCGGTGTTGTGATAAACTACCTTTTTAAAACGGCTACTTCTGGCTATTCACTCAGGCCGACACAATTAGTTTACATTCCTGAAAACATTTTTGGAAATATTTCTCTTCCGACATTCTCAAAAATTTTCTCGAATAGCGAGATCTGGAAGGATGGCGTGATCATTGGCTTGTTGGCAACTTTGGAAACACTGTTGTGCGTAGAAGCAATTGATAAATTGGACATTCACAACCGCATCACACCTGTTAACCGCGAGTTGATAGCACAGGGATCAGGTAATATTATTTGCGGTTTATTAGGAGCTATTCCAATGACGGCAGTAATTGTGAGAGGTGCCGCCAACGTTGACGCAGGTGCCAGGACACGACTCTCCTCCGTTACGCATGGCATTTTTTTAGTGCTCACAGTTTTATTTGTGCCATTTGTTTTAAACCAAATACCTTTTGCGTCCCTGGCTGCTATTTTATTCGTGACCGGATTTAATTTAACAAAACCGAAACTATATCAAAATATGTGGAGCCTTGGATGGAAACAATTTCTTCCTTTCATTTTCACCATCATAATTATTCTAATGACAGATCTTTTGATTGGGGTTACGGTAGGCCTTTTAATTTCAGTTTATTATATTGTCAGCAATAATTTCAAGGCAGAGTATAAAATACAAACAGCAATAAGAGATGGACATGAAATTTTTTACATAAGATTGAATAGTAATGTTACTTTCTTAAATAAAGTAAAACTTAGAGATGCATTGGATAAGATTCCTGAAGATTCAAAACTAACTATCGATGGCAGCCAGTGCAATTACATTGACTATGATATTTTGGAAATTATCAGCGAGTTTGAGAACAAGGCACAAGACCGCGATATTGAGGTGCGGTTATTGAATATTGAAAGAGTAAATGTTAAGGCAATACACTAACTGCACAAGCGTAGGGGTGGGAAGATCACAATACTGTGGTAGCCCGAACAGGCCCTTACTTATTCCAATTTTCGGCATCAAAAGAGATTACTTGCATGATGAGAATTATAATTATTTTATTTTTTGGATCAATCCACCCAGGTTTTGGTTTAGTTACTGGGAACGTCAGTGGAAAATTTGATCCAGGCGACACATTAATGAAATATAGTTACCGAATCAACGGAACAGTCTTCAGTGAATCATTTTACACCGTTGATGGGACTGGGTGTTTTTACAAAAAGGGTGACAGTTTATATTTTATTACCGCTAAACATGTTTTATCAGGTTGCATGATGAGTCGTAAAGCTATTTGGAAGAACGGCGTTTATCCTGATATGCTAATAATATCCGGAAAAGACGTCTCGTTTTTTGTTGATATCGGAAAAATTAAAGATACTGCTACATGTTTGCCGCAATTACAGTCCCCAGACATTATATCAATTCCAGTTGAAAACAAATTCAATTTGGAAGTTTACTCGATTGAAAACTTCAAGACTGACAGTATAAGTAATGGTGGTCAGATAAAAATATTCGGATTTCCCTCTGATTCCAATATTAAAAATGGTAGGGCGAATTACAGTGCACCTCCAGGTGAGTTAGACTGGGATAGCGGTAGTTATACTGCCGTGAATCATTCATTTATTAACATATTAAGTTCAAACAGGCAAATTCCGCCTAATGAAAAATTGAAAGGTTATTCGGGCTCGCCCGTTTTCTTTAAAGAAGATGGCTCCAATGAATGGAAGATTTCGGGGATATTTGCAGCGATCATAACTGACACTGTTGGTAGGAGATTTGTAATAATGCCTAAAATAGATAACGTGCTACCTAATAAGAGTAGGTCTGTAAATTGAATCGCAAGTAGATATCTGTGCAAACTTCTCCTTTTAATCCATAGAGTTGTGTTGTTCCAGGTTAAAAGGAGGCGCCTTTCTGTCAAATGTAGAATCAACGTTTTCTACGGGTAACCCTTTGTCTGCAGTGACTTTTTTATCGAATACTCCTTTCCCATTAACTTTTAACACCACAGGACTTTGAAGGTTCCATTACAGTACCAATAACTAACTCGACTTCTTTTACATTATCGTCACGGTAACATTAACTGCAGCTTTTGTTTAAGTCGTAACAAGAGTAATCATCAAATTGATTTATTGTTTTCCAATCCGAGCTTCGTGCGGCAAAATCTATCTAATAAATTATCGGCAACTCTAAATTTTGTTCAGCTTAACCTTTAGTTCAAAAAATTGATAAAAATCACATTTTAACGTGATAAGATTTACAGTTGCCCCTTGACTTCGAATCTAACTTTGCATCAGACTAATCGTATTCGTTCATGACCTTTGTCCCACCTGTCGCATATCTTGATAATTATTTTACCGACGACCTGCATTTTTGTCAACTATACCCTTTGAGTGTACAAAGGTTTGATTCGCTTCACTGGTCACCGTTGCAGGTCATTAGCAGGGCTGTTAAGTTTTTAGTAAATAAACCCAACGCGAAAGTTCTCGATATTGGCAGCGGGTCAGGCAAATTTTGCCTGGCCGGAGCTTATTTTAAGCCATCCGCATTTTTTTATGGCGTTGAGCAACGAGAAGACTTGGTTGAATGTGCCCA